>Ga0335394_10000247_pt1 | contig 55368 bp, 46 predicted proteins | sample MAT03_FD_205741 | JGI IMG/M metagenome (GOLD analysis project Ga0335394, IMG submission 205741) | Freshwater microbial communities from Lake Fryxell liftoff mats and glacier meltwater in Antarctica - MAT-03 (spades assembly) (version 2) ... | reverse complement strand
ACGTGTACGTGAAGCTACGGGTACATAGCGTTAACGAAGCGGTGGCCCTGGCCGTGCGCAAGGGGTTGGCGTGAGCGCGACCGTGTGGACCTGCTAAGCAACTACGGACACGAACGCATCGCCACCGGTTTCTTCGTGGTACCCTACGCCATCGCACGCGGCTGTGTGGCCACCTACTTCCCCGAAGCGAACGTGTTGGTGCCTCTGGATCTGAAGGCGAACGAGAGCGGCACACCAGCCAGCAAGAGCGTTGTGATCACGTTGCGAACCTGCGTGCCTTTGGCATGAACGTTGATCAACCGGTGATCACGCGATCCACCACATGGTCATGTGTTTCTACCGGAAGTGTTGCAAGCACTTGTTCCGGAAAGCAAACCGCCGCGGTGAATGCGTTCGGATGTTGAGCTAGAAAAGTGTCGTAATAACCGGCACCATAACCAAGGCGATCTCCGTTCGGTGTGAAGGCGAGTCCGGGCACAAGGATCATGTCGTAGGTTCCGGTGAAAGGCGCATCGCCCGCCGGATAGCGCGTCCCGAAAACACCCGGCACCAACTGCTCTTGGCTCTGGTAACGGTAATTCTCAAGCACCCCTCCCTTCAAGGACTTCGACGCGTACGCCGCGATCCCGTTCGCCACGGCGCGATCCAACAAAGGGAATAATTCCACCTCCGTACCCATCGGCAGGAAACAGTGCAGCACCTTCACGTCGCGCTCGCGCATCAGCGTTTCGAGCTCGGTGCAGATGCGAGTGCTCTGCGCTGTGCGATCCTCAGCGCTCATGGCATCGCGCAATGCGATCATGTGCTGGCGTAGGGCTTTCTTTTCGGCAGCGATCATCCGAAAACATTTACGATCTCACCATTGATCTCGATCCAAGTGAATAGGATCCATACGTAGTTGGATTTGGATCCCACCCCTCGATCCGTATACATCATGGTGTGAAAGTCTATCGGATGTGAAGAATAATAATAGAGGTATTCAACTTGCCGGAAGAAACAAGGAACGGACATGGTGGAGCAAAGTTCGAATAGGATGCAGTTGCTCGTTTCGAGAGTATCGGTGTTTGCGTTGATCGTGCCGAGTATGTCACCTTGTGGGTAAGCCCTGAACTCCACATGTTGGGTGAATTCAGGTTCCTGGTAATAGTCCCAGTTATTGATCGTACTGGCTGGAAAATCTGGATTGGAAGCCCGCGCAATACTTTCCAGATTTGAAATATCCCGGAAGAATTCATCACCACATGAAGAGACCAGGATTGTCTCGCTGACATTCTTGTTGTAAGAGTTCGCGAAGCGACGTTCCGTGAACTCAAGGTACTTGTCGCATGCCTTGCGTTCCAACATCATGTCGGATAGGAACACATACGATACGATCTGTATCACGAACAATCCGAGAACGATACGGATGATGGGTTTGAGCATCGAATGAAGGTAAACAAGCTTTTCTATTTAGGAGGACCAACCAAAGGATCAGCCCGGGAACACCTGGGTCTTGACCTCCTTCTCCACCATATCATTAAAGGTCCCTTCGTACTTCGTGGAACGCACCACGTGGTTATCGATCCAATGGTAGTTGCCACCGCGCGGTTTGCCGAACACGACGCCGTGGTATTTGAAGCCGTGCTTGTTCAGCCATGCTTCTGTCACGGTGCGATGCTCTTCCAAGCGCGAAGTGAAGAAGGTTATGATGTGGCCTTGTTCGTGCCAGCGGTTGCAGGTCTCCAAAGCGTCCGGATAGATGGCGGCATCCACCATGCGCTCCGGCTCTTCGTTCGGGATGTCCTCGCAGATGGTACCGTCGATATCGATCAGGTAGTTCTTCATGCCTTTGGGCAGTCCGGGACTCGCTTTCTTGCCGTTCTCGAAGAGGTCTTGGAGAGGTGCGCTCATGGTGGATCAAAGGTAGTCGGGGGTGCTTGGGGTATTTGGCGTGAGAATTCTACAGGGTTGTTGTGCGACCCCGCTGGGGTCGTGCATTGCGCGCGGTCGATGATCTATGTTGTGTGACCCCGATGGGGTCATCCTTTGTCAGGCCGCTTTTCCATGATCATGCGATCCGTTTACGAACCCGTAGGTCATCTCTCTCAACACCCTTTCCCCCGACCCTACGCTCAACGCACGACCCCATCGGGGTCGCACACCATAGATCTCACCACCCCAGCGCGTTGCACGACCCCATCGGGGTCGCACACCACCTGATTCCCCGATTTCGCAACCATGTAAGAACGCCATGGTTCCACTCTCACAACACCCTTTCCCCCGACCCTACGCTCAACGCACGACCCCATCGGGGTCGCACAACATAGATCTCACTTCCCCGATTTCGCAACCATGTAAGAACGCCGTGGCTCCACTCTCGCAAGACCCTTTCCCCCGACCCTACGCTCAACGCACGACCCCATCGGGGTCGCACAACATAGAACCCAGCATCCCAGCGCGTTGCACGACCCCATCGGGGTCGCACACCACCACCTATTCCAAATATCGCGGATCGAAAACCACGTTGTTCTCAGCCAGCATTTCCTTCAGTTCCTCGATGAAATCGGGACGACGTGACCCATGATGCTCCTCTTGTCCATCAATGTACAAACGCACTCTGCCCAGGTCACTACTACTTACCGTGAACGCGTAGTAACCATCTTGCCATCCGAACCCAGCCTTTCCGAAGTGCTGTTGGATATACGAGGTGGATGCTTTTTTCAATTCCCGGACAACGTCGCTCACGCGGTGGTCCGGACGCAAGCCAACAAGCAAATGGACATGGTCGTGAAATCCCCCAATGGCAAGACCTACCCCCTTGAGACCACGAACGGTGCCGCCCAAGTATCCCCAGAGTTCATTGCGCCATCTTTTTTCCAACCACGGTTCACGGCCATGTGTTGAAAAGCAGATGTGGTAATTCAGGCTGGTATAGGTATTTGGCATGGTGCTCAGATCGTTAGGTCATCATCAAGATCGCTATCTTTTCGCTTGGGCTTGCTCTTGGCCTTGCGCTTCTTGTTGGGCACCACTTTCGGACTGAATCTTCCATCCATCGCACCAGCCTCTTTCTGCTCTTTGCGCTTGGCGGCACGCTCGATGGCGTCGAGCTCTTTCTTGGTGATCTGTTTCTTCTTTGCCATGGCGTTCACTGTTCGTCGGACATACGCAATGCAGCGGCTCGCATCGCGATAGCCCGCTCCTTGCCTAAGTAGCGCTCCACACCCCAATGCACAAGATACACCAGCGGCGTGCTCAGGATCGCGACCACCAGCTTGTAGCTGTACGCTGTTAGCACCAACGCCGTCGCCATCGGGAAGCTCATGCCCTTGAAGATCCAGAAGGCCACGTAGGTCACCACCACGCTGTCGATGAGCTGACTTACCACGGTGCTGCCGGTGGCACGAAGCCAAATGCGTTTGTCGCCGGTAATTTTCTTGATCCTGCGGAACACGAACGCATCCACCAACTGCCCGATCAGGAAAGCGCTCAACGAACCAACGATGATGTTCATCCCTTGTCCGAAGATGCTCGTGAACGCCGCCTGCATATCGGGTACGCCTTGGGCAGCACTGCTTGTCAACCACCATCCTTGTTCGGGTGGCATGTGAATGGCGATATAGAACACAAGGAATGCGAATGCTATCAACGCAGTGGTGAGCACGGTAAGGAAGCGAACACCGCGCACGCCGTAGTAATCGTTGATCACATCGGTCATGATGAAGACGATCGGCCAGGGTAGAACACCCACGCTCAACACAAATGACAAGTGCTCTTGGCCCAACAAGCTGAAGTCCGTTTTTACAAGGCCCAGTGCGGTCTCCAGCTGGAAGAGCTTCACACCGATCATCTCTGCGATCAATGCGTTCGCCACGAAGAAACCCGCCAGGACGATGAAGAGCCGGTTTGCCTTTTCAGCGAGCAGGGCGTGGATCATTTCATGATCAATTGCGTGATGAACAAGGCATAAAGTATCACGAAGATCCAGCCTTCCCATTTGGAAACGCGCTTATCGTTCGTGAGCAGATAGAAGAACAAACCGGCACCGAGCATCACGGGCAAGGAGAACGTGAGCAACTCATGTGGCACATGCACATCGCCGAAGAACGAACCGGCGGCAGGGACCACCAACGTATTGAACACACAAGAGCCCAAGACATTCCCGATCGCCATCTCCGAACGGCCTTGCCGGATCGCGGTAACGTTCACGGCCAACTCAGGCAAGGTGGTGCCGATGGAAAGCACGGTCAATGCGATCAGCGCCGGTGAAATGTTCGCGACCTCGGCAAGTTTGGTGATCGAAGAGATGGTGAAGTCGGCACCGAAATAGATCGCCACACCAGCAGCAAGGAGGATCAGGATATCGCGTGCTGGCGATGGTTTCAGCGCACCTTTCGCACTCAATGCTTCTTCGAGTTCTTCGCCACCTTGCCGGATCAAGTAGGTGCTGTAGACCACGTACGTGACAATGCCGAAAAGCCCTTCGTGCCAAGTGATCGTGCCATCATGCGCGATCAGCGCGAACAGGAAGAACGCACCAAGCAGGTAGTGCATATCGATCATGATATAGCGGCTGCCGAGTTGGATCACGGGCTTCGCGATCAACGCGGCGATGCCGGTGATCAACAACAAATTCGAGATGGAAGAACCCATCACATTTCCTGCGACGATCTCCGAAGCACCCGAACGAACAGAGATCATCGCCGAGATCAATTCGGGCAAAGAAGTGCCGATCCCAACGATGAAAACGCCCACCACGAATGGCGACAGACCCATCCATTTACCAACACGTTCCGCTGCGCGCGTGAAGTGTTGCGCCGCCACCAACAACAATGTGAGCGCACCCAGGAATGTGATCAACGTGATCCCCATTTCACTGCGCAAAAGATGCTGATCGCAATACGGTGATCGGATCACCCACTCTGATCACACCGGCTGATCCAGAGAGGGCGTTCATTCCGAGATCCACTTTGCCGATCCGCCTTTCCGAGAGGTCCTTTCGGTAGGTTGCAAGGGTGCGCAACGGCTCTGCACTACGCTCGCCGGTGCGTTGGTCGGTGTTGGGGATCACACAGCGCGCACAAGGTTTCACCAGCGAGAATGCGACTTCGCCGATCTGGATATTCCGCCACTCATCTTCTTGGAAAGCGCCACTGCCGGCAACCACCAAACTGGGCCGAAAACGGTCCATCGGGATCGTCTGTGACAGACGTTTGTTCAGGTCGTCCAACGACGCTTGCGAAATGATCAAGTATGGAAATCCATCTGCGAAGGAAACGATCCCTTCAGCGTATTCCGGATCAACGGCACGCGCACTTTCATCGGGCATGAAAACGAGTTGCGTGCCAATGCCAAGTCGTTGTGCGAACCACTTCGAAAGTTCTTCAGCAGCACTAATGGTACTCACCGTGTCGGTCCAAACACGCACGTTCTTCTCGGCCCCGGATGCGATCGACCACGGAAGTTGAATAGCCTCATTTGTGCGAATGTCGGTCACCGAAAAACCACCTTCGGAAGGCGCACAATGCAAGCAAGCCATGGCCGCCACTTCGCGTTGTGAAATGAAGCGGCCTTCAAAATCCACCAGCATCCAACGGCGATCGTGTTCTAGTCCGCGAGCGGTGGTCCTTGCTTGTTCCACGGCAAAGCCACCGAGCGATTTCACCGGGTACACATGTATCGAGGACAAGGTCAGGCTCATCGCCGCAGCACGCGCTTCAACAGCACTGTTCCACCGACGCGGAGTTGCACGAAGTACAAACCGCTTGCTTCGGGAAGTTGGATGCGATAGCCTTTGTTGACCCGTTCTGAATGCACAGCAACCATTCTCCCGCGCGCATCGAAAACGGCGATCACATCGACTTCTTCGTCGCCAAAGATCCTGATCCACCCGTTCTCTGTGGGGTTCGGAACTACCGTCAATTCTGAAATGTTCACTCCGTGGATACCAACCGGCCCGATGCCGAGTGAATCAGCAGCCACCATTGTTGGCGTTCCATCGCTGGCAGCGAGCATGGTGCGGAACGTGTCTATACGAGCGCTGGTATAGGCGAACATCTCATCGTTCCATTTGGGTGGCATGGGTTGGTAGAACACCCGTGCCGTAGCGAACAACGGGCCATCGATCCCTGGCACCGGAACATGGTAGTGGACGATGTCCGTGCCACTGCCTTCTTCGTTCAGCGCATTGAAGTTGAAGTCTGGATCGATCAATGCCGTACCCGCGATCAACGTGGTGTCGTAGCTCGGGTGTGAGGTCAAGAAGCCCAACGGCACCAAGCGGTTGTCCTTCAACGGACGCTTTGCACGTTCGAGCACGGTGGTCACATTGTCGTTCACGTCGCCCATTACCAACTCGTAGATCTGCACTTGGTCCGGTGCCCTGATCACGTTGTAATGCGGTTCGTAGGTGGCATCGTGGCCGAGCACTTCGTAAGTGCCATCAATGGTTCCGCTTTTGAACACCGTATCGCCCAAAGCGTCCTTCACAACAAATTCAACGAAAGCGCGGCGCGAAGGGTATCCACTGGGGAAGCGGTGCCCGGCGCGGTTCTCCAAGCGAACGGAAAAATACGCGGTGTCCGCGGTTCGAGCATCCAGGTCCAGGTCAATGTCCAAGGTCCGTTGGGTCAGCATCGCTCGTGTGCGTGCGATCGTGCTGTCGAATTGCACCTCGGTCGCAGGTATGCCGAGCACTTCGCGTTGTGCTTTCAGGATCTCCAGCATGTGTACGTTCGCACCGGCCAAATGGTGCAACCCGAATGGCGTTTGCGGATTGAGGAATGCATATTCCGCGGCAAGGATGATCGGACCTTCAATACGCGGTAAGTGGCAGGTGTTGCACATGACACCCGCCGCGGAATACACGCTGTTCTGCCATTCATGGTAGGTGGCTTGTTCCACGAAAGAATCGCCGGTCAGGTTGCCATCCAGGTCCACTGTTTCGGTGATCAACGTATGGCAACCCGCACACACTTCGCTGTTCACGATATGTTCACCAAATCCGGGAGTGAAGCCCACGAAATTCTGCATGATGGAAGGGTCGATCTGATCGTCGGAGTAGGGACCATACACATGGGCACTGTCGAAATGCAGTTCGCCACTGAAGGTGGATCCCGTTCCCTCGGGACCTTGCATATGGCAGGCCAGGCAGCCTACACCATCATTGGCCAGCACGCTGGTATCGAGCATCGCGCTTGTGAACGGCGGATGTCCTGAAAGCAGCTCTTCATATGCGGCAAGTGGCGCGTGGCACTTCAGGCATTTTACACCGATCACTTCACCGAGTGCGGGGTTCACCAATTCTTCGTGGTCCAGCTTGGCGCGGAAGAACGGATCGCGCGCGCTGTTGGCCATCAAGCTGCTGCGCCAGTCGTTCACCACATTGACGTCCCGACCTGTTCCGGGTTCAATGCTAGCCTGTCCCAACAGATCGCGGCCATGGCAACCGGCGCACCTGCCGCTGGTCCAGAAGTAGCCGCTCTGCACAACAGGCAAAGAGTCGGTCGTACTGCGGTACAAGGCCAGTTCAATTCGGCTGTGGGGACCTTGTACGAGCTTGTTCGCCTCGCTCCAACCCGCGAACAGGAGCACTACGCCTAAAAGGGTTGCCAGCAATAGAGGTTTACGTCCACGTCCCATCTGTGGCGGAAAGGTATTGCACAGTTCCCGTTTTGTGGGTCGATACGTCGCTACTTATCCAAGGCCAGTATTGGATGCGCACCTGCTGTACCGGATGAACAAAGCTGTACATTGTGGAGAAGTGGAAGGTCCACACCCATTGCTATCGTAGGGTTCCGGTCATGCGCACTTGGGACGAACAAGTCGGAGCGCTCCACACTGAATTGGATCGTTGGACGTTGTTGAAAGTGTATGTGCCAAGCTGGATCAGGACACTTCACCCGCCATTACTTTCGCCCCATGCCAACCCGTTTGCTTCTTGCGCTGCGACCTTGGGCCATTCTCCTGTGGCTTTCACCAATGTTGCTACACGCACAAGGTGTTCAGCCCTTTGTGGAACATTGGGATGCGAAGAAGACCATCAAGAAAAGTGAGGGCCTCTTCGTGAACGGAAGAGAGTGGGGCGAATGGAAATTCTACGATGGAGAGGGCCGTTTGAAGGAACAAGCGGATTTCAAGAGCGGGGAACGCGACGGGCATGTGCGCATCTACTACGAGAACGGCGTTGTAAAGCACGATGGTTGGTTCAAACAAAGCAAAGAGGATAGTCTGCTCGTGAGCCGGTACCGCGATGGAGACATCATGGAACGAGGCACGTACGCGTTGGGCAAGAAAGCGGGAACGTGGCAGTATTTCTATCCGGACAGCATGCCCATGCTCACCGAAGAATGGACGGACAGCACATTGCTCATCAACGACGCTTGGGACCGCGACGGGCATCACACCTTGGAGAACGGCAATGGCCGCATGGAGACCTATTACGGTAGCGGCGCGATCCTGGAGGAATGCGACTACCACGCTGGACTACGGAGCGGTCCATGCACAACTTTCCATCCTGCAGGCAATCCGGCGGCGCGTGGCGAGTATGTCCAAGGCAGGAAGAACGGACCTTGGAAATACTGGTTCTCCGATGATCAATTGGAGAAACTGGAAACTTTCATGGAAGGCGAGTTGACCGGTCATTACGAACAATACTTCCGTGGCGGCGAACCCAACGTTGTGGGCCGTTTCCAAGAGGGGATGAAGGACAGCGTGTGGACTTGGTACACTCGCCTGGGGAAGAAGGACCAGCAGGGCCCTTTCTTGGCGGACAAGCGGCAAGGCGTTTGGAAATACTGGTACCCCAACGGCGAATTGAGCAGCACCGGGGCCTTCGAGAATGACAAGGAACAAGAGGAGTGGGTGTATTTCTACGAAGGGAAGCAGTTCTGGAAAAAGGGGCAATACGACCAAGGCGTGAAGACCGGGGTGTGGACCACTTGGTTCGAAAGCGGGCAGAAGTTGCAGGAAGGTCCGTATGTCAATGGCCAAGAAGAAGGGGAATGGCGTAGTTGGTTCGCCGATGGAAAGGATCAAACGATCGGCACCTTCAACGGTGGCAAAATGAATGGCATCTGGCATGGGTTCTTCCCCGATGGCCAACCGGATTTCGAGGGCAGCTATGCGAACGACCTGAAGCACGGCCCATGGAAACTTTACACTGAAAGCCCACCGGGCAAAGACATCGGTGGCAGGATCAAGGAGGAAGGGAGCTATGCGGAAGGGAAGAAGAGCGGCCGTTGGGTCACCTACAACGTCTCCGGGATCCCGGTAGCCGAAGGTTCCTACGTGAATGGCATGCCGGACGGACAATGGACCTACTACGACGATGCCGGCGTGAAAATGCGCGAGCAAGGATATCGCAGCGGCGATCCCGAAGGTCTATGCATCATTTACGACAAACGGATGCGCAAGATCCAGGAAATGACCTACCGGAACGGTCGGCTACACGGCACAATGACCGTTTACGGTACGGATGGGAATCCGGTGCGTACCACCGAATATGTTGATGGGGAAGTGAAGAAAGTGCCACCACCTGCAACGGATGGCAAACCGAAGGGAGGGGGAGTGCCGGGGGGGCGGTGAGGCTGATCACCTCAAACCTTCGACACCTTCCTTACCACCACCTTTCCATCCACTCGTAGCGCCACGAAATAATTCCCGGATGGCAATTTCGTCAACGGCAGCGCGAGGATATGGGGACCCGAAGCCCGGATCCCACTAGAGATGGTCGAGATCAGTTTGCCTTCGACATCATGGATCTCGACTTGCACAAGAGCCGCACGCTCCAAAGTATATGTGATCGTTTCATCGCCATGCGTGGGATTCGGAAATATCGCAATATTGAAGGTTGAACTCAAATCTTGGATCGAAGTGGGATCGGCGCTCAACTTAACTATCCAGCAGTCGAATTCACCACCATGGTAACCGGAAACATCGAAGTTGTTGGATTTCGTGGACCCAATGGCCGCAAAGCCACCGTCTACTGTACGTATTATCTTTTGTGCCTGATCTTCCAGACCGCCGCCCATGGTTCTTTGCCACTGGATCTGCCCAATTTCATTAGTCCGCACCAACCAAAAGTCCAAAGCTCCGTTGGTCGTGCTTACGTCTCCGTTTGTGGAATATGTGGAACCTAGGAATGCAAACCCACCGTCTTCCGTTGTCTGTATGCTTGTTCCATTATCGTATGCCGTTCCACCGTAGCAATTCTGCCAAAGTAGGTCACCGGTGCTATTTAGCCTTACCAACCACGCATCTGCTGTATTGCTGTGGTTCCCACTTACATCGCCATCATTCATATCCGCCGAACCAAGTACGATGAAGCCCCCGTCGGTGGTTTCCGCAACAGCATTCCCTCCTTCATTACCGGTGCCGCCAAGAATGCGCTGCCATTGGGTTTCCCCGGTTGCACTCAACTTCAAGACCAGCATGTCGAACAGGCCGTGGTTCCCAATAATATCTCCGTTATTGGAGGTTGTAAACCCAGTGGAGATCGATCCTCCGTCGGAAGTCTGTTGGATCGCCAACAGGATTTCCATCCCGGAGCCTCCTATGCTACGCTGCCATTCTAAATTCCCGGTTGCATCCAACTTCAATACCCAAGCATCCCAACCACCTTGGTTTGTGGTCAGGTCGCCATCGATGGATGGGCTTTGGCCGCTGATCAGAAATCCTCCATCCGCAGTAGCGGTCAAGCCACTGGCTTCTTCGTTGAGACTGCCACCGAAAGCACGTTCCCAGATTATGTTTCCGTCCAAGTCCAGCCTTACCGCCCAAATATCACCGAGGCCATGGTGCTCGGATACGTCGCCATCGTTGGAGCTTGTGGTCCCTAGGACGAGGTATCCTCCATCAATCGATTCGCAGATGTTAAATCCGCCTTCACCCCCTGACCCGCCGTAGGTTTTCGCCCAAATAATGGCACCCAACGGGTCCATTTTTACCACCCACATTTCACCACCACCATGTTGCGCCACCACATCGCCATCAACTGAAAAGGTCGAGGCCGCAACTACATAATTTCCATCTGGGTCCTGGATCAGTGCATACCCTTCATCCCTCGCCCCGCCCCCCAAACACCGTTGCCATTCGATCTGCGGTGTTGTTTGTGCCAAAGCCAATGCACAATTGAGAAATGCGAGGGTCAGGAGTACGTAGCGCATGGTCGAGCGGTTATTCTGTGAAAGTAGGTGATGATCCGGCACTTCGCAGCCGATCTTCCGAGGCGATCCTATAGCTGGCGGTTTCGACTGGACAACTGGTCATGTATAAGGACGGACCTATTTCCGTTCAGTTCTACTGAGCGGGGTCGAAGTATTTCCGTTCAGTTCTGCTGAGCGTTGTCGAAGCATTCACGGTTGCTATTCTGTGAACCAGACGTGAAAGCATTGACGGCCCCATCAACATATCCACCAAAATGCTACATTTGCATCGAAATTCGGTGGAAGAGGAGAGGGGACCACCCCTCTTTTTTGTTCTCCGAAGGTTCGTAAAAGTTCAAATGGTAACTGCGGAGATCGTGCAGCAAAGCGTTGAGAAACATCTGGTTGGCACCCCACATTTCCTTGTGGCGGTAGAGGTGCGTCCCGGTGGCAAGGTGAACGTGGAGGTGGACAACGACCGCGGTATCACAATGGAGGCGTTGGTCCTTTTGAACAAGGCCGTTCGTGCGGACCTGGGTGAAGAGGCCGATGCCTTGGAATTCCAGTTCAGTAGCCCTGGCATGGGCCGTCCGTTCAAGGTGATGCGCCAGTATCGGAAACACATCGGCAGGATCGTCCAGGTGGAAACTACGGATGGTATACAGCTGGAAGGCCAGTTGGACAGCGCGGATGAGAAGAACATTGCCTTACGGATACAACAACCAAGTAAGGTCAAGGGTCGGTTACCAAAGTTGGACACCGAGCTTACCACAGTACCTTTCGACCAAGTAAAGACAACTAAAGCAACCATCACGTTCCATTGACCGTGTGCCATGAGTACAGTAAACCTTATCGAGTCCTTCGGCGAGTTCAAGGACCTCAAGAACATTGACCGCGTAACCATGATGGGCATCCTGGAGGATGTCTTCCGTGGTGTCGTGAAACGCCGCTTCGGGGAAGAGGCCAATGTGGACATCATCATCAACCCGGACAAAGGCGATCTGGAGATCTGGCTCAACCGCGTGATCGTGGAAGATGGGATGAGCGAAGACGATAACCTGGAGATAGAGCTGGCCGAGGCGAAGAAGATCGAGCCGGATTTCGAAGTGGGTGAGGAGCTGAGCCAAGAGGTGAAGATCGCCGACTTCGGAAGGCGCAACATCCTTTCCTTGAAGCAGAACCTCCAGAGCCGGATCATGGACCTGGAGAAGGATCATTTGTACAACAAGTACAAGGAACGCGTGGGCGAGATCGTCACCGGTGAAGTGTACCAGATATGGAAGCGTGAGACATTGGTGCTGGATGATGAGGGCAATGAACTGATCATGCCCAAGGAGCAGCAGATCAAGACCGATTTCTTCAAAAAGGGCGATACCGTTCGTGCGGTGCTTTGGAAAGTGGAATTGCGGAACAATACCCCAACGGTGATCCTGAGCCGCACCGCACCGGAGTTCTTGGAGAAACTGTTCGAACAAGAAGTGCCCGAAGTGGCTGATGGCCTGATCATGATCAAGCGGATCGTGCGCGAGCCGGGTGAACGTGCAAAAGTGGCCGTTGAGAGCTATGATGATCGCGTGGATCCAGTGGGCGCTTGTGTGGGGATGAAGGGGTCACGGATCCATGGCATCGTACGCGAGTTGCGCAACGAGAACATCGACGTGATCAACTACACGGCCAACGATGAATTGTTGATCCAACGTGCGCTGAGTCCTGCCAAGGTGGGCAACATCAAGTTGGACCATGAGCGCAAACGGGCCGAGGTGTACATGAAGCCCGATCAAGTGGCCTTGGCCATTGGCAAGGGTGGCCACAACATCAAGTTGGCGGGCAAGCTCACGGGATTTGAAATTGATGTTTACCGCGAAACGGACGAGGTCACGGATGACGTGAGCTTGGAAGAATTCCGCGACGAGATCGACCAGTGGATCATTGACGAGTTCAAGAAGATCGGTTGCGACACCGCACGGTCCGTATTGGACATTTCCGTGGAAGACCTGGTAACGCGTACGGATCTGGAGGAAGAGACGATCCGCGAAGTGGTTCGGATCCTGGGTCAGGAATTGGCGGAATAACGGTAACGCCGGTATTCCGTAGGGGCCGAAAATTTTCGGCCCTGTATGTTGGGTCGGGAATACATGACCGGACCAGTATTTCGGGGGTCGGTAAGACCGCCACGGTATTTCGGAACGGATCATGACCGGCCCGAATAATTGAACGGATCGTTCATGACCGATCCGGTATTTGTAGGGGCCGAAAATTTTCGGCCCGGTATTGAGGGACGGGAATACAAGACCGGCCCGGTATGTAGGGGCCGAAATTTTCGGCCCGGTTTGGAGACAACAGCAGCATTGAATGAGCGAAGCAGCGGAAAAGGGAATGCGTTTGAGCAAGGTGGCCCGGGAATTCAACCAAGGGTTGCACACCGTGGTGGAATTCCTGGAAGGGAAAGGCCACGCCGTGGAAAGCAATCCCAACACGAAGATCCCTGCGGATCTGTATTCCCTGTTGCAAAATGAATTCGGCAAGGACAAGGCCATCAAGGAGGCCAGCCTTGCCACGGTGCAACAGCGGCAAGAGCGGGAGACGATCTCGCTGAGCACACCGCAACCCATGAAGGAGGCCGCCGCCGCGAAACGGGCCGAGGACGATGTGGTGCTCATCCACAATGTGCAACCGACGGACGCGCCGATCGTTCCTCCCACACCACCCCCTGCATCCACGCCACCCCCCGCACCCACCCCCACGCCTGCACCTGCGGAACCCGAAGTGATCAGGGCCAAGGCCGAAAAGGCCGTAGGCCCGAAGACCTTGGGCAAGATCGATCTGGAAGCAGGTAAGAAAGGCACCAAGGCACCGGCTCCCGCCACGCCAGGAAAAGTCACGGAAAAGGAGAAAACGCCGGAAGCACCTGCGGCGGAAACGCCAACTGGCGCTTCCACACCGGAAACTCAGAAGGCCCCCGCAGCTTCGGCGGATGCGAAGGCAAGTCCGGTTGGAACTGCACCGGACCAGGAACCTACCGAGACCATCCGAGTAAATGTGGCCAAACTGGCCGGATTGAAGACCGTCGGCAAGATCGTGCTGCCCGCTGCAAGGGAGCGCAAACCCACCGAGCGCACGGAGCGTGGCCGTCGCAAGCGGATCGTGAAACCGGGTCCGGTCAATATCGACCGCGCCGTTCAAGCCGCACCGCGTCCGGGTTCGGGTCCTCCAACGGGAAGGCCAGGCGAGACCGAGGAGAACGCCGCGAAGCGTAAAGTGAGCGAAACATTGGCCCGCCTTACTGGCACCGGTAAGAACAAGGGTTCGCGCATGCGTCGTGAAAAGCGCGACCAACGTTACCAGCGTTTTGAAGAGGAACAAGCAGCGAAGGAGCTGGCTGGCATGACGCTCAAGGTCACCGAGTTCGTGACCGCCAGTGAACTTGCAAGCATGATGAACCTGCCGGTTACGGATGTCATCAAGGCGTGTTTCTCCTTGGGGGTCATGGTCAGCATCAACCAACGTTTGGATGCTGAGACCTTGGCGGTGATCGCAGAGGAATTTGGTTTCAAAGTGGAGTTCGTCGGTGCCGATGTGCAGCAGGACATGCAAGAGGAGGAGGATGATCAGGAACGCGTTGAACCGCGGCCACCGATCGTTACCGTAATGGGCCACGTGGACCATGGCAAGACCTCTTTGTTGGACACTATCCGTAAAGCGAACGTGATCGCCGGGGAAGCTGGTGGTATCACACAGCACATCGGTGCATATAGCGTTATGCTTGAAAACGATAAGCGCATCACTTTCCTGGATACTCCGGGTCACGAAGCGTTCACCGCCATGCGTGCCCGTGGTGCACAGGTCACCGACATCGCGATCATTGTGATCGCTGCGGACGACAATGTGATGCCCCAGACGCGTGAGGCCATCAATCACGCCCAAGCAGCTGGTGTTCCCATGGTGTTCGCCTTCAACAAAATGGACAAGGAAGGAGCCAACGCGGACAAGCTCCGTGAGGAACTTTCACAGATGAACATCCTCGTGGAGGAATGGGGCGGCAAGCACCAGACCCAGGAGATCAGTGCCAAGAAAGGCACCGGTGTGGACCAATTGCTCGAAAAGGTGTTGCTGGAAGCAGAGATCCTGGACCTGAAGGCCGATCCCGGAAAACGCGCACATGGCGTAGTGATCGAAAGCACCTTGGAGCAAGGTCGTGGCTATGTGACCACCTTGTTGGTCGATAGCGGCACCTTGCGCAAAGGGGACGTGTTGTTGGCCGGTCAATACAGCGGTCGTATCCGGAACATGTTCAACGAACGCGGCCAACAGGTGAGTGAAGCGCCGCCTTCAACTCCGGTCAGCATTCTCGGCTTGGACGGCGCACCGAACGCGGGTGATACCTTCCAAGTGTTCGAGGATGAACGCGATGCACGCGTCATTGCCACCAAGCGCCAGCAGTTGCAGCGCGAGCAGGGCATCCGTACACATAAGCACATTACTTTGGACGAGATCGGCCGTCGTTTGGCCATTGGTGATTTCAAGGAACTCAACATCATCGTGAAAGGCGACGTGGACGGTTCCGTGGAAGCGTTGACCGATTCACTGTTGAAGCTCACCACCGAAAGCATCAAGGTGAACGTGATCCACCGCGCCGTGGGTCCGATCGCCGAAAGCGATGTGTTGTTGGCCAGTGCATCCAATGCCATCATCATCGGTTTCCAAGTGCGCCCCACGCCGGGTGCCCGCAAATTGGCCGAGGCCGAGGAGATCGACATCCGCATGTACTCCATCATCTATGCAGCGATCGAAGAGATCAAGCAGGCCATGGAAGGCATGTTGTCACCGAAGGAAGTGGAGAAGGTCATCGGTACCGCCGAAGTGCGCGAAACATTCCGCATCAGCAAAGTGGGCACCGTGGCCGGCTGCTATGTCATGGATGGCAAGATCGTACGCAACAACAAAGTGCGCCTGATCCGCCAAGGCATCGTGGTCTACACCGGCGACCTCAGCGACCTGAAGCGTTTCAAGGACGATGCCAAGGAAGTGACCCACGGCTACGAGTGCGGCCTCAGCATCAAGAACTTCAACGACATCAAGGTGGGCGACACCCTCGAGAGCTTCGAGATGATCGAGGTGAAGCGGACGTTGGAGGGGTGAACGCTTCTTAGAATGAAATGTAAAAGGCCCCAGTGATAGGGGCCTTTTACATTTCACATTATTGAAGAGTACTTCACTCCCTCCCCATCTCCACTTCATCCGGCACGATGTAGCTGCCCGGATAGATCGTCTTCAATTCATGAAGGAGGTGCTCCGCCTCCAAACGCGTGTGCAGGTCGCCGACGCGTAGCCGGAAATTGGGTGCTAGCCAACTGAGGTAAGCGGGTACCTCCGGATGCCGCTGTAGAAAGCTGCGCTTGGTGGTTTCCGCCGTGTTGCGGTCACCTAGGAAGATCTGTACCCGATAACCGTTCTGGGTGTGTTCATGGTTCGCGTAATCCTTCAACAAAGTTGCAACGCGCGGTTGCACGGTGAACTTCACATCCCCTTCGCGTGTTATCAGCAGGGTATCAACAAAGGGGGTATCCAGCGGAAACTCCCTCGGTTTATCAGCGGTAATGGTTTGGTATCCTTCCTGCGCCAAACTTGAAATAGCGATCAGCATCGAAGAATAGAGAAGAATGGAACGCATCATGGTGAAGTTGGCCAAAAGTATGCCGAACATGTTCATTCCATCCGCATCTTTGGAGTTGGGTCGACAGCGAGAAGGGACTATGGAATGGACCACCTTCGAAAGCTGGTCCAACTTCCTAATGATCGGATCAGGACCAGGCGCGCAGAAGACCTCTAATTGTTCAGAATGGCGGCTGCCAATGCAGGTTCTGTTATTTAGACCAATTCTAAATAGTGATACACCCATGACAACCTTGGGGCAACCTTGCCCTTCATTCAGTTCACCGTGTATTTTTGCGGCCGGAGAAATGGACGCAGTTCCCATCAAAATGCTCGGAATGCCGCTTGTAGTAAGGGCTTTAGAACGATTCTTCCGCGGCCCTGCTTGCCGCAGGCAGGTCCGCAACGCAACCCTTGCTTTTCTGTTTTTGGTTCTTTCCCTAGGGGCGCATGCCCAAGGGAGTGATGCGGCCCAATACGCGGCGGGTGAAAAGCTCTTCAAAGGCAATTGCGCAAGCTGCCACAAACCGGACAAGGACCTTACCGGTCCTGCCATGGCGGGTGCCCGTGCTCGCTGGGAAGGGAAGGGTGACATCCATGCATGGGTGAAGAACAGTAGTGCGTACCTGAAGACAGGCAATCCATACGCCAACGAGCTTTTTGTTAAGTGGAACAAGAGCGTAATGACCGCGCAGGCCCTCAACGATGAGGAGATCGACGCGGTCCTTTATTATTCGGACAACTATGTGCCTCCAGCCCCAAAGGGAGGCCCGGTCGCAGAGACCGCCTCGAATGGATCTGCTGATACGGGCTCGAATTGGCCATGGCTGGTCGTGATCGGTTTGCTGCTCGCGGTCGTGGCCGTTTCCTTGAGCGGGGTCAAGTCCAGCTTGACCAATGCCGTGCGCGAGGCGGAAGGCCAAGAGCCATTGCCCGATATGACCACCGGCCAGAAGCTCCGGCTATGGGCTTGGAACAACAAGGCGTTCGCCACGATCATCGCGTTGTTCGTGGTCGTCTTCATCACGTTGAAATTATGGGATGCAGCCTGGGTCATCGGTGTCTATGGCGGTGATGAAGTGGAGCACTACAAGCCGGAGCAGCCGATCAATTTCCCACACAGTCTACACGCTGGTAAAGTAGAAGCGGGCAACTTGGCGATCGATTGCCAATACTGCCACAACAGTGTCGAGAAGAGCAAGCATGCAGGGATCCCCACGACCAACGTGTGCATGAATTGCCATAAAGCTGTTGCTGAAGGGCGCTCAGCGGAAGGGACCGCCGAGATCCAGAAGATCTATGCTGCGGCCGGTTGGGACCCAGCAGCATTAAAGTACACCGGTAAGATCGAGCCCGTGAAATGGGTGAAGGTGCATAACCTGCCGGACCACGCATATTTCAACCACAGCCAACACGTGAAGGTGGGTCAGATCGAGTGTCAGGAATGCCACGGCCCGATCGATGAAAAGATGGTCGTTGCAGAGCAATGGTCCCCACTGACCATGGGCTGGTGCCTTGATTGCCACAACACCAAGGATGTTAAGATGGCCGGTAACGGTTACTACGACGAGATCATGGCACGCTTGGAAGAGACGGACATGGGACACGCCGAATTGAAGAAGTATTTGGAGGACGGTAAGATCACTGTGAGAGAGCTTGGTGGCTTTGAGTGCGCCAAGTGCCATTACTAGGACAGAACATTACGCGCCGAATGTCGGACAACAAGCGATATTGGATGGATCTCGGGGAACTGCACCAGCAGCCCGAAGCGATCAAGGGCCGTGAGAACGAGTTCCCACAGGAATTGGCAATTGACCAGGTCCTTGGTGACCCCGCGTTCGGTAAAGCGAGCACAGGACGTCGCGACTTCCTCAAGTTCCTCGGCTTCGGGATCGGCGCCGCCACCTTGGCCGCCTGCGAAACGCCGGTGATCAAGAGCATTCCCTATGTGAACAAGCCGGAGGACATTACACCCGGTGTGGCCAACTGGTACGCGAGCACCTTCTACGATGGTGAGGATTTCGCGAGCATTTTGGTGAAGACCCGCGAAGGCCGCCCCATCCACATCAAAGGCAATCCGCGTTTCGGCATAAACCGCAACCCCGCGTTGAACAAGGGCAGCATCAATGCCCGGATCAACAGCTCGGTACTTTCCTTGTATGACAATGAGCGTTTGTCCGGCCCGATGGTGAACGGGGCGGATGGCATGGTCGCCAGCACCTGGGCCGATGCCGATACGGCGATCGGTGCGGTATTGGGAAACACCGGTAAGCGTTTCGTGATCCTGACAGGTACGGTGATCAGTCCCAGCACAACGGCCGCCATCAACGGATTGATGGCCAAGTACGCCGCACCACCTTCGTCCGATGGTTCCACAACGAGTAAGGTGGAACACATCCAGTACGATCCCATCAGCTACAGCGGTGTCACGAACGCCAATCAAAAGAGCTTTGGCAAGCGCGTGTTCCCGAGCTACGACCTTACCAAGGCCGATGTGATCGTGAGCGTGGATGCCGACTTCCTCAGCAGTTGGGGCAGCACCACGGAGAATACCTGGCAATATTCCAGCCGTCGTCAACCGGGCAAAGGCATGAACCGCCACTTCCAGTTCGAGGCGCGCATGAGCCTGAGCGGTGCCAATGCGGATGTGCGGATTCCGTTGAAAGTGAGTGAGCTTCCACAGGCCGTAGTGGCCTTGCACGCACACATCGCCAAGGGCACGGGCAATTCCGCCAGTGGAGCAAGTGCCGAAGTAATGGCCGCTACGGAAGGCGCAGCGAAGTCATTGCTTGCCGCACGTGGCCGCAGTGTGGTATTGAGCGGCAGCAACAGCGAAGGGGTGCAAGTATTGGTGAACAGCATCAACAACATGCTGGGCAACTATGGCAATACGATCGATCTGTTCGGCCATACCAATTTCCACCAAGGGAATGATGCGGAAGTAGCGCGGTTGGTGGAGAACATGAACAGCGGTTCCATTGGTGTGCTTTTGATCGCCGGAGTGAATCCTGCATACACCCTACCGAACGCTGATCAGTTCAAAGCCGGACTGTCGAAAGTGCCGTTGAGCGTGAGCTTCAGCGGATATGCTGATGAGACCGCCAGCCTGTGTACATGGATCTGCCCGGATCACCACGCATTGGAGAGCTGGAACGATTTCAATCCGAAGGTGGGCCACTATGCCTTGGCACAACCTACCATCCGCCCGTTGTTCAGCACACGCCAATGGCAGGAAAGTCTCTTGGCTTGGAGCGGGTCTTCCACCAATTACCACGATTTCATCCGCAGTACCTGGGAGGCCAACATGGCAGGACTGGGTTACTCGACCCCATTCGCCGATAGCTGGAATACTGCTTTGCATGATGGAGTGGTCACCATGGGCGGAGCGCCTACGGAGGTGATCACGTTCGCAGGTGATCTTTCAGCTGCCACCTCAGCGGCACAGAAGTCAGGGGAGGGCGCAGGTGAATTCGAACTCTCCTTGTACACCAAGGAGTCGATCGGTAGCGGTGCGCACGCCAACAACCCCTGGTTGCAGGAAATGCCCGATCCGCTCACCAAGATCACATGGGACAACTACGTGTGCATGTCCCCAGTGGACATCGAGCGTATGGGTCTGAACATGTACTTGGGCGAGCAGGCGCCAGCAAGCTTGGTTACCGTGAAGTCCGGGGATCGCGAGATCACCTTGCCAGCGGTGGTAACTCCCGGCCAACGTACGGGTACGATCTCGATCTCCTTGGGTTATGGACGAGGTGCCAATGGTGAGAAAGTCGGTCGTGCGGCATGCACCACGGACCATGATGGAAATTTCGTTCCTGTTGGTAAGAATGCCTATCCGCTCACCACGTTCCTGAACGGGGTGGTGGGTTACGATCTGCTGAACGTTTCCGTGGAGAAGGCCGGTGGTACCTATCCGATCGCGATCACGCAAACGCACCTCACGGACATGGACCGTGACAGCATCGTGAAGGAGACCAACTTGGCCACCTTCCTTGGCGGTGATAAGCGCGCATACAACCATCCGCACGAATTGGCGGTACACGAGGACGTGAACGGCGATGGTGTGATCAACGCCTTGGACAAGAAGCCCGTTGCCGAATTCGATCTTTGGGAGGAATTCCCTGTGGAAGGGGTTGGACACCGTTGGGGACTGAGCATCGACCTGAACGGGTGCATTGGATGTGGTGCGTGCATAACGGCTTGCAACAGTGAGAACAACATCTCGGTGGTGGGCAAGGATGAAGTGCGCCGCAGCCGCGAAATGCATTGGTTGCGCGTGGACCGTTATTACAGCTCTGCAACCACCAAGGAAAGTGCCAAGCGGGACGATCTAGGCAAGATCGACATGTACCTCAAGATGGAGGTGCCGGAGGAAAGTCCGAAAGTGGTCTTCATGCCCGTGATGTGCCAGCATTGCAACCATGCCCCGTGCGAAACGGTATGTCCTGTTGCCGCCACCACGCACAGCAACGAAGGGTTGAACATGATGACGTACAACCGGTGCATCGGCACTCGGTATTGCGCGAACAATTGTCCGTACAAGGTGCGTCGTTTCAACTGGTTCAATTATGTAAGCGAGAAGTTCGGCGAGGTGAACCCGGCATGGGATGATCTGGGCCGAATGGTGCTGAACCCGGATGTTACGGTCCGTTCACGCGGTGTGATCGAGAAGTGCAGCATGTGCATTCAGCAGATCCAAGAAGGGAAACTGGCTGCGAAAAAGGCGGGCACGCCGATCAAGGATGGAGCCATTGAAACGGCGTGCAGTGCGGCATGTGGCAGCGGTGCCATCGTTTTCGGGGACTTGAACGACAAGAAGAGCAAAGTGCTGGAGATGGCAACGGCCGACCGCAGTTACCATATGTTGGAAGAGATCGGCGTTAAGCCGAGTGTGAACTACCTGGTGAAAGTGCGCAACACCGAAGAAGCCGCCGCACACCACGCTTAAGGATAACGAAGAGAGGACCAAATGCATTCTGAAGCAGCGATCCGCGAGCCGCTCATCCTGGGCCACAAGACCTATCACGATATCACGAACGATATCGTAGGTCCCATTGAGAACAAGGCACCTCGTGGCTGGTACATCCTGATCACCATCTCGGCACTGATTGCCGCGTACGGCACCGGTTGCATCCTGTATCTGATCAGCAAGGGCATCGGAACCTGGGGCCTGAACAAGACCGTGGACTGGGCGTGGGACATTACCAACTTCGTTTGGTGGGTCGGTATCGGTCACGCAGGCACGCTGATCAGTGCGGTGTTGCTCTTGTTCCGTCAGAAATGGCGCATGGCCATCAACCGCTCTGCGGAAGCGATGACCATTTTCGCCGTGATCATGGCGGCCACATTCCCCGGCATCCACATGGGCCGGATCTGGCTGGCCTATTGGGTGTTCCCCTTGCCCAACCAGTTCGGAAGTTTATGGGTGAATTTCAACAGCCCCTTGCTCTGGGACGTATTCGCGATCAGTACCTATTTCAGCGTATCGCTCGTGTTCTGGTACATCGGTTTGATCCCCGATTTCGCAACCATCCGCGATAGGGTCACCAGACCAGGTATGAAGAAGGTCTACGGGATACTCAGCTTCGGTTGGACCGGCAATGCGAAGGCATGGACCCGTTTCGAGGAAGTGAGCTTGGTATTGGCAGGTATCGCGACCCCGTTGGTGTTCTCGGTACACTCGGTGGTGAGCATGGACTTTGCAACATCCATCGTTCCGGGTTGGCACACCACGATCTTTCCGCCCTATTTCGTGAGCGGTGCTGTGTTCAGCGGGTTCGCCATGGTGCAAACGCTGTTGCTCGTTCTCCGCAAGGTGATGCACATGGAAGCTTACATCACCAAGAAGCACGTGGAGTACATGAACATCGTGATCATCGTTACCGGCTCCATCGTGGGGGTGGCATACATCACTGAATTGTTCATCAGCTGGTATAGCGGCGTTGAATACGAGAGCTACGCTTTCATCAACCGTGCTACCGGCCCTTATTGGTGGGCGTATGCGACCATGATGACCTGCAACGTGATCAGTCCGCAGTTGTTCTGGAGCAAGAAGTTGCGCACCAACTTGGCGTTCACCTTCTTTATGAGCATCATCGTGAACATCGGCATGTGGTTCGAGCGTTTTGTGATCATCGTTACCAGCTTGCATCGAGATTACCTACCGAGCGCATGGACCATGTTCCACCCCACTTGGGTCGATGTGGGCGTGTTCTTGGGCACCCTTGGCATCTTCTTTTTCCTGTACTTGCTCTTTGCCCGCTTCTTCCCTGTATTGGCCTTGAACGAGGTGAAGTCCATTTTGAAGGTCAGTGGCGAGAGTTATAAGAAGGAAGCCGCTAACCACCACCACCACTAGCCCATGACGAACAAGGTCATATACGCGGTATACGAGGATCCCGAACTCCTGAAGGATGGTGCGCGCAAGCTCGTCTCCAACGGGGTCAAGGTGAAGGATGTATTCTCGCCGTTCCCGGTACACGGGATCGATCCCATCATCGGCATTACCCGCACCCGTTTGGGGATCGCCGCATTCATGTTCGGTATTACCGGAATGTGTTTGGCCTTGCTGGGGATCTGGTACTTCAACATCTTTGACTGGCCCATGAACATCGGTGGTAAGCCGAGCCAGGCACTATACAAGAACCTGCCGGCCTTTATTCCGGTCACCTTTGAATTCACCGTCCTTTGTGCGGCACACGGCATGTCGATCACCTACCTGATCCGCAACAAGACCCTGCCCGGCATGCCTGCACGGAACCCGGATCCACGCACCACGGATGATAAGTTCATCATCGAGGTGCGCACCAACGAGAACCACGGACATAGCGCCGAGGCCATTACGGACCTGCTGCGCACCACCCAGGTGTTCGAGATCAACGAGCGCCAGTACTAGACCATGAGCACGCGCATATCAACCTCCAACTTCACTTTGGGCACCGTGCTGGCCACCGTGCTGCTCCTGGGTTCCTGCAGTGGGGATCCCAATGGTCCCGGTGTGGAATACATGCCGGACATGTATCGTGGCCCGGCGATCGAAGCGTATGTGGATCTTGGCCAGGATCCATACGTTTTCAGCGAAGAGTTGGCCAAGGAACAACGGAACCGCCAAAGCGCACGGATCCCGGTGGAAGGCACCATTCCGTTCGCGGCGGACGAGAGCAAAGCGCAGTACAACATGCCGTATCCGTATTCCGATACCCCGGAAGGTTATGAGCAGGCAGGGGCGAATTTGAAAAGTCCGATCGCAATGACGGAAGCCACAGTGGAGCAGGGAAAGGTCATCTACATCAAATTCTGTGTGCACTGCCACGGTGCCGGTGGCCAAGGCGATGGCGGTGTTGTGAAGAACGGGAACTACCCCGTGCCTCCTGCCTATGATGGTACGCAATTGAAGGACTTGCCGGAGGGTAAGATCTTCCACAGCTTGGTATATGGCAAGAACTTGGCGATGGGTCCACACGCTTCTCTTTTGAACAAGGAGGAGCGTTGGCTCTTGGTACAATACGTCAAGTACCTGCAGAACGGCGGAAAGATGCAACGGGAGGGTGCAGTGGCGACCGAGCCGGTTGCAGCAGTGAATTGATCAAGACAGCAACGGAAAAGCAGCGATGAACTTCACCATCAGCAAACGGGCACGCGGCATAACCATGGGGTTGATGGTCCTGGGCGTTGTGGCCACCATTATCGGTGTGCTTGGCGATGCCACGGAACACCACCAACGGTCATGGGCGAACTTGCTCGTGAACGGATTCTTCTTCTTTGGCATCGCATTGGGTGCGCTTTTCTTCGTTGCGCTACAGAACGCGACCGAAACGGCTTGGACCGTTCTGGTGAAGCGCGTGTACGAAGGGATCTTCGGATACCTTCCCATCGGGGCCATCGTCATTGTCGTGGTCCTCTTGGCCGGGTCCTTCCACGTCCACCACCTGTACCATTGGATGGATAGCAGCCTGTACCATGAATACATGGTCGGCGAAGGGCACGATGCACAGTACGTGGATGAGGCGGTCCAAGGTGCCGTGGCCAATCCGAATTTCGATTCGTTGATCGCGAACAAGAAGGCTTTCTTGAACCAGCCATTCTTCTGGATCCGCACCTTGATGTACTTGGGTACGTTCCTGTTCTTTGCCAATTACTTCCGCAAGCAGAGCCTGCAAATGGACAGCGAAACGGGCGAAGCACTGACCAAGCGCATGCTTCTCAACTACCGCCGTAGTGCATTGTTCCTGGTGTTCTTCGCGGTGTTCAGTAGTACCTTGGCGTGGGATTGGATCATGAGCATCGATACCCATTGGTTCAGTACGCTGTTCGGTTGGTACGTGTTCGCCGGTATGTTCTGCAGCGCGATGACCACGGCCGTGATCCTGGTGCTTTACCTGAAGCGCAAAGGCTTGTTGCCCCAAGTGAACAACAGCCATATCCAGGACATGGGCAAATGGGTGTTCGCAACGAGTTTCCTGTGGAGCTACCTTTACTTCAGCCAGTTCATGCTGATCTGGTACAGCAACATTCCGGAGGAGGTGACCTATTTCCAACAGCGGATCAACGAACATCCGGGCTTGCTGTGGGGCACGTTCTTCATCAACTTCGCATTGCCCATGGTACTGCTCATGAGCCGCGATGCCAAACGCAATCCACGATTCCTGATCGGCGTGGGCAGCATTATCCTTATCGGCCATTGGATGGATGTGATCATGATGGTGATGCCGGGTAGTTTGGCGCATGCGTTCCACGGAATCGGCTTGCTGGAAGTAGGCATGTTCATTGCTTTCCTGGGCCTGTTCATCAACACGGTGATGCGTACCTTGACCAAGGCCCCGCTTACCGTTGTGAACCACCCTTATTTGGAGGAAAGCATTCACCACCAGATCTGATGTTGACCCTGTTGTCCATAGCCATCCTAGTAACAAGTGCTTTAGCCGTGCTGGGTCTGTTCCCAGTGCGCATGCGGACATTTGGACCAGCTTTGATCCGTGTTCGGGCATCAAAAAAGACCGCCCTGCCAAGGGTTGATATACAGAGCGAACGATGATGAAGTTGTTGATCCTGATCGTCGTGGTACTGGGCATTCTGGCGGTGGCCCAGTTGGCCCGTGTCTACGAACTTACCGCGAAGTTGCGTGGCAAGCGCGAAGAGGATATCTCCCCTGCCGACAACCGCTTCAACGGCCGAATGATGTGGTTGTTCGGCATCGCTTATTTCGCCTTTTTCCTTTGGTTGGTGCTCCACTACAAGGACAAGATGTTGCCGGTTGCGGCAAGTGAGCAGGGTGTAGAGACGGATTGGCTCATGGACTTCAATTGGTGGATCCTCTTGGTGGCCTTTGTGATCACCAATGTGCTCTTGTTCTGGTTCTCCGGCAAGTACATCTACAGCAAGGATCGGCGTGCATACTGGCAACCGCACAACAACAAATTGGAACTGGCATGGACGATCGCACCGGCCGCTGTGCTCACCGTGATCATCATCTACGGGCTCAAGAGTTGGAACAACATCACCAGCCCCGCCGCACCGGATGCATTGATCGTGGAACTCTATGCGCGCCAATTCGACTGGACCGCGCGTTACCCGGGTAAGGATGGTGGCTTGGGTGCTACGGATTTTCGATTGATCAATGGCAACAACCCGCTGGGCATTGTTACCAAGGAAAGCGTTGCCGAGCGTATCGCTGAATTGGATGCCGAGATAAACAGTTCGGACAGCTTGTTGGCCCATGCCGTTCTGGCCGCGACCAAAGAGCACGAACTCACTGAGCAAGTAGGCCGTATGCGTCGGAATAAGACACGCATCATCAACCTGCGCACGATAATGGAGCTGGACATTGCGGAAAAAGGTGAAGCAAGTCCCTACCTTCACGGTGCAGATGACATTGTGATCAAGGAGTTCAACTTGCCTGTTCGTAAGGAAGTGAAGATCTTGATCCGTAGTCAAGATGTTCTCCATAGCGCTTATTTGCCGCACATGCGCATACAGATGAACGCAGTACCCGGAATGACCACCACCATGAAGATGGTCCCCACCATCACCACGGATAGTATGCGGACGATCATGGCTGACGCTGACTTCAACTTCATCCTGCTTTGCAACAAGATCTGCGGAGCCTCGCACTATAACATGCAAATGCCACTTATTGTGACCAGTGCGGAAGAGTATGAAGTATGGATGGCTGAAGCGATGAAGAAGCCGTTCAGACCAATTGCGGGAACGGAAGGGGACGAAGGAGCAACACCAAGTGCCGCACCGATCGATACAGCCCAGGTTGCTCCTTCACCGGTGGCGCAGCTTCATTAAACGGATCGTTAAGAAAGGAATTGACCAACATGGGTGCCCACAGCATAGCACACGCCGACGGCCACGCGCACGACGTGCACCACCACGAGGAGAGTTTCGTCTCCAAGTACATCTTCTCGCATGATCACAAGATGATCAGCAAGCAATTCCTGGTCACCGCGATCTTCATGGCCTGGGTGGCGGTGATCATGTCGGTGATCTTCCGCCTACAGTTGGCATGGCCCGGTGAAGGATTCGCGTTCACCAATTTCTTCCTCGGGGAGAAGTGGGCACCGGGAGGGGTCTTGGATCCGAACATGTATTTGGCATTGGTCACGATCCACGGTACGATCATGGTATTCTTCGTACTCACGGGTGGCCTTAGTGGCACATTCGCCAACTTGTTGATCCCCTTCCAGCTGGGTGCCCGCGATATGGCTTCGGGCTTTATCAACATGCTCTCCTATTGGTTCTTTTTCGTCAGCGCTATGATCATGCTCGCGTCCTTGTTCGTTGAGGGCGGGCCTGCTTCTGCCGGGTGGACGGTATATCCGCCATTGAGTGCATTGCCCAAGGCCATACCGGGTTCAGGTATGGGTATGACCCTTTGGTTGGTCAGTATGACGCTGTTCATCGCCAGCTCCTTGATGGGTGGATTGAACTACGTGGTCACCATCATGAACCTGCGTACCAAAGGCATGAAGATGACACGGATGCCCTTGACCATCTGGGCGATCCTGCTTACGGCCGTATTGGGCATTCTGTCGTTCCCTGTACTGTTGAGCGCGGCCTTGTTGCTCCTGCTCGACCGCTCGTTGGGCACAAGCTTCTATTTGAGCGATATCTACATCGCTGGTGAGGCACTGGACCACACTGGCGGCAGTCCCGTACTGTTCCAACACTTGTTCTGGTTCTTGGGTCACCCCGAAGTATACATCGTGCTGTTGCCCGCGTTGGGGATCACCTCGGAGATCATTTCCACCAACTCGCGTAAGCCCATCTTCGGCTACCGCGCGATGATCGGATCCATCCTGGCGATCGGCTTCCTGAGCTTCATCGTTTGGGGGCACCACATGTTCATCACCGGGATGAACCCGTTCCTTGGGTCGGTGTTCGTGTTCACCACCTTGTTGATCGCGATCCCTTCAGCTGTAAAGGTGTTCAACTACATCACCACGTTGTGGCGTGGCAACATCATCTTAACGCCGGCCATGTTGTTCAGCATCGGCTTGGTAGCGACCTTCATCGCAGGCGGTCTCACCGGGATCATCCTTGCCGATAGCGCATTGGACATCAACGTACACGACACCTACTTCGTGGTCGCACACTTCCACATCGTAATGGGAATGAGCGCCATCTTCGGCATGTTCGCAGGGGTCTACCATTGGTTCCCGAAAATGTATGGCCGCATGATGAATACCAAGATGGGCTACGCGCACTTCTGGGTAACGTTCGTCTGTGCGTTCGGTGTGTTCTTCCCCATGCACTTCATCGGCTTGGCCGGAGCACCTCGTCGCTATTACAGCTACAGCGAATTCCCCATGTTCGATGGTGTTGTTGACCTGAACATTCTCGTGACCATGTTCGCCATCGTTGGTGCTTTGGCGCAGGTACTGTTCACCTATAATTTCTTTTACAGCGTGTTCCGTGGCCCCAAGGCCGTGCAGAACCCATGGAAGAGCAATACGTTGGAATGGACCACACCGGTAGAGCACATCCACGGCAACTGGCCAGGTCCATTGCCTGTTGTGTACCGCTGGCCATACGATTACAGCAAGCCTGGCAAGGCCGAGGATTGGGTAAGCCAGATCACACCGTTGGACCACGACGAGGAAGAACATTGATCCAAAGGATCAATGTTCTTCTGTAGGGGCGGGTCATGACCCGCCCTTTCGTCGTTTATGGTCCAAAGGAGAAATTTCACGACCAGCCCAGGGTCGTCATGATCAACGTGGAAGTTCCACGATCCGCCCGATCGGAACGATCAAATATGATATCGGAACAAATAGAATGTCCGCATCTTTGGGTGCGGACATTCTGCATTCATGCGCACCTTTTTTCTCTTCTTGTTGTTGGTATTGGTGCCGCCAGCAAACGCGCAGTTGCTGGATAGCATCGCGTATTTCAAGCAGCAAGAACCCCGCTTCGTTGCGAAAGTGGACATGCGCGGCTCGTTCATAAGCAACCGAAACGTGAAGATCGCCGGCGTCAAGGTCGGCTTTGAACACGACAAACGATTCCAATATGGGATCGGTTACAGCTTCCTGTTATCACCGGTGCGAAAGGAGCGATACATAGATGCCGACCTTGGTATTCGGACCACAAGGCTGCGACTGGGCTATATCGCACCTTACGTTGATTACGCCTTTTTCCAGCGCGGCCATTGGGAGGTGAGGCTCCCCGTGCAGATCGGTTTCGGAAGTGGTTCAGTGGTGTACGAGGACGATCAAGGGCACAAACGCAAGTTGTATCGCACCGGGCTGTTCCTATACGAACCGGCCATGACCGTGCAATACCGGTTCCTCAAATATTTCGGGGTTGGAATAGGATGGGGCTACCGCTTGGTGATCTTCACGCGCAGCGGTCTGGACGAACGGATCTCCGCGCCGGTCTACATGTTCGGGTTGAAGGTCTTCATCGGTGAGCTCTGGAAAGATGTGCGATGACCCTTGCCCAAATGCGCGTATCTCTCTGCATGCTTCGCGTAGTATCGAAAACAGGATGGTAATTTCGTCCCGTGGGCACTCCGCTCGCCCGTAGCCGACCCACATGTCCGACGACTTCAACGTACGCAACGAACAACGTTCCGCTTCCGACAAGGAAATGGAGCAGACCTTGCGTCCACGGCAGTTTGATGAATTCGCAGGGCAGAAAGCGGTGACGGACAATTTGAAAGTGTTCGTGCAAGCCGCCAAACAACGTGGCGAAGCATTGGACCATGTATTGCTGCACGGCCCTCCAGGTTTGGGCAAGACCACCTTGGCCAACATCATTGCGCAGGAAATGGGTGTGGGCTTCCGTGTAACCAGTGGGCCGGTGCTGGACAAACCAGCGGACCTGGCCGGCTTGCTAACGAATCTGGAGCCGCACGATCTGCTTTTCATAGACGAGATCCATCGCCTTACACCGGTGATCGAAGAGTACCTCTACAGCGCCATGGAAGATTACCGGATCGACCTGGTGATCGACTCGGGCCCAAACGCGCGCACGGTGCAGATCAGTTTGAATCCGTTCACCTTGGTGGGTGCCACCACGCGCAGTGGCTTGCTCACAGCGCCCTTGCGTGCGCGTTTCGGGATCAACAGTCGCTTGAATTATTACGATGCCAACACGCTGAAGGGCATCGTAAAACGAAGTGCGGGATTGTTGAACGTGCCCATCATCGAGGGAGCTGCGGACGAGATCGCGCGCAGGAGCCGGGGTACCCCCAGGATCGCCAACGCATTGTTGCGGAGGGTTCGCGATTTCGCACAGATCCAAGGTGATGGTACGATCGATCTGCCCATTGCGCAACATGCGTTGAAAGCATTGAACGTGGATGCACACGGTTTGGACGAAATGGACAACCGGATCCTCTTGGCCATCATCGAGAAATTCGCTGGCGGACCGGTGGGGTTGAATACCGTGGCCACCGCAGTAGGAGAGGAGGCGGGCACAATTGAAGAAGTGTACGAGCCGTTCCTGATCATGGAAGGTTACCTGCAACGCACCCCCCGAGGTAGGCAAGCCACCGAGAGGGCCTACAAGCACTTGGGAAAAGCTCCTGTAGCCAAACCGGGCAGCCTTTTCGAGTAGAAGGTCCTCGTCAGAACCACATTCGGGTACTGCGTCGTGCTGCATCTGCGATGATCTTGTAGATTGTGTCGAAGTGTTCTCACTTCCTCTCTTGTCACCTCGGCCCAGCAGCGGCTTCCTCACTTTTCACTTCCTTTCCTCCTCACCCCCGAAACGAAAAATACCCACTTCAGGGTATTTCGGGGTCGTTAACTCCCATTTACATTTGTTGGTACCCACCAATGGAAACCATTTCCATACTTCTTGTCGATGACCAGTCCATTATTCTGGATGGCTTGGAGTCCTTGCTGGAGCATCATCCGCACATCCATGTAGTGGGTCGTGCGGCGAATGGGATAGAGGCCGTGGCGAAGAGCAACGAACTGCATCCGAATGTCGTTTTGATGGACATCAGCATGCCGGAAATGGACGGGATCGAAGCCACGCGCGCCTTATTGAAAGGTTGCGAGAACAGCAAAGTGCTCATCTTGAGCATGTACAATAACAAGGAGTTCGTGAATGAATTGTTGGAGGCCGGGGCCAGCGGTTATGTCCTGAAGAATGTGGGCAAGGATGAATTGATGGTGGCGATCCAGACCGTTGCCGATGGCTATCGATACTTGGCCAAGGATGTGGAACACATGCTGGAACAGGCGGACCGCCATAAGGACCGGACCCGTGACACGGGCTATGTGTCGCTTTCCAAAAGGGAGAAGGAGGTCCTCTTGCTCGTAAGTGGGGGCCTTTCCAATCCGGAGATCGCGGAAGACCTGTTCATCAGCATCCAAACCGTGGAAACCCACCGAAAGAACATCATGCACAAACTTGATATCCACAACACAGCTGGCATGGTGAAGTACGCCATGGAACGGGGTTGGGGCAATGGAATGTCAACGAACGGAAACCATCAAAACAACAAACGAAAATGAGCTGGAAGATCGAAACCATCACACCCAATGAGGTAGGCATGGAATACACCGCAGTGGTAACGCGCGACAAGGATTACAAATTGGCGGACGGCCTCGATGCCACGGGGGACAATGATACCCGGGAGCTGAAGTATGTGCTGGGAGGATCCGAGGAAGGGCAGGATATCTGGCGTTTGGGGCTTATATACACGGGCAAAGGGCCGCGGGAGATCACGGTGCAGATCGTGGACGGGGAAGGTAAGGTCCCTAAGAAGGAAAGGCCAACGGTTGTGGACTCGATCGGATGAGTCCGAAGTGGGTACGAGTTCATCAGTATCCGAGTGGTCCGCGTGATCAAGGCAAAAGGAACGGTGGAACGTTGAGCAATACGCATCATATATCAGATCCAGGCGAGGCACCTGTTCCTACGACCTTGCGGCCTCTTGCATGCACCATGTCGCCTTACGTACATGGCAATATCAAGCAGCGACTTGCACGGCAGGAGACAGCATGAAGAAGATGAACGTGGATCTGCATAGGTTTAATTCTGATGTAAAATTCGATGCTGGTCATCGACATTGAGGAATGCGATCGATCTGTGTTGTTGCCTTGTTCGCTGTTGTTTTCGGTGTGCTTGATCCGGCTTTTGCCGCCGAACCCAATGCCTCGTACGCCGCATTCAGGAAGGCATTCCATAGTGATGGGCCGGAAGAATTCTTTGTGCTTTCCGATAAACTGAATGGCTCCAAGGACCTATCTGAGAGGCGATTGGGTCTACTGTGCTTAGGTGCGGCCCACTATCGAGCGGACAGCATGGCAAGGGCGCTGATAGTACTGGATTCATTGGAACGCAGCTTGCCCGCGAATGAAAAGCTCCTTCGTTCCATGGGTTTCAAGATACAGGCATTGGTCTTCAAGAAGCTGATGAGCAACGCGAAAGCGTTCTTGGCAATTGAACGGTCCTTGGCGTTGCTTGACACCACTGTTCATCCGGCGGAGTATGTCGATCTGCTGACATTACGAGGTGAGGTCCAACGCACGGCCATGAAATATGATCTGGCCTTGGCTGATCTTCTTCTAGCTGAACGAATTGCCGATAGCATCGGATATGTTGAGGGCCGATTGTACGCATTGAACGACAAAGCGAACATTTTCTACGATCAAGATCGCATGGAAGAGGCCTGGAGTGCCTACCAAAGGTGTTCCCGTGAGGCAGCTGCGCATGGTCTCTCTCGTTTGGCCAACGGTGCCTATTCCAATTTGGGTGCAGTCGCGTACATGACCGACAGATTCGAAGAAGCCATAGCGATCTACGACACGGCATACCGCGCCTTGAGCAAGACCAACGCCTACTTGGCTACCGATCTGCTCACGTATTCCGCATCGGCGCATGGTGCACTGGGCCATGTGAAAGAAGCGGACCGGTTGTACCGGGAAGCGATCCTCCAAAAGCAAACATTGGGCGATTCCGCCGGCATCGCCAAGGTCAACCAGATGTTGAGCCAGGCCTTGTGGAGTTCCGGACGAAAGAAGGAGGCTTTGGTCATGTTGGAGAAGGCTGCGAACACTGCCAAGACCATGGGCTTGGCCGAATTGGAACAACAAGTGCGGTCGCGTCTTGGCGAATGGTATTACCTGCTGGAGAAACCCCAAGAGGCCTACTTGAACATCGCACGATACAGCGTGCTCAGGGATTCATTGAGGGCCGTTCTTTTCAGTCGCAACATGGGCGAATTGGAAGTGGTGTACGATACGGAGCGCAAGGAACGCACCATCGCCATGCAGAAAGTGGAACTGGAAAAAGAGCGTGAGGTGAAGCGAAGGAAGGAATTGCAACGCGATATCCTGCTCGGTGTTTGCGTTGCACTGGTGATCATCCTTTTGTTGTTCTACCGCAACTTGATCCACCGGAAAAGATTGGCGATCCAAGAGAAGTTGCTGCACGACCAACGGGTCCATGAACTGTTGAAAGAGCAGGAAATTGGCACTCTGAACGCCATGATGGAGGGGCAGGAAAAGGAGAGACAGCGGATCGCAAAGGACCTGCACGATCGTTTGGGAAGCATGCTCAGTGCGATCAAATTGCAGTTCGGTGCACTGGAGAACCGGTTGTCGTTGATGCAGGGCGAACAGCAACAACAATATCAAAAAGTACATGACCTGCTGGACCATGCAGTAGGAGAAGTGCGGCAGGTGAGCCACGATATGCTCTCCGGGGCGCTAACGGAATTCGGATTACGAGGAGCCTTGACGGACCTGCGTAACGCGATCGAAGTGAAAGGCGAATTCGATGCCGAGCTGGTCATGTTCGGCTTGGAAAATGGACTGCCCCGTACCATGGAGATCGCAGCATTCCGTGTGGTGCAGGAGCTGGTCAGCAACTGCATGAAGCATGCGAAGGCCTCGGAGATCAGCATGGCGATCACACGCACCGATAGAAATTTGAACATCGTGGTGTCGGACAACGGAAAGGGTTTCGACACCGGTAGACCTTCCGCTGGCATGGGTATGAAGAGCGTACGTGAGCGGGCTGCTGGCATGCACGGCAGCGTGCAGGTTGACTCGAGGGCCGGCAAGGGAACAACGGTGATCGTGGACCTGCCGATCGCTTAGAACCCATTCGCATGGGAACGCGCCTCACGAGGAGCAGGTCGGTGGTTGACCATTTACGATGAAGGGTCAGTCCCAACCGGACGCGATCCGCACCCGCTCAGGGCACTTCCACTTACTTTGCAGCTATGCCGAACGCCGCCGAGCAGAGTGCCGTGGTAAAAGCCAAGGCCCATGAACTGGGTTTCTTGGCATGCGGCATCGCGAAGGCCGACTTTCTTTCCGAAGAAGCACCTCGGTTGGAAGAATGGTTGAGGCAAGGCAAACATGGCGATATGGGGTACATGGCCAATCATTTCGACTTGCGGTTGGACCCACGCAAACTGGTGCCGGGTGCGAAAAGCGTGATCAGTTTGGCGTACAACTATTTCACAGAGCCAAAGCAGGAAGACCCATCCGCCCCAAAACTGAGCACCTACGCTTACGGTCGCGATTACCACAAAGTGGTAAAACGGAAATTGAAGCCGTTGATGGCTTTCATCAAGGAACAATTCGGCGATGTCGAGATACGTGCTTTCGTGGACAGTGCGCCGGTCATGGAGAAAGCATGGGCCCGGCGCAGTGGTATAGGCTGGGTGGGCAAGCACACCAACGTGATCCGGCAAGGGGCGGGTTCGTTCTTCTTCCTGTGCGAGATCATCGTGGACCTGGATTTGGAGCCGGATGCGCCCGCCATGGACCATTGCGGCACATGTAGAAGATGCATCGACGCATGCCCGACCGATGCGATAACGCCCTATGGTGTGGATGGCAGCAAGTGCATCAGTTACCTCACCATCGAGCTGAAGGATGCGATCCCCCTAGAGTTCGCCGGTAGAATGGAGAACTGGGCATTCGGTTGTGACATCTGCCAACAAGTATGTCCGTGGAACCGCTTCAGCAAGCCGCACAACGAACCCGATTTCCAACCCAAGCAGGAACTCATGGCGTTAACCAAGGACGAGTGGCATAGAATGACCGAAGTGCTCTTCGATCAACTATTCGAAGGAAGCCCCGTAAAGCGAACAAAGTACAGTGGCCTAGAACGTAACATGCGATTCCTGAAGGGAGGAGAACCAATGCCGTGAGACTCGCGAAAAACGGTATGCCCGAAAGCAGCGCGCATCTTGGCGACCAAAATGAAAGGTTGGACATATCGCGCAGGTTGCGGCCAACTCTCAACCTCTGCAACCCTCAACCTCTTCAACTTCTCAACCCTTACGTTCTCATAGTGGTCTGGAACACCTCCATGATCACATCCTTGTACATGTGCCCGAATGTTGCGAGGCACCATGCCTTAAGGACCAATTGATCGTGTTGGCCCACCCAACGGCGGGCTTTGATGAGTTCTTTCTTGAATAAACGCTGGTCGAAGCTGACCTTCTGGAGTATCTGTTTGCTGAACTCCATCATCTTTCTTCCCTGGTCTATCATGCACGGTTCGGCTTTTGCGACGATGAAGGTACTATCAAAACGGTAGACTTTGTCAATAGGTGACGAACAGGTTATCCACCGCCAAGCTCACCTGTTGAAAAGTCGAACGGAAGAGCCCCAGGATCGTTGTGTGTTCGTGGAATTTCATTAGGACGACCCCCTGAACGGCCCCCATATAAGGGGTCAGGGCACGAATTTGCGCTCCACCACCTGCATAACCTCCTGTGTATCGTTGTTTACCACGTAGGCCACCAAGGCACAATTGTTAGGTTCTAGCACATTGGGGGGGAGGGTGTAGGCGAATGAGAGGGAAGTGGTATCCCCGGCTGCGAGGGTGCCGGTTATCACGGGATCGCCATACGCGCCGTTCAAGTTGCCACGTAACACATGGCGGTGGTCGTAATCAGGAATATCCACTGGGGTGGCGGTTGCATCTATTTGCCAGTCGATAATGTGATCTTCGGTCAGATAGATCACCAAATTGTGGGCACCGGCCACATCGTTCAAGGCGATCACCCTTGCGGTAACATTCACAGTGTTGGTGGTTGTGTTGTACGAAAAGCAGGCCAATTGTACATCCATATCGGCGGGTTGTCCGATAATATCAGACACGGCCGCGCCCCATGCACCATCGCTCAGGAGTGGTGATCCGTCGTAGTCCTTTCGACTAACTGCCCCCACGGGCAAAAAGCTGATCTGGAGATCCTGTGCGTATGTATTGCCGGCATCGGTGCGGAAGTCTGTGTCAAAGTACCCATCATCCAGTGGCGGTATGGGTGCCGCGAAATTGGCCAGGACGTGGATGCCCACCACCACCAGCTCTTCGTTGTAGGTGTCGTCAAGTTCGTACGCGACCTCCGAGGCCGCCGGGCAGTTGTTGCAACGGAATCCACTGAAGTCCTCCAGTAGTACGCGCCGTGTGGTATACAGGGGAATAGCCTCTGTGCAGGTCGTATCGACTTGGCCCGAACCACTTGGTGCTATGGGTTGTTCCACGATATCGCAACCGACCAAGGCGAGTACAACGAAGAGTGGTATCAGGATGAGATGCTTCATGTTGATCAGAATGTACTGGTGATCGAAAGCGCAAGTCCGTTTGCCGCAGGAACCTGTCTGCACACGCCACCCACACAGAAGATGCCGGCGCGCTGCCGACCATAGTTCATTTGGAAACGCGTACCGCTGCGGATGTAGCCCACCGAAGCGATCGGGTAGTGGAGCCGTTCGGGTGCTTCGGCCTTGCCATCTATTTCGAATGTGGATGCGGTGGTCACGTAATTGAACTGGTCCATCACGGCAATGAACCAGTGCGGACTGAAGGTGAATTCGGCAAGACCGGTGATCCAATCGCCTTGGTCCTGTTTGGTGCTCAGGTGCTGCAATTCGAAGCGTAGGGAGTTCTTTTCGCTGAAGTTGTGCAGGCCCTCCAACACGAACATGTCCGCATACACCACATGCTTGCCGGCCTTCCCTTGGATCACATCGATGTCGTAGGTGAAGTTGAGGTAGGTGAGCGTCAATTGCCAGGTGGGGCTGAGTTTCCGCCGGACCTCGATGTTGATGTCCTGGAAATACATGCGATCGAGGTTCGGCGTGAAGAACTTGGATGAATAGCCGTAATGCCTGGTGGTATCGTCCACCAAGCCGAGTTGGGTGGTATCCAGTCCGAAGGCCACGGAATAGTTAACGGCCACTTTCGTCCCATATTTCCCGCCCACTTTGGAGCCTTTCTTGATCTTCCAGAAGATCTCCGCTTGGGCGCTCACCTCGCCGTTGGGCTGCGTAGCGTAAGGGTAGAGGGTAGCTGGTAAATTATAGGTGTGTTGTTTGGTTAGCGGGGGCAAGTAATTGATGTTGAGGTCGAACGGAGTGGTGGCCGCGCGGTTGCTCTGGAAGAACATGTTATCGAAGCTGTGGGCACCAATGCTGGCACCGAGCCCCTTCATGCTATAGGTAAGATTGGCCATCAAAGCTTGACCGTTCTTGTAGATGTTACCGTTCTGGTTATTAGGGTCGTTCACCTTGTAGGCGTATTCGGTGTAGAAGTTCAATTTGGACGTGGTGTAGTTTAACCGAAAGGAGCCTGCTGCAACGTTCTCCGGTAAGACCAAAGTGCTCACATCATCACGTTGGTACTTGCTCACGAAGCTTCCGCCGATGATCAGGTTGCCCGCATGCGTCCACGCACTATCGAGCAATTCGGCCAGGCTCACTTCGATATCACCGCCACGCACAAGGCCGGGTCCTTTGGTGAAACCATTGTCGAAAGCGGCACGCTGCAGCCCCATGATCCCCTTCAAATAGACACCGCGATAGGGTTTGAACTTGAGCCGCACACCATCCATGGCATTGTCCACGCCCAGATAGCGTTCCTCATAACTACGGAAAATAAGACCTTGGCCGAATTGCTCAAAGAAATTACCCACGGTGATCTCCAGATCGCTCACCGTGAACTTGGCATAACGATATCCGATCCCGGTACCGCTATACGGCTGTCCTGCGGGGTAACCGGCGAGCGAAGGGTTGTAGCTTTCAAGCCGGGCACCCACTTCGAAATTTCCATTTGTGGCAATGAAGTTGCCCCATGAATTATTGCCAAAGCGTTGGGGAGGCACTACGGCCCCGATCGCCGAGTCGATGTTGTAGTACTGCACATCGGTACTGAAATTGCCGTGGATCTGTGTACCTCCTTGAGCATGCCCTGCGACTGGGCGAAGAGCAAGCAGGATCACCAGACTTGAAAATGCAAAGAGGCGGTCCACTACGGACAAGTACTGATCGGTTTTCATTGGTCGTTGGAGCGGCGGCAAAGGGATTCGTGTGCACTTTCCGGGCTACAAGAACGTGAATTACATTGGTTCAAGATCGATCAGCACACGCAACTCGGTTCCATACTATTGGACCCCAGAATGGCCGGAGCCGAAAATTCACCCACCAAAAGAAAAAGGCCGATCCTGAGCGGGTCGGCCTTTTGTTGAAGGATCGCTAGGTGATCCAAGCATTGCCATGCCGGACCAACATGCGCCGCACAGGATCAATTCTTCCCGGTAAGTTCCAACACCTTCTTGAACAATTCGTTCTCGTCGCCGGGTTCGTAATTGTTGTGCTGGTATATAATTTCACCTTTGCCATCGATAAGAAAGGTGTGCGGAATGTTGTTCACGTTCAGTGCCCGTTTGAAATCACCATTGGGGTCCAAGTAGAACTCAAAGTCCCAGTCCTGCCCGTTCACGTATGGAGATACCCGCGCCATGCTGCGGCTGTCGTCAATGGAAATGGCGATCAACTTAACGCCGGTCTTTTCCTGCCACCCTTCATATTTCTCGGCAATGGCTTGGAGCTCACGTTTACAAGGTGCGCACCACGTTGCCCAGAAGTTGATGATATAGGGTTTGCCGTTATTGCTGAAGGTGCCCGTATCCACCTTCTTGTTGGCGAGGTCTTGCACAGAAACGGAAGGGACCTTGCCTTGTGCGTTGGCAGCAACTGCAAGTGAAAGGATCGCAAAAATGGAGAGGAAGATCTTCATGCGTTCATCTGGGATCGGTTCAAAAGGAAAGGTCAGCGGTTCTTGGCAAAGAGTGCGCCAAGATCGCTGACCTTTCAGTTCGATGTTCGTATCAGTAACTTACTTCTTACCTGGTGATCGCGATTTGACGTGTCGCGGTCATTCCATCAGCAAGGATGTTGATGATGTAGCTACCCTGTGCAAGGCCGCTGAGGTCCAACGTGGTGCGCTGTGCACCGGCACCGAATCCTTTGGCTTGCTGCATTACGGTCTCACCTAAGATGTTGAAAACGGTCATGTTCACCGTGGAGGCACTACGGAGGTCCATATTGATGTTCACCAAGTCGGCAGTTGGGTTGGGGTAGATCGATAAACCGGACTCCAAGGTGTTCTCTTCCACGCCGGTCTGCGCAGAGGTGAGGAACGGCTTGGATTCGATATCATCGAACTCAGCTCCGGTGATGAAGTTGGTCCCATTGGCACTGATGCTGTAGTTGCCGATCCCGAATCCGCAGCAGAGACCATCGCCAGCGGAATCATAGATCTCAAAGCGATAGCATTCGTCATTGCTGAGCGTCCATGTCTGGTTATAGGTCGTAGCATTGGCGTAGTTCCCCGCAGGGTCCTGGTAAGCTATGGACCCGGCGCCATCGAACAGTTTCCACGTGGTCTCGGCACCATAATTATCCGTCAGCAATGTGAATTGCACTGTTGTACTGGCGGCTACCGTATTGGACCCAACGACCGTGTTCGATGCAGTATTGTTCGCAGGCTCATCATCCGGAGTCGTTATGTTATAGGTGATGGTATTGTTAGGTGAGGATGGCGTGAAGGGCGTGATCGTCACGTCTTCGAGCTCATAGGTGTTCAACGAACCGGTCCAGTTGTACGAACCGATAACGGTAGTAGCACGCCGGGCTTCGATCGTTGCGCTGGTCAACGGTGTTGTACCTGTGTTCTGTAAACGAACATGCAGGTCCACAGCACCACCTACGCAAACGACATCATTTTGCACGTTGGGCAGCACAGCGCCATCCGTAGTGGAATCGGCTCTGTACTTATCGCAGCCTTGGCACGAAGTCCACATGGCCGCGAGTGTTTGTTGACCGATCTCGGTGATCATCCTGTTCGGGCATATGCGGTAGATCGTGGGGTAGTACCCGATCTCCAATAAGTTGGCAATGGAGGCATCATCAATGATGGGGTAGGAAACGCCTACTGTCCAGTTGCCTTGGGTGTCCGCGCCGGTGCCGTTCAGGTCGGCCAAAGTCGTGCTGGCATCACCTTCGATCATGAGCACAAACACCTTGTTCTCTGCGGTCCCGGGGCCATACGTTGTGTACAGGTTTTCAAGTGTATGGGTCTGATGGTAGGTCCAGCAAGGCCCACACCACGTAGCGCTAACATCCACTATAACTGTATAACCTTGGTCCAGCAGGCTATAGAGGTTGTGCGATTGTCCATTGAGGTCGGTACCCGTGAAATCCGGGCAGATGCGGTAGTCGGGCATTTGTGCCGATGCCATGGTACCGAGCGATAAAGCCAATCCAAAGAGTAGGGTCTTCTTCATTTGTTGGGGTTTAAGTAAGTTCGGAGACGACGGATCAACGTCGTACGAAAGCCGGAGTTGGCTAACACGCAACCAAAGTAAGTGGTAGGTCTTGTCATTGACAAAAGCGATGGATCGCTACATTGGGATCCTAAGCGAGCAATTCCTAGAGGGTGAAGGATGGATGATCGGGTGGGTCGTATGGAGCAGTACCTATCTTTGTGGCACCTGGATCAGTTGCAAGACCGATCCAATTAACCGAACAAGCTTTCCTATGAAACAGACCCTTACACTTACCTTGTTTTTCTCATTTGCTTTCTTCTCCAACGCGCAGAACATTCAGCTGCTCCATAACAACGAAGAGGTGATGAATGGCAGTCTGATCACCTACAGTCGCCCAACCGATTCTACCGCGATGCAAGTTGATGTTCACGTGTTGTGGTCAATCGAAGGGGAAGCCGATGTGAATGTCCGCAGGTATGAGGTTGATGTTCAGGCAGGGACTGGAAATTATTTCTGTTGGGGGGTTTGTTATGCAGCCCAGAATGCGGGTGCCCGTCCGGTTTGGAATGCTTTGGCGATACATTCAGTGATCCTAGCCCAGTTGGATACGGTCAGGAATTTCCACGCCTACCACGAGCCTCGTAATTTGGTGGGAACAAGCACTTATCGCTATGTATGGTTCAATACGGCAGAACCCAGCGATAGTGCTTGGGTCGATATCCAGTTCACGACAACATCCGTTGGCATAGAGGAACGCGCTTCTTCCGTTAATAATATGCAGGTATACCCGAATCCCACCCTCGGCAACGATGTGGAGGTGGTGTTGGACCTCACTGGAAATGTGCAGAACACCAAATTGGTGGTCTATAACATGGTGGGAGAGCGCGTGCGTACTTCTACGGTCCGTGGGTTGCAATCGCGCACCATGGTATCCACCTCGGACCTTTCCGCCGGGCTCTATTTCGTTACTCTTGAAAGGAATGGGTCGGCCGTGGCGAGCAAGCGGTTCGTGGTCACGCGCTGATCGATCCTTTCCTCGACCATTCGGAAGCCAGCAAGGGAACGCCCGCGCTGGCTTTCGCTTTGATGTGCTTCATTCCCGTCCGTGTCAAAGCGACATCCGCAGGGTCCACCAAGGTTATCGGACAGTTGCGCGGGGCATAGTGGATAAGTCCGGCGGCGGGGTAGACGTTCAACGAAGTCCCTACGACCAGCAAACCATCAGCTCTGGCGATCAGATCAATTGCGGGTTCCATCATCGGCACCGCTTCTCCGAACCACACGATATGCGGTCGTAGTTGGGATCCCAATGCGCAACGATCCCCTAACTCAATGGTCGCTTTTTCAAGTCGCACGACCAGATCGGGGTCTTTGGTGCTGCGTGCCATCAAGATCTCACCATGCAGGTGTACAACATGTTCGCTTCCGGCGCGCTCATGGAGGTCATCAATGTTCTGGGTAACCACCGCCACTTCGAATTGCTTCTGCAGCTGGGCTATGGCAATGTGTGCCGCATTGGGTTTGGCTGCGATCACTTGGCCGCGCCTTTGGTCGTAGAACCGGAGCACGTTTGCCGGGTCCCGGTGCCAGGCCTCAGGTGTGGCCACATCCTCAATGCGGTGCTCATCCCAAAGTCCATCGCTATCCCGAAAAGTGCGCAGGCCACTTTCGGCACTGATGCCAGCACCGGAGAATACCACCAAACGTTGTCTTTCCATAGGGGTAAGGTAAGGGAGGCGCGGGATATTTCGGCGTGGATATGGGCCCCAGAGGTTGCCAGTACCGGTTCTTCCGTTATTTTCGCGCTCCCTGTTGCACTTCACCCTTCTCGCATAGCATTACGCTACTCCCCCTTTTATTGAATTTCGCACCGTAAAGGGGCCAGGATGATCGATAGCCTGAACGGAGAAGTATTGGAGGTTTCCACCGACCACGTAACGCTGGATTGCCATGGCGTGGGTTACTTGGTGCAAGCCCCGGCCACCACCTTGGCCCATTTGCCACGCGAAGGCAAAGTGCGTGTGTATGTGCATTACTCGGTTTCCATAGATGTGCGATCCGGCAGTAGTGAACATCGATTGTTCGGTTTCTTGCATAAGGATGATCGGCAGCTTTTTCGGCGGTTGATCGAGGTGCAGGGCGTAAGTGCCACCATCGGCATGTTGATCATGGGAGCGCGCACGGCACAGGAGATCCATACGGCGATCCTCACCGGCGATGAAAGCGTGTTGCGCAGTGTTAAGGGGATAGGTCCGAAGTTGGCGCAGCGGATCGTGGCCGAACTACAGGGGAAATTGGCCGGTGTTGCCATGCCCGCCGGTGGCGTTGTACGCGGTGCGGGCAATACGGTGAAGGGTGAAGCGTTATCGGCACTGATCTCCTTGGGTGTGGACCGTGTAAAGGCCGAGCGCGCCTTGGCCATGGTGTTGCAAGATGGGAGCAAGGAGATGCCCACTGTGGAGGAATTGATCAAGTTGACCCTGAAGAACCTGTGATCCGCGCGGTGTTGCATACGGTACGGTCCCTTTGCCCTCGGAATTTGTTGGGGTTTGCGTTCAAGCTGCTCCTTCTGGCGGTATTGTTCGGCAGTGCCGATGATGCAAAGGCGCGCACCTTCCTGTACACGGCCTTGGTGCTGCAGGTCGATTCACCGGAAACGGATCTGCAATACCCCATCACAGACCCACTTTCACCCGGTGAAGGAGGCGGAGGCAACATCAACCTCGCCGATCCGGAGAACATCCAAGAGAACGTGATCTACGACCCTGAGACCGGGCAGTACATCATCCGTAGCACCGTAGGCGATGGCTTCGACTATCGACCGCCGATGAGCATGTCGTTGGAAGAGTATCTGAACTACGACATGGAGAAGTCCATGGACAACTACTGGCTGGACCGTGTGGAGGAGGACAGTGAGAGCGCGCAAAAGGACCTGATCCCGGCGATCAAGGTGAAGGGTAAGGCCTTCGACCGGATCTTCGGCGGCAACACCATCGACATCAAACCACGGGGCAGTGCCGAGGTGATCTTCGGTGTCAACATCAGCAAAACGGAGAACCCGCGGATCCCGATCAATCAACGGCGGGTTACAACATTTGATTTCGACCAGCGCATACAGTTGAACTTGCAAGGGAACATTGGTGATAAATTAAAGATCAGCACGAACTACAACACCCAGGCCACTTTCGATTTCGAGAACCAGGTGAAGTTGGACTATACCGGATACGAGGACGAGATCATCCAGAAGATCGAGGCCGGCAACGTAAGCCTTCCGCTGCGCGGCACCTTGATCACGGGTAGTCAGAGCTTGTTCGGCCTCAAGACGGAACTGCGGTTCGGTAGGTTGACCGCGACGGCCATCTTCAGCCAGGAAAAGGGACAACGCAGGAACGTGCAGACCCAAGGTGGGGCACAAACCACCTCCTACGATATCAAGGCGGACGAATACGAAGCGAACAAGCACTACTTCCTCAGCTACTATTTCCGCGACCGTTACGACCAAGCCATGCGCACATTGCCCACGGTGAACAGCGGGGTGGTGATCCAACGGATCGAGGTATGGGTCACCAACACCCGGCAGGATTTCCAGCAGACACGCAACTTCGTGGCATTCACCGATCTGGGTGAAGATGCGAGCCAGGCCGCCATTGACGCGGGACACGTGAGCTTGGATATCCCGCCCAACTTGATCACCGACCTGCCGAACAGCAACTACGCGAACAACAATGCCAATGCGTTGTTCAACATCATCAGCACCAATACGAACATCACCGGGTTCGCCAACTCGAGCCAAGCGTTGCAAGCCTTGGGATTGGTAGCATCGCGCCATTTCGAGAAGGTGGAGAGCGCGCGCTTGTTGACACCCAGCGAGTACAATGTGAACACCCGGTTGGGATTCATTTCACTGAACCAGTCGTTGAACAACGACGAGGTATTGGCCGTGGCCTTCCAATACACCTTGGATGGCAACACTTATCAAGTTGGCCAATTCTCACAGGATGGTACCCAGATCACTCCCGGCGATACCACCGCTTATGCTGGTACCGATGCATTGGTACTACGCCTCTTGAAAGCTACCATCACCAACCCACGCATACCGCTGTGGGATCTGATGATGAAGAACGTTTACTCGTTGGGTGCCTTTCAGGTGAACCGGGAGAACTTCCGTTTGGAAGTGATCTACAACAACCCGACCACCGGTGTGGATATCAACTACATCCCACGTGCGCCGCTGGACCAACAGCCCTTGATCCAAACGGTCGCGTTGGACAGGTTGGATCCCAACAACGCTCCGAACCCCGATGGCTGGTTCGATTTCATAGATGGGGCGGCGAGCACGGGTGGAACGATCCAGAGCCAGACCGGCCGCATCTATTTCCCGGTATTGGAACCCTTCGGCAGTTATTTGGATGCGCAGTTGGTGGGTGTACTGCCAGAGATCAAGAGAACCATCGTCTTCCAGCAGTTGTATGACAGTACGAAGACCGCTGCCATGAACATACCGGAATTGAACCGTTTTCGTTTGAAAGGAAGCTACCGGAGCAGCAGCAGTGATGTGATCCCGCTGAACTCGGTGAACATTCCCCAAGGCTCCGTAACGGTAACGGCCGGGGGAGTGCGTTTGGTGGAGAACCAGGACTACACCGTGGATTACAACTTGGGGCGCGTACGGATCCTGAACCAAGGGATCTTGGAGAGCGGCACTCCGGTGAACGTGGCCTTGGAAAGCAACTCGCTCTTCAGCATACAGACCAAGACCTTGGCCGGTGCGCGATTCGACTTCAAGGTGAACAAGGACTTCGTGATCGGCGGTACGATCATGAACTTGTACGAACGCCCGCTGACCCAAAAGGTGAACGTGGGAGAAGAGCCGATCCGCAACACCATGGTGGGGCTCGATGCCAGCTGGCAGACCAAGAGCCAATGGATCACCAACATGGTGGACAAGTTGCCGTTCTACGCCACTAAGGCGGAGAGCAATGTGAGCGCGAGCGTGGAAGGGGCGTACTTGATCCCCGGCCACAGCAAGGCCATTGGCAATGCGGGCACCAGTTACATCGATGACTTCGAGGGAAGCGTAAGCGTGATCGATCTGCGTACCCAAAGCCTCTGGTTCCATGCCGCGGTACCACAGGGCTTGTCGCTTTTCCCGGAAGGAGAATTGGTGGATGATCTGGACGCCGGTTTCCGAAGGGCGCAGTTGTCGTGGTACGTGATCGACCCCTTGTTCTTCCGCAACAACACGCTCACACCGGACAATATCCGGAGCAGCGAATCGATCCGAAGCGATAACCGGCAACGCGAAGTGTTGGAGCAGGAGGTGTTCCCCAACCGGCAGTTGGCGGCGGGCACACCCACCAACATTCCGGTGCTCGATCTCAGCTACTTCCCATCCGAACGAGGGCCGTACAACTACAACCCCGACCTCAACGACCAAGGTGGCTTGAACAACCCGGAGGACAAGTGGGCCGGTATCACGCGCCGGATAACCACCACGGATTTCGAGGCCAGCAACATTGAAACGATCCAGTTCTGGGTCATGGATCCCTTCTTCAATGCCAGCAACAGCAGCGGGGAGCCGGCCACCAACGTGGATTCGCCGAACAGCACCGGGGGCGACCTCTACATCGACTTGGGCAACATCAGTGAAGACGTGCTTCGCGACGGGCGCAAGGCCTTCGAGAACGGACTGCCGAACGCGGCCGATGACATTTCGCAACAGACGGATGAGACCAATTGGGGAGTGGTGCCTTCCACACAGAGCGTGGTCAACGCATTCGCGATCGTGCAAGGCGGCACCAACAGCAACAAATTCCAGGATGTGGGCTTGGATGGATTGGGAAGTCCCGGTTTGGGGATCCCGGGCCGCAACGAGGCGGAGTTCTTCAGCACCTACTTGAACCAGTTGTCCGCCGGTGCCCGCAATGTTTGGCAAAACGATCCGTCCAATGACGATTACAGGTTCTTCCGTGGTGATGATTACGACAATGCAAACGCGGACATCTTGGAACGTTACAAACGGTTCAACTCACCGGAGGGCAACTCGGTGACCGATGAGGACTCCCCGGAGAACTATCCCACCCAACAGACCACATTGCCGACCACAGAAGACACCAACCAGGACCAGAACCTGGGCGAGAGCGAGAGCTACTTCCAATACAAGATCCCTTTGAAGCCTGCGGACATGGTGGTGGGCCAAGGGTTCATCACCGACCGGATCTTGGGCACGGCCAGCACACCGAACGGCCCCAAGCAGGTGTACTGGTACCAGTTCAAGGTCCCGGTGCAGCAGCCCACGGACATGGTGAACGGGATCCAGGATTTCCGAAGCATCCGCTTCCTGCGCATGTACCTGCACGGCTGGCAGCAGGAAGTGACCTTGCGTTTTGCACGGTTCGAGTTCGTTCGTGGCGAATGGCGCAAATACCTGCAGAGCTTGGATACGCCCGGAGAAGGTATCGGCGGGGATCCTGACCCGACCACTTTCCAGATCGCAGCGGTGAACGTGGAGGAGAACGGCAATCGCACCCCGATCAACTACGTGTTGCCACCGGGTATCAACAAAGAGGTGGACGTGGCCAGCGCGAACCTTCGGAACCTGAATGAACAATCGTTGCAATTGAAGACGTGCAACCTGCGTGATGGAGACTCAAGGGCGGGCTTCCGCAATGTGCAGTTCGACATTCGCAGCTACAAGAAGATGCGTATGTACATCCACGCGGAGGGCAGCGACCCGAACCGGCCATTGCAATATGGCGAAGCATCGGTGTTCGTGCGATTAGGGAATGACTTCGACCAGAACTACTACGAGTACGAAGTGCCTTTGACCCCTTCGGCGTTCAACGATCGTGATCCGTTCAATGTATGGCCGGAAGCGAACGACATGATCATCGAGTTCGCCAAGCTCAACGACCTCAAGATCCAACGCGACCAGAGCGGAACACCACGTAGTATTCGGTACAAGGGAAACGATGGGGACCGCCGCATATTCGTGAGGGGAAACCCGAACTTGAGCCAGATGCGCACGGTGATGATCGGTATCCGCAATCCCAAGCGTGAAGGTGAGGAGGCCAACCCGTGGGTCCAGGACGATGGAATGCCGCAATGCCTTGAAGTATGGGTGAACGAGCTGCGGTTGACGGATTTCGACCAGAGTGGCGGCTGGGCGGCATTGGCGCGGGTGAATGCGCAATTGGCCGACCTGGGCAGCGTTAGCGTTGCCGGCAACTACAGCACACCGTTCTGGGGCAGTATCGATAAGAAGGTGAGCGAAAGACAGCGCGAGACGAAGTACGGGGTGGATGTGAGCGCCAACTTGGAGATGGGAAAATTCCTGCCGGAAGCGACCAAGGTGAAAGTACCGTTGTACCTCGGGTTCTCCGAGCAGATCAGCAATCCACAATTCGACCCGTTGAACCCGGATATCCGGTTCGACGATGCCACACGAACCCTTACCAGAGAAGAAAGGAGGGCCCGTTTGAAAATGTCGCAGACCTATACCCGAAGGCGCAGCATCAACTTGACCAACGTACACAAGGACCGAGAGGGGGGCAAGGATGAGCACTTCTTCGACGTGGAGAACCTGAGCCTGACCTATGCATATAGCGACCAGGAGTACCACGATGTGAACACGGCGTACGAGAACACCCGCACCTACCGTGGGTCACTGGCCTACACGCACAATCCGAAACCGCGACCGATCGAACCCTTTGCGGGGATCGGCTTCATTGCGAAGAGCAAGTGGTTGAAGCTGATCAAGGAGTTCAACGTGAATTTCGGGTTCAAGCAGATCACCATGCGCACCGGAGTGGACCGCATGTACTTGGAGCGACTGGTGCGGCCCAATCCGGACATTGAGACCTTGGCACCACTGCCCACCTACAACAAGAACTTCAACTGGAACAGCCAGTACGGCTTCCGGTACGACATCACCAAGTCATTGAAATTGGACTTCAACGCCAACAACCTGGCCTTCATCGGGGAAACCCCCGGCCGTGTGAACGCCAAGGACAAGGACGAATACTCCTTGTGGAAGGACAGCGTGCTCACCAGCATCAAGAACTTTGGCGAGGTTACCCGTTACGATCATACCATAGGCATTACCTACACCTTGCCCTTGGACAAGTTCCCGGTCACCGATTGGGTAACGGTGAACACCGGATACACCACCGGCTATCAGTGGGACCGTGCGCCGCTGACACAAGACACGCTCGGTGCCACCATCCAGAATTCGCAGAACATATCGGTCAATGGCCAGTTGAATTTCGTGAACCTTTACAACAAGTCGAAGTACTTGAAGAAGATCAACGACAAGGCACGCGGACGAAGTCCGGCGCGAAAGCCAACGAAGCCCACCACGGCCAAGGCCGATTCCACAGCAAAGCCGGAGAAGGGGTTACCCATTCGACCCTTGGACGGATTGGCACGGATACTCATGAGCGTTCGAACCGGCACGGTCACGTACAGCCAGACCTCGGGGATACTCTTGCCGGGCTATTCGCAAAAGACCAACGTGGTGGGCATGGACAACTTCATGGCGCCGGGGCTGGGCTTCGTAACAGGGCAGCAGAACCACAACCTGAGCGGGGAAGTGGTCCGGGACTTCGCCACCACGGCTGCGCAACAAGGGTGGCTTGTGCAAACGCCGTCCATCTTCAACCCGTACACGAACTCTCGTAACGAGACCATCAATGCGCGGCTTAGTCTGGAGTTGATCAAGGGCCTCCGGGTGGAGTTGATGGCCAACCGCACGAAGATGGACAACAGCAGTTCCTATTTCCGTTACAACCGGGACCAGGATCGGTACGTGAACGACAGTCCGCGGGACCAAGGCAGTTTCAGTGTGAGCATGATCAACTGGTCCACGGCCTTTTCGGCCAATGACGACAACTTCGTGAACCAAGTATTCGAGAATTTGCTGGAGAACCGGAAAACGATCAGCCAACGTCTTGGGGCTGAGAACCCGGAGTCGTCCCTGGATACGGAGACCGGATATTATGACGGCTACGGCCCCACGAACCAGGATGTGGTGGTCGCCTCGTTCCTCGCGGCATACACCGGCAAGAATGCAGAGAGCGTGAAATTGGACCCGCTCAAACTGTTACCCGCCCCGAATTGGGACATCACCTATGATGGGTTGACGAAGCTGGCGTTGTTCGACAAGATCTTCCGCACGTTCATTGTGAAGAACAGCTACCGTTCCACGTTCAACGTAGGCAACTACCAGACGAACCTTCTGTACATCCCCGGCGAGAATGTGCGTGACCCGGCACGCAACTTCCTGCCCGAGAAACAGATCGCGGTGGTCACGATCCAAGAAAGCATGCGGCCGTTGTTGGGCTTCGACGCCACCTTGAAGAACAGCCTTTTGGCCAAGTTCGAGTACAACAGGGACCGGAGTTTGAGCCTGAGCCTGACCAACAACCAGGTAACAGAGATCCGCGGTAAGGAATACGTGATCGGTACGGGTTATCGTTTCAAGGATGTGAAGTTCCCGTTCGCAGTAGGTGGCAACAGGCCCAAGAGCGATCTCAACCTGCGTATCGACCTCAGCTTGCGGGACAATTCCACCGTCATCCGGAAGATCCAAGAGCAGCAGAACCAGGTAACGGCGGGCCAGAACATTTTCTCGATAAAGACCTCTGCGGACTATGTGATGAACCAGCGCCTCAACCTGCGGATCTTTTACGAACGTGTCGTGAACAAACCGGTGATCTCCACCTCGTTCCCCTCGGCGAACACCAACTTCGGCATCAGCCTGCGCTTCACCTTGGCGAATTGAGTTGACCCTGCCATTCGTCAATCCCCGGTGTAGCAGGAACACGCTACTTTTGGGCACCGCGCACCGAAGCGCGAACAGAAGCCCTACACGATCAATGAACGTACCTGCAGACCTGCGCTACACCAAGGACCATGAATGGGTCCGGAAGGAAGGAGATAACGCCGTGATCGGCATCACCGAATTCGCTGCGGGCGAGTTGGGCGACATTGTATTCGTGGACATCGGCACCGAAGGGCAAGAGCTGGAGGCCGAGGCCGTTTTCGGGACCGTGGAAGCCGTGAAAACAGTGAGCGATCTGTTCATGCCATTGGCTGGATCGGTGATCGAGGTGAATCCCGCCTTGGCGGATGACCCAGCCTCGGTGAACGGCGATCCCTATGGCAAAGGCTGGATGGTGAAAGTGAAGATGGCAGATGCTGCGGCATTCGATCAGTTGCTCACCGCCGACGCGTACAAGGAGTTGGTCGGTGCCTGATCGTTCGATGGTGCTGAAGCCATTGCGTGCGGCGCTGGTATGGGCGGCGCTTATCCTCGTGCTCTGTTTGATGCCCGGCAGCGCCTTGCCGACATGGCAATGGGCCGACCTGATCAGCTTGGACAAGTTGATACATGCCTTGATCTTCGGAATGCTGATGGTCCTTCTGCTCAAGGGTTTCCACGGCCAACCGGTGACGAATGCACTGCGCCGGAACGCCGTTGCGATAGCGTTGGTCACCACCATCCTCTATGGGTGCTCCATGGAGTTGTTGCAGCAGATCCCTGTACTGGGAAGGCGTGGCGACTGGCTGGACGTGATCGCCAATACCGCCGGTGCTTTTGCCGCTTGGGGTTGGGTACGGTGGCGTTCGAACAAGGAAAGGGAGCGGGCGAATGCTCTGGAAGTGTAATTTTGAACCTTGCATCGCGTTAGGTGTACAGAAGGAAAACTAGAACCATGGAAGCGAAGAAATCACCGGAGGTCGATCTCGAGAAACGCAAGGGCAGCTTCATGCTACTCGGTCTGCTCACCGCACTGGCCCTAACATTGGTTGCGTTTGAATGGACCGCCTTCGAGGATAAGGTGGGCGATATGGGCAAACTGGACATGGACTTTTTGGAGGAGGAGATCATTCCTGCCAGCATAACCCCGCCGCCACCGCCGCCACCGCCACCTGCTCCCACTACGGTACTGGAGATCGTGGATGATGAAGAGGATGTGGAAGAAGTAGAGATAGTGGACCAGGAAGTGAAGGAAGACACGAAGGTGGAGATCGTGAAGCGCGTTGAAGAGGTTGAAGAAGAACAGATCTTCACCATTGTGGAGGACATGCCCACCTTCCCAGGTGGAGAAGCAGAATTGTTCAAGTACCTCGGCAAGTCGATCAAGTACCCGCAGATGGCGCAGGATGCCAGCATATCCGGTGTGGTATACGTCACGTTCGTTGTCGGCAAGGATGGTAAGATCAGCGATGCGAAAGTGTTGCGCGGTATCGGTGGTGGCTGTGACGAAGAGGCCTTGCGTGTGGTGCGCGCCATGCCCACGTGGAAACCCGGTAAGCAACGTGGAAAGCCGGTCACCGTGCAGTACAACCTGCCGATCCGCTTCACCTTGCGCTGACCCTTTCACATTTAAGGAAGCCCCGTGCGATGATCGATCGCACGGGGCTTCTTTCTTTGGGAGCGGGACCATGCCTCCGTTCGCAATTGCGCGCCTAGGGTATATTTGATCCATGGCCACAAGAACCATCACTGCACCGATGCGTATGCCTGACCTGCCAACCGGCAAGGCAGGCCCGCGTACCACACCCACTGTGGATCAAGTGGGGATCGAGGAACGTGTAGCTCGGATCAAAACACGTAGCATCAAGAAAGAGGCGAAGGTGCAAGGCATGAAGCTTGCCCTGAGCATGATCGACTTGACCACGTTGGAGGGAGCCGACACGCCCCACAAGGTGCAGCAACTGTGCTACAAAGGCATGCACTTGCACGATAGTCTAGCCGGGTTGCCCACGGTGGCCGCCATCTGCGTTTACCCGACCATGGTGAAGGTGGCGAAGAAGGCCTTGGGCGATAGTGGCGTGAAGGTCGCCTCGGTATCCACAGCTTTTCCCAGCGGACAAGCACCCAAGAGCGTGAAGATCGCCGACACCAAATTCGCCGTTAGCGAAGGCGCCGATGAGATCGACATGGTCATCAGCCGTGGCCACTTCCACAGCGGTGAATACAGCTTTGTTTTTGACGAGATCGCCGCCATCAAGGAAGCATGTGGTAAGGCAAGGTTGAAAGTGATCCTTGAGACCGGTGAACTCGGCACATACGATAAGGTGCGCTTGGCAAGTGACATCGCCATCGCGGCGGGTGCGGACTTCATCAAGACCAGTACGGGCAAGATCAGTCCGGCGGCCACCATGGAAGTGACCTTGGTGATGTTGCACGCCATCCGCGACCACTACCTGAAGACCGGTGAAATGATCGCCATGAAACCTGCCGGAGGCATCCGCACCAGCAAGCAGGCATTGCACTATTTGATGATGGTGAAGGAGGAACTCGGGGAGGAATGGCTCAGTAATCACTGGTTCCGTTTTGGAGCGAGCAGTTTGGCCAACGACATCTTGATGCAATTGCAAAAGGAGGCGACCGGCCGATACCAGAGCGCGGATTATTTCTCCATCGACTGACAACTGGATGATCGCAACCCCGATGTCGGGAGTGCCCGGCACATCAGGTCGGCATTGGCAATTGGTGGATATGCTGCGTGGTATTGCAGTAATACTCGTCCTCTTTCGTCATCACCAGATAGGTGGCCCATTGCAGGTTTTTGGCTGGATGGGGGTCGACCTGTTCTTCGTCCTGAGCGGATTCCTCGTTTCGGGCCTGATATTCGATGAATACCGACGTACACGTGCGTTCCGTGGCACTCGTTTCCTGATCCGACGTGGGTTCAAGATATATCCATCGTTCTACGCGTTCATTATCCTATCGCCTGTTGCAATGGCGCTATCGGGCAAGAAGATGTCGATCATGAACTACGTGGCCGAGGTGTTCTTCATTCAGAACTATCGTCCCGGAGTTTGGTTCCACACCTGGTCCTTGGCTGTCGAGGAACACTTCTACTTCACACTGGTGATCATCGCATCCTTACTGATCATAGCGAAGGTGCGCTTCAACCTACGGGCCATGATCATCGCTTGCATCATCCTCTCCCTTTTCTTCCTTGGGCTCCGGATGGCGTCCTGGCTGGAACGACCCGACCATTTTGGCACGCATTTCGTCGCAACACACTTGCGGATGGATTCATTGTTGGTCGGTGTGTTGCTCGCTGCCCTTCACCGCTACCGACCGGAACTGTTCCTGCAGGTCTTTCGGAACCATCGTTGGCTATTGGTCTTGGGTATGGTGCTCCTATTACTTCCGACCATATTGGAACCGTTCGGTTCGTTCATTATGATCACATTTGGACTTAGCGGCGTTTACTTGGCTGGCGCGCTTGCGGTCGGGTTGGCGGTCACTGCGACACCACTGCCCGATCATCATCCAGTACAAAGGTGGTGGGTGCGGCCTATTGCCTGGGTGGGTGGCATCTCATACAATACCTACTTGTGGCACCTCTTCATACTCATGGTCGTTGGGCTCGGAACTGCCCGGTTAGGCCTAACGGGAACGCTGACAGAGTTCGTCACCTACGCGCTGCTCTCCATTGCGGTCGGGTTCCTTTCATCACACATCATCGAGCGCCCATTCCTGCAGTTGCGCGAGCGCTGGTTCCCAGCACGGTCCCGTGCACAAGCTTGAATTCGGCTACGCCGCTCGATCACGATGCCATGATCATTGAAAATTACATGGCCTCAGGAGTGATGTGTCGGTAAGGTCAATGTCTGGAATGAGCCAAGCTCGATGAGAATGTGACTCATGAAGGGCAACCGGGATACGGAGGAATGCCGCGTGCATTCCGCGCCGATGCGTCATATGCGACCCGCGATGCATCAGAACACCGTCCCGCGCAGCAGATTTAACAAGATGCAAAGGGGTGAGTTCGATCTGTTTTCGAGATCGACACAACGCAATTCCAGCTCTACCGCATTCGCATGGGCCACCACATGGTTTGCTATCTTTGAAAGCACGTGGCAATGACCAAAAAGCCCCTCAACTTGGCGTTCGCCCCTATACACAAGCCCAAGCTCAACAGCAGGGTCTCCAAAGTCGACGACAAGGAAGTGGATGCTATGGTGATCGAAGAACGCGGGGTCCGCGAATTCGTGTGGCCCGATCCAGACGGTGGGAACACCCCCAATGCATGTGTCGCATCGGGCGGAAGTAGCACCACAAGGCCCAATGGGGCGGAGAGGACGGGGATCATTTCAGTACCAACAGCGTGTTGATGACCGCCTTCCTGCCGTCCGGTTTACCCGGCACCTCTGGACGACGTTGGCAATTGGTGGACATGCTTCGCGGCATTGCGGTGCTGCTCGTCCTTTTTCGCCACCACGAAGCTGGCGGTGCGCTGCATCATTATGGATGGATGGGGGTCGACCTGTTCTTCGTGCTTAGCGGATTTCTCGTTTCAGGGCTGATCTTCGACGAATACCGACGGACGAGCGATTTCCGTGGCTTTCATTTCCTGATCCGACGTGGGTTCAAGATCTATCCGTCGTTCTATGCACTGATCGCAGTGACAACGGGACTCATGGCGTTTACCGGCCGCGCGGATCCGATCATGAATTACGTGGCCGAGTTGTTCTTCTTCCAGAACTATCACAATGGATTGTGGGTGCATACCTGGTCCCTTGGTATTG
>Ga0335394_10000246_pt1 | contig 55639 bp, 41 predicted proteins | sample MAT03_FD_205741 | JGI IMG/M metagenome (GOLD analysis project Ga0335394, IMG submission 205741) | Freshwater microbial communities from Lake Fryxell liftoff mats and glacier meltwater in Antarctica - MAT-03 (spades assembly) (version 2) ... | reverse complement strand
CGTTTGCGACCGCGGATGCGCTTCTCGCTCAGACCGTGGGGGTGGGTAAAGCGAACGCGGCCTTCGTGGAAATCCATGCGGAGGCGACCAGCGAAAAACAGGCGTTGGGGTGGTATTTGGATGGCCGCGCGATGGCGGTGCTAGGAACGCACACGCACGTGGCCACCGCGGATTTTTCGGTCCTACCAAAAGGTACGGCGTTTGGCTGCGACGTCGGGATGACCGGTCCCCACGCAGGGGTGCTGGGTCGAGAGATCGCTCCGGTGGTGGCTCGTTTCCTCGACGGGATGCCGCGTCGCTTCGACGTCGCGGAGAAGGATGTGCGCTTATCGGCCGCACTCGTAGAGTACGATCCTGGGTTAAACCGAGCCCTGCGTTGCGAACGCATTTCCGTTTCCTTAGACTGACGCCGGTTCGACGCCAGTATGGAGGTCATGCCAGCGCGGTGAGCGCAAAAAAACCGCACCGAAGTCGGTGCGGTGGGATGCAGATCGGCGAGCGGGCGTCGTCGGTCAGGTTGCCGCGGCGTAGTTCTTTTCTGCGGCGTCCCAATCGACGACATTCCAAAACGCGCCGATGTAGTCCGGACGGCGATTTTGGTAATTGAGGTAGTACGCGTGTTCCCACACGTCCAATGCGATCACCGGTTTTCCCTCGATGCCGGCAACGGACTTGCCCATCAGCGGGCTATCTTGATTGGCAGTGGATCCGACGGAGACCTTCTTGTCGGCTCCCACGACGAGCCAAGCCCAGCCCGAGCCGAAGCGGGTGGTGGCGGCTTTGGCAAATTCGGTTTTGAAATTGTCGAAGCTACCGAAGGTGGCAGCGATCGCGTCGGCGAGCTTTCCTTTCGGAGCGCCGCCTTTGCCTGGGCCGAGAATCGTCCAGAAAAACGTGTGATTGCTATGACCTCCCGCATTGTTGCGCACGGCACCACGAATCGCTTCGGGCACCTTCGACAGATCCGCGATCAGCGTATCGACGGGAAGCGCGGCCAAGGCCGTTTGGTCCTTCAGCGCATTGTTAACGTTGGTGATGTACGTTTGGTGATGCTTGGTATGATGGATTTCCATCGTCTTCGCGTCGATGTGGGGCGCGAGAGCATCGTAGGCGTAAGGCAATTTTGGGAGTTCGTAGGCCATAAGTGATTGGGTTTTCAGCTTCGGGACGTGTTATCCGGCAGCACTGGAACCGGATGGAGACGGTTACACCGCCCTTTGTTCCCGTCAATCGTCATGGTCATTTTACCGTCCGTCGGGAGTGGGACGATCGGGCTCGGCGCGCTTCAAGCGAAAAAACGATTGCAGGAGCTCTCGGCACTCCACCTCCAAAACTCCCCCGCCGGTCAATTCGAGATGGTGGTTCACCCGAGGCAAATCGTTGAGATTGGTGGCCCCGCCCAGGCAGCCCATTTTTGGATCGGGCAGTGCGTAACACACGCGGCGTACACGCGACATCAGCATCGCACCGGAACACATGGGGCAGGGCTCTTTCGTGACATAGACGGTCGCACCTTCGAGTCGCCAGTCACCCCTTGCCGAAGCGGCCTGAGTGAGGGCGAGCATTTCTGCGTGAGCGGTGGGATCTTGGGCTCGTTCGACCCTATTGTGCGCCGACGCGACGATTTCGCCTCCCACTTCGATCACGCAACCAATGGGGACCTCGTCTTCACGCCAGGCATCGATCGCCCGATTGTACGCGAGACTCATAAAAAAGGTGTCGTCGCGAACCAGCTGAGACGGGAAGCGTTTTTCGTACGGGCAGGAAGGAGGCGTCGGACCGAACATCGTCATGGAGGGCGTCAAAATGACCGCATCGGGGCGGTCGTTCCGAGTAAAACCTTGACTTATCCCTCTTCTTTGAGCGATTTAAGGGCTCTTTTTTTCCTATTCATCCCTGCATGATTCAGCTCTCACTGTCCGGCGTTCGCGCCTCCCGATATGGCCGACGATAAATCGATCGAAGTTGAAGGTAAGATTATCGCGGTGCTACCGGGCACGATGTTCAAGGTGCAGCTGGCTAATGGACACGTGGTCCTTGCCCACATTTCGGGAAAGCTCAGGAAGAATTTCATCAAGATCGCTGCGGGCGACAGTGTGAAAATGGAGATGAGCCCTTACGATTTGGACAAGGCTCGCATCACCTATCGGATGAAGGACGAGCGTCCGGCCCCGCGGCCTGCCCCGCGTCGCCGCTACTGAGCGACCACCGATGTGCGCTCAGTGCACCTTTCCGGACTCGGTTGCGAGCGAAAGGGGAGTCCTTGGCGCGACGTGAGCAGACCAGTCGTGCGCCTGCTCATCTGGCCGAACACGTCGATCGCTACATCGGTTTTCTTAAACTGGAGCGAGGGCTCTCCGAGCACACCTCGTCCGGTTATCAGCTGGATCTGGATCAATGTGCGCAGTTCTTGTTACAAAAGCGGGGGGTGGCGGCGTGGGAAAGTACCGCGGCCGACGACCTTTCCGCTTGGATGCAAGCCCTCACGGGCGCGGAGCAAGCGGCCAGCAGTCTGGCTAGGAAGTTGTCGGCGCTGCGGGGTTTCTTTCGGTTTCTCGTGAAAGAGCGCGTTCGCTCGGACGACCCCACCGAGTTGCTCTCCACACCCAAGCTCCTTCGTCGTCTCCCGGGCACGTTGACCCCGGCGGAAGTCGAACGTCTGTTGCATGCACCCCAGGGAGGCGATCCCTATGCGCTTCGAGATCGGGCGTTGCTCGAAGTATTTTACGCGAGCGGTCTGCGGGTTTCGGAGTTATCCGCGTTGACGTTGCAACAGATCGACCTCGAAAACGGCTTTCTGCGCGTGTTTGGGAAAGGCTCGAAGGAGCGCGTGGTACCGATGGGGCGAAAAGCCACCGAGGCGATCGGCCGTTACCTTTCGGCCGGACGAACCCGTTTCGTGAAACCGAAGAGGACACGTCATCACCTTTTCCTCAGCGAACGGGGCGGGCCCCTTTCAAGGGTTACAATTTGGGTATTGGTAAAAAAGTACGCGAAAGCGGCAGGTATCGTCCGACCGGTAAAGCCGCATCTTCTAAGGCATTCGTTTGCGACCCATCTGCTGAGTGGAGGCGCCGATCTTCGGGCGATTCAGGAAATGCTGGGTCACGCGAGCATTTCCACGACGGAAATCTACACGGCCGTCGAGACGGAGCGTATCTTGGAGCACCATCGACGCTTTCATCCGCGCAATCGCGTCGTTCGTCGTGGCACTCCACCTTCCTCGGAAACCCCTTGACCGCTTTCATGTTCAACGCCTCATCGTCTTCTTTTAACGGCCTGTGACCATTCACATTACCGCACTCTCGTTGCCGCACCTCTCTTCATGAGCGATTCGATCCGCCACGAATGTGGCATCGCCTTGGTGCGATTGCTTAAGCCGCTTTCCTACTACCAGGAAAAGTACGGGACGCCGCTCTGGGGGTTTTCAAAGCTTTTCCTGCTGATGGAGAAACAACACAACCGGGGTCAGGACGGGGCCGGGGTCGCTTGCGTTAAGCTTAATACGCCTGTCGGAGACCCGTTTATGTTTCGCGAACGGCAGGTGAAGTCCAACCCGCTCGACAAAATCTTTAAACTGCTCCTCCAGCAGTATCGGGAGAAAGTGGCCGCAGGGACGATCCACCCGGAGTTCCCAGATACCGTCAAAAAGCACTTCGATTTTGGCGGGGAGTTGCTGATGGGTCACCTTCGTTACGGGACCAGCGGTGGATACAGTCTCAGCTCGTGTCATCCGTTTTTCCGACGTTCGCCATGGCCGACTCGCAATCTGGCGCTGGCGGGAAACTTCAACATGACCAACACGGCCGTGCTGAACAATTCTCTCATTGCGATGGGACAGCACCCGATTTTTGCGACGGACACTCAGGCGCTCCTCGAAAAAATCGGGTTCTTCCTCGATGAAGAACACGAAGACCTTTATCGTTTTCTCCGCACCCGAAACCTCGAAGGCGCCGAGATTTCGCGGCGTATCAGCGAGGATTTCGATCTTGGCCGCGTGATCTCGCGGGCTTCGAAAAACTGGGATGGCGGTTACGCCTTGGTCGGGATGGTCGGAAACGGGGACGCTTTCGTCGCCCGGGACCCGTCCGGGATTAGGCCATGCCACTATTTTCAGAATGAAGAAGTGATTGCGGTCGCGTCCGAACGCGCGCCGTTGATGACTTCTTTCGATCTGGCGGCCGAGCAGGTCAAGGAAGTCGAGCCCGGACATGTCGTGGTCATCAAACGGCGCGGCGAGCTCAAATCCATCCGCTTCACGGAGGCGCTCCCGCGGGCGTCGTGCTCGTTCGAGCGCATTTATTTTTCCCGAGGGAACGACCTCGACATCTACAGCGAGCGAAAGGCATTGGGCGCACGGCTCGCCGATCAGGTACTCGCCTCGATCGATTTCGATTGGGACCATACCGTTTTCAGTTTCATTCCGAACACCGCGGAGGTGGCCTATTACGGGTTGATGTCGGCCTTGCGCGAAAAGCGCCGGGACGAGGTGAAGGCGGCGATTTTGCGCGCAAGCGAACGTGGCGAGCTGACGGACGGCCTGCTCGACGATCTCATTCTTCGCAATTGGCCCCGGGGCGAGAAAGTCGTGAGTAAAGACGTTAAAATCCGGACCTTTATCGGTCAGGAGACCTTTCGAAACCAGCTTGCCAGTCACGCGTACGACATCACCTACGGCTCGGTTAAGCCCGGCGATAACCTGGTGTGCGTCGACGATTCGATCGTGCGCGGCACTACCTTGCGCCGCTCGATCCTACGGATTCTCGCACGTCTCAATCCGCGGAAGATCGTCATTCTTTCGACCGCGCCGCAAATCCGTTATCCCGACTGCTACGGAATCGACATGTCGGAGCTCGGCAAATTCATCGCGTTCGAGGCGGCAGTTGCGCTTTTGAAGGAACGCGGTCAGGCCGAAATTCTCGAGGAAACGTATCGGGCGTGTCGCGACGAGGTGGCCAAAGGCCCCGGCGAAATTCTCGAAAACCAGGTGCGTCGTATTTACGAGTCGTTCAGGCCGGAGGAGATTTCGGCCAAAATCACCGGGTTGGTGAAACCCACGAACATCGATTGGCACGGCGAGACGGAGATTATCTTTCAATCGATCGAAAATCTTCACGCGGCCGTCCCCAACCACTCGGGCGATTGGTATTTCACCGGCAAATACCCGACTCCCGGCGGCTACCGGGTGGTCAATCAAGCCTACCTCAACTACTACGAACGCAACGAGGGGCGCTCCTACTGAGCCGCGCTCTCCTTTCTGCCCCGTCATGAGCCTTAGCTACGAATCTTCGGGCGTCCGCTACGATCAACTCGATCCCTTCAAGCGTGCCTGCCAGCAAGCGGCGCGCGCCACCGTCTCCGCCCTCCATGACCACGGCTACAGCGAACCGGCCAACACCCGCGGCGAAAGCGCCTACCTCATGGAGGCGCACGATCATTTCTTAGCGCATGTCGAGGAGGGCCTCGGCACCAAGAACTTGGTGGCGGATGCCGTCCGGACGCTGACGGGGAAGTGTTTTTATCGCGAGATCGCGATCGATACCGTCGCGACCATTGTCAACGATCTTATCACCTGCGGTGCCTTACCGATCTCGGTGGCCATGCACGCTGCGGTGGGAGATTCCGCGTGGTTCTCCGACGAGCGGCGGATGAGGGACTTGGTCGATGGTTTCGCCGCCGGTTGCATCGAGTCCGGTGCGGTGTGGGGCGGGGGAGAAACGCCGACCTTGCGGGGGATCGTGAACGAGGAGTCGATTGTCCTGGCGGGCTCGGCCGTGGGAAGAATCGCTCCGAAGACGAATCGAATCGTCGGCGACGTCCATGCCGGCGACGCCATCGTTTTTCTCGCCTCGTCCGGTGTCCAGACGAACGGCCTTTCGCTGTGTCGCCTGATTGCGCAATCGTTGCCCCAAGGGTATCGAACGGCGGTGGGTCACGGCGATCCGCGTACTTACGGCGAGGCGATTCTCGCGCCTTCGGTCATTTACGTGAAATTTGTGCGCGAGTGCCAACGGCTCGGGCTTCCGCTTCATTATGTCGCTCACGTCACCGGACACGGCTGGCGTAAACTGATGCGGCTGGAGGAGCCCTTTGTCTACGAGATCGTCCAGCCGGGGCCGATCCCGGCGCTGTTTCGATTCTTGATGGAAAAGGGCCCGATCGACGTAAGGGAAGCCTACGCTACCTTCAACATGGGGGTCGGTTTTGCCGCATATGTCGCACCCGGTCACGCCGAGCGGGTCGTCGCGGCGGCGCAGGCGAATGGCTACGAAGCGTGGGTTGCCGGTGTCGTCAAAAAGGAAGGCACCCGCAAAGCCGTGACGATTCCTTCCCTGGAGCTGGCGTACGAGGGCGACACCTTGCAGGTGCGATAAGGCCGCGGTATGCGAGGAGCGATGCTGTCGGCGGGATCGTTAGCGTCCGCTCCGACGACGCCAGTGAGCGCCGGGTTTGCCTTGCGGGTGGTGTTCCGGGTTGCCGCCGCCATGAGGACGTCCGCCGGGAGAGCGATCCTGGTTTTTTCCCGGAGTGCCGGAACGCTGGCGGGTCTGGGCCGGACGCGAGCCTCCGCCACCCGGGCGATTTGTATCCAGGATGGGGGCACGACCTCCCAGGTAAGGAAATCCTTCGAGCGAAAGCTGCGGGATCTTTTGCCCGACGAAACGCTCGATGTCGCGGACGTCGCCGGTGTTTTCCGGAATTGCCAGCGTGAACGCGTCGCCCACCGCCATGGCGCGTCCGGTGCGACCGATGCGGTGAACGTAGTCCTCGGGATTTTCCGGGACATCGTAATTGATGACATGGGAAACGCCCGCCACGTCGATTCCGCGCGCGGCGATGTCGGTGGCCACCATGATTTCGTACCGGCCGGCTTTGAACCCCTCGAGGGCTTCGACGCGTTGATTCTGGGAGCGATTTGCGTGGAGAACGGCAACCGAATGATTGGCCGACTTCAGGCGGCGGGCGATGCGATCGGCGCCGTGTTTGGTGCGCGAAAAGACGATGACGCTGTGAAAATCGGTTTTTTCCAGCAAGCCCAGCAGGAGATCGAACTTCTGGTCGTTGAGCACGGGAAAGAGCGCGTGTTTGACCGACTCGTTGATCGGGCGGGCCACCCCGATTTCGATCCGAGCGGGATCCTTGAGAGCGAATCGAGCCACCGCTTCGATCTCCGGAGGAATCGTAGCCGAAAAGAAAAGCGTCTGGCGCTGCTTGGGGCACATTTCGACGATCCGCTTCACGTCGTTGATGAAACCCATGTCCAACATCCGATCGACTTCATCGAGAATGAGGACCTCGACCTGATCGAGTTTGAGGGTCTTTTCCTGGAGGAAGTCCATGAGCCGCCCGACGGTGGCGATGACGATATCGACCCCGAGTCGCAGATCGTTGCGTTGGCGACCGTATCCGACGCCACCGTGCAAGACGGTTGCCCGGATGTCGGTGTACCGACCGAAGTCGCGGAAGGCGGTTTCCACCTGAGCCGCCAGCTCTCGGGTAGGCTCCAAAACGAGCACGCGAGGGTGTCCGGCGCGATGCGGGCCGAGCCGATTGAGGACGGGCAGGGCAAAGGCGGCGGTTTTTCCTGTGCCGGTTTGCGCAGACGCAATGAGATCGCGCCCGGAGAGCACTGCAGGAATGGCGCGGAGTTGGATGGGCGTCGGATCGACGTAGCCCATCGCTTGGACCCCACGGACGAGGCTGGTGTGCAGCCCCAATTTTGTAAACGGCATGAGGGAACTACGGCCAAACGAAGGCCAAACGCGAGCGAAAGTACGCAACCTGCGGAGAGTCAGCGGGGACGGGCGGATCTCCGTTTAAAAAATGTGCTCTCGTTTCGACGCGGAAGCGGCATGATGGGTCGATGGAAAAACGCCCTTTCAGCGAACTCGGACTTTCTGCCGAAATTCTCAAGGCCGTCGACAAGATGGGGTTTGAAGAAGCTTCTCCCATCCAGACGGCGGTTATTCCCGTTGCGCTGACGGGGAGAGATCTGGTCGGTCAGTCGGCCACCGGGTCCGGGAAAACGGCCGCGTTCGCGATTCCGGCGATATCCAAGGTGGATTCGCATGTGAAAGGCGTTCAGGTACTCATTCTCTGCCCCACCCGCGAGCTGGCGGTACAGGTCGCCGAAGAGGTCGGAAAACTTTCGTTTTTCAAAAAAGGTCTGCACGCCACGCCGATCTACGGCGGCCAATCTTACGAGCGGCAGTTTCGCGCACTTGCCGCGGGCGTGCAAATCGTCATCGGCACTCCCGGGCGCCTCATGGACCATATGGATCGTGGGACGTTGAAGTTCGATGCGCTTCGCATGGTGATTCTCGACGAGGCGGACCGGATGCTGGACATGGGGTTTCGCGACGACATCGAGCACATCCTTTCGTCCGTTCCCCCGACGCGGCAGCTACTGTTCTTTTCGGCGACGATGCCTCGTGGGATTCAGGACATGATCAAGCGCTATTCGCGCGATCCGGCGTGGGTGAAGATCGAGGAATTGGCGCAGAATGCACCGAAGGTGGATCAGGTTTATTTCGAGGTCGAGCGGCGCTCGAAGATCGATGTGCTCACCCGTTTGATCGACCTCTACGATTTCCGTTACGGGATCATTTTTTGCAGTACGAAAATCATGGTGGACGAGCTGGACGAGCATCTTCACGCGCGCGGTTATGCGACCGATCGGTTGCACGGCGATATCACGCAAGCGCAGCGCGATCGCGTGATGGAGAAGTTCCGTCGACGCGGATTCGAGTTTCTGGTCGCGACGGATGTGGCCGCGCGGGGACTGGACTTGGATGACCTGGAAGTGGTCTTCAACTTCGACCTTCCCAACGACGCCGAAGACTACACCCACCGCATCGGGCGAACCGGACGGGCGGGCAAGGAAGGCAAGGCTTTCACCTTCGTCTCCGGGCGCGACCTCTGGAAACTTCAGAGCATGGTGCGCTTCGGACGGCTCAAGGTCCGACGTGAGAACGTTCCCTCCATCGATCAGGTCGAAGAGGCGCGTGCGAATATCTTCTTCGAAAAACTCCGTGCCACGCTCGATCAGGCCCCCTACCGCAAGCAGGATCGGATCATCGACCGCTTGCTGGAGCAGGGTTATCCCAGCACGGATATTTGCTCCGCATTGATCCACATGCTGCAGGGGGGGGAGCAGCCGGCAGACGCTTCTCCTGCCAAGGCGGAACGGCCGGGCGAGAAACCTCCTGCGACTCAAAGGGCAATCCCGGTGCCCTTGGCGGCATCGATTCCTGCGCCGAACGTCGACGACGCCCCCCCACCATCGCGTCCCTCAAGAAAGACCGAGTTTGCGGCCCCTACCCGGACAGGACGTGAAGCGGGATACACCACGCTCTTTCTCAATGTGGGGCGAAAAAACCTGGTCACACCGGCCGATATCGTGGGCAAAATTGCCGGCGTGACGCGGCTCCCCGCCAGCGTCGTTGGTGCGATCGACATCCGCCAGCGGCACACCCTGGTGGATGTTGTCGTCGAGCACGTGCCCATGACCTTGGAAAAGCTGAAAGGAATTCGCGTCAAGGGCCAGTCGTTGGCCCCGGCCGTGGCGACCGCGGCGGATTCGGCGGCCGAGTGAAGGCGTTCGAAGCGAGGTCCTTCGAAGCACAGACAGCCCCGGCTTTCTGTGTCACGACGAGGGATCGTCGCGCTGTTGGCTGCGATAGGTGAGTACGAGTGTATCGCTTCCCGGTAGGCGTTCGTGACTCTCCAACGTGAAGGTCGCTTCGGTGGGACGGGCCAAAAAGGGGGTTCCTCCGCCAAAAAGCTTGGCTTCGACCGAGACAATCATGCGATCGACCAACCTTGCATCGAGGAAAAGGCTGTGGATTTGCGCGCCTCCAAGGAGTGCACAGCGCTGGAAGCCGGCTGTCCTGAGGTGGCTGACTAAGGCTTGAGGAGGCAGCTGGGTAAATTCCAGCTGCCCGCTCGCCCGATCTGCCGAGAACTGCGCAGGTGTCCTGGTCAGGACGTACCTACACCGGGCGGAGGTCAGTCGGGAGCGGATAAAGTCACGCGCCACGCGATAGGTTTCCGCTCCCATGATGCTCACGTCGTAGGCTGCGAGCGACCGGGCAAAATGGGTTTTATCGGCCTGCGACGTGAAATCGGTGCCCGGTACGCCAAGCTTGGCGATGTAGCCGTCAAGGGAGATAGCCGCGATTAAAACGATCTGCATTCCATCGAATTTGGTTCGATAAGTGATTTCTCTGCAATCGCACTCCTCTTCCTTTTAAGAAAAATTCCCTTCGCTTCCCTCCTTGAAGCATTGCACCCACCATAAAAAACCTAATTATGCATTTTATTTGCATGAAAAAGAATCGATCGCTGGAACTGTTGGGCCAGCTGGCTCTTTTATAACCGAATTTCTCCTTCTTGCCCGCTGGGCTGGGAATAGGCCAGTTACGTCAAATATGATGACCGTCACGAGCGTACGGCCGAGGTGGAGTAAAAGTCGACCGTAATGGGGGCTGTAAGCCGCAGGCCCGGTTCTAAAAGTCGGTCAAGATTAGGACCGACGCCGATCTTCGACTCGCAAAGTGCGAGTCGCAAATTGCCAAACTCCCGCCTCCTCGATGAAATAGGCCCGCGCAGAAAAAGCCGAAACAAGATGAAACTCTTTATTGCAGGACACCTGGGTATGGTTGGGAGCGCACTGGTGCGCCGTTTCGAACGCGAGCCCGACGTTCGTCTGGTCCTTCGTTCCCGCAGTCAGGGCCTCGATCTGACCAGCCGGGTCTCCGTCGACTCCTTTTACGCGGACGCCCGGCCCGATGTGGCCATTATCGCCGCCGCGAAGGTCGGCGGTATCCACGCCAACAGTACTTACCCGGCCGAGTTTCTCTTCGACAATCTGGCGGTGGCGGCCAACACGATCGACGCCGCCTACCGCCACGGCGTGAAGCGGCTGCTCTTCCTCGGCAGCTCGTGCATCTATCCGAAGTTGGCGCCGCAGCCCATGCCCGAGTCGTGTCTGCTCACGAGCGCCCTGGAGCCGACCAACGAGGCATACGCCATCGCGAAGATCGCCGGCCTAAAACTCGCGCAGACCTATCGCCGGCAGTATGGCGTGCTTTACCATTCGGCCATGCCGACCAATCTTTACGGTCCGGGAGATAACTATCACGCTCAAAATTCGCACGTGCTTCCGGCGCTGATTCGCCGGTTTCACGAGGCCGTGGAAACGGGCAAGTCCCATGTGGCGGCGTGGGGCACCGGTTCGCCCAAGCGGGAGTTTTTGCACGTGGACGATCTCGCAGACAGCTGCGCCTTTCTCCTGGGCCTCGCCGATCCGCCGGATTGGGTCAACGTCGGCACCGGCCGCGATGTGACCATCAAGGAGCTGACCGAAGCGGTCGCCTCCGTCACCGGGTTCAAAGGGAAAATCGAGTGGGATGCCTCCAAGCCGGACGGTTCGCCCCGGAAGTTACTCGACCTATCGCTCTTGTCTCATCTGGGCTGGAAGGCGAAGACCGATCTGAGCGTTGGCTTGGAGGCGACGTACCGCTCCTTTCTCGCCGAAAAAGCGGATGGATCGTTGAGGACCTGAGACGAGGGATCGTCGCACGGAAGCGCAATGATACTACCGTCGATTTCGGTCGCGTTCTCCCGCTTTGGGCTGGCTTGGAGATCGTTTTCGACCTCCTTTGGCAGGCCATGAATTTCGTTCTCACGATCGTTGCAGCGCTGATGGCGATTCGGCTCGTCGGCGAGCTGGTCCTCTCTTCACTTAATGGGCAGGAGGTGAGACGCCATGGCAACACTCCCCCGGCTTCGGTTGCGGCGATCATGGATCGCGAGACCTATCGAAAGGCAGTCGCTTACACCTTGGCAAAGCAGCGTTTCGACGTGGTGGAAACGCTCTTCAGCGCCGGCGTCCTGGCGCTGGTCGTTTTCGGGGCCGTATTGCCCACGCTTTTCTCGGAAATCGCGGTGTGGGCGCCGGGGCCGCCGAAGTGGGACGATGCGCTGTTCATTCTGATCGCCGCTGTCCTGATCGGCCTGCCGAATCTGCCGTTCGAGTGGTGGTCGCAATTTCGTCTCGAGGCACAGTTCGGCTTCAATAAGAGCACCCCGGGTCTCTGGCTGAGCGACAAGCTGAAGGGCACGCTCCTCACGTTTGCGATCGGGTTCCCCCTGCTCTGGGCATTATTGTCGCTCGTGCGATGGGTGGGCCAAGCGTGGTGGCTGTGGGGGTTCGGGCTGCTCTTCGGTTTTCAAATGCTCATGCTCGTGTTGTATCCCAAGCTGATCCTTCCGCTCTTTAACAAGCTGACGCCGCTCCCCCAAGGCGACCTGCGCTCGCGGCTTCTGGCGCTCTCGGAACGCACTGGATTTCGGGCCGAGGCCATCGAAGTGATGGATGGATCGAAGCGATCCGGCCACTCGAACGCCTTCTTTACCGGCTTTGGGCGCTTTCGTCGTATCGTCCTCTTCGATACCTTGATCTCGCAACTGACCCCGGAGGAGCTCGAGGCGGTTCTGGCGCATGAGGTCGGCCACTACCGCCGGGGGCATATTCCCAAAATGCTGGCGGTATCGGCGGCCCTCCAATTCGGCGGTTTCGCCTTGGTGGCGTGGCTAGCACGAAGCGAGTGGTTCAATCCTTCGTTCGGTTTTCCCTCGGGCGAACTTGCGCCCGCCTTTCTCCTCTTTGCGTTACTCAGCGGACTGGTAACGTTCTGGTTCTCGCCCATCGGGAATTACTTTTCCCGAAAACACGAGTACGAGGCCGATGCCTTCGCCCGTGACGCCGTGCAAGGTCCGGGACCGATGGTGGCTGCCTTGCGGAAGCTCGCTCAAAAGAACCTGACGAATCTCACGCCGCATCCCTGGTACAGCGGTTTTCACTATTCGCATCCCACATTGGTCGAACGGGAGCGGGCGCTCGTCGAAACGGGTGCCTGACGGTCGCTGCGGTTCGGACCCTACACACACGGTGTCGATCGACGGAAAATCGCTCCTGCTCGCGATCGGGGTCTTGATTTTTGCGCTCTCGTGCTCGGGGGCTTCCCTCACCGTTGCCACGTATAATGTTGAGAACTACACGGCCGCGGACCGCATGGTCGAAGGCGTTTTCCGAAGGAACTATCCCAAACCGGAAGCGGCGAAAGCGGCGTTGCGAACGGCGATTCGCGAGCTTGCGGCGGATATTCTCTTCCTGCAGGAGATGGGCGTGCAGGGGTATCTCGAGGAACTGCAGCGCGATTTGCGGGCGGAAGGCAGTCCCTATTCGTTTGCGACGGTCCTCGAAGCGGCGGACTCCGACCGACATTTGGCCGTGCTTTCCCGCTACCCGGTCGTCGCAACCCGCAAACACACCGATCTCGTTATCTCCTATTTCGGCTCGAAGGAGCCCGTGAAGCGCGGACTGCTCGAAGTGGAGGTGGAACTCGCGGGGCGCCCGGTATCGGCGTTTGTGGTCCATTTGAAGAGCCGCCATACGGATCGAGCCGACGATCCCGAGTCGGCGGTCCGCCGCGCCGCCGAGGCCACCGCCGTTCGCGACCGGATCCTCGAGCGGTTTCCGCAGCCGGAGGACGCACGGTTTCTCGTTCTAGGGGACTTCAACGACGCAAAATCGTCCCGCCCCATCCGGGCGTTTCTGAGCCGCGGTAAACTCGCGCTTTCGACGCTTTTGCCCGCGTTCGATTCCCGTGGAGAAACGTGGACATACCGGTACGCGAAGGACGACAGCTACAGCAGGGTGGATCACATTTTGGTTTCGCCCGGTTTACGCCATATGGTCAAAACGGGTCGCGCCGTCATCCTCGACTCTGCCGCGGTCGGTCTGGCCAGCGATCACCGACCGGTGAAAGTCACCCTGGAAGAGCCTTAAATCGACTCTTCGTCCTGCGTTCGCCCGGTTGGCCCGAGGGGTGCCGGGAACCTCGTACCAGAAAACGCTACTGCACCGTCACGGGGACGGAAACCTCGCCCCCGCCGTAGCCCTTGAGGAATAGGCTGCCGCTACCCTGACGACCGCCCTGCACATTGACGGTTACGGAGTTTTGGCCGGCAGGCACCAGTACTTCCGGCATGATCACGCTTTCGGGAACGTCCGTGGTAAGGTCCAGCAGGAGACCGCCGGCGGGAGCGGCATTTGGGACCGTAAACGTGAGCGTTTGCGTTTCCCCGCCGCGGAGAGCGAGCGAGCTTGGGAACACACTGACCGTACCTCCGTCGACGCGGAAGGTGCCGACAGGAGAGTTTCCGGGGCCTTCACCGAGCGAAACGCGATAATTTCGATTAGGTTCCACCGCAGGTACGAAAACGCCCAAGGCATTGGCGGATTCGAAAACGGTGCGGGCCGGAGTGGAATCGAAATAAACGAGATCCTGAGGAGTGAACCCGCGTCCGAGGATGCTCACACGAGCGCCGACAGGGCCGCGATTGACCTCCAGCGAGAGCACGTATCGACCGACGATTCCCAGTTTCCGTACTTCGGTGTAGGCCTCGCGCGAGGTGGCGATGCCGTTGTTTTCAACCTGAAACGACACCAGATAGTAATAAGCCAGCCCCGTGCGGCCGGCAGGCAACTGGTAGTCGAACTCGTAGACGTCCTGCCCCAAGGGACTGGACTTCATCGTGAAGTTTTTGCCATCGACTATGATCCGGGGAACGAGGCTTCCGGAGACGATGGCCGACGTTTTGGGCGTCGCTCGTATCGAGAACGTATAGATTTGGGAGGGGTTCTCCGCGAGGGACGACGGGGTGAGATCGGTGATCTTAACCTCGTCGCATCCCGTAAGGAATGCGAGACAGAGGGCAGCACCAAGCCCGAGGAAGAATCGTCTCGCGTGAAGGATACGGCTGTTATGCATTGGTCGTTTAGGAGAAAAACCGGATGGAAACGCAACACAAAGACTCGGCGATGGCAATGAGTGAGTTGACCGCCGCCCAATTGGAAAGTGCCACGGAGAATTCACCTCCGTTGGGACTGTACTTGCACGTGCCGTTCTGCGCCAGCACCTGCGATTTCTGTGCTTTCTACCAAGTGCGGCCCGATGCCCAAAAAATCGCAGGCTATCTCGCCGGTTTGTCCGAGGAGATCGCTTTGGTCGCCTGGGACCACCCGATCTCGACGATTTTCTGGGGTGGGGGAACGCCCGGTCTGCTGTCTCCGGACCAACTCAAGCGTCTCGGTGCGCTCATGCACGGCGTGATGCGGGGAGAGGCGGTAAGCGAATGGTCCGTCGAACTTGCTCCTGCATCCGTAACGGAAGCGCGCCTCGCAGCGTTGAAAGAAATCGGGGTGAACCGGATCTCCGTCGGCGTCCAGAGTCTTCGGCCGCAACTCCTCGATGGATTGGGGAGGCAGCATAGCCGGGAGCAGGCCCTGCGGGCTTACGAGCTAGTCCGCTCCGCGGGTTTTGAGAGCGTCAATCTCGACCTGATGTTCGCTCTGCCTGGACAAAGCGAAGAGGAATGGCTCGCGGATTTGGACGAAGCGCTCGCGCTAAGGCCGGATCACCTCTCGACCTACTGCCTGACTTTCGAGGAGGATACCGCACTTTGGGTGAAATTGTCCCAAGGGAAGGTAAAACTGGACCCGGTACGCGAGGCAGCCCTTTACGAGTCGACGTGGGCAAGAATGGCAGAGGCGGGTTTTCAACACTACGAGGTCTCGAATTTCGCGCGCCCGGGACACGCTTGTCGGCATAACCTCAATACCTGGCATATGCACGAGTGGGTCGGTCTCGGGCCTTCGGCCGCCTCTCAACACCGGGGTGCGCGCGGCAGCAACATCGCCGATCTCGCCGTTTGGCGGGAGCATCTCTCCCGCGGAAATCGGATGACCGAAGACCGCACTGTCCTGACCGACGCACTGCTCCTGGAGGACGCGCTTGTTTTCGGTCTACGAATGAATGCAGGCGTCGATTGGGCCGATCTTCGGCGACGCTTCGGGCCCTGCGGATCGTCGGCACCGGTCTCCGAATGGCCCGCAATCGACGAGCTGATGGTTCGTCTCGAGGCGGACGGATTGGTCGCCGCGATGGGTTCTCGCCTTGCGTTGACGCAGCGCGGTCGTCTTCTGGCGGACTCTGTGGCGGGCGAGGTCATGATGGCGTTCGACAGGGACGCCTCTCTTTCGCGATGAATTTTCTACGATTCGTGTGGGGAATCTCCTTGGCGTGCCCGGTTTATGGAGCCAGTTCGGCTCTGGTCTTGCAAACCGATTTCGGGGTCAAGGATGGGGCCGTCGCCGCCATGAAAGGGGTGGCTTTCGGCGTCGACTCGCATCTCCCGATCTTCGATCTCAGCCACGAAAACACGCCTTACGATGTGTGGCAGGCTTCCTATCGGTTGAAACAAACCGCGCCTTATTGGCCGGCGGGAACGGTGTTCGTTTCCGTGGTCGATCCGGGGGTAGGCACGGAACGAAAATCCGTCGTGTTGAAGACGAAGACCGGTCACTTTTTCGTCGGTCCCGATAATGGCACATGGACGCATGTGGCCGAGGACCTGGGCGTCGAGTCGGTTCGCAGAATCGACGAGCGGATCAATCGGCTAACCGGATCGGGCAAAAGTTACACGTTCCACGGACGAGACGTCTATGTCTACGCGGGCGCGCGGCTCGCCTCGGGACAGATCCTTTTTCGAGACGTCGGGCCGGAACTCGCGCCGGAGGTCACGGTTTTGGCCTCTACTCGCGCGAAGTTTGTCGGAGGCGCGGTGAGCGGAGGGGTCCCGCAGCTCGATTTCCAGTTCGGTAACGTCTGGACGGATATTTCGGATGAGCTTTTCGCAAAGATGAGCCCGAAGATCGGAGGTCGCTTCCTGGTGACGTTAAGCGAACGAGGGCGCATCGTTTATCGCGGCGAGATGCCGTTCGTGCGGACGTTTGGGGACGTCCCGGAAAAGTCGCCTCTTCTTTATCTCAACAGCCTGCTCAACGTTTCGTTTGCGCTCAATCAGACGAACTTTGCGCAAACTCACGGAATTTCCGCAGGTGCCGCCTGGGTCGTAAAAATCGAAAAAGCAAAAGAATGAATCGATCGTTTCGACCGCTTGGCCTTTTCCTCGCGGCTGCGGGGACCGCGTTGGTATTCCCGAGCGGCTGCGCAGCGCCGTCGGCTCCCTCCTCCGAACCGCTCATCGCTCGGTTTTTTCTCGAAGCGCATCCTTCCGAAGCAGGGCGGCCGGTGACGCTGCCGGAAAGCGGAGTGACGATTACGATCCTGCCGAAACCGGTCGTGATGGAGTTCGACCTTGTCGACGCCGACGTCGCCGAGGTGAGTTTGGGGCAGTGCCTTCTCTTCAAGCTCACGCCAGCGGCGGCACAGGATCTCTATCGCCTGACCGGGACGTCGCAGGGTAGGCGGCTCGTCCTGGCGTTGAACGACACGGTGATTGGGGCGCGGAGAATCGATCGGCCTTTCGACGACGGAACCATCGCTACTTTCGTGGAAGTGCCCGACGCGACTTTGCCCGAGTTGGCGATGCGTTTGAAAGCCACGTCCGCGGATATCCGACGCACCCTTTCCCGCGAACGATGAAGTCTTTCGCACTTTTTGCATGCGCGTGGATGGCGTCCGTGTTGGCCTGCACGCCGCTGCGGTCTCAGCGTCTCGAGTTCGCCTGGCCGACACCGAGCACGGCCTGGCTCGAAGGGAAGTCGATCGAGGCGTACATTCAGCCGACGGCCTCGGGCGAGACGACCTCGGGCTGCTTCGGATGCGTGCGCAGCGGTGGAACGCAGTTTCACGAGGGGATCGACTTGAAACCGGTCAAGCGCGATCGAAGAGGGGAGCCGGCAGACTCGGTTTTTGCGGTGCTGCCGGGCATCGTTCGACACATTAGCACGCGCTCGGGCGACAGCAGCTACGGTCGCTACATCGTACTCGAGCACCCGGAGGCAACCCCTGCGGTATATTCGCTTTACGCCCACCTGGCCAGCGTCGCGGTCGGGCTGAAGCGCGGAGACCCGGTCGAGCGCGGTCAGACGATCGCCCTGATGGGTCGAAGTGCGGGCGGCTACACGATTCCCCGGGAGCGCGCTCATTTACATTTCGAGTTCGGCGTGATGGTCACACGCGAGTTTCAATCGTGGTACACAAACCGAAAATTCGGCAGCCCGAACGACCATGGTCTTTGGAACGGTATGAATCTGATGGGTATCGATGCGTTGGCGTTTTTCGACGCCTTTCGGTCGAAGCGAGTGGATAACTTCGCGCCCTATTTTGCCGAGATGGAAGCGGCCGTCAGGATCCGCATCGCCACCCGACGCATCCCCGATTTTACGCAGCGCTATCCCAGTCTGGTTTCTCGCCAAACCGAAGAGTTGGTCGCTGGGTGGGAGATTTCGCTCAACTCGACCGGCCTGCCGTTTCGTTGGACGCCCCTCACCGCCACCGACGTGATGGGCTATCGGCCGGATGAGGTCCGCGTGATCGATTACAATGCCAGTGGGACGAAGGCCTTGCGCTGCAAGTCGCTCGTCGCGGTCACGCGAGAAAACGCCGAGGTCGGCCGCGATGTACAAACCGTGTTGCAGCAGCTTTTCGGGCTGCGGTAACCAGCCGGTGCCTCAACGAAGAAGATCGCGCAGATCGCTGAGCGAGAGTTTGGCGGCCGCGGCATCGCTGGCTTCGAAGACGTCCGCGAGCAGCGCCCGTTTTTCCTCCTGCAGGGCGAGCACCTTTTCCTCGACGGTTCCCGGGCAGATCAATTTGTAGCTCGTCACCACCTTCCTCTGACCGATGCGGTGCGCCCGGTCGGTCGCCTGCGCTTCCGCCGCCGGGTTCCACCAGGGATCGAAATGGACCACGGTGTCCGCGCCCGTCAAATTGAGTCCGGTTCCGCCCGCTTTCAACGAGAGGAGGAAAACGGGAATCTCTGGGGAGGATTGAAAACGATCCACCTCCGCTTGCCGCGCGCGCGGCGTCATCGAACCGTCGAGGTAGGCGAACGCGACGTTCTGCGTTTCCAACTCGGTCTTCAAGAGCGCGAGGAGAGAGGTGAATTGGGAAAACACGAGGAGGCGGTGACCGTCGTCCAACGCTTCGGAGAGCAACTCGCGAAATGCCTCGAGCTTGGCGGAATCCGCAGGATTTTCTTCAGAAACGGCCTCGGCGTCCGCCGGTTTCTTCAACAGTCGGGGATCGCAGCAGACCTGACGCAGCCGAAGGAGTTGAGTCAGGGTGGCCATACGAATCGCCTGCTCGGACGCGCCCGAGGTTTCGAGCTCTTGAAGCGCGCGTTCGGTCTGTTCCTGGACGGAGCGGTAGAGGCTGGCCTGAGTGTCAGAGAGTTCGCACCAGACGACTTGCTCGATCTTTGCGGGCAATTCCGGAGCGACCGCGACTTTCGTCCGACGAAGAATGTAGGGGCCGGTTTGCGCGCGGAGACGATCGTCATACCACGTGCGTTCGTCGCCGCGGAGTCCAGGCGGCAGCGGTTTTAGAAAACCTGGCATGAGAAATTCGAACAGGGAGCGCAGGTCCTCCAGCGAATTTTCGAGCGGCGTGCCGGTGAGGAGACAACGACCCTGGCTCCGGAGCGAGCGCAGCGCTTGGGCGTTTTGCGAACGACGATTTTTGGCGTGCTGTGCTTCGTCGCCGACGATGCAGGCAAATTCGATCTCGCTCAGGAATTCGCGATCCCGCACGAGCGTCCCGTAGGACGTGATCACGAGGTCATGCTCCGAAAAATGCTCGGCTACGCCCGCACGTTTACTGCCGTGATGGATCGCCGTGCGAAGATGCGGTGCGAATCGCGCGGCCTCGCGACGCCAATTTTCCAGGAGGGATGCCGGGCAAACGACCAGACACACCCGCGACCCCGTTGGCCCGGCCGGGCGACCCGCTACGATGGAACCGATCAACCCCAATGCCTGCAGGGTTTTTCCGAGTCCCATCTCGTCCGCGAGGATTCCACCCAGTTGGTTGCGATAGAGATGCGCCAGCCAGGCGACTCCAATCTTTTGGTAGGGACGCAGCGCCGAGCCGAGGGGCTCGGCCAGCGAGACCGGCGCGAGGCCCGAGAGGTTGCGCAGGGCCTCGCTGCGCGAACGCCAGGTTTCGGGGGGTCGAAAAGCCGGTACGATCTCCTCGAGGATGTCCTGCGCTTCGGCCAATCGCGCAGCGGTCAGCCGGTGGACGCGTCGCGTCGCCAATCCCTGGCTGCCTCCCTCGCCGGCGAGTGCGCGCTGAGCCTCGGCGAGTCGTTCCAGTTGCGATCGGTCGATGAGGTAAACCTTTCCGTGGTCTTCGACGTAGCCGCGATTCGACGCGACTGCCGCCTGAACGGCGGCATCCTCGGCGCGTCCTGCCCGCAAACCGACCGACACCGTGTACCCGTCGCGCGCCTCGACCGCATCGGCGACGATTTCCGCGGGATGGAGATGAGCGGTGTTCTTTTCGAAATTTGCGGTAAACTCCGCGCGGAAATCGTCGCGCAGCAGCGCAGTGTGTGCGGCAAGGAAATTCAGGACGCGATGCCGGTCCCGAAGCCACCATTTGCGGTTCGAAGGCTCAAGAGCGAACCCGGATGTCTTGAGCAGATCGTGAGCGGCGCCATACGACGCGTGGTCGCGGGAGGGGAGCGCCAGCGCGAGAAAGTGTTCGGACCCGTCCACCACGAGCGGCGAAACGCCGGCCCCGGTCCAGGGCGAAGGGCGCGTAGCCGGAGTCGGTGCAAGGGGGAGCCGGAGACCCGTGACTGGGCGCGACGCGGAGGTGGGAGCCGGCGCGGTGGGGTCGGTCAGCGTTTCCGAGACGCCGCGGAGCGTGTGGCCGACCCAAAGGATCGGCCGAGACGGCTGATTCACCCAGAAAAAACAGGGAGTGCCCTGCAGTGCGCCGACGAGTTCCCGCAATTGACTCCGTTTCAGCTGCAAGAAAAGCGTGGCGGCCGGCTTGGCGCCGAAACGCTGGAGCGCGGCGAGCCCAGGAAGAAAGTCTGCGCCGGGGGGACAACTCAGATCTAGTTCCACCTTGACCGGAATCGCGTCGCGCGGCGCCGCGGCGTCGAGATTGGGCGGAAGGAGAACGCGTAGCATGGGCCGCTTAGTTTGACGCAGCGGGGAACCGAGACGTCACAACGGTTGTATCCGGTATTTGACCAACGCCCACATCCAGGTGAGCGGATCGCGAAAGAGGGATACTTTTTTGCCTTCCTTAAACGAGCGCGAGCGGTAGTTCACGGGAATTTCCAGGGGGCGATACCCCTTGCGGATGAATTTGATCAAAAGCTCCCAGTCGAAATCGAAGCGATTGCTTTGAAACGAGAGTCCCTGAAGGCACTCACGCCGAAACACCTTGTACATCGTGAAGGGGTCTTTCAGCCAGATTCCGCAGGTGACATTGATCATTCCGGTGAACAGCCAGTGCGCACAGTTCAGGACGAACGCGTGAAACGGCTGATCCGTAAAGGTTCGCATCGCGAAGCCATTCCCCGGCCCGTGGCGCGAGCCGAGCACGAAAGCGCGGGAACCCGACACCAGCGGGACAAGCAGTTTGTCGTAGTCGGCCAGGTCATACTCCAAGTCGCCGTCCTGAATGAGAATCACATTGCCCGTGGCGAGCGGGAAACCTTCGCGCACGGCAAAGCCTTTTCCGCGCGGACGATCCTGGAGAACGATCTTGACGCGCGGGTGGCTGCGGAAACCGAGGACGACCTCGCGCGAGCCGTCGCGAGAATTGCTTTCGACGATCACGATCTCGATCGTCCAGCCGGTTATTTCCTTTGCCGTCAGGGCATCCAGGGCTGCCTGGAGGGTGCCGATCTCGTTGTAGACGGGGACCACGACGGAGAGGGTACGTTCGTCGGCGGCTAGCGGCGGGTAGGGGGCCACAAAGGGAGGGGCTGAAGTCATACAATAGGCGCCGGAGCAGGACCTAAGGCTGCACCGGGTGGCAACTCGCTTTTTTCCAATGCGGCTTCAGTTTGCACGCGCTTAGGGCCGTGTAGGCCTGGCCCAGGCGACGAGACCGAGGAGGATCGCTCCCCCGAAAACCGCTAGCCCGAGGCTGAGTTGGAAGCGCGGCGGTCGATACTCAAAGACCACACGCCAGGCTCCCGCCGAAGGAATTTGCACCCCCTTGAATGCATGGTTGACCCGCAGGACCGGGGCAGGCCGCCCATTCAGCGTCACGGTGAACCCGTCCGGCAACCACGCCTCCTGAAGCACGGCCAATCCGGGGGCCGGTGTTTGTACGGTGAAGGCAGTCACGTTGGTCGTGAGCTTGTAATCGTGCGCGGGGATAGCGACAGGCTGTGGCGGGTCGAGATTGTCTGGCGGCGTTCGCCCGCTGTGATCGAGGTCACTTGGAAGCATGGCGGCAAAGGGCTGTCCCGGATGCGCCGTCACCAACGCGGCGAACGCCTCGACCGTGTCGTAGGTTTCGATTCGCTCGACAAAGAAAGCCCGGGGCCAAGCGGTTTCGCTTTTGTAGACGGTGAGATCCTCCTTGTCGAACACCGTGAGATCGTTTCCAGGAGGCACGGTCGCATGCCGGTGATCGAAGTAGTAACGAATCCCCAGAAAATCGCAGCCCGGCCGGATTGCGCCGATCGCTTCGGCCGACATCACGAGCCTCCAAGCCGCTTCACGCTTGAGGCCGATCGCGTGGCCGAGTTCGCGAAACGCAGGATTGACGAGGGCATCCGGTCCGCTGACGCCCTCCAACCGGTAGGGCGAGGTCCAGCCGGAGTTCATGGTCCCGCCGATTCCGAGCACGCGGAAGGGCGACGACCGATCCGCTTGGACCGCCGCGACGGAAGGCGACCGGGCGAGGAAGTCGACTCTAGCCGGGACAACGTTGACGTAGGCGGGAAGCGTGGAATTCGCATGCTGCCCGTGCCGCCACAGCAGCACCCACAGGCAAAGCACCGCCGCGAGGACGGAGGCGGCGGTTGCATGTCGTTTCGAGAGGATTCTCCGGGAAATGTAAAGGGCGGCCAGCAAGGCAACCGGAAGCGCGAGCAGGCTGATCCAGATAAAGGGACTCACCGGCAAACGAGCGCCTGGTTTGTGGAGAGAGAACACCGTGCCAGGACCGTAGGCATCGCGGTGGGCTGTCTGGGTCGAGGAGATCCAGAGGCCGACGAGTACCGCCAACAGCACCATCGTGCCGATGAGGTCGCCGCGGCCTTCGGGTGTTCCCAGGCGCTGCAATGCATTGCGGAATCCGATCGCCGCCAGCGGGCACAGGAGAACGATCGCGACGAGGGAAAAACAATTGTCGATGTGGGCCACGTTCGCGATGACGGGAATTCGTACAATCCACTGGGGAGGAACCACTCCGAAAGCCACCATAAGGGCCCCGGCGGCCGCGATGGCCACCACCCGCGCTTCTCGATGGGGCGGCAGAGCTCTCCAAGTCACGATGGCCAAGAGGACGCCCCCAAGGGTCACGAAGTTCGTCGACGGATTCGACACCCGTTCGTGTAACTGGAGCGGGCGGTAAAAAATCTCGTCGAACAACCCTAGCAGAAAGCTAGGGTGAATCTGATAGGCCGAGGGCTGGTCGTAGGTCGTGTAGGACGCGCGCAGAGCGTCCGCGAAGGTCAGCCAGATCGGCGAGGTCGCGAGGGCGAAGGCAACGCCGCCGACCGACGCGACTGCGAGACGCTGCAGCCGATCCCGCCAGGGCAACTCGCCGCCGAGCAAAATGGCGGCACCCGCAGCGTTGAGCGCGAGCAGTAGGATGTAGGCCTCTTTAGCAGTGCCGCTCGTCAGGACGCACCCGTTAACTGCGACCAGCCCGAGCACGCTCCCGACACAGCGGAGGCGAGTGGAAGCGCGGATCAGTCCCAGCCAAGCGACGAGGATCCACGGCGAATAGCAGAAGCTAAAGATCGCGGGGTGGTTGAGTCGGTAATGGAAGAAACCGATGAAGACGCTGCTGCCGGCGATGAGTGCCGCCACGGCGTGGTTCTGCGCGAATCGCAGCGCGAGCAGACCCATGCCGAACGCGAAGAGAAATTTGGACGCGACGAATTTGATATCCCACGCCACGGCGTTACCGCCCGCAGCGACGAGCAGCAGATTTAGAGGGTCGCCGAACATCGATTGCCCCTGACCCAAGAGGACGGAGCCGGTCGAATTGTACCGGTTCCAAAGCGGCCATTCCCCGTCTTCAAGAGCCTCGCGCTGCACCAACGACCCCGGAATATGCGACCACATGATCGCGCCGAGATCGCTTCCATTGGCAACCGGCTGAAACGAGTCCGTCGTTCCTGGCAGCGTCGGGTATCCTTCGTAGAGCAGGACGGCACCGTAGTTGGGCGAGACAAAACTGCGTCCGAGGAAAACGACGGGAAAACTTCCGAGAAGGGTCGAAACCATGGACACTAGGGCGAGACCCGCGATCGGATTTCGGCCGGCCCAGTCATACGACTTTCTCGCTATCGGCCCCAGCGCGGACCGGGCAAAGACCAAAACCATCGTGCCGACGAAAAAGGGCAAAGCCAGCCTGACGATTTGCCAGGCGACGTCGTCGGGGTCGGCGATCAGAGCGATCGGTGCTGCCAGATTGATTTTGAGATTCGGATCGTTCGCGCCCGGCTCGGACTTGGCCGAGACGGTTTCGCCCTCGCGGGTGAGGGACTCGATTTCGTTGGTTGCCTCAAAGTCGGCCCCCTTAAGCTGTAAGCGCGTTCGTCCTGCCCGGTTCACGATGCGCGCGGAAGAAATGACCATGGTTCCGCCGCCGCCGATGGGGTCCAGTCGCATCCCGGTCAGGATTCCGCTGGGCAGTTCGAAACGGATCCGTTTGGGCGTGGCCGTGGCCTCGACAGAGAGGCGGGCGGAGTTCTCCTCGGCGAGCCCGTTTCCGTAATCATAGTAGAGTTGCAGGTCGCCGGGTTGGTTGGAGACGTATTCGACCTCGAGCAAAAACGTTCCGTGGGAAAAAACCCTCGCCGGCATCCAGACGAAGGCGATGGCCAACGAAAGGAGCGCAGCCGCAATCCATGCCGAAAGCGGAGGCAGGAAACGAGCGCTCATCTCAGGCTGGAACGGTGAAGGGCCACGGCTCGAGCGACTGGCCGCGAGCGATCGTCCCACGGCCGAGCGAACGACTCACGTGACATAACCTTTGAGGGTCGAAAAACAAAGAAGGACGAGGACAACGGTGCGCAATGTCCGATGCGAACAGAAAAACCGCACTCGCCACGCCCTACCGACTTCTCTGGCGTCGAAGGGAGGCCGGGGTCGTTTTGGGTTGCGCCTCCACCATGAGCGCATCCGACTTGGGCTTCGAGTGAAGCGGTAACCGCGGCGCTGCCGCGCGGGGGAATGAAAATGGAACCTCCCCTCAAACACATTTTCTCGGGCCTCACCGGAAATAATAAAAGGGATCGAATACAGAACAACTATGGGGTGTCCAAGTCTCCTTTATTCTATCTCATTTTCATGCTTTAGAGCACATTCTGAGCGGCGAAATTTATGTGAATCGCAGTTGATGTAAATCGTAAACTTTAGTTAAATGCATTTGAATAAAATTACTTAAAATGTTGTTTTATAGATAGATAAGATCGAAGGCGATTTGGAGCATGCCTAGATATGGGATAAGACGGAGTAGCTCGGGACCCGTCCGTCACGCGTTAAAATGGCGCGTGCTTGCAAAGTCGCGTAGCGGACGTTGGGTGGACTCGTGAAACTCCGTCGCGTTTGGCCATGGGCATGCCCCGCTGTCTTTATTGTTGCTGCGACCTGGTTCGTTTGGAGCGGCGACACGCATGCACCTACCGCCGCGGAGCCCTCCGAATCGAGCGTCGCGAAGGCAACACAGGAGGTCACGGCTTCCGGAACTCCTGCACCCGGCTTTCCTCGGATCGCGGGCGAAATGCGCCATCGTGGATTGGCCGTGGGGGCAGCGGAAGTCATCGGCAAGCGCTGGCCAAAAGGGAAGGTACGCGACGAGCGCATCGAGACGCTTCCGGATGGGCGCGAAACATGGAGTCAGTGGATCGAGACCGACGGTCCATTTCCTCAGGTCCGCGCAGATCTCGTTTTCGAACCCGGTCCGAACGGTGGGATTCTTGTCCAGGAAACGTATTATCTCGCGAACAGCGTGCTAGTCGAGCGTCCGGCCGATTTGACGGCCGAACAGTTCGGCGCACGAGTCCAAAAACTGGGTTTCACCACGGGTCCCCAATATGCGTTTTCGCCGGCCGTCAGAGTCTTTGTGCCGGATCCGGTGCATCTCGATTCCGTTCCCGAAGCCCTGGCGCGCTTGGTCTCCGACGAACCGCGGTGGAAGGCACTGCCGGATCACATCGCCTTTCCGGATTCGACCCCCAACGACTTCAACCCGCGCGAACTCTGGGCATTGACCCGCGTGGGTGCGCCCGCGGCTTGGGAACTATCGACGGGGTCCACCACGCTGGTCGTCGCGGCGATCGACTCCGGAATCACCTACGATCACCCGGATCTTTCCGGGAATATTTGGCTGAATCCCCTGGAGTCGGGCAACGGTCTGGACGACGACGCCAACGGGCTTCGCGACGACTTTCGTGGGTGGGACTTTGCCGACAACGACAACGATGCCACCGACCAGGAAAGCCATGGAACCCACGTGGCCGGCATCGTCGGAGCGGTCGGAAACAACGCGACCGGAATCACCGGCGTGAACCAACGGGTCAAGATTCTGGCGTTGCGCACGGGCAACTCCAGCCTCGCGACCTCCGCAGTGATTCAGGCTCTGGATTATGTCACCAATTTGAAGACTCGCGGCGTGCCGATCGTGGCCGTCAACAATTCATATACCTCGTCGACTTCGAACAGCCTGCAGCGCGACTCGATTATTCGAGCGCGCGATGCCGACATCCTGTTTGTCGCTTCGGCGGGAAACGATTCCCGCAATATAGATCAATCCGGGCTGCTTTACCCGATCGGCTATAGCCTCTCCAATATCATCGGCGTCGCTTCCACCAATCTGGGCGATACGCTCTCCGATTTTTCGAATTGGGGGACGACGAGCGTGCATATTGCCGCGCCGGGGTCCGCGATCGTTTCGACGATGCCGGGCGGTCTCTATGCAATCAAAGACGGTACCTCCATGTCTTCTCCCTTGGTCGCCGGAGCCGCGGCTTTGCTGCGTTCCGCCGAACCCGGACTAGGGGCCACTCAGCTCAAAACTCGTCTGATCGCATCGTCGGCTCCGCTCGCAGCCCTCACCGGCCGGGTGAGTGGCGGCGGTCGTCTCGACTTGCAGCGTCTGGTCAATCCCACCGCAAGTGTGCCGGTGCTGACCCCGCTCGCTCCCGTTGCCATGGTTCACGGTCTCGAGAACGCGTCCCAATCGTTGATTCTTTCGATGCGCGCCCATCGCGCGAACAACGGCATCGAGCAGGCTGAAATCCCTGTCCTCTGGTCCAAGGCATCGGGTCCGGGGACTGTGACATTCTCTCCACTGGCCGGCAATCAGGTGAGCGCGACGTTTTCGGTTTCGGGCCTGTACAAGATAGTCGCAACCGCAACCTACGGCGGCCTTTCGACGCAGCTCGACCGCACGGTGGTGGTGGGGACCTCGGTCGCCGTGTCGGCCACCCAACTCCTCGCACGCTGGACGTTCGGCGAGGCTTCGGGGGCGCCGCAAGATAGCTCCGGGCAAGGCCGACATGGCACCCTGATCGACGGTCCGACGCGCGATGCCGGTCCCTCTGGGACGGCGGCCCTCCGCTTTAACGGAACGCTGTCCGCGATGAAATTTGCAGCGCCTGGACCCTCTCAGGTCACCGTGGCCGGATGGGTGCGCATGGATGCCGCCGGCAACAGCATTTTTCCTCGGATGCTCAACTCGCCGGCCTACTACCTTTTTCTCGGGCGCGACGTGGCGGGGAATGCGGATGCCAACATCGGCTCCGTGAAGTTTCTCGCGAACTGGACCGGCACCGACGGCGTCTGGCACTCCCCCCAGAATCTCGTCACCAACGGCGTGTGGTATCACGTGGCCGGAACCTATGACGGCACCAAAGGCCTGCGCGAACTTCCGCGGCTTTACCTGAACGGACGCGAATTGGATGTCGCCGCGCAAACCGCGCCGGCGGGCACCCACGACCTCACGACCGGTGACGGATATCTGGGCAATAACGAGGAGCGTACCCGCGCGCTCCTGGGACGTTTGTCCGATCTGCGCGTTTACGGACGACCGTTGGGCAGCGAGGAAGTGGCCTTGCTCGCTCGCGAACCGATTTTGAAGGATCTGCAGACGTGGGAAGTGGTCGTGCTGAATTCGACCGCGACGCAAACGACGCTCGGGTTGCGATTGCCCGACGGTCGGCTTCCCAGCACCCTGACCGCGGTCTGGCAGCAGATTACGGGTCCCGGCACTCCGACCGTCGTTTCGACGAACGGCACACAGGCGACGGTCGCATTCACGCAAAACGGCAGCCACTCGTTGACCGTCGATCTTTACGACAATCAGGTGATGTTGCGGCGCGGAGTGACCTTGACCCTCCCCGGAACTGCAGCGGTGCCCGTGATCCCTGGCTTTGTGCGTTCGCCCGGCGACCGCACGGTGGCCGTCGGATCTTCGGTGACCTTCGAAGTCGAAGCCACCGGCACCCCGCCACTGGCTTATCAGTGGCTGCGCGATGGCCAGCCCATCAATGGGCAGATCCTTTCTCAGCTTCTCCTGACGGCCCTCACGGCAAGCGACGCGGGCCTCTATTCGGTGCGTGTGACCAATGTGGCCGGCTCCGTCACCAGCGGCGCTGCCACTCTCACCGTCCTCAATCCGCCGACCATCGTGCTAGCTCCGGTGGGCCGCATTGTCGCGGCCGGCTCCCGCGTAGAATTGAACGTCGTTGCGGTAGGCAGTCCCCCTCTCGCCTATCACTGGCAACGCGCCGGTGTGCCCTTGCCTGGGGCGACCGCGACTACCTTCGTCCTCGACAAAGTCACTTCCGCCCAAAACGGCGCGTACACCGTCGTGGTGACGAATGCGGTCGGTACCGTAACCAGTGCGCAGGCCGTGGTCGAAATCCTGCAGGCTCCGGCAATCGTGTCGCAGCCTGCCTCTCAGACTATACTGGCGGGTCGCACGCTCTTCCTCGACGTCGCGGTCAGCGGTACGGTTCCGTACACGTTCGCTTGGTTTAAGGACGGAGTCCTTCTCCCGAACGAAACGCTGCCTTCCCTGCGTTTCACCATTCTCCGTTTGGAAGATGCCGGCGCTTATACGTTCCGTGTGAGCAATGCCGTAGGCTCGGCCACCACCACGCCGATCGTTTTGACGGTCGTTTCGCCGCCGGTGATCACTCGCCAACCGGTGACCGTGGCGGTGGTCGCTGGTGCGACGGCCGTATTCTCGGTCGAGGTGACCGGCACGACGCCTCTGACGTATCAGTGGCAGCGAAATTCCGGCAATCTGCCGGGACAGACCGGCCCTCAGTTGGTCATTCCCGCGGTCGGCCCGCTGAACGTCGGGACCTACTCGGTCACCGTTACGAATTCGGTGGGAACTGTCCGCAGCGACGATGCCTATCTCGACATTGTGCCGGTTCCCAGGATCGCGCAGCATCCCTCAAGTCTGAGCGTGTTGCTGAATGGCGAAGCCATCTTCGACGTGGTCACGCCCGATCCGGCGGGGACGGTGTTTTATCGCTGGTGGCATAACGGTGCCGTTCTGGCCGGCGCGAATGCCCCCCGACTGCAATTGTCCGCGGTGACTCTCGCTCAGTCCGGACTTTACTACGCAGAATTGACCAACAGCGGCGGTACCAGCGTCAGCAAACCCGCCGTTCTCGCGGTGTCCGTTACGACGAAGACAAGCGGTGCGGTCGGCACCCGCACCGAATGGCAGAACATCGTTCACCCCAACGGTAACACGTACGACCAGTATATCCTTGAGGGAGCCACCGGGGCAATCGCCGCCGATGCCGGGCAGATCGCGCGAATGTCGTTCCTCGATCCTCAAGGCGATATCGTCCAGGTCGAGATATTTGGCAAGGGCACTGTGACCGTTTCGTTGGCGAATGCTTCGGGCCCGGCGGCTCCCTTCCTCTACGATCAACCCGGAGTGAGCTACATGCAGGGCCAGGCCACGATCGTTCTTGCCGACTCCGACGACAACACGCACGTCTCCGTATACTCGGTAGGTCCGGCGAATAATCCCGGTGCGGTGCGTTCAGGCACCGTTTACGAGGGGTGGGCGACCCTGCGGGCATTCGGTGTCCACAGCGTGAGCGGACGGGTGGGCGGAATACGGTTGGGCAACGGACGATTCGAGGCTACCGTGGGTGCCACCGGGTTCTGGGCAGCCGGAGTCGGTTCGAGTACCATCCTGCTGAGCGACATTGCGGCGTTCAATTCTGCGATTCCGGTCCTGGCCGCCTCTCCCGGCACCGAGATTGGGATCACAGGAGGTGGGCTTTTCCAACCGAACTCGCGCGCGATCGTCGCCGATGGAATCCTCGGTCTGCGTTTCCGCCAGGGCAGTTCTTCTTCCGGTCAGGTGGTGGGACCGCAGGCGCTGCTGGGCCGGATCGAGCGCAACGGCGTGGACATCTCCAACACCATCGTGCTGCCTTCGCTTTGACCGGCCTTTAGGCGGTCGTCGCTTCGATCGGAGCGGAGTGGCGATTTCTCCAGCGGCCGACAACCCGACGGTAAATCGCCTCGGGGGAAAGCCCGTGGGCGGCCCGGAGGTCCGCGATCGTACTGCCGTGATCGATGAATTTATCCGGCCAGCCGATCCGTTCTACCGGCGTATAGCACTCCGCCTCTTGGAGAACTTCGAGGACGGCACTGCCGAACCCCCCCGCAAGGACGTGGTCCTCCATCGTCACTAATAGGGGGATACACGACGCTTGGCCGAGCAGCAGCGTGCGGTCGAGCGGTTTGACGAACCGCGCGTTGACGACACCGACGCTGAGTCCCTCGTCGCGCGAGAGCCGCTCCGCCAGGTCGAAGGCGTCGGAGACCTGGCTTCCCAGCGCCCAGATCATGATGTGGGAACCTTGTTTAAGCACTTCCGCCTGGCCAATCGGGAGCGCTTTCGGACGGTCCTTGAGTTTGACACCCGGACCCGCGCCGCGGGGGTAGCGGATGAACGCCGGTGTGTCGAGCGTAAGCCCCGTGTGCAGCATATCGACGAGTTCGTCTTCGTCCTTGGGCTGCATCAGGGTGATATTGGGCACGCAACGGAGGTAGGCCAGGTCGAACAGCCCGTGATGGGTCGGGCCGTCGTTGTGCGACAAACCTGCGCGATCCATGCAGAAAACGACGGGAAGATTCTGCAGCGCGACGTCATGAACGATCTGGTCGTAAGCGCGCTGCAAAAAAGTCGAGTAGATCGCAACGACGGGCTTGATTCCCTTGGTCGCGAGGCCCGCGGCAAAAAGCACGGCGTGTTCTTCGGCGATGCCCACGTCAAAAAACTGCTTGGGACATTCGGCCGCCAGATAGGCCAGGCCGGTTCCGCTGGGCATCGCTCCGGTAATGCCCACGATGCGCCGATCCGCCTTGGCCATGCGCACGAGCGCATGACCGAAAACGTCCTGATAGTTCGGAGGGGTGCCGGGTGGAGATTTCTTGCTTTCGCCCGAAACTCGATCGAAAGCGCCCAGTCCGTGAAAGCGTTCCGGATGCAGCATTGCGGCATCGAGACCGCGGCCCTTTTTCGTGAGAACGTGGAGGATAATCGGTCCTTCTGCCTGTTTGGCGAACTCCAGATTCTTGGTCAATTCGTCCAGATTATGTCCATCGATCGGTCCGAGATAGCGCAGACCGAATTTTTCGAAAAGGGACGACTCGACGAAAAAGTCCTTCGTTTCCCGCTTCCACTTCATGTAGACCCGGTTCATCTCGATCCCGCCCGGGAGCGAGGTGAAGAACTTTTCGAGATCGTTATGGATCTTGTTGTAGGTGGGGTTGGTCGAGAGCCGATTGAGATACTTCGAGATGGCCCCGACGTTTTTGGCGATGGACCACTCGTTGTCGTTCAGAATGACAATGAGCCGCTTCGTGGAGCCGACCACATTGTTCAGCGCTTCCAGTGTGACTCCGCACGTGAACGCAGCGTCTCCGCAGACGGCCACCACGTGTTCTTTCGTTCCCAGCAGATCGCGCGCGCTGGCCATGCCAAGCGCTGCACTCAGAGCGGTGCCGGCGTGTCCCGCGCCGAACGAGTCGTGAACGCTTTCGGCGCGCATGAGAAAGCCACTGGCTCCGCCCGATTGACGAATTTTGCGGAAAAACTCTCCGCCGCGACCGGTGAGCAACTTGTGGACGTAGCCTTGGTGGGCGACGTCGAAAACGAAGTGATCTTTGGGAGAGTCGAAGACGCGATGAAGTGCGATGCAAAGTTCGACGACGCCTAGATTGGGTCCGACGTGTCCGCCATTCTTTGCGGTCACCTCGATGATTTCCTCGCGAATTTCCGCGGAGAGTTGCGCCAGCTGGGCGGGAGCCAGTGCCTTGACGTCGGCGGGGCCACGGATCCCGGGAAGGAGACGAGTTGGAAGAGAAGCTGGAACCAGGTTGTCGGCGAAGGGCGGATTCATCAACTGAAAGGGACGACTGCGGAAACGTTCACCGGCCGCGTTAGGGAGCGGAACGTTCGGTCTCGAAGGGGGTGAAGGCGTCGCTTCCGTCTCGCTGTTTTTTGAGCAACTCGATCTTGAGTTCGGCGTCTTTCAGACGGCCTTCGCAGACTTTGAGCAGTTGATTGCCCTCCTCGAAACGAGCGAGCAATTCGGCAAGCGCCACGTCGCCCGATTCCATCGACTCCACAATGCCTTCCAGCCGGACGAGCGCGGCTTCAAACGTGAGAGGTGAGGCGGGTTGTGGATCCACAGGGGGGAGAGCTTTGAAAAACCGCTCCGGGGTTTCAATCCCGGTTTCACCGTTGGTTCCCGAGTCGGCCAGCGCGGCGAGACGCTTGTCAGATCCGAACCGGGATGCCCCGACCGGAGAGAAACGTTTTTACTTGGGAGATAGTCAGCGTCCCAAAATGGAAGAGACTGGCGGCCAGAACCGCGCTCGCGTGACCGTTATCGACGACATCCGCGAAATGCTCCAGCGTGCCGGCACCGCCGCTGGCGATGACGGGAACCGCAACCGCGTCGCTCACTGCCCGAGTCAGCGCGCAATCGAAGCCGGTTTGCGTCCCATCGGCGTCCATGCTGGTCAGAAGGATTTCGCCTGCACCGAGCTCCACGGCGCTGCGGGCCCATTGAACGGCATCCAGATTCGCGGGATGGCGACCCCCATGGGTGTAGACACGCCAGGATTTTCCGTCGGGTTCGCGTTTCGCGTCGATCGCAACGACTATACATTGGGCACCAAAACGATCTGAGGCTTCACGGATCAGGTGGGGGTCCCTGATGGCGGCGGTGTTGAGCGAGACTTTGTCTGCGCCGGACCGCAGCATCGCTTCGATGTCGGCGACTGTTCGAAGACCGCCGCCTACCGTGAGAGGCATGAAACACTGCTCTGCCGTCGCGGCGACGACATCGTGCATGATCCTCCGCTCGTCGCTGGAAGCGGTGATGTCGAGGAAAACGAGTTCGTCGGCACCCTGTGCGTCGTAGGCTTTGGCCGCCTGCACAGGATCGCCGGCGTCGCGAAGGTCTTGAAATTTCACGCCTTTGACCACCCGTCCGGCAGTGACGTCCAAACAGGGAATGATACGGCGACGAAGCACAGCGGGACCTCGAATCGGCAATAGATTTTTAGTGAACGCGGACGAGCGGGTTCTATCCCGATCGTGTCGCGAATGCGCATACGCTGCCAACGAAGCGGTGCCGCTCGGTCGACGCAGCGGGCATCTTCATTGATCGGTGTGGGTGATATCGGGCTCGAATTCGACGGCAAGACGGTACACCTGGCCTGGCCGCATGACCAACGGGTGGTCGCGCACGAGGAATTGGAGGTAATGGATCTTGCCGTAATTCGTGCGGTAGGTCGGATCGGCGGACACCACTTCGGTTTCCTGCCAACTCGCTTGAAAATCGTTTTTACTGACACCGCACCGCGTGCCCTGAGCGCCCAGCGCCAAGGCGCCATTCACGTGGTATTTCGAGTGCGGTGCCGCGATCGCGAGCATGTACCGGAACTTATCGAGCGTCACCTGCTGTTTGACCGTATACGCAAATTCGCAGCCGATTTTGTTGCCCGCAAAGTTCCATTGGATTTTCACGCTGCCGAGACCTTTGACGATTTCTTCCTTCGTATCGATGAGCTCAGGTTGCTCGTAGCGGAAGTAGAAGCTATTGCGTAGACCGAGGCCCGTGACACAGTTTTTGCCGTAGAAGGCCGGGATCGTCACATGTTCTCCGAACGTCAGTTCGGGAATCATGATCGGAGCGTAGAGATTGTTCGGCCAGTCGAAGATGCCAGGACAATGAGGGAAGGGGAGGGCATCGGCGACGGCTTTGCCGCCACAGGAAACGATCGGGATCTGGAAATGCAGACCGCTGGAGGCATCCCGGTAAAGAAACACGCCTTGTTCCTTCCGATTGGACTTGTCGAAAATGACAAAACGACCGGCGGTTTTTGCGGGCTCCGGCTTGGATACGGGCGGAAGCTGCACGGCTTTGGCCAGACGCGACCACTGGCAGAGGTACCGCGCGGCGTCGAAGTTCGCCATCCGTGTGGTATGGTTCGAGTAGGCGGTCCGTTCGGTGTCGCGCAGGTCGACGAAACCGTGCTCCTGATCCAAATACGTTTGATAGAAGAAGAAAAATAGCCGGCGAAGCACATCGTGGTACTTCGGTTTTTGATCGTCCGGAATCCAGCCGTCGCGGAGCCCTTGAAGAACCAATGTGATGCAATGCATCTGGCCGTAGGCACCCGCGGCGCGACCGAATGCCCAGCCGAGACCGTCCGCGCGAACGAGGTCGGGCATCATCCGAATGTATTTCTCCGCGTATGTCCGGAGCGTCGGCAGCTTGCGATCGCGTACGCCGCTGTTCGCGTGCAATTGCAGTGCGGAGCGGATGAACACAAAGGTCATCACGCCGTAAAGATTGAAATTTCCACCCAAACCGCTGGTGGAGTCGTCGAAAAAGCCGGTCGAACTGGTGTGGTTGATCCGATCGACCATGCGTTCGATCAAACGAGAGGTCTCGTCCTTCTTCGAAAGGCCGAAACTGAAACGAGCGACTGCTTTGGCGACATTGAACGCCTGCCAATGATTGTCGTAATCGCTGCGGTGAAGCAACTGTTTGTCGATGCGCTGTTGGGTTTCCTCGACCAGACGTTCCCAAACGGAATTGCGTTCTTTGGAAGGGCCGAAGCAAAGCAGACCCAGCGACGCGTAGGCCAAACCGTTTTCCGCCGCCGGTTCCGTGAACATTTGCGCCGTGACGCAGCGTGCAGCTAAATCGATGAGGTCGTAGCCCTTAAGCGAGGTCTCGCCGGTGGCTCGGAAGTACTCGCCGAGCGCATAGGCTACGTGGCCGGGTTCGTCAGGACGAGGATTTTCGCCCGGAGCGGGAAGGAGGGTGCCGTCTGCTTGGACGGCGTCCAGATTGTGACCCAGGATAGAACGGGCCATATCGAGACATTGCTCGGAAAAACTATGCATGCTGAGGATTTGCTGGCTACTGGCTCCGCCCGACGCACCGGGCGCACGGACGGAAAGGGTGTTTGTTCAGGAAGTCTGCAGTCGGCGCAAGAGGGAATTCTGGGCCTAGCGGGCGATCAATTTTAGGAATTCGTCGTTGGTCTTCGTTTTCGACAGCCGCGCGATCATCGTTTCGGTGGCCTCTTCTACTTTCTGCTGCACCAAGGCGCGGCGGAAAAAGTGAATCGAATCGAGCTTCTTCGCATCGAGGAGCAGTTCCTCTTTGCGGGTTCCCGATTGCTGGATGTTCACCGCAGGCCAGAGACGCATTTCCGCGCACTTTCGATCGAGCACAAGGTCGCTGTTGCCGGTGCCTTTGAACTCCTGAAAGATGACGTCGTCCATGCGACTTCCCGTCTCGACCAGAATCGAGGCAATGATCGTGAGCGAGCCGGCTTCTTCGCTCTTTCGCGCCGAGGCAAAGAGCTGGCGGGGTTTTTCGAGCGCACGAACGTCGAGTCCACCCGTGCCGGTGCGACCCGAATTGCGCAGCGTATTGTGCGCGCGGGCGAGACGCGTCAGCGAGTCGAGCAGGAGGACGACATCGCGACCGCTTTCGACGAGGCGACGCGCGCGCTCGATCGCCAGATCGGCGATGCGGATGTGGCTCTCGACTTGTTCGTCGTTGGAGGACGCCCAGATTTCGGCCGGGACACTGCGTTTAAAGTCGGTGACTTCCTCAGGGCGTTCGTCGACCAGCAGCACCATGACGTGACACTCCGGATGATTCTCGATCACGCCGAGCGCCATATCCCGCAGAATCGTGGTTTTTCCCGTGCGCGGCGGAGCGACGATCAGTCCACGCGTGCCTTTGCCGATCGGGCAGAAAAGATCGACGACGCGCGTGGTCATGCGACCGTCCTTTACCTCGAGCTTGAGGTGCTGGTTGGGCGAGATCGTCGTGAGATTGATAAAGTCGAGTTTGGTGCGGCGCTCCTCGAGGGAGAGACCGTCGACCGACTCGATAAACTTGATTTTGGGGTTCGGAAATTTTCCTTCGGCCGGGTAGGCAGTGCCGCCGATGCACTGCCCCTGCTTGAGTTTGAACCGACGAATCAGCTCCTTCGGAACGAAGGTGTCCGTGGGGCGGCGTTTGCCGAAACGACCGAGGTCGAGCAGCTGGCCGTTGCCGCTTTTCGAAAAGTCAATGTCGAGAATTCCTTCGACCTTAATTAAATTTTCCTGCGGAGGCGCAGGATTTCGCTCGGCGAATTCGGGCTGAGGACCGGGACTCGATGACGTCGCGGTAGAGGGTTCCGCAGGTGCGGAGGCGGGCTTATTTTCCATGAAGAGCGAGGGTCTGGACGACAAAGATCAAGGCGCATGCTTGACGCTTAAAACTTGTCGCGAGATATGAGCTGCGCTTACTACCTAGCAGCATCGCAACAGTTCTCAAATCCCCAACAGCCACCAACGTGACAGACCAAACGATTACCTCAGTATCCCGAGAAAGTCGGGTATTCAGGCCTTCAGCCGAGTTTCAACGCCAAGCAAACCTTGGGAGTTTTGCTACGTATAAGAGGCTCTATGCCGAGTCTGTCAACGCTCCAGAAAAATTTTGGACCCGCCAAGCCAAGGAGCTCCTGACGTGGCGGAAGCCATTTAAGCGGGCGCTTCGTTGGAAGCTCCCCCATGCCAAGTGGTTCGTCGGAGGGCAGTTAAACGTCGCCGAAAACTGCCTCGACCGTCATCTGGGAACGGCTCGGGAAAACAAGGCGGCGATTATTTTTGAGGGCGAACCGGGCGACGTCCGGACGATTACCTACAAACAATTGCACCGCGAGGTCAGCCAGTTTTCCAACGTGCTGCTCGGCCTGGGTATCGTCAAAGGCGACCGGGTGGCGATCTATCTGCCGATGGTGCCCGAGGCGGCCGTGGCCATGCTCGCCTGCGCGCGGATCGGTGCGATTCACACCGTGATTTTCGGAGGTTTTTCGAGCGAGGCAATCAAGGATCGGGTCAACGATTGCCAGGCCAAGGTCGTAATCACGGCCGACGGCGGCTGGCGGCGCGGAAAAGTGATCGAACTCAAGACGAACGTCGATCGCGCGCTCGCCGGAACGCCGAGCGTGAAAAGCGTGGTTGTGCTCAAACGTACTCAATCCGCCGTCACGATGACCCCGGATCGCGACGTCTGGTGGCACGACGTCATGGCGGCAGCCTCGCCCGAACATAAAGCGAAGGGTTTCGATAGCGAGAATCCGCTCTTCATTCTCTACACGTCGGGGTCGACCGGAAAACCGAAGGGCGTGCTGCACACCAGTGCGGGGTACCTTCTCGGCACGGCCATCACCTCGAAATACGTTTTCGATTTGAAGGAGACCGATGTTTATTTTTGCACGGCCGACATCGGTTGGATCACCGGCCACAGCTACGTGGTCTACGGTCCGCTCGCCAACGGTGCGACGGTGTTCATGTACGAGGGCGCACCGAATCAACCCGGACCGGATCGGTTCTGGGAGATGATCGATCGCCATGGAGTGACGATCTTCTACACCGCGCCCACGGCGATTCGTGCCTTCATGCGTTGGGGCGACGAGCATGTGAAAAAGCACAGCCTTCGTTCGCTGCGTCTGCTCGGCTCCGTGGGCGAGCCGATCAACCCGGAGGCGTGGATGTGGTACTACACCGTCATCGGCAAGAAACGTTGTCCCATTGTGGATACATGGTGGCAGACGGAGACCGGCGCGATCATGGTCACCCCGCTACCCGGTGTCACCCCGACGAAACCGGGCTCCTGCACACTGCCGTTTTTCGGTGTCGTGCCGAAGATTCTCGACGATGCCGGTAAGGAAGTTCCCCGGGGCTCTGGCGGAAAATTGTTCCTCAAATCTCCCTGGCCTTCGATGCTGCGCACGCTGTGGAACGACGACGATCGCTATAAAAAGCAGTACTGGACCGAGCTTCCCGGCTATTACTTTGCCGGGGACGGCGCCCGTTTCGACAAAGACGGATACCTTTGGGTCGTGGGTCGAATCGACGACGTGCTCAATGTCTCCGGCCACCGCATCGGCACCGCCGAAGTCGAGAGCGCCATGGTCTCGCATCCTTCCGTCGCCGAAGCTGCCGTCGTCGGACGGCCCGACGAAATCAAGGGTCAAGCCCTCGTTGTTTTTGTCACCGTGAAATCCGGTGTGGATGCTTCCAAGGCGTTGCGCGAGGAGCTGCGGAGTCATGTCGCGAAGGAAATCGGTTCGCTGGCTCGACCCGACGATATCCGATTCGCCGCCGCACTTCCCAAGACGCGGTCTGGGAAAATCATGCGGCGAATTCTCAAGGAAATTGCCGCAGGCGGCGACGTGAAAGGGGATATTTCCACCTTGGAAGATTTCTCCGTGGTCGCAGCACTGCAGGCTCAAGAAGAGTAATTAAACGAGCGCTCGAAAGTACGACACGCATATAAAGCAATTAATATGCAATTAATGCTTGACCGTCGAGGCGGCTTCTCACGAAGTCGCCTTCATGCAAGGCCGGCGACTTTTCCCTCCCTCTCCTGCCGGTTTCACCCTGGTTGAAATTCTGCTCGGTCTTTCGATTTTAGCCCTCCTGACGTCGGCATCCTTGGGAATACGTGCAGGGGTCGATCGCCGGGTATTGACTCTAAGGGCAGCGAGCGAGCTGATTGCAATTCAGCAGTCGCTCGAATCCTACCGGAGGGATCATGGCGATTACCCCATGACGGGCGCATGCCCGACGCTGACCCTGGGAGACGGCGCCGGAGTTCCCGCCACCGCGACAGCCGAGGTGAAACTGTTCAATGCGCTTTGCGGCCGCCTGAGCCCTTCCTTGGGAGCTTCTCGCGGTCGTGTCCGCCTTGACCTAGAGCGGCTCTCGCTCGTTCCCGGTGCCCCGCTGCCCGCGATCGGCGAATCCGGCGAGGTGCCCAACGCTCTCGTCGATCCTTGGGGACGGCCTTATGTCTACCGCTATCGGTCCGCCCCTCGGGCCCGGTGGAATGCACCCTCGTTTTTGCTGTATTCGCTCGGTCCTGACGGCGGAGAGTCGCCACCGGTGGACGGCGTTCCGGATTTTTCGGCAGGCGACAACGTCGACAACGTTTATGTCGACCGATAACGCGATTTCCGACCGGGCAGCGCCCGTCGCATTTGCAGGCGGCGAGCGGCAAAACTCGAAAAAGCGGCTGCGCACGGAATCCGCTTTTACCCTGGTGGAAGTCTTGGCCGCGGTCGGAGTCGTCGCGATCCTTGCGGCTTTGCTCGTTCCGACGGCAGCGGCCGTTCGTGAAACCGCGCAGCGTTTCGAGACGAAGGCGCGCTTTCAACAGTGGGCCTTGGCAATGGAGGAATTTCGCACCGAGTACGGTTACTATCCGGACGTTTCGACCGACGGCCTGATCGATCCCTTGAAATTTCTGGGAGCGCTCACGGCGCGCGATCACACGGGCTCCGCTCTCGCCGGCAACGCTCTTTGCGGTAACGTCCGCAAACTTCGCTTCTACACGGCCGGAGGGAAGGAATTGCAGCGCGACGCAGCAGGGCTTCCGCTTCCGGAGATCCTCGACGGTTTCGAAAACAGCCAGATTGTAGCGCTCGCGGACCGGGATGGCGACGGAAGCATCCGTGGCCTCGAGCTGGTTCGGAAGTCGCTCGCAGCGGGCAACGCTCGTGACGGTTTCTCCCCCATCGTGGCTGCTCCCGAACAGGAACTTGCGGAAGGCTCGGTGATTCACGCGCGCATTGCCTTCTACTCCGTCGGTGCCGGAGAGCGTTCGGATCGGTTTATTTTGAGTTGGAAATAGTCATGTGTGTCCATGCGAAGGTCTCGTTTCGATTTCGCCCTTTCACGGAGGGGAAAGCACCGGCGTTCACGTTGATCGAACTGCTGATGGCGATGGCAGTGTCGGCGCTGCTGGCGGGGGCGGCAGGCTTTGCGCTCGGTGGCAAGGGAGGCGCGCATTCGCTGCGGACAGCTCAAAACCTGATGTCGAGCGCACTGGTGGCCGCGCGCAACCAGGCTGTACTTTCGCGGTCGAATGCGCGTCTCCTGGTGTATTCGGCCCATCCCGACAATCCGGACGTCGATCGGCAACTTCGCTGGCTGCAGGTGGCGGTGGAAGGGGCGGGCGGCGTGTGGAAAGCCGTCGGCGAACCGGTCTGGCTCCCGAAGACGGCGCGTCTCGTGCCCAAATCGTCCCCGGCGACGCCGGCCGGCGTCACCTGGGGATCCGCACCGACCTCGCGCGTTTCGGGCGACGTCGCTCTGTCGGTCGTGAGCGGCGAGGCGGGCGCCGTCGCGCGTTACTACTATGTCGAGTTTACTCCCTTGGGGAACACGACGGTGGCGACGCTGATCGTTTCGCCGGCGAACCTGGAAGCGGGGACGTCGGCTTCAAGGCTTGTCTTCGTACGGCCAATGGACCTTCGCGGCATCAAGATCAGCCAGTACGGCGCACAAACGCTGCTTCCGACTGCCGCGGCATTTTGAACCGGACGATGAAAACGAGCGAGGGATTTTCGCTGATCGAAACCGTGCTGGCGCTCGGTGTTTTTGCCGGCGGGATTCTCGTTTTGTTGGGATTTCTTTCTCCGACGATCCAGGCGGTCGAGGAACACGGTACGATCGGCTCGGCCGAGCGCGCTGCACAAAGCGTTCTTGCCTATCTCTCGGAACGCGATTTCGACGGGATCGCTCTCGCCGGGCTGGTCGACGGCAGCGACGTCGAATCACTCCCCACGCTCGATGACCGCAAGCTCTTGGTGGACCGTCTCGGCGAACGAGTCGGGACAAAGGGCGACGTCGATGCTTGGGGTTTCGAGCGATCGACCGACGCGCAGTGGTTTGAAGCGATTCTGATTCGAAGCGAAACGGCCGCGCCCTCCTCGGAGGCGCTCTCTCTGGGTGCGATCGTGTTTGTGGTGGAGCTGAGCTGGCCTGCGTTTCACTCGAATGGTACGCCCGTGTCTCGGCCGCAGCGGCAGCGATTGTTCGTGAATACCTCCCTTCGGCGATGATCCGGTCATTCTCTCCTTCCTGCCGATTTTCCCTTTTTGCGAGGCACGCATTCACCCTCGTGGAATTGATGGTTTCGATGGGAGTGACCGCCGTTTTGCTCGCGTTCATGCTTTCCACGGTCGTTCAGCTGCTCGGGGTTTGGGAACGCGCGACGGGTTCGCTTTCGACGCGTGCGCAGGCGGACCTGATTCTCGACCGAGTTTCCCAGGATCTGCAGGCGGCGATTTTGAGAAAAGACGGGAAGGTCTGGTTTGCAGCTACCGTGCAATCGTCGCCCCAGGCGGCTTTGGGAGATGCAGCGATGAGCGACGCCGTTTGGAACGGACGAGTGAAGCCTTCCTCGGAGAATCCCGGCGCGCCCGGATCGTCGCTGAATCTGGAGCCGGTGTCGGGATCGCTGGAAGATTTTCGTTTCGGCCAAGCCGGAGTATGGTTGCGTTTTTTCACCACTCAGCCCGACACCCAAAATTCGCTTAACAATCTCTCGGCTCCCCGTGCGGTCGCTTACCAAATGGTGCGACGGCATATCACGTCCTCCGCCTCGTCGGCATCTCCTTCCACGGCCCCGATCAGGTATGCGTTGTATCGCTCGTCGGCAAGGCCGATGAGCCCGAGTTGGCCGGATGGCAACTCGACCTTCGCGGCGGGGTTCGATCTTTTTTCGGAAGCGGCGGCAGTCGATTACACGCTCGCCGATAGTTCGCAAATCGATCAGGTCGGAAACATCCGCAGTCCCCGACGCTACGAGCAGATCGTCGGTAATAATGTGATCGATTTTGGCGTTCGCTGCTGGATTCGCGACGAAAACGGTGCGCTGGCGATCGGGTTTCCCCGACGAACCGGTCTGCCCGCAGGCAATTCGAATCGAGGCTTCGCCGCGTCGCTGCGCGATGGGGTGTGGGCGGCACCGGTTTCGCCGCCGAGCCACGGAGCGTTCGCGCCACCTGCGCTGGAGCGGATGACGTTTGGGTTTCCGGAACGGATCGACGTCTTGGTTAGAATCCTCACCGACGAGGGTGCGCGGATCCTCGAAGCGTTCGAACTGGGAAGAACCTCCCGCCCGCCCGAGACCTCCAGCGACGACGAGCATTGGTGGAACCTCGCTCTGGCGCATTCGCATGCGTTTACCCAGCAAATACCGATTCGCGCACATGCGCAGTGATGTCTCACGCCCTTCGGCAGCCGCTATTGCCCGCTCGTTCTGCGGTCGGGACGGGGGCTTTGCCCTGCTTTTTGCGTTGGTGCTCGTCGGATTCGTCGCAACGATTCTGGTCGGCGTTGGCCTGCTCACCCGCGTGGAAACTCGTCTTTCCACGAGCCGTTTGTCCGTCGGTCAAGGACGGCAAAATGCCTTGATCTCCCTCGATCTCGCGTTGGCCCATCTCCAGCGCGCGGCAGGGCCCGACCGTCGAATCACGGCTCGCGCCGAGTTGTCGACCACGGGCACAACGCTTCAGCCTTTTCTCACCGGAGTGTGGGTCCCTCAGGCGACGGGACCGGTGTTGACGACATGGCTCGTCAGTGGCAATCACGGCTCCGCTCCGCTCGCCGTGACTCCCTCCACGGTGCCTGCACCGTCCACGCCTGCAGGAGAAAACGAGGTCTTTCTCGTCGATCGTGGAACGGTTTCGAATAACGCGCACCGTGTGAAACTGAGAACCGAGCTCCTGCGCGTGCCGCCTGCGGCGGTCCGTGGTTTCGACGGGAATTCGTCTCAGGAGGTTGTCGTGGGGCATTTTGCATATTGGATCGGCGATCAAGGGATCAAGGCCTCCGTCGCTTTTCCCGATTCGACCCCGGAACTCGACTACAATAACGCGGCTCCTTCCGGCGAAATCGTCGGCGCGAGTGCGCCCGGCGACGATTGGTCGTTGAATCGGGACAAACGCGACCGCCTTCCGCAGATGCGTTTGTCCCGTCCCCGCACCGAGCTGATGTTTGCCGGTTTCGATCCCGACTCCGACCTAGGCGGGTTGCAGAGCCCACGGGCGCGATTGGCGCGGATGCTCACCTACGCTCAGCTTCCGATGATCGCTCCCGCGCTTTCACCGGGTCAGGGCCGGACCCAGTTTCATCACGCGAGCACGCTGAGTCGCGGGGTTCTCCTGGACCTCTCCCCTCCGCAAGCGAAACTGCGTGAGGATCTCTCGGATACACCCGACATCGACGATCCCGCGCTTCATCGCTTTCTCGGGCAGCGGCCCTTCGCGACGGCCGGAACGAACGCACGTTTTTCGGTGTCCCCGTTTGAAGCGGCGGAAGCGGGCCCGGGAACGCTCGTGGCATGTTCGGTCGGTCCCGTGCTCACCGAGTGTTTGTTTCGCTTTGCGCTGTTTCGCGATGCCGCCACCTCGACCCTTTTTCTTCGGCGCGAGGTGCAGGCGGAATTTTGGAATCCGTATACGTCGGATCTGGCCCTCGGCACTTCTGAGCTCGTCCTCGTCTGCAGCCGTCTACCGACGGTCGAGGTGCAGTACGGCGATACCCGCTTCAGTGTCGATTTGAACGCCCAACTCGGCGCGCTGCCGGTCGATGCTTCGACGGCGTGGAGTTCAGGGGAGATTCGGGTGCTCAGGGGAGGGACGGTTCTCGAAGCGGCAGGCTCCTCCGTGGCCAAACCGGTGGTCCCGGCGATTTCCCTGCCGGCGGATCGGCTCGTCGATCGGATCGTCGTCACGACGCCGTCCATCGAGACGGTAGACGGTCCGGCGTTCGAAGTTCGTGTGGACGGGCGCCCGCTCGCACTTTACGAGCCCGGTCGGGAGTGGGAGTCCTCCACGGTGGAGAACGTGCCAGCAGAAAACGACTCGACGATGGCCTTCGGATACGGATTCGCCTTTCGCGACGATTTGCTGGACTGGACAGACGGAACGCGCGCCGCTTCGCGCGATCCGAGGCTTCCGCGGCTGAGCGGAAATGCGTTCGAGCCGCCTTCGTCGTCGTGGAGCGCTCGCTCCTCGGAGAACACCGGGGAGATCGCCGTTGCCGGCTCGACCGTTTTCAACCGTGCCCGCCGATATGCCGTCTTCGAGCTACCTCGCCAGGAAGTGACTTCTCTCGGGATATTTCAGCATTTGATCGGCCCGCGGCCGAATGGAATCGGCAACGCGTGGGGAGGAGAGGCCAACCGGCTGTTCGATCGTTTTTTTCTTTCGACGATTCCGCGTTGGTCTGACTTCGATCCTGCCCGTCCGGTCGCCTTGCCCAATCCCTATGTGACGTTGCATTTGCCCGGCTTCTTTCCGCCTGCGCTCGGCGCACGGGACGGATCGACCGGGTTGCCGGATTCCGAATACCTCCGCGATCGACACTACGCCGCGAGTCATCTGCTTGTGCGTGGCGCTTTCAACCTGAACTCGACTTCGATCGCGGCTTGGCAGGTCGTCTTGGGTGGAATGCGGGTGGCCGATTGGCGTTACGCGACGGGTCTGAGTGCGCTCTTGGAGCACGCCTATTTTCGCTTCAGTCACAGTGCGCAGGCATTCTCCGCCGATCCGGCATTAGCGCCGTCTACGGCAGATTACTACGGACGTGGAGTGAGAGAGCTGACGCGTGCGCAGATCGCGCGCATGGCCCAGTCGATTGTGGGGTCGCTCCGGACGCGGGGCGTTCCCTTTCCCTCGATCTCCAGCTTCGTCGATGCAGGCGTGATCGCTCAGGCGATCTCGGACGCTGGGATCAACGCGGATCTACCCGCCGCGGTTGCCCGTTGCCCCGGATGGCTGACGCAAGCGGACATCCTCACCGCGATTTCTCCCTTTCTCGTCCCGCGCTCGGATACATTTGTGATCAGAGCCTACGGCGACAGCCAAAACCCCGTGACGGGCGAGATCGAAGGTCGGGCGTGGTGCGAAGCGATGGTGCAGCGTGTGCCCGAACTTACCTCGCCTGCACCTGGGCAGGCGAGCGTCCCGGAGGACATCCTCGGTTTCTCACCGGACAAGTACCCGTTTGGGCGGAAATTCGTTGTCGTGTCGTTTCGGTGGCTGGGACCTGCCGACATCTAGCCGCCTTTTACTCAAGGTGTGGGAGAAATAGGCGGGAAAGCGTGAAGCGGAGGCGGGCCCAACTCGACCGGCGCGGACGACTTGGCCAGATGCTTGAAGAAAAATGCGGTGTCTCGCCCGAGGTACTGCGTGGCGATGGCCGGTTCCAGATGCGGAACGTGGACACGTTCGTCGATCGGGGACGGTTGCCAGCGAAGCGGAAACCAGGAGCGAGCGGATTCATGCAGGGCGCCGAACGATCCCATCAGCGCAAGAAGCACGAGAATCCGCGTCTCCGTCGTGTAGGGAGGGCGCAACATCGAGCGCGCGGTCCCCGCCCAGATCAGGAGCAGCGCCGGGATCGAGGTTCGCATACACCAATCGTTGAAGATGCCCAAGCGGTAGAATGTCGTCGCAAACAAAGTCGCGCCCGCGGCCCAGAACAGCCAGCGCAGTCCCGGATCTTCCGAACGGCGGAGGTCGCGTGCGAAGAGGAAAAAAACGCCCCACTCGAACAGATGGAAAATGAAGAACCGCATCCAGTCATCGCGGACATTGAACATCGTCCAGTGCCACCCATGCGGCGTGTTGACCGTGGTGGCGCTAAAGTAAAGAAGGATGACCAGTAAATAGGGAACGATCGAGAGGTTCACCGGATGGAGAACCCCGCGTCCGCGGTGGTAGAGCGTCGCCGCCGCAATCAGCGGCACCAGACCGATCGCGGTAAACGGGGACCACAGAGCGGCCAGAGCTGCGAGAAACCCAAGGTGGCCGACGTCTTTGCGATGGGGCAGTTGCACGGCGATCAAACCGGCGATGCTCCAGGCAGCGAGCGAATGCTGGGGCGCCCAGTTCAATTGCGAATAGTGCCCCGGAAAATTTAAAAAAAGCCACCCGGACCACCAATCGAGGTGCTCCGTGCCGTTCTGAAGAGGGATTCCGCTCAGCAGACGTTGGCCGAAAAAGTCGAGGCCGTTGGCGAAGATGAAATAGAATCCGGCAAGGAGCGGTTTTCGTTCCGCGAACAATACAAACCAGAACATCGCGATGACGACGCCCGCACAGGTCCACACCAGCATCGCAAAGCTCGCTCCCCACCACCCGAAGAATTTTCCAACGAGCGCGGCCGGCAAATAGTACCCGAAATAGTAGATGAGCGGCACCGCACCGCCGTCGCGCGCGTAAACGATCGGCCATTCTCCTTCCACGAGGTCCCTCAGGACGGCCAAGTGCTTGTCCCAATCCGGATTCATCGCGCTGAATCCTCCCGCGCCCGAAAAGAGCCCCCAGAGTATTCCCAGACACGCGGCGGCGACCAAGGCCCAGAGGGGCAAGGAGGCGCCGGGTGGGCAAGGACCTCTCTCCGGCAAGAACACGGCCCGCGTCTGGCGCGAGGCTGCAATCCCCGCGCCCACGAGGGCGAGGCAGAGGGGCACGGAGTAGTGCCAACGTAGCCATCCGACGATCCAAAGCAGCGCCGGCAGACCCAGGTAAACGAGGGTCGCTCGCTCAAGTAGAACGATGAAGCGGTTGCGGGAGGTGGTGAGAGTGAAACACCGAAGGACGCGAATCATCGGAAAAGAAGGTGCCGCACGGGCGACGAATGCAGCGGTCCTGTCCCTAGAACGATTCATTTCGTCCATCCTGCAAGCCTTCTTGCATTCACGTTCGCTCGAGCTCTCCCCAACGTGGATTTCGTGCCCTTACTGCGGGAGTTGCAGAATCCATTGTCGGATGAGCGCAATCCCCACTTCGTCGGGTCGATCGCTCCCGATCGGCGGCATCCGGCCGCCTTCTTTCGAACTGAAACGATGCATCAGCTCCGACGTTTCGGGATGTCCAGGAGCGACGATTTTCGCGTCGGCTCCGAGGAGCGGTACGAGGGGCTGCCCGCCAATCGCTCCTGTCTCGGCCAAGGTGATCGAATCCATCAGCTGAAACGCCGCCCTTCCACCGACGCCACCGGCGCGATGACAATGGGCGCAATTGACATCGAGATAGGAACGAGCCCGCGCGTCGAGCGGGAGCGACGGATCGGTGGGAGAAGGCTTGCGCGGGAGCGGGTCGGACGCGTTTGCGGGATCGATGCGGAGGAGTCCGACCGACGCGAGGAGCGAGATCTGGTTTTCGATTCCGCGGCCAAGCTGACCGAAGTCGGAGTCGAGGTTGAGCTGTGCCGCGGACAGCCCGATGGTGCCGTTCGTTTTTTCCGTGTGACAAATGGTGCATTCGCTCCGGCTGGAGTATCGCCAGCTCCGGTCCGCTATGCCCGGCACCGGCCGAGTCTCGCCGTTGTCGGAAACGAGGTCGGCGTCGGTTTGCGCCTCGTTCCAGGCATAGGTGTAAAACTGCCACGTTCCATGCTCCCGATACATGAGCTGGGTCTCGACTTTACGCGGTCCCCACACGGTGGGCAATTCGAGGGTCCGGGCCACCGCACTGCCGTCCGGAAGGTTCCAACGGTTTTCCTTTTCGGGATCCGAAGCGATGGCTTCCGCCCCCGGAACGCCGAGTAACCGGCGGACATTGGCGCCGTCGGACCACAGGCCGGAGGCGATCGAGTAGGGAATGACGCCCGCTGCCGGCTCGTGCGTGGCGGTGTCTCCAAAGAGGCCGGTTTCGCTCAATTTACGGGGGAATTCGGCTGTGGCGGCAACGGTGGGGGGAGCCTCGACGAGACGGTGGATCTGACCGTCGTCGCGAACCAGGAGAATCTCGCCCGAACGGTCCGTGCCGAAAGCGATCGTGCTCCCGCGCGTGTCGGCAATTTTCCGATACGCTTGAGGCGCCGCCCCGTCCCATTTGGACGCCCAGACGGACCCGGTGACAAAATCTCCGAACAGGTAGTGGTCGACCAAGGTCGGATGTTTCGAACCGCGGTAGACGAGTCCGCCAATCACCGATCGAGCTTCCGCATGGGAGAGTTCGATCGCGGGAGGGGTGAGGTGTGGGTTGGGCCCGGCAAGCGATCGGGTTCGTTTGAAGGGGTGACTGCCCTCGAACACGCTCCAGCCGTAATTGTTGCCCTTGCCGATGAGGTGGATGCTTTCCCAACTGTCGTCGCCGTTGTCGCCCAGCCATAACTCGCCCGTGGGCGCGAAGGACATCCGCCACGGATTGCGCAACCCGTAGGCCCAGAATTCGGGCCTGACGTCGGTCATTCCGACGAAGGGATTGTCGGGCGGGATCGAGTAGTTTTTCCCCGGTTCCGCACGGTCGACGTCGAGGCGCAGGACCCCTCCCGCGATGACGTCGACGCGTTGTCCCATATTCTGCGGATCGCCGGGAGGACCGCGATCGCCCACGGAAACGTAGAGATAACCTTCGGGCCCGAAAACGACATCGCCGCCATTGTGACCGTTGCTCGGCCACTGCAGCAGAATCCGTTCGGTTTCCACGTCGACCGTGGGGATCTCGCCCGATGAAACGGTGAAGCGGGCGAGCACGTTGTCCGCGGGCTTCGGCTCCACCCGGTTGTAGAGCACGTAGACGTAAGGTACGGCCGGATACCGGGGATGGAAGGCGAGCGCGTAGGTGTGGGTGGAGGCCTTGAAGCGTTCCGGCAGATCGAACATCCGGTCGGGTTTCGCCACGTCCGGACGGTTGGGAAACGTCCAAACCGGCCCATGAATTTCCGCCACGAGCAGCCGCTCCGGATCGTCCGGTTTTGCCGGCGGAATCGAGAGAACCGTGGCGAGGCGTCCGAATTTGAAATGAGGAAAAATACGCGTCGAGGCAAACGGGAAACCGGCGCCGCCGGTGCCGCGCAGTCGTGCGTCGCTCCAGCGTCGAAACGCATTGGATTCGCCATCGGTTGCGAACGGTTGCGTCGCGGCGAGCGCTGCGGCGGTCAAAACCAGCGGGCGATTACTGAAGGCAAACGTACCGCCGTCCAAGGGTCCCTCCCGACCGGCCCCGCCCGTGACGACCAGCCGATCGTCGATCACCGCGGCGGCTCCCCACGCCAGCTTCATGGGGAGAGAGGGACCGCGTCGCCAACGGCGTTGGGTCGGGTTATAAATCCAGGTTTCCGACCAATCGGCGATGTCGCAGCCGCCCATGATCCAAACTTCTCCGCGCCACGCGGCCACTTGGGCGGACCGCGCCCGGGTTGGACCGGGAATCACACTCCAGCGCCGCGCGGTTGGCTCGAAAAGCGCCAGTCCGGTGTTCGGGACACAGGCGTAAAGTTTGTCGTCGAGGACCGCACCGGCCAGAGCCCACATGTGCGGCAGCGCGTCGGCCTCGATCCGCCACGAGGTTTCTCCGCTACCGATACTGGCCATCTGGCCGAGTTCGCTGCGGTTGCGGGACCCCACAATCCACAGGCGTTTACCCGCGACAAACGCGAGGGGCGCCTGCAGGGCGATCGGCAGATCCGGCGCTCGGGTTAGTTTCGAGGAACGGGGATCGAAGGTTTCCGCCAGCGTCGAGGCGCGACGCTGCCCGTCCGGATGAAGCTCATCTCCTCCCAACACCCAAACCCGTCCCTCGAAGGCAACCGTCGCGCAGTAGATTCGCGGAAGGGAAAATTTTGCGGCGGCCCGCCATTTCCACTGCGTCGGATCCAGCTCCAAGAGTTCGTCGAACGCTTTGGTTTTGGCGGGAAACCCATAGTCCGACGTGACACCTCCTGCCACGTACAGACGGCCATCGACGACCGCGGCGGTCAAATCATGGTTGCTGGACGGCATACGCGCCGCCAGACGCCAGGGCGATGCGAGCGACTCCGAATCCAGTGCGGACGAATTGACGGCCACCGCTCCTTTTTCCGGAGTTTTCGGATCGAACCGCCAGATCCCTTGTGAGCTTGAGACGACGATGGTTCGGTCGTCCCGGGGATGGATCGTGTCCCATGCAAGTGCCGGGAGACCGGGAAGGTCCGGTTCGATCCAGGCCGTCGGGTTTTGCGCGGGAAGTACAAGCACCGCGCGCACACCGTCCGCGGCAGCGGGTGCAAGTGTCCAAAAATTCGCGCTGGTGTCCTTCGTCACGGGGCCGGCCCCGGGTGGAGGGGGAACCGCGGGCGGCGTGTCGGCGGAGGCATTCGACGCCGAGACGCAAAGGGCGAGTGCAAAGATCGCCATTCGTCGGAAGGTCACTCTTGCCGCCGACCGATTCGAATCCACTGCAGACTGCAAACCCAGCAAGGTGCGGACTTCGTTCACGGCGCCAGATGGGCGGAGGTGCCGCGGGGAATCCAGCGATAGGCGCGGTACGAGTTTCGCCAGAAGTACCGCTCTTGTTCGGCTCGGCTCTTCGTTGCGAAGTAGTCCGCCACGACGCGTTGCACCGTTTCATAGGGGGCAACCCGCGCGCTCACGGGCCAGTTGGTGGCGTGGACGACCCGGTCCGGTCCAAAGAGCTCGAACAAAGCGTCGAGTGCCGGACGGTAGAAACCAGCCTCCTCGATCGCCTTTCCCTCCCGGCGCCGCACGACATCGGAAATCTTAACGTAGACATTCTCGAAGCCGGCGAGCGTTTTCAGCGCCGCCCGCATTTCGGGCACCTTTCCGTCCCACTCGGGAAAGGGGAGGTGGTTGACCACGATCCGCAGCGCGGGCCAGGTTCGTGCGACCCGTTCGGTCGCACCGATCACGGTGCCGTTGCCGATGACGTCGAGCGAAAGCCCGGCATCCGTCAGACGCGTGAGGTCGGCGTCGATCGCCGTCGTTCCCACGTCCTTGACGGTTTCGAGGTTGACCCGCAGTCCTCGAAACAACCGGTTGGCCGAGTACTGCCTGAGTTGCGCGGCAAACTCAGGCTGGCCCAGTTTTAACCGTCCGACGATGCCGACAATCTCCGGGGTGTTTTCCGCCAAGTCGAGCAACCATTGGTTGTCTTCCACCCAGGCGCTCGCTTCGACGACCACCGTACCGACCACATTGAGTCCAGCGGTTGCCGTGCGAAACCGTTCCGGAAGAAAAGGAGCGTAGAGAAACGTCTCGGTCGGCTTGGGCCAGGGAACGCCTTTCGGACGCGTGGGGTCGTAAAAATGCGTGTGCGTATCGATGACCGGAACGGGCGACGCATTCGGAATCGCCCGAGAAAGAGCGGGAAGGAATGCTGCGGCCGAAGCCGAGCGAATAAAATCGCGACGTTTCATGGAACGAGGAAAAGCGGTGGGGAGGGAAACCGAAACTCAAAAAATGGTCCGGGAAGAACATGTTCCGAGGGCCATGAAAGTGCAGGGGCCTCCTGCAAAAGCAACGAGCTGGGTTTGCGGAGGTCAGGGTCGCCCGCTCTATCCGCAAGAAATCCGACGGCGTGAGGATCGGCGAGCGGCAGGAAGGCCGGCTACGCTCGACTTAAAAGCGGCCATTTGGCCACGGATCGAAAATTGGTGCCAGAGGGCGGGATTGAACCGCCGACCAAAGGCTTATGAGTCCTCTGCTCTACCACTGAGCTACTCTGGCATTTCATTAATTAGTGCCTACTAGAGGCTTACTTACGCAAGCCTCGATTCTTTTGCATTGTCTGATTTCACACTGAATTTCACAGTTTCAATCTCTTACCACTGAAACTATGAGAAACACCGAGAAAACCAAGACATGGGAAAGAACCAGCACGCCGGGCCTACTTAGGCACCGGAGCGGTCTTTACTACGCGCGGCTGTCCGTGGCCGGCAAGACGAAATTCATTCCGCTCGAAACCAAGCTGCGCGCCATCGCAGACATAAAGTTTTCGGAGCACAAGACGCGGGTTCTCAAAGGCAGGAAGGCTGCAAAAAAGGCCGGCGGGGGTGCCGGCACCATGGGCGACATTATCGTTATACTACGCCAACAGATCGAAGAGGACGCGGACATCGGTGCGTCAACCCGCGGGCGATACCTCCAAGATGTGAAATACTGTGAAAAGACATGGCCGACACTGGCCTCGATGCGGCCCGACCAAGTGACCGAGGACGCAATAAAGTCTTGGAAGAATCGAGCCATGACCTTCGGCAGCGGATTCGTTCCGCCGGGATCCAAGAACACAAAGGCGGAGGGCAGCTCTGGCCGTACCTTTAACGGCGGTCTCGGCATCGTCCGCCGACTTCTCGACGTCGCCATCAAGCACGGTGCCGTTCACGAAAACGTCATCGTGGCCGCGGGTAAGAGGAAGGGGAGCAAGCTACGTGCCGACGACAAACCCGAACCGGCCTACGCGCCGGAAACCGAAGTCATGGAGAAAATCTTTGCAGAGATCGAAGCAGGCTCGGGAATCGGGGGGTGGGGGGTCGAGCTTGCCGATTTCTGTCGGGGGATCGCCTACACAGGAAGCCGCCAAGCTGAAGCCGCCGGGATCACATGGGCCGATGTCAGCACGGCGACCGGGTTTCTCAAGATCGAGGGAACCAAAACCGCGAGCGCCAAGCGGAGCGTGCCAATGACTCAGGCCTTTCGCGTGCTTGCCGAAAGGATACTCGAACGCAGGAAAAAAAGCTTAGGCGCTTCTCCTCTTCGGACCGATCGCGTCTTTCGAGTTGCAGAAGCGCAGAAGGCGCTCGACCGCGCTTGCTTGGTGCTGAGTGCAAAGCGCGTGACGCATCACAACTTGCGGGACTACTTTTGCACGCGGGCGATATTGTCAGGCGTTTCAATCCGCGTGCTGGCGCGTTGGATGGGGCACGCCGATAACGGTGCTTTGTTGCTCAAGCGCTACAGTCATATCAACGATGCGGATTCCGCCGCGCAGGCCGTCAAGGTGAATTTCGGAGGTGCGTCATGAAGGCACCACGCAAACCAACGACCGAAGCCACTGCGAAAGTGACGCCGCAGCCACCTCCCGCGGACGAGGCATTTCGGCTGGCACAGTTGGCTGCCCCGTTCGCCGCCGCGGGCTTGGCCGACGAGGATGCGCTTCAACGCGCCGCGGAGTTGCTCAAAAAGGCGTCGGCATTTGTTGCGCGGGAAAAGGATGACGCCTTCCAAGCGGCCGGGCGGAGTGCATTCACCACCACGCTCGAAGGCGTCCGGCACCTGCTGGGGGCTAAGGATAATCGCACAGTCAAAACCCTTTTGCTTAAGGTGCTAGGTCGCGAGGCCGGGCTGGATCTTTGGAATCGCGCGATTGCAGGCGACCATGTCTTCACGCCCGAACTCTGGGGACCGATGAAATCCGCAAAACCGAGAGCCGGGGCACGTAATTCCATCTGGTCTAGAGCGCGTTCGGAATCTTTTGAAAAGAATTGCTTGACCTCACCTCGATTGATTCACGAGCGGTAAGGACGCCCTTCACTGCATTAAGACGCCCCGCTTCTCACCGAGCGGGGCTTTTTCGTGCCCGTTTCCAGCGCGCCGCTGCATTAAGCGCCCCGCCCGCTGCATTAACGGCGAAAAAGGCAATATGCTACATTGCAGCCGCACGAAAGAACACGAATCACAAATATGAATACTGACCTAAAACACACAACCGCGACCGTTGAAAAACTGGCTTACACCGGTCCTGAAGTAAACGAGATCCTTGGCGGTATTTCCGACGTCACGCGATGGAGGCTCGAGAAGAAAGGGCTGCTGAAGCGCGTCCAAGGACTCGGAAAACCCCTGTATTCAAAACGCGCTGTCATGGCGTTGCTCAACGCGGAGGCCTCGTCATGAAGTCCCCCCGACGTTGGAATCGCATCTCCGGATCCGGCCGCAGGCGAATAGAGCGAATCGTACCGATGATGCGCGCCCGCGACGCGAGCCTGCGACGCGCTGGCCGGCCGATGCCGAGTGGAGGTGGAGAATGAACGCGCCACCCCTAGAACGCACCGAACCCGCCGAGGGTACAATCTCGACGGGCTCGAAGCTAACAACTGCGACGACGATTCACTCTCAACCGAGAACGCTTTCACGTCAAGCTCTCGACCGCGCCAAGGAGTCAATCGGCATCGCTGACCTCTGGCGTCGGCTCGGACTACCGGGCGAACCGAAGCCATCGTGCCGCTCGCCGTTCCGTGAGGATCGGCACCCGTCATTCAGCATCTCCGCTGACGATCGCTTGTGGAGGGACCACGCGACGAATGACGGCGGGGATGCGGTTTCATTTATCGAGCGCGCCACCGGCTGCTCAACCGCCGATGCAATCGCACGTCTGGTGGAGATCGCAGGCACCGCACCGTCACCAACTCCGCGCCCGCCAACGCGGCCCAAGACGTTGAGGCTACCGACGCTCACCGAGCCAACGGTCGGGGAGTGCGCCGAACTGAAGATTGGGCGAGGCTGGCCATTGTTCGCCGGCATCGAGATCGCTCGTCAACGGGGACTCTTTCATACCTGCATCATGCAGGATGACGGGGACGCTCGTCCATCGTGGCTGCTCACCGATACGGCCCGACGTGCCGCACAGGTTCGCCGTATCGACTGCCAGCCGATGGCATGGAATGAAGCCAAGGCGTGGACCTTGGGCGGTTCAGACGGTGCCTGGCCCATCGGCTGCGCGGACATCGGGGAGAGGCCATTGGTCGCGTTCTGCGAAGGTGGACCTGACCTGCTCGCCGCGCTGACGCTGGCATTCCTGCACGACATCAATGATTGCGTGGGTGCCTGCTTCATGGCTGGTGCAAGCGCCGCAATCTCGGAGGAGGCCCTACGGCACTTCAAAGGGAAGCGCGTCAGGATATTTGAGCACGCGGACAAGGCCGGCGCTGACGCTGGCCCGCGGTGGGCTGCACAACTGACGAAGGCCGGGGCGACGGTGGACGGATTCACTTTCGACCCACCGCACAAGGATCTGGCCGACATTCTCGCCGCGACCGATGCAGAGCACTTGGAACCGCCTGTGAATGTTTTCGCGGGAATCATGGAGGACGAAAAATGCCTGTAAAAAACTACTTTCCCGTCTCGGTGGAGGACACGCCCGCCGCGGTCTTTCCGGGCGCTGCGCTAATGGACCCGCCCCACAACGCGGTGAAGCCGCTTACCGTCTGGACGCCCGACGAACTGCTCGCATGGACTCCTCCGGCCAACGCGGTTCTGCTCGGTGAATCGACAAGGGGATACATCGTCCGCGAGGAGTTGACCGTCTTCATCGGCCCGCCCGGTGTGGGCACTATGCCGGGTGACAGACTATGCCGGGCGGAAGGAGCACTTCGCTCTGAAACGAGTGGCTCACACCCGGCATAGTCCGGCCATCTGTCACAGTGTATTCAAGAAGCCGAGCAGTCGGTCATCAGGA
>Ga0335394_10000245_pt1 | contig 55715 bp, 50 predicted proteins | sample MAT03_FD_205741 | JGI IMG/M metagenome (GOLD analysis project Ga0335394, IMG submission 205741) | Freshwater microbial communities from Lake Fryxell liftoff mats and glacier meltwater in Antarctica - MAT-03 (spades assembly) (version 2) ... | reverse complement strand
AGAATTATTCCAAAGAGCGGCCCGCCAGATCGGCATGGGGCCACGGAGAAAGCCATGTTCATCCAGACCGAGGCGACGCCGAACCCGGCGACCCTGAAGTTCCTGCCCGGCAAGGAAGTGCTGCGCGGAGGCACCGCCGATTTCCGCGACGCCGACAGCGCCGCCGCGGCTTCGCCGCTGGCCGGCAAGCTGTTTTCGATTCACGGCGTGACCGGAGTGTTCTTCGGCTACGACTTCGTCACGGTGACCAAGAACGACAGCCTCGAATGGCAGCATCTCAAGCCGGCCATTCTGGGCGCCATCATGGAACATTTCATGTCCGGCGCGCCGGTCATGTCGAGCGGCATGGTCAACGACGAGCAGTCCGATCTCGCCGACGAGTTCTACGACAAGGCCGACGCGGAGATCGTCGTCACCATCAAGGAACTGCTCGACACGCGCGTCCGCCCCGCGGTTGCGCAGGACGGCGGCGACATCACGTTCCGTGGCTACGAGAACGGCACGGTGTTCCTGAACATGAAGGGATCCTGCGCCGGCTGCCCCTCTTCCACGGCAACGCTGAAGCACGGCATCCAGAACCTGCTCAAGCATTTTGTCCCGGAAGTGCAGCAGGTCGAGCAGATCGCCTGACGTTTCCGGTACGATGACTTTCCAGGGAAAGCCGGCGTTTCGCCGGCTTTTTTACGGTTCGATCCTGAGCACATGATTGTCCCAGACGTGTTCCGCGTCGTCACGCGAATGGCCGTCGGGCTCGACCACCGTTCCCGTTCCGGTCGTGACCAGGAAACCTGAATGGTTCGGCGCCACGCCGCAGACCTCCGTCAGCAGACGCGTGGCGACGACCTTCGCGCTTGCGGCCTCGATCACGGCAAAGCTGTTGCCCTGTGGCGAGGTCACGGCGATCGTTCCCGCATCGCGGTTGGCCGCAACCGAGCCGATGTAGTTGCGCAAGCCCGCCAGCACCGGCTCCGGCATCTCGATCAGTTCCAGTTCGCGCCCACGCACCGCCCGTCCCACAAGCGCGGGCCGCTCGGTCGCCGGACCCTCGTGCTGGCAGCCGAACCACACGACGCCGGTTGCGTCGGTGTCCATGTGGCGAATCGAAAGCTGGTGGAGTTCGGGCGGCAACTCGTGCTTCTCGATGAGGTCGCCGGTCAGCCGGTCGACCAGCGCATAGGATGGTTTCATGGTCGGCAGGTTGAGCTTGGCGCGGCCGAAATCGGGATGCGTTTCGATGCCGCCATTGGCGACCGCGATGGTGCGCCCATCGCCAAGCAGCAGCAATTCGTGCGGGCCGACGCCATAGGTCGGGAATTCGCCGATGCGCGCGAAGCCTGCCTGTGCGTCATAGACGCCGACCATGCCGGCGGCATTCTCGAAATCGTTCTCGGTTGCGTGGAGCAGCGCGCCGTCATCGGAGAAGACGCCGTGCCCGAAGAAATGCCGGCCGGCGATGCTCTGGACGGTGACTGGTGGCGTCTTTCCGCGAGGGTCGAAGGCGACGAAGAACGTGCCGGGCTGGCGGGCGAAGACGACCGAGCGGCCCGAGACCGGGTCGAACGTGATGTCGTGGCCGCGAGCCGGCAGCTCGACCGTATGCAGTATCTTGCCGGCTTCCGACAGGATGGCCGCGCCAAAAGCGCCGTCGCGGCGCTGGTAGGCGGTGGCGAACACGGCGTCGGCGGCCAGCGTTTCGGCAAATGCGCCCGGCGCCAGCGACGACAGGAAGGCTGCGCCGGCAGCCTTGAGGAAGTCGCGGCGATCGATCATGCGGCGGCGGTCCGTCACCATCAATCTCCGTCGAGCGACGAAAAGCCGGCCGTGAGGCCAAGCGCGCCCGACATCTGGGTGCCGAAGATGTCGGACAGGCTCGATGTCACGAGGCCGAAATAGACGAGCTTGGCGCGCCTGTCCGGATCGGCGAGCACATCGGCGATTGCGCCGTCAACCCCTCTCGCGGCGTCTGCCGCATTGGATAATTCGAACAGCGCGGACTTGCCCATGTAGGTCGCTTCGGCCGGCAGCGCGTCGGCAAGATGCGATGCTTCGAGCAGGTCGCGCATGCCCGCGAGGTTGCCGGCCAGCGCATCGATGGTCTTGCCCGAGCGCCAGAACAGCGCCTGCTTCGGCTTGTCGCCCGCCGCGTCCTTGCCGAGGAAGCCGCCGAGCCTGACATCGCGCACCAGCTCGGTGCCGGTGACGAAGACGTCCATCAGTTCGGTCACGGCCTCGGTGCCGTCGCGATACCGCGGATTTTGCGCGGACGGGTTGGCCCAGATCTTTGCGAAGCCGTCGGGAGCCGCCCACGCCGTCTCCAGTTCAGCAGCGATGGCGTCCAGGTTGCCCGCGATCGCCGCGCCATAGGCGCAGCGATGGGCGTCGCCCGTTGCGAGCGCCTCGGAGCCGGTGCCGTGGAGGATGAATTCGAGAGCGCCGAGCCCCTGCATGGCGACGCTCTTCCGCGCCAGGGCCGCGACATCGGTCGCCGTCGGGTCCTTGCCTGCCAGCGCCGCCAGCACCTGCTTGAGGCCGGTACCCTTGCGATCCGGCCAGAACAGGATGCGTTCCAGCCTGTTCTGTTCGGTGACCGGACCGAAGCGGATGATCTCGATCCGGGACCACGCATCGACGGTCTTTCCGAACGCGGCGCGCTCCGCGTCGAGCGCGGTTTGCGAGGGCGCGGCGCAAAGGGCTTTGCCGGCTTCGTAAAGTGCGGATGTCGATTGATGAAAGGCGTGGTATCCGGGGCGGATGAAGCCGTCGATCGACCGGTTGACGATGTCCTGAGCTTCAGTAGCAGATGCAGAGGTTGCAGCGCTGAAGCAAGCTGCGACGACAGCAGAAACGGCAACTGCGACGACCCGACAAATCCCCATCACAGCGACTCCAGGAATTCAATCAGTGCTTCGCGGTCCGCTGCAGGCAGCGCTGCGAAGCGGTCTCGCGCGGCTTGCGCCTCGCCGCCGTGCCAGAGGATCGCCTCCGGCAGGCCGCGTGCGCGACCGTCATGCAGGAAGAAGCGGTGGCCGCTGACGCGCTCGGTCAGCCCGATTCCCCAGAGCGGCGGGGTGCGCCATTCGCTACCGCTGGCGTCGCCTACCTGCTGCCCGTCGGCCAGCCCTTCGCCCATGTCGTGCAGCAGGAAATCGGAGTCGGGCCAGATGAGCTGGAACTGCTGCGCCTTGTTGGGTGCGTCGCGGCGCGTCACGAATTTCGGCGTATGGCAGGACGCGCAGCCCACCTCGTAGAACATCTGCTTGCCGCGCAGCACCTCGGCCTTGCCGATGTCGCGGCGCGCCGGCACCGCCAGGTTCTGCGAATAGAAGGTCACGAGATCGAGAATGGGATCAGGCGCCTCGGTGTCGCCGAGCCGCTGCTGGACGCCGACCGGCATTGCGAGACACGCGGCTTGCGCCTTGGTGCAGTCGCCCCAGGAGTGCGGCGCGTCCGGGTTCGAGATGCCGAGGTCGCCGACGAAGGCTCCGGCGGTCTGCTCGCGGATCGACGGCTTCGACGCCTTCCAGCCGAAGCGGCCGAGCGTGATCTCGCCGGTCCTGCCGTCGCGCACGATCGAGGGCCTGCCGGAGATGCCATCGCCGTTGGCGTCGTCGGGGTCGGCGTTGGCGAGGATGTCGGCGGGATGGATCTGCTCGAAGAGGCCGAGCCCGATCATCTGCGGCGTGACGCGCGGCGACAGCGTCGTTCGCGGGTCGAGCGGCCCATAGGCCGGGCTTTGCACGGAGTAGGTCGGCTTGCGCAGCGAAAGCTTCGTTCCGTCGCCGAGCGTCACCGGTACATCCTCATAGGCAATGCCCATGCGACCCTCGCCGGCAAGGCCGGGCACGGCGAGATCCTGCAACTGCCCGCCATAGACCGGGTCGGGGAAGTTGAGCGCGGCGTGGTCGGCGAGCGCCCGGCGCTCTTCCTCGGTCTCGGCGGCGCGCGCAAGCCGCAGGAACATCGAGGTGGCGTCGGCATTGCCCTCGGGCGGGTGGCCACGCCCGTCCTTCAGGTGACAGCTCTGGCATGCCCGTGCGTTGAACAGCGGGCCGAGCCCGTCCGACGCCTGCGTCGACGACGGCGAGGACACCCAGAGCTTGCGGAACAGCGCGTTGCCGAGCTTGAACGTGCCTTCTTCCTCGAAGGTGATGTTGGCGGAGGATTGCGAGAAAGCGTCCGCGTTGACGCGCTTCTTCGACGTGCCGGCGCCGCCCTGCATAAGCTCGAACTGCTCAGGCTTGGAGAAGTCGTTTGCCGGCTTGGTGATCGCCTCGACCCGCGCGAGATCTTTCGGCGTCAGGTCGGTGCGGGTGGTCGGGAGGTTGGCGAGGTCGCCGGCGAGGGCGGGCAGTGCGCCAGCAAACACGGCAATTGCGGCGAGGCGCAAGATCCGGGCACGCGGCGCGCGATGCAATAAGGTCAGGGCGCGCCGCATGCAGTCATTGTCCTAGTCCTTGCCGCCCTCGGCCTCGTCGGCGGAGGCGGCGTTGAGCTGCCCGTATTTGGCTTCGCCCAGTGACTTCAGGAGCTCGAGCTGGGTTTCCAGGAAGTCGATGTGCCCTTCCTCATCGGCCAGCAGTTCCTCGAAAAGCCTCATGGTCACGTAGTCGCCCGCGTCGTGGCAGATGTCGCGCGATTTCTTGTATGCGGTGCGGGCGTCGTATTCGCCCGCGAGATCGGCTTCCAGCACTTCCTTCACGTTCTGCCCGATGCGCAACGGCGCGAGCGACTGCAGGTTCGGATGGCCTTCGAGGAAGATGATGCGCGCCACCAGCCTGTCGGCATGGTGCATTTCCTCGATGGACTCCGCGCGTTCCTTTTTCGCCAGCTTGGTGTAGCCCCAGTCCTCCAGGAGCCTGTAGTGGACCCAGTACTGGTTGACGGCGCCGAGCTCGAGGAACAGCGCCTCGTTAAGCCGCTCGATTACCTGCTTTTCGCCCTTCATGGCCCTTGCTCCCAAATTCGGCCCGCAGTCCTCGGACGCGGTCCAGGTGTGAAACGATGTCCACCCCGCTCGCCTCCGAGCCGGAATGGTAGTGTTCGGTGACCCGAATGATCGTTTCGACCACATTTGGGAAGCACCCGCAACAGCGGCCCCGTTTCTGCAGTGTATGGTAGACCTTGGCCGGCACGATGAGGTGCCAGGGGTCCTGTTCGAGCAGCTGGATGATCGCCTCCTCGACCTCCTTCTCGGTAATCATGTTGCATTGGCAGACAAGCATGCGAGGCTCTCGTTGGCAGACGGCGCGCCTTCCGTGCCGTCTGGCTGAGAAAGGTGGCCTTTATTCGAAGACCTTGTCGGGCGAATCGAGGCTGTCGGAACCTTCGAAGGCGATGGCGTCGAGCTTGAGCACGGAAACGGCCCGCTCGATCGACTTGGTCTGGTCGACCAGCGCATCGATGGCTGCCTGCACGGCGGCGTTGCCCGCCGCATTGCCTTCGCCGATCTGCTGGTCGTAGGCCTCGCCACCGACGGCGCGTGCCTGGACAGCCTCCATCGCGGCGACGGTCACGTCGAGCTTGCCCGACAGCTCGGTGTCGATCGCCGGGTCGGCGGCCTTCACGAGGTCGGCGACCGACGGTCCCTCGACCTTAGAGCCGTCCAAGCGGCTGTAGCTGCCATGATAAGCGTTGCGAATCCCGACGACGTCGTAGAGATGCGAGATATGGGTGTTGTCGGAGAAGCAGTCATGCTCCTCCTCGGGATCGTGCAGCAGGAGGCCGAGCTTCATGCGCTCGCCGGCAAGCTCGCCATAGGAGAGCGAACCCATCCCGGTGAGGATGGTCGAGATGCCGGCCTTCGGGTCGCCATCGATAAGACCCTTGCGGGCTTCGCCGTCCGCGCCCCAGTTGCCGACCATCTCCTTGAGGTCGGCGACCAGCAGATCGGATGCAGCGGCGAGATATTGCGCGCGGCGGTCGCAATGGCCACCCGTGCAGTTCGCCGTGTCGTGGTCCCTATAGGGACGGTTGCCGGCGCCGGGACCCGTGCCGTTAAGGTCCTGGCCCCACAGCAGGAACTCGATCGCATGATAGCCGGTCGCGACATTGGCTTCGATTTCGCCGGCTTCCTGCAGCGTGCCCGACAGGAAAGCCGGGGTGATGGTGGTGGCGTCGACCTTCTGGCCGTTGATCTCGATGGACGTGTTGGCGATGACATTGGCGGTATAGAGCGTGTTCTCGTCGGACTCCGCGCCGTACGACGCGTCGACATAGTCGATCAGGCCTTCGTCAAGCGGCCAGGCGTTCACGCGGCCTTCCCAGTCGTCGACGATCGCATTGCCGAAGCGGTAGACTTCCGTCTGCTGGTAGGGGATCCGCGCAGCCTTCCACGCCGCGCGCGCGGCGGCGAGCGTCTCGGTCGAGGGTTTTGCGATCAGCGCGTCGACGGCCTGGTCCAGCGCCTGGGCGGTCGTCAGCGAATCCTCGTACTTGGCGAGCGCGATGTCGGCATAGGTGGCGATCACCGCCTTGGGGTCGGTGTCGGCGTTCGCAGGCACGGCGCAAAGCACCGTTGTCGCGGCAAAGGCAGCCCACAGGCCCGTCAGCCCCCGATTTCTCCGCAAGGTGCTGGCTCGGTTCATGCGTCTCTCCTCAAAGGGCGCAGGGGTTAGCGCCAACATTCGTTTCCGCGGGATTGGAAGACCGAGATTTCCGGCTGCACCGAGGCTTGGTGGGCGCTCAACGCCATCGCGGCGGGCAGGCGGCAAATCACAGCAATCCTCCAATCGAACGGGTTCAAGGCCCATACATCAAAGGGAAATGCCCTTTCAGGCACCTGACTGATAGGCCCGCCGAAGGCTGCGAGTCAACGAAATTTCCAGGAAAACGCAATCCAATCAATAGTTTAGAACTATTCTAAACTAGGATTGTCATGTTTAAGCGCGTGTAACGGCTTGACAGTTCGCTGCTTACGATGCGACCCGAACGCGCCTTTCCGTGGCGCTGGGAGACATTCCGATCGCGCGGCGTGGCGTTAGCTGTGGAAGATCATGAAGAACGGCGTCGTCATCATCGGTGCGGGTCATGCGGGCGTGCAGGCTGCCGCCAGCCTGCGCGAGGAAGGTTATGACGGCCCGGTCAGGCTGATCGGCGACGAGGCCGAACTTCCCTATCACAAGCCGCCGCTGTCGAAGACCTTCATCAAGGATGTCGATGCACGGCCGCAGATCCTGCGCGCCGACTCCTTCTACACCGGCGCAGGCGTCGATCTTCTGCTTGGCGAGCGCGCGGTACGGCTCGATCCCTTGGCAGGCCGGCTGGACCTCGCGTCCGGAACGAGCCTCGCCTTCGACAAGGCGATCCTCGCCACGGGAGCGCGGCCGCGCGAGTTCGCCATCGAAGGCGGGCCGCTCGCCGGCGTGCTGTCGCTGCGCTCCATCGCCGACGCGCGCGTCATTCGTGCGCTTGCCGCCACCGTCGAGGACGTCGTCATTCTGGGTGGCGGGTTCATCGGACTTGAGATCGCCGCGACGCTGGCCGCCGGAGGCCGCCGCGTCACCGTCGTCGAGGCGCAGGACCGCCTGCTCGCGCGCGCCGTCGCTCCCGCCATCTCCGCGCATGTCGCCGGGCGGCTCGCCACCTCTGGTGTGAGGGTGATGCTTCGCACGACGGTCAGCCGCATCGAGGGCGACAAAGGGCACGTCAGCGCAATCGTCACGTCGGCCGGCGAGCGCATCGCCGCGCGCATGCTGATCGTCGGTATCGGCGTGGTTCCCAATGTCGAGCTCGCCGCCGACGCCGGCCTGGCGATCGCCAACGGCATCAGAGTCGACGGTCAGTTGCGCAGCAGCGCGGCTGATATCTTCGCGATCGGCGACAGCGCCAGCTATCGCCACTGGCTGACGGGCGGCGATGTGCGGCTGGAATCGGTGCAGAACGCCACCGACCACGCCAAGCTCGTTGCCCGCGCCATCGCGGGGCATGGCGCCAGCTACGCCGCCGTGCCGTGGTTCTGGTCGGACATCGGCGACATGAAGCTGCAGATGGTCGGGCTGACCGGCGGCAGCGACAGCCACGTGGTCTCGGGCGACGCCGCCGACAACAGATTCTCGGTATTCCACTACCAGGACGGCCGCCTGATCGGCATCGAATCGGTCAACCGGCCCGCCGACCACATGCTCGGCCGCCGGATGCTTGCCGCCGGCTTTTCGCCCGATGCGCAGACGGCCGCGGCGGGTGGCGAGAGCCTGAAAGCCGCGCTCGCCGCCTGGCAGGCTAGTCACCCGGATCCGAATCGGGAGGCTGCGTCAACGCCGTCTTAAAGTCTTGCGGTCATGCTGGTGGCATGGCTCTGGCGCTTCCCAAATTCAGATGGCTGGTCATCGGCGCGGTCGCGGCCGGGATATGGGCCGTCCACGAGGACATGAAGGGTCCGCGCCCGCCCGAACGCGTTCAGCCGACCAAATCCGAGCGCACGGCGCAATCCATGCCGAGGCCGTCGAAGCCCGTCGCGGCCAAGCCGGTTTCCAGGGAGGCGGCTGAACGGCCCGTCCCCCCGAAGCCGGTTGGCGGCAAGCCTGCTGCTTCCGTTGCACCGGCAAAGACAGTGCTCGCGCTACCGAAAGCGGTCGCGCCGCCTCCCGTCAAGCCGCAGAAGATCGTCACGGGCTCCATAGCAAGGCCTGACAAGCCGACCTACATCCAGACGAAGGCGAAGGTGCGGCTGCGCGCGCAGGCGCGTCCCGGCGCTGCCGTCATCGCGACGCTGGAGCCGCGCACGGTGATGCGCGAACTGGCGCGTTCGGGCGAATGGCGGCTGGTGATGGGCGGTGGCCGCAAGGGCTGGGTCCGGGCCGACTATCTCGTCGAGGCGACCTTTTTGCCGCGCCGTCCAAAACTGCCGGTCGCCGAGGCGAGGCAGACAAAAGCCGCCGCCGCGCAGGGCAAGCAGCAGTAACCGGCTAGAAAGCCTTGAACGTCAGCGTCGTCAGCGAGCGCACGATGCCCGGCACGTTGGCGATCTGCTCGTTGATGAACTTGCCGATGTCATCCTCGGTCTCGATGTAGATCTTCATCAGGAGATCGTATTCGCCGCTGGTGGAATAGAGCTCCGACACGATCTCGCGCTCGAACAGCTCGCCGGCGACCTCGTAGGTCTTGCCGGGCTGGCACTGGAGCTGCACAAAAACCGCTCTCATCGCGGGCCTTTCCGTTCTGCGGGGCCGCAAACGAGCCCCAATCCATGTCCGGGCCAGTCGATAGCCCTTTAGCCGTCAGCTATCAATCCGCCAGCAGCGTGCGCGTCAAGGGGTGGGCCGGATCGGCCAGCCCGTCGATGATGTTGAAATGGTGCCGGTCGGGCTCGACAACCAGCGCCGTCGCGCCGCCGACTCCGATCCACGCATTGGCCAGCAGCTCGCTGTTGCGGATGAATTCCGAGCGCTCGCCGCCGCCGACCCAGAAGGTCGTGAGCGGGCCTTCGAAGGGTTCCAGGAAGACAGGGCTTTCGGCCAGCGCCTCGGCGGCGTCGATCTTCAGCGTCTCGTTCATCGACGTGCGCATCAGTGGCCGGAGATCGTGCAGGCCCGAAATCGACACGACATTGCCGACGCGCTTTCGCACGGCAGCCGACAACGGCGCGTTCGCGCAGGCCATGCGCGTTGCGATGTGTCCGCCTGCGGAATGGCCGGTCAGGTGGATCGGACCCTCGACCATGGGAGCGATCTTTTCGATCGCCGCACCGATCTCGGCGACGATGCCGGCGATGCGGATATCGGGACAGAGTGTGTAGGTCGGCATCGCCACCGCATAGCCATGCTCGACCGGACCGCGCGCCAGATGCGACCAGGAGGTCTCGTCGAACTTCATCCAGTAGCCGCCATGGATGAAGATCACGAGGCCCTTCGGGTCGGCGTCGGGCAGGAACAGGTCGAAGCGGTTGCGCTCGCCCGCGCCGTAGGAAAGGCCGAGCCTGGCCTTACCCTGCTCCAATCGAGTATCCCGGTAGGCCTTAGCGGGAGCGACCCAGGCCTCGGGCCAGCGGTCGCCGCCCGGTATGTTGGCGCCGTTGGTGTAGGCGTCGTTCCAGTCCGCGATGCGACGATGATACATGCTGTCCTCCGGAAGCGTTCCATAGCGTTGCACGGGCGCGCTGTCATCCCGCCGCTTCGCTTGTGCCGGCCATGCGGCTCTTCGACACGATCGACTGAAGCCGTTGGCAAGCGAGCCGGATTTGGCGCATGATTGGTTCAATTGGATACGTATGGCTGGCGATTTTTCATGAAACTGTCCCTCAACACCGACTTCACCAAACTGCCGCGCGCTGTTGCGGTTGCCTCACTCGGCGTCGCCGGGGAAATCGGCGGCAGGGCGGTGCTGCCCCATGACGAGCGACACCTGCGCCGGCGCGCCATCGAGCTTGCCGACGGCGGCAAGGTGCTGGTCGACCTGCCCGAGCCGGTGACGCTGGGCGACGGCGACCGGCTGGTGCTGGAGGACGGCCGCCACATCGAGATCTCCGCCGCGCCGGAGGAGCTCTACGACATCCGCGCGCACGATTCCGTGCATCTCGCCGAACTGGCCTGGCACATCGGCAACCGGCATCTCGCCGCGGCCATCCGCGCCGACCGCATCCTCATCCTACGCGACCATGTCATCAAGGCGATGCTGGAAGGCCTTGGCGCGAAGGTGGCCGACGTGGTGGAACCCTTCACGCCGGTGCGCGGCGCCTATTCCGGCCACGGCCATGGGCACGACGACCATCACGACCACGATCATGGGCATCACCACGGCCATGAACACGGTCACGGCGAACTCGACGCCTTTGGCCGCCGGCCCGGCGATCCGCACTATGGCCACAACCATGGCTGACGGCCGGCAGGAGTCAGCGCAGATCAGGCTGATGGCCTTCCTGTCGCCAGCCTTTCCGGTCGGCGGGTTTTCCTACAGCCATGGGCTCGAGCGCGCCGCGCATGACGGCCTGCTGCCGGACGCCGACGCCCTCAGGGAATGGCTGTCCGATCTGATCGCCTTCGGCTCCGGCTGGAACGACGCCGTGCTGTTCGCGGAGGCGCATCGCCGGAGTGCTGCCGACGGTGCTCTTGCCGACGTCGCCGAACTTGCCGAGGCGCTCGCCGGCTCGCAGGAGCGGCATCGCGAATCCATGCTGCAGGGCGCGGCGTTCGTGACTGCGGCTCGCGCGTGGCCACATTCGGTTCTCGATCGTTTGCCGGCTGACTGCCCCTATTGCGTCGCGGCCGGCGCGATCCTCGGCGCGCACGGGGTGCCGCTCGAAACGGCGCTCGCCGGCTGGCTGCAGGCCTTTACCATCAACCTCGTCCAGGCCGGCATCCGCCTCGGCGTCACCGGCCAGCAAGGCGCGATGGCGACCATCGCCGCGCTGGAACTGGCCATCCTGGAGACCGCGCGCCGCGCCCAGAGTTCAACGCTCGACGATCTCGGCTCGGCAACGGTGCTGTCCGAAATCATGGCGATGACGCACGAGACCCAGCATTCCAGGCTGTTCCGCTCATGATGCTGCTTTCGTCCGCCGTCGCTCTCGCGCTGCTGGCGATCGCCCTGCTGCACGCCTATTGGGGCGTCGGTGGGCTGTGGCCGGGATCGGATCGCGCCGATCTGGCGCGCCGCGTGGCGGGCTTTCGCGACGGCGCCGGCTCGACGCAATCGCCGGTCGCCTGCTTGCTGGTTGCGGCCGCACTGTGCTTCTGCGCCGTCGTTGCGCTCGTGCTGGGCGGGATGGTGGCAAGCCCGTTCCCGTTCTTCATCCTCGGTCCGGCCGCGCTGTTCATCACGATCGTCTTCATCGGCAGGGGCGTTGCCGGCTACACGCCGGCATGGCGCCGGCTGACGCCCGTCGAGCCGTTCGCGCGGCTCGACCGGCTCTACTATTCGCCGCTCTGCCTGCTTATCGGCGCGGCCTTCTTCACGCTCGGCATCAGGGGATTTTCCGCATGACATCGAACAACGGTCCGTTGCGCATAGGGATCGGCGGCCCGGTCGGTTCCGGTAAGACAACGCTCACCGAAAAGCTTTGCAAGGCGCTGCGCGACCGCTATTCAATCGCGGTGGTGACCAACGACATCTACACCAAGGAAGACGCCATGATGCTGGCGCGGCTGCAGGCGCTGCCGGAGGACCGCATCATGGGGGTGGAGACCGGCGGCTGCCCGCACACGGCGATCCGTGAGGATGCGTCGATCAATCTGCAGGCGATCGCCGAGATGGTCAGGAAATTCCCCGACCTCGACATCGTCTTCATCGAGTCCGGCGGCGACAATCTGGCTGCCACCTTCTCGCCCGACCTCGCCGACATCACGCTCTATGTCATCTCTGTCTGCCAGGGCGAGGAGATCCCGCGCAAGGGCGGGCCGGGCATCACGCGCTCGGATTTCCTCGTCATCAACAAGAGCGACCTCGCGCCCTATGTGAACGTCAACCTCGACGTCATGCAAAGCGACGCCGCCCGTCAGCGGGGCAAACGCCCCTTCGGCTTCACCGACCTGTCGCGCGGCAAGGGGTTGCAGGAGGTGATCGACTTCATCGTCGAGAATGGCGGGCTGCATGCTGGGCGGGTGGCGGCGGAGTAGGGCCAACTTTGCCGTTGCCCTGCCTCCTGCCGATCTGGCATCCTACCTCCACAAGGAGAAACCCGCCATGAGCGTCGCCCATCTCAAGACCGGCCAGTTGACCAACCTGCCTTTCTACGAGGAGCGCGTCGACCTTGCCTGCGCCTTCCGCTGGACGGCCAGGCTCAACATGCACGAGGCGGTCGCCAACCATTTCTCGCTTGCGGTGAACGACGACGGCACGCGCTTCCTGATGAACCCCAACCAGGTGCATTTCTCGCGCGTCAGGGCGAGCGACATGCTCTTGATCGACGCCAACGACCCGGCGACGCTGACCGGCCCCAACGCGCCGGACCCGACCGCCTGGGGCCTGCATGGCGCGATCCACCGCCACGTGCCGCATGCGCGCTGCGTCATGCATGTGCATTCCATCCATGCGACCGTGCTTGCTTCGCTGGCCGACTCGCGGTTGCCGCCCGTCGACCAGAACTCGACCATGTTCTACGGGCCGCGCCAGGTGATCGACGAGAATTATGGCGGGCTGGCCTTCGAGGAAGAGGGCGAGCGCTGCTCGAAGCTGCTCGCCGACCCCAGGGTGCAGGTCATGATCATGGGCAATCACGGCATCCTGGTCATCGGCGCGACGGTGGCCGAGGCGTTCAACCGGATGTTCTATTTCGAGCGCGCCGCCGAGACCTACGTCAAGTCGCTGTGGACCGGCAAACCGCTGCGCATGCTGTCCGACGAGATCGCCGAAAAGACCGCCGCCGAACTCGACAACTATCCGGGGCAGGCCGACCGGCATCTGGCGGAACTGAAGGCGATCCTTGACGAGCAGGAGCCCGCGTACAGGAACTGACCCGCCCTAAGTGACGGAGCGCGCCAGGCCGATCCTGTCGCGCCGCAGCCAGCGGCCGAGCAGCAGAACCGCCACCACGGCCAGCCCGGCCGACAGGCCGATCCAGATGCCGTTGCCGTCGAATCCGCCCGGGAAGGCCAGCGCCACGCCGAGCGGCAGGCCGACGCCCCAGTAGCCGATGAGCGCGTAGATCATCGGCACCGTCGTGTCGTGCAGCCCACGCAGCATGCCGCCCGACACCGCCTGCGCGCCGTCGACGATCTGGAACAGCCCTGCGAAGGCGAGGAAGCCGACCGCCAGCGGCACGACATCAGCGTTCTCCGGTGCGTCGAGGTCGATGAAGGCGGCGATCAGCGGATAGGGCGCCAGGATCATCATCGTCGCCATCAGCGCCATGAAGCCCACGCCCATCGCATAGGCCGTCCAGCCGGCCCGCGTGACCGCCTGCCGGTCGCCCGCTCCATGCGCCCTTCCGACGCGAACGGTCACTGCCTGGCCCAGTCCGAGCGGCACCATGAAGGTGACCGACGTGATCTGGATCGCGATGGCATAGGCCGCGATCGACTGCGTGTTGATGAGCCCCATCAGGAACGCCGCAACGGCGAAGATCGAGACCTCGAACAGCAGGAGCGCGGCGATCGGGATGCCGAGCTTCAGGAGTGCCCGGAAGCGCGGCCAGTCGACGCGCCAGAACCGGCCGAACAGGCGGTAGCGCCGGAAGCGCCTTTCAAGACTGACGACCGCCGCCATGCCCGCAAACATCAGCACGGACGACAGCGTCGTCGCCCAGCCTGATCCGGCGACGCCGAGTGCCGGAAAGCCGAGGTTTCCGTACATGAGGCACCAGTTCGCCAGCACGTTGAAGACGATCGCGCCGAACACGATCGCCATCGCCCAGCCCGGCCGTTCCAGCGCCGAGATGAAGGAACGCAGAACGATATAGCCGTGGAAGGGCAGGCTGGCCCACATCAGCGTCCGTACATAGGAGCCGGCAAGCGCGGCAAGATGTGGCTCCTGCCGCATGGCGAGCAGGATCGCCTCGCTGTGCCAGAGCACGAACCAGATCGGCACCGACACCATGATGGCGATCCAGATGCCCTGGCGCACCGTGCGGCGCACGTCGCGCACCGAATGGCGCCTGCGGCCGAGTTCCGTCGCCATCATGGGCGACGTGGCGATCATCAGGCCGAGCCCGCAAATCAGCGGAATGAAATAGAGGTTCGCGCCAAGCGAACCGGCGGCAATGGCATCCGGTCCAAGCCTGCCCATCATCAGGACGTCGGTCGTGGTCATGGCCGTCTGGCCGAGATTGGTGAAAATCATCGGCCAGCTGAGCTGCAGCATGGCGCGGATTTCCTCGCGCCATGGATTCCCTTGCGCGCGGGCTCCGGCCTCGATCGCAGACATGTCCTCGCCTGTCCGTTCGCGGTGCTTCGACCGGGCAAGCCGGCCGGAAACCGCAACTGCCGCGCCGGGACGACACGTCCACGCGGGAACGCGCTTTTGCGTCAGCAGCGGCGCAAACGCAAGTGCCGGTTTGCCTGGAGTGCTGGTCAAGCCGGGATGCAGGCCCGGTGTTTCGGTTGCCGAAACGTACACGGTGCGTTGATCGAAGGGCCATTGAAACCCGGCTTGGTCCCTGTCAATTAAGCGGCATGGAAAACCGCGCCGCGCGCCTCGCATGACATCGGCTACAACGCCGCAGCCGGACGCTCGGGGTCCTTCGGAACGCATGTTCAGGACGGCGAGGCTTGTCTCCGGGCTTGTCCTGATGACTTTCGTCACGATGCATGTCGGCAATCTTGCGCTGAACCTCATCTCGATCGAGACGGCGGATGCTGCCCTCGCCTGGTTAACCGCGCCGTGGCTGACTCCTCCGGGCCTCGTCCTCCTCTACGGCGCGGCCACGGTCCACATCGTCCTCATTCTGCGCGCGCTCTATCTCAGGCGGACGCTGAGAATGCCGGCCAAGGAAGCTGCGCAGACACTGCTTGGCCTGTTGATCCCGCTGCTGATAGCCGAACACGCCCTAGGCACCCGCGTCTACCAAGCGGTGACCGGCCTTTCGCCGGACTATGAATTCGTCGTCCGCGCGCTGTGGGTCGATTCGCCGGTGTCGGGCTTCAAGCAGGTCGTCGCTCTCCTGGTGATCTGGGCGCATGGCTGCCTCGGGCTGCATTTCTGGCTTCGTTACAGGCCGTGGTATCCGGGAGTGGCTTCGCTCCTCCTGATCGTCGCCGTCCTGGTCCCCGTGCTCGGCCTGCTGGGCTTCGCCGATGCGGGCAAGACGGTCCAGGACCTGGCGCGGCCAGCACTGCCGCCCGGCATCACGCCCGAACTGATTGCGGAGGTGATCTCGACCAAGCAGATTTTCCTCAATCTCGTTTATGCGGTCGCCATCTGCGCCGTCGGCGTTACGCTCGCGCTGCGTGCCTTGCGCCAGATGCAGGCGCGCCGCAACCAGATCAGGATCCGCTACGAAAGCGGGCAGGTCGTGCGCGTTGCCAAGGGGGCGAGCGTGCTCGAGGCGAGTCGCGTCGGCGGCATCCCGCATTATTCGGTCTGCGGCGGCAAGGGGCGCTGCTCCACCTGTCGCGTCAGGGTGACCGGAGGCATCGACGAATTGCCGGCGCCCGGCCCGCTTGAGCGGATGACGCTTTCGCGTATCCATGCCGACCCGGACGTGCGCCTCGCCTGCCAGAGCAGGCCGACGCATGACGTGACCGTGCTGCCGCTGCTCGCCGCCAACATGGAGCGCGTGCTACCCGGAGGGACGCGCCAGCCGGCGCCGGGGCGAGAACAGGAAATCGCCGTGCTCTTCTGCGATATCAGGAGCTTCACGGCGCTTGCCGACCACCGGCTTCCCTACGACATCGTCTTCCTGCTCAACCGCTACTTCGCCATCGTGGGCAAGGCGGTCGAACAGTCGGGCGGACGGCTGGACAAATTCATCGGCGACGGCGCCATGGCGCTGTTCGGACTGGAAAGCTCGACCGCCGAGGCGTGCCGGCAGGCGCTGGCGGCGTCGACGGCCATTTTGGCGGAGCTCGACCGGCTGAGCGAGGAACTCGCCGGCGAAATCCCCGCCCCGCTGAGGGTCGCGATCGGCATCCATGCCGGTCCCGCGATCGTCGGTGCGATGGGGTATGGCGGCGTGATGCACGTCACGGCGATCGGCGATACGGTCAATGTGGCCAGCCGCCTCGAATCGGCGGCCAAGGAATTCAATGCGGCGATCGTGGTGTCGGACGCGGTGGTCGAACTGTCGGGCCTCGACCTGTCCCACTACGAGGCGCGCGAGATCGCGATCCGCGGCAGCACCCGGCCGCTGCATGTGCGCGTGGTGCCCCAGGGTTCGGTGCTTGGCAGCGGCTTCGCCCTCATTGCCGTCGCGCAAACGGCCGCCTGACCGGCGGCAACCGCGCCCATTGATGCTCTCTATGCGAGCAGCCCGCGCGCATCCCTGGGGCCGAGCGCCGCCGGTCGTTCGCATGTCGTCTGCATGGCGACGAATTTTCCGGTCTCGCCCGACTTGAGGATCGCCGTCATCACGTCGACGGCGTGCAGCGCAAGCTCCATCGAGCAGCGGTGCGGTCGGCCGGTCTGGATCGCCAGCGCCATGTCGGACAGGCCGGCGGTGCGGTAGTTGGCCATCATACCCTGGCTGTGCTTCTGGTTGGGCACGCCGAAAGGATGGTTCCAGGCGGGCAGCTTCTTCACGTCCTTTGCGCCCTGAGTGTAGCGCACCGTGCCGCCGAAGAAATTCGGGTCGGGCACGTAGACCGTCCCGGCCTCGCCGTAGAGCTCCATCGGCGCGTGGCCGTTCTGCCACACGTCCCAGCTCGTGCCGAGCGTCACCACCGCCCCGCTCTCGAAGCTGAGCAGCGCGTGGATGGTGGTCGGCGTCTTGACCGGCACCTTCTCGCCGTTGCGCGGACCGTTGGCGATGATGCGCTCCTTGCGCGGCGTCGACGACAGCGCCGCCACGCTGCCGACCGGACCGAGCAACTGGATCAAATTGGTGATGTAGTAGGGCCCGATGTCGAGCACCGGGCCGGCGCCGGGCAGGAAGAAGAAATCCGGATTCGGATGCCAGTGCTCCATGCCGCGCCCCATGACGTGGCAGGTGCCGCCGGTGATCGTGCCGAGCTTGCCCTTGTCGATCAGGTCGCGCACGAGCTGGTGGGAGCCGCCGAGGAAGGTGTCCGGGGCCGAGCCGATGCGCAGCTTCTTCCTGGCGGCGCGCTTCTTGAGGTCGAGCCCTTCCTTGACCGACAGCACGAAGGGCTTTTCCGAATAGACGTGCTTGCCCGCGTCAAGCGCCTGCCGCGAGATATCGTAGTGAACAGCCGGGATGGTCAGGTTGACGACGATGTCGACATCGCTCGCCTGCAGCAGGCCGTCGACGCTGAGCGCCCTGATGCCGTACTCCTTGGCCTTGGCCTTGGCGGCGGCCGGGTTGATGTCCGCGCAGGCCTTGACCTCGATGCCTTTGAACAGCGGGGCGAAATTGAAATAGGTGGTGGAGATGTTGCCGCATCCGATGATGCCGACACCAAGCTTGCGTGCCATGTCGATTGCTCCTGAAAGTGCGATCAGTACTTGCTGACGGACTCGATCGACCGGCGCGCGAAGCGCTCGAAATCGTTCGGGTTGTCCTGTTCCATGATGAAATACTTTGCCGGCGTCTTGGCGCGCAATGCCTGCAGAAGCTTCGCCCAGTCGATCGTGCCGTGGCCGACATCCGACCAGCCATCCTCGTCCTTGCCTTCGCCCGGCCGGGCGATGTCCTTGACGTGGACGGCGACCACGCGCTTGCCGTGCCGGTCGATCCAGTCGAGCGGGTCGCCCCCGCCGCGCACGATCCACGCCACGTCCATCTCCCAGCCGATGTCGGGCGCCGCCGACAGGATGTGCTGCTGCGGCACGGAGCCGTCGGGAAGTGCCTTGAACTCGAAGTCGTGGTTGTGCCAGGCGAAGCCGTAGCCGTCCTTCCTGGCGCGTGCGCCGACAGCGGCGAGCCGCTCCCCGAAACCGCGCCAGCCGGCAACGGTTGCTTCCGGTCGCGCGTCAGGATTGAGATAGGGGCAGACCATGGTCGTGACGCCCAGCGCATCGGCGATCTTCCGCGCGCCGTCGAAGTCGGTCTCGAGCATGTCGATGGAGAAGTGGGCGGTCGGCATCGACAGCCCGTTGCTGTCGAGTTCCTTGCGCAGCGTTGCCGGGTCCGCATAGACACCGCCGAAACCTTCCACTTGTTTGTAGCCGGCTTGCCCGAGCAGCTTCAGCACCTTGTCCCAGGGCTGGAAGTTGCGGGCGCTGTAGAGCTGCATTGACCAGTTCATTTCATTTCCTTTTTCAGATGCCCGGGCGCTTGGGACGCCCGACGTTTTCGAATTCAGATCGATAGCCCTATAGCCGCTCGCCGGAGGCCGCGTCGAACAAGGACGCATTGATCGGGTCGAAACCGACCGTGACCTGGTCGCCGGTGCGCGGCGCCCGCTCGGAAGAAACGCGGATTGTCAGGTTCTGGCCCCCGAGCCTGGTCCAGACCAGCGTATCGGAACCCATCGGCTCGACGATCTCGACAGGCGCGGTGGCGGAGAAGGGCCAGTCCTCGCCCGAATTGATGCCGATATGCTCCGGCCGGATGCCGAAGACGGCCGGACCCGCGTGCTGGTTGTCGAAGCGGTAGTTGGCAAGCGCAATGTCGATGCCCTCGGCCACGAAGCGCGGCGCGCCGTCCTTCGCGGTCACCGCGCCGTCAAGGAAATTCATGCCCGGCGAACCGATGAAGCCTGCGACGTAGCGGTTGACCGGCCGCTTGTAGATTTCCTGCGGCCGGTCGAGTTGCTGGATCAGGCCGCCCTTCATGACGGCGATGCGGTCGGCCAGCGTCATCGCCTCGATCTGGTCGTGCGTCACGTAGATCATGGTGTTGGCCAGCTTCTGGTGAAGCCGCTTGATCTCGACGCGCAGTTCCGAGCGCAGCTTGGCGTCGAGGTTGGACAGCGGCTCGTCGAACAGGAACACGTCGACGTCGCGCACCAGCGCGCGGCCGATGGCGACGCGCTGGCGCTGCCCGCCGGATAGCTGCGAGGGCTTGCGGTCGAGCAGCGGCTCGATCTGCAGGATCTCTGCGGTGCGCGCGATGCGGCGCGCGATCTCGGCCTTCGGCACGCCCGCATTCTTCAGGCCGAAGGTCAGGTTCCCCTTGACGGTCATCTGCGGGTAGAGGGCGTAGGACTGGAACACCATGCCGATGCCGCGGTCCTTGGGCTCTTCCCAGGTGACGTTCTTGCCCTTGATGAAGATCTGCCCGTCGGAGACGTCGAGCAGGCCGGCGATGCAATTCAGCAGGGTCGACTTGCCGCAGCCCGACGGCCCGAGCAGCACGAGGAACTCGCCTTCCTCGATGTCCAGGTCGAGGTTCTGCAGCACCGGCACGGCGCCGAAGTTCAACGACAGGTTCCTGACTGCTACGCTCGGCATCGGCACTAACCCTTTACCGCGCCGGCGGCGATGCCGCGCACGAACAGTTTCCCGGAGATGAAGTAGATGACCAGCGGCACCAGGCCGGTGATCAGCGTCGCGGCCATGTTGACGTTGTATTCCTTCACGCCTTGTACCGAATTGACGATGTTGTTGAGCTGCACCGTCATCGGATAGGTGTCGGGCTTGGTGTAGACGACGCCGAACAGGAAGTCGTTCCAGATGCCCGTCACCTGCAGGATCATGGCGACCACGAAGATCGGCAGGCTCATCGGCAGCATGATGCGGAAATAGATGCCCCAGAAGCCGGCGCCGTCGACGCGCGCGGCCTTGAACAGTTCTTCGGGAAGCGACGAGAAATAGTTGCGGAAGAGCAGCGTCAGGATCGGCATGCCGAAGATGGAATGCACGATGACAAGACCTTTCAGCGTTCCGTAGAGGCCCATTTCCCTGAGGATGATGACGATCGGATAGATCATGACCTGATAGGGGATGAAGGCCCCGACGATCAGGATGGTGAAGAAGATGTCGGCGCCCTTGAAGCGCCAGTTGGCGAGCGCGTAGCCGTTGACTGACGCAATCGCGATCGACAGGGCCACCGACGGCACTGTGATGCGCACCGAGTTCCAGAAGCCGCGTGAAAGCCCGTCGCAATTGAGGCCGGTGCAAGCGGTCGCCCAGGCCTTCACCCAGGGCTCGAAGGTGATCTCCATCGGCGGCGAGAAGATGTTGCCGAGCCTGATCTCCGGCATGCCCTTCAGCGAGGTGACGATCATCACGTAGAGCGGTATGAGGTAATAGATCGCCGCGAAGATCAGCGTTCCGTAGATGAAGATGTTGCGCCGGGAGAAGGTAACGCGCGGCTTTGGTCCGCGCGGGCCATCGAACGACCCCCGGAGCGCATCGGCTCCCGCGACCGCGACGGCGAGTGTGCCGGGGTTCGACATCAGCGCCTCCGCCCGAATTCGAGATAGGCCCACGGCACGACGACGATCGCCACCGTCAGCAGCATCATGGTGGAGGCGGCGAAGCCCTGGCCGAGATTCTGCGCGGCGAACATGTAGTCGTAGACGTATTTCGCGGGCACCTCCGAAGCCAGCGCCGGGCCGCCGCTGGTCTGCGCCACCACCAGGTCGTAGACGCGCACGATGCCGCTCGCGATGATGACCAGCGTGGTGACGAACACCGGCCGCATCATCGGAATGACGATAAACAGATAGGTCTTCCACATCGGGATGCCGTCGACCCGCGCGGCCTTCCAGATGTCCTCGTCGATGCCGCGCAGGCCGGCAAGCATCAGGCACATGACGAGCCCGGTTCCCTGCCAGAGCCCGGCGAAGAGGATGCCGTAGATGACCAGATCCTTGTCGTAGAGCGGATTGAAGACGAAGCTTTCCCAGCCCAGTCCGCGCACGACATGCTGTATGCCGAAATCCGGGTTGAGCAGCCATTGCCAGACAAGCCCGGTGACGACGAAGGAAAGCGCGAACGGATAGAGGAAGATGGTGCGGAACGTGTCCTCGAAGCGGATCTTCTGGTCGAGCAGGGCGGCGAGCATGAAGCCGATGAGCAGCGAGAAGATCAGCGACAGGCTGCCGTAGATCAGCAGGTTCTCGATCGAGACGAGCCAGCGCGGCGTCGTCCACAGGCGCTCGTACTGGGCGAGCCCGATGAAGTTCAGCCGAGGCAGAAGGCGCGAATTGGTAAAGGAATGCAGGATGGTCCAGCCCGTGCCGCCGACGAACACGACCATCGCGGTCAGGATCATCGGAATCGATGCGACCTTCGCATTGAGGTTGCGGAACAGCCGGCTCGGGCGAGCCGTCGCAGCAGCCCCTCCCCCTTGCGGAGAGGGGTTCGGGGTGGGGGTGGTTGCAACGGACTCGGGCATCAGAAGCTTTGAGACGTTTCCTTGATGGTCGCGGGAAGAGGCTTGATGGTCGCGGGAAGAGGCCCGAGTGCTGTCACGGCCGCGGCCGCGCAAGCTCGGCTACCCCCATCCTCGGTCCCTCCCCGCAAGGGGGAGGGAGGAAGGCGCGCAACTCAATCGGCAGCGGCGATGATCTCGGCGAAGCGCTTCTGCGCGTCCTCCGGCGTCAGCGACGGCGTCTTGAAGAACTCCACGAACAGGTCGTTGAGCTGGTTGTTGGTGTCCTCGGTGTTGAGCTGGTTGGTATCCGGGATGATGTTGCCCTTGGCGAGGATATCGAGGCCCTTCTTCATGCAGTCGTTCGCGGCCGCGAGGTCGACGTCGCCGCGCACCGGCACCGAACCCTTCTTCAGGTTGAAGGCAACCTGCGTCTGGGCGTTGAGCATGGTGGAGGCCAGAACCTCCTGTGCCGCGCTCTTGTCCGCATCGGTCAACTTCGGGAAGTAGAACGAATCGCCGCCCGTGGAGATCAGTTCGTTCACGCCGAGGCCCGGCAGGCAGGTGTAGTCCTTTCCGGCCACCTGGCCGGCGACCTGGAACTCGCCCTGCGCCCAGTCGCCCATGATCTGGCCGCCGGCCTGGCCGGTGATCACCATGTTGGTCGCCTGGTTCCAGTCCTGCACGTTCGACTTCGCCGACATCCTGCGCGCGTCGTCGGCTGCCTTGAACACCTTGGCGATCTCGGGACCGGCCGCTACCTCTGCGTCGTGGTCCTTGTAGACCTTGAGGAAGACGTCCTTGCCGGCGATCGCCGGGATCAGAACGTTGAAGGCGCCGGTGGTCTGCCAGGGCTGGCCGCCGATGGCGAGCGGGATCTTGCCGGCCGCTTCAAGCGCCGGGGCCGCCGCGACGAACTCGTCCCAGTTGGTCGGCACGGCAACGCCGGCATCCGCGAAAGCCTTGTGCGACAGCCACAGCCATTGCCAGGAGTGGATGTTGACGACGACGCAATAGACCTTGCCGTCGACCGTGCACCCTTCGAGCAGGCTCGCCGGGCGGATGACCTGGCTCCAGTTCTCCTTGGTGGCGACGTCGGTCAGGTCGCGCAGCAGGCCTGCTTCAATCAGTTCTTCCGCCTGGCGGCCGGTGTTGAACTGGAAGGCGGCCATAGGGTCGCCACCGGTGATGCGGCTAACCATGATCGGCCGGGCGGTGTTGCCGCCACCGGCGATCGCGGCGTCCACCCACTTGTTGCCGGTGGCGTCGAACGCCTTGGCAAATTCGGCAACAGCCGCCGATTCGCCGCCGGAGGTCCACCAGTGGGCGACTTCCAGGTCGGCAGCGCCGGCTGGCGCCGCGAACGGCAGGGCGACTGTCGCGGCCAAGGCAGCGGTCAAAAGCTTATAACGCATGTAGTTCCTCCCGAAATCTGAAACGTTACAGATTGCAAGGATACGGGAGGTGCTCGGCTTAGGCAATGCTCATTTGGGAGAACACGGCGGATTTTTTCGAACACCGAATTTATTCTCGGGGTAACCGCCAGATTCGCAATGGCGTCCAATTCCTGTTGCATTGCAGCAGAAACAGCCGCTCTTGGATGACAATCGACTGATTTCATTGGTGTTGAATTGCGGAAGAGAGAGGGCATCAGCCACAACCTCCCGGGTCCCGGTTATGACCACGCCGGGTTGGGTGAGAGAGGTCAGGGCCCAACAACCTGTAACGATACAGCTTGTGAAGGAGACCCTTCGGGTTCACATTATCACCGGTTGCCGTCGCGTCCGAAACACGCGATGTAGGGTTGGGGACATGGACGAACCTGCAGGGACAATGAAACAACAGATTGCCGGCGCCGAAGCGCTCCCGGCGGCGCCCGGCCGTCCGACGCTGAAGACCATCGCCTTCATGACGGGCCTGGGCGTCACAACTGTCTCGCGCGCCTTGAAGGACGCACCGGAGATCGGCGAGGAGACGCGGCGACGCGTGCAGCTCGTCGCCCGGCAGGTCGGCTACAGGCCCAACCGCGCCGGCGTGCGCCTGAGGACCGGCAAGACCAATGTCATCAGCCTCGTGCTGAACACCGAGGAGCAGATCGGCGGCTTCGTCTCGGACATGATCTACGGCATCTCGGAACATCTGGCGCAGACGCCCTATCACCTGATCGTTACGCCCTATTCCCGCAACAACGATCCGCTGGAGCCGGTCCGCTACGTGGTGGAGACGGGCTCGGCCGACGGCATCATCATCTCGCGCACCGAGCCCGACGACAAGCGCGTGCGTTACATGCTGGAGCGGGGTTTTCCCTTCGTTACCCACGGTCGCACCGAAGTCGGCACCGACCACGCGTTCCACGACTTCGACAACTATTCCTTCGCGCAGGCCGCCGTGAAGAAGCTCGCCGGTCTCGGCCGGAAACGGCTGGCGCTCCTCGGGCCGCCGTCCACGCTCTCCTACCATCACCACATGCGGAACGGCTTCCTGGACACCATGGCGGAAATCGGCTTCGCCGAGGTGCCGTTCAATACCGTGACCGTCGATCATTCCATCGAGCAGATCCGCGCGCGCACGCTGCAATTGATGCAGCGGCCCAATCGTCCGGACGGAATCGTCAGCGGGGCTGGCGGCGCGACCTTCGCGGTTGTCGCCGGCATCGAGGACGCCGGGCTGAAGGTCGGCAGGGACGTCGACATCGTGTCGAAGCAATCTGCCCGGCTGCTCCACCTCTTCCGGCCGGAACTTTACGTCGTCAACGAGGACGTGCGCCAGGCGGGCCGCGAACTCGCCCGCTCGATCGTCGCCTTGATCGGCGGCGCGCCCGCCGCTTCGCTGCAGGGCCTCAGCCAGCCCGGTCCGGTGCTGGCGCGAGGGGAGTAGAGCTTGTAGCTCGGGTTCGCCCCTCAGGCCGGCCCGACGATGCCCCAGGTGACGCCGAAAGCGTCTTTCACCTGGCCATATTTGTCGCCCCAGAAGGCGACTTCGAGCGGCACCACAACCTCCGCCCCGGCTTCGGTGGCGCGCTTCCACCAGGCATCGGCATCGTCGACGATGACGTGCAGCGCGATGTTCTTGGTCGGCTCGTCCGGGCTGCCGTATTCGGGGAACGGGTCGTTGAACATCATCGCGCCGCCATTAATCTCGACATGCACATGCATCGAGCGCCCGTCCGGCGTCTCCCTGCGGTCGATGAGTCTGGCGCCGAAGGCCTTTTCGTAGAAGGCGGTTGCCGCCTTGGAATCGCTCACGGTGAAATAGGCGATCACGCCGGGGATCTTCATGGTGTCGGCCATCGTGTTGCTCCCTTCAGATTGTCTTCAAGAGTTCGGCGAGCTGGTCGGCGCATTGGCCCCAGCCCTCGTGGAAGCCCATCTTCTCGTGGGCTTCGCGATCCTCCACCGTCCAGTGCCTGACGCGCGCCGTGTAGCGTGTCGTTCCCGCACCCGCCTCTTCAAACGTGACGATCGCCAGCATGAACGGTTTCGCCGACGGTTCCCAGGCCGCCGTGAAGGCATCGGTGAAGACCAGCTTTTCGTTCTCGACCACCTCGAGATAGATGCCCTGGTTGGGATAGTCCCTACCTTCTGGATCGCGCATCACGATCAGGCTTGTTCCGCCGGGCCTGACGTCGAGGGCGGCGCCCGGCGTCGTCCACGGCAGCGGCGCGAACCATTGCTTTAGCAGCTTGGGTTCGGTCCAGGCGCGGTACACCTTGTCGCGCGGCGCATCGAAGATGCGCTCCAGAACCAGTTCGCGCTCGGCTGGAAAGTCGGCGTTGACGGTTGCTCGGATGTTCATCATTTCCTCCATGCTCTCTGTGTCCATGGCCTTATGACGAACGGAGACCGCCCGTTTCGACAGCGTGCGCGAGGTTTTTTCTATTTGGATTGCTTCAAGCAGTAGGCGCCGACAGCCTGTCGAGATGTATGCGGATATGCGCGGCCTCGGCCGGCGAATTGGCGAGCGAGATCGCGCGGCAGAACGCCTCTCGCGCTTCCTCGTGACGGCCAAGCTGCATCAGCAGGCCGCCCTTCACGCCGAAATAGTGGAAATAGCCTGACAGTTTCGGCTCAAGCGGCTCGATCATGGCAAGCGCGGCTTCCGGCCCGCGCGCCTTGGACACCGCGACGGCGCGGTTCAGCGTGATGACGGGCGAGGGCTGCATGGCTTGCAGCGCGCCGTAGAGCAGGTCGATCTGCGCCCAGTCGGTGTCTTCAGCTCTGGCGGCGCGGCCATGCAGCGCGGCGATGGCCGCCTGGATCTGGTAGGGTCCGGGCTTGCCGTGGCGCATCGCCTTGTCGATCAGGGCGAGACCCTCCGCGATCATCTTGGCGCTCCACAGTGTTCGGTCCTGATCCTCCAGAAGCACCACCGCGCCGTCGGCGTCGAACCGGGCGCGGGCGTGCTGCAGCAGAAGCAGCGCGGTCAGCCCCATGATCTCCGGCTCCGAGGGAAACAGCCGCAGCAGCAGGCGCGACAGCCGGATTGCCTCGTCGCAAAGCGGGACGCGCATGGCGACGTCGCCGCCGCTCGCCGAATAACCTTCGTTGAAAACCAGATAGACCATGGCCGCCACCGCGCCCAGCCGCTCGGTGCGCTCGACCGGGCCTGGCGCCTCGAACGGCACGTCGGCGGCGGCGATCCTCGTCTTGGCGCGGGTGATGCGCTGTTCCATGGCGCTTTCTCGGACCAGGAAGGCGCGCGCGATCTGCTGGACCGACAGGCCCGACACGATGCGCAGCGCCAGCGCCACCTGCTGCGTCGCCGGCAGGTCTGGATGGCAGCAGATGAACAGCAGCCGCAGGATGTCGTCGCGGTAGTCGGCGCCGTCGAGCCGTTCGGCAAGCGTTGTCTCGGCGTCTTCGAGATCGGACAGAACGTTTTCGTCGGGCAGCGCCTTGGTCCTGGAGCGGCGGCGTACCATGTCGATCGCCGCATTGCGCCCGACGAAGATCAGCCATGCGGTCGGGTCGCGTGGCGGCCCGTTCAGCGGCCAGTTCTTCAACGCGCGCAGGCAGGCATCCTGGAAAGCCTCTTGCGCCAGGTCGAGGTCGCGGAAGTAGCGCAGCAGCGCCGCCACCGCTTGTGGCCTCGCGGTGGTGACAAGAGGCTCTATCCAGGAGAGATCGGTCATAGGGTCGCGGCGACAGGATTGAGCACCCCGACAGGGCGGATCTCATAGGCGCCGCCGGCCGGGTTCGCGTCGGAAAGCTCGCGTGCGAAGGCGACGGCCTCTTCGAGGTTTTCGCAGTCGACCGTGTAGAAGCCTAGAAACTGTTCCTTGGTCTCGGCGAACGGGCCATCCAGAACCAGCGTCTCGCCCTTGACCGTGCGCAGCGTCGTCGCCGCCGTAGTCGGCAGCAGCCGCGCGACTGGGCCGAGCCGGCCTGCCCTGGCGTATTTCTCCTGCACGACGGCCAGCTTTTGCATGACCGCCTCGTCCTGTTCCTTGCTCCAGCACGAAACGGCGTCTTCCTGGGCGTAGCAGAGTACGGCGTAGAGCATTGGCAAGTCTCCCTGTCATCGAGGACGAAAGACTAGGGCGAACGCCGACATGGCGTCGACAACAAATCGGACACTGTTTCCTCGCCGTGAACCTTTTCCCGTCGCGCCGCGACTGATCCCAAGGCGCCGCAATCCTGCGAGGCCGAAGTGGAAGAGGACTTACCCATGACCAGACACGCTTTGTGCGGGTCGGCTGGATCGGGCGCGCGGCGCGGCAGAGGACCAGGCCAAGAGCCCGGCATGTCGGGCCGCGTCACGATTCAGTTGACCCAACGTAAGACCCCGCGTAGTTTCTCCTGCAGGGGTTCAATGGCGAAAGCTATGGGAGAAAGTGCCGGTGTTGCGCGCTTCGATCTCCGTGGCGCGACCCCTCCGGCAATTTCTCCCGCCCCAACAGGGAGGGAAACGACCATGCCACGCGGCCACGGCGTCCTGCGTTCGCTTGCATACAAGCTGACCCATCGTAAGTCCGCCGGCCTGCGCGGCAGGCTGGCCACAGGCAGCGCGTTGCTGGCGCTGGCGCTTGGCGCAAGCCTTGGGACTGTCGCGCCGGCCGGTGCGCAGGAAACCCGCATCATCAATCCCGGCGCGATGGCCGTCACAGGTTTCCCCGGCACGATCATCCCCGGCATAGACGAAGGCTTGCCGCCCGGCGTCGACCCCGTCGACGAGACCTTCATCGACACCGAACGCGCAACCTTGCGCGTTTTCGACGTTTCCGCACTTGGTGGGCCGCCTTCGGGCCAGCTCGTCTACACGCCTCAGCCCTTCGAGGTGCTGGCTGGCCAGATCGGCCAGGTCTTCGCCCTGACCTACGACGACGGCGTGCGCGACGGAGCGCCGTCGAACGTACCCGATCTCTACGCGGGCGCGACATCGCTGCACGGCATCCGCATCGTGACGCCCGACGCCGACGGCGACGGACGGCCCGAGCGCGAGCGCCGCGGCAAGGCCGGCGCCACCTTCATGGCCGGCCAGTTCGGCGAGGAGAATGGCGGCGGCCCGGGTTCGATCTGGAGGATCGACGGGCTGACCGGCGCGGTCTCCCTCTTCACCACCATAGACGGCAACAGCGGACCGGGCATCGGCGACGTCAGCTTCGACAAGGCGCATCGCCAGTTCTTCGCGTCCGACCTCGACACCGGGCTGATCCACCGCATCGCAGCCGACGGCACGCTGGTCGACACGTTCGACCATGGCGTCGCCGGCCGTCCGGCTCGCAGCCTGGACCCCGTGGCGGATGACGGCTCGGTGATGGACATCCAGGGCGCGGCATTCGACAGCGAGGACCCCGACAGCTGGGGCTTCACGCAGGACGAGCGCCGCGTCTGGGGCGTCGCCGCGCATGGCGGCCGCGTCTACTACGCGGTCGGCGAGAAGGCCGAAATCTGGTCGGTCGGACTGACCAATGACGGCTCTTTCGCCGCCGACGCGCGCTGGGAGCTCACCGTCGACGCCGAGGAAGACCTGCCGGTCACCGACATCGCCTTCGACAACAAGGGTTTCATGTATCTCGCCCAGCGCGGCGAGACGGAAAACCGCTACGACTATTCGCAGTTCGCCGATTCCGGCGACGGCGAGGTGCTGCGCTACTGGCGCGAGAGCCCGGACGACCCGGCGACGGAATCGATCTGGGCGCCGGTGCCCCAGGAATACGCGATTGGCTTCCCGGAAGGGCATCGCCAGTCCGCCGGCGGCATCGACCTGCAATATGGCTATGACGCAGAGGGTTATTTCAACCCCAACGCCTGCTCCGCCACGCTGGTGGCAACCGGCGACAAGCTGCGCGACAATCCTGCGCTCGCCGAGCAGCTCGCCGCCGGCGGGCCGCTTGCCGTCCACGGTGTGCAGATCACCGCCACATCGCTGGTCAGGCCGCAGAACGAGCCGCCCTTCGGTTCCTGGTTCGTCGATTTCGACGGCCTGTTCGAGGACCCCGAGGTCGAGGGTCATGTCGGCGACGTCGAGGTCTGGCGTCCCTGCGAAGGCCGCGCCGGCTACTACGAACAGATCCCCTATCCGGGAGGCTATCCGGATCCGTTCTGGCCGCCGGAATTCCCGCCTCCGGGCAACTATCCACCCTGCATCGACGTCGATGCTGTCGAGTACTACTGCACCCCGGCCGGGCTCGAGGCCGACATCTACGTCCGTGACGTTGCGGGCATCGGCGGCGATTCAGTCAAGGCCGATTCCAGGACGCCAGGCGTGGGCGTGACCCCGCTTCAGCAGACCGTGCCTCCGGGCGCTCCTTTCACGATCGGAATGAGCGGCTTCTTCCCGGGCGACAGGGTCGATGTCGGCCTCTGCTTCTACAGGCAGTCCGACGCCGACGCGGGTGGCTACTATCCTTGCTGCAAGGTGGTGGTCCCGCTCGCGACCCCGCCCCTAAGCTGCGAACCGTGAGGGAGGGAACGATGGCAAACGCTCATTTCCCGCTCGCGACGAGCAGAACCGCAACGCTCATGGAGACGATCATGAAACCCCTGTCATTCGCCGGGCGCCCCGCGCGCTGGCTGATGGCGGCCGGGCTTGCGCTCGCCGCCATGCAAGGAATGCCGGCCAGGGCCCAGCCCGCGGCCGAACTGCCTGAAGGTCTCGACCTCGATCCCGGTCCGACGCATCCGCGTCCGGGCGAGGCCGAGCCGTTCTTCACCAAGACCGGCGAGCAACTGAACTGCGACTACGTCAGATACAGCCTGCGCTTCGGCGCGCAGGGCGATCCGGCGAAATTCCTCGATCCGGCTTTCACAGCCGACCTCCAGAATGTCCGGATGGATTTCCGCGACACGCTGCCGGCCGGTCTCGAGATCGTCGACGTCCAGGTGTCCGGCGACGGCACCGGGGCAGGCGGCGGACCGCTTCCGGCGCCCGCCATCTCGACGACCGTGACGCCCAACGACACGGTCAAGCTGGATGACTTCCGCCTGTCGACCAGCGACCTCGACGGCTCCGGCGAAATCGACCGCCGCTACATCGACTTCGTCATCACGGCGAAAATCGACCACGCGGCGTTCGCCGCGCCGCAGATTGTCGCCAACCAGGGCTTCGTCGGCATCATCCTGGTCGGCGGGCCGGCAATCATGGTGCCCTCGCATGATCCGGCGCTGCCTGACGATGGCAGCTTCATGACCGGCGAGCCGACCAAGATCCTGATCGACGTCACCCGCTGCGACCGTCCGCCTCCGCCGCCTCCTGGCGAGGAGTGCTTCGAGGTCGAGACCGGCACGGTCGACTGCGTGCCCGGCGGCGGCGCCTTCATCTACCACATGCCGGTCGGTCCCGACCTGGGCGGCAAGTGGGTGCAGTTGAGGACCACCACGCCCGGCGTCGTGGTCGCTCCCCTGTCGCAACTGGCCCCGATCGGCGGCGGCGTGCTCAACTGGACCATCACGGGCGCCCTGCCCGGCGATGTCGTGCACCTCGTCGTGACCGGCGTCGAGATCTATGCCGGACCGGAAGAGGGTCTCGGCCTCTGCTGCTCGCAGACCGTCGAGATTGTCATCCCTGAGGACCTCGAATGTCCGCCCGGCGGCGAACCCGACATCAAGGTCGAGAAGCGTGCCGACGTTGCACAGTGCACGCCGGAAGGCGGCTGCGACTTCACCATCCGGGTCACCAATGTCGGCGATGCGCCCTATAACGGCCCGATCGTGCTCGAAGAGGTGACCGGCCCAGGTGCTGCCCCCGTCGTCTCGGGACCCAATGTTCCATGGCTCTGCCCGCCTATGGTGAGCCCCATGGTCTGCACGCATCCCGGACCCACGCTCAATCCCGGCGAATGGGTCGAGCTGAAGCTCGGCTTCGCGCCCGGACCCGGCTGGGACTGGAACGTCATCCGCAACTGCGCCGAGTACGATTACACTGCGAGCGGCAAGCCGGACGTCTTCGGCTCGACCGCCAACGACAAGGCCTGCGCCTCGATCCCGATCTGCCGTCGCGGCGACCCCCGCTGCGATCCGCCAGTCGAGAAGAGGGTGGACCTGCGCATCACCAAGGACCCGCGTTCCGTTGCCTGCACCGCCGACGGCGTCTGCTGGTTCAACATCCGCGTGTTCAACAACGGCGCCGAAAACTATGTCGGTCCGCTGACGGTGATTGACGAGTACCCGACGGGCGTTCCCGCTGCGTCGACCTTCGGGCCGAACCCGCCCTGGGCCTGCGGTCCTATCGGCGGCGGTCAGTTCCAGTGCGACCATCCCGGCATCAATCTCGCACCGGGAGCGTTCGTCCCGATCTGGGTGAGGGCGGTCGTCAACGACGACTATCCGGGCGACATCATCCGCAACTGCGCGGAGGTGAATGCGATACCGGGTGAAACCGACCTCGCCAACAACCGGGCGTGCGCGCAGATGCGCATCCCCAACCGCGACCCCGGCCAGCCGGCGTTGCGTATCCTGAAGACCTGCGAACAAAGCACGGCCGCCGGAGCGCCGGTGTCCTGCCGCATCACCGTGACCAATGCCGGCACCGCCGCGCCGACTGGCCCGGTTCGCGTCGCCGACGCGGCCACGGTCATCGGCTCCGGCACGCCGGTCCAGATCCTCACCGTCACCCCCGACGGCGGAGAATGGGCCTGCGGTCCTGTCCCGGCAAACGCGCTGTCGTGCCAGATTCCCGGCGCGGTCCTGACGCCTGGCACGAGCCGTCACTTCGACGTGACGGTGCTGTCGCCGACCTACGGCCGCTTCGAGAACTGCGCACGCGGTTCCTGGGGCCCGGCGCCTGGAAACGACATCGTCTATCCGTTCGGCGAGGCCTGTGCCCAAGGTGGCGGTACGACGATCAATGTCGAGAAGACCGGCGACCAGCAATGCACCGTCGGAATGCCCTGCACGTTCGAGATCACGATCACCAATGGCGGCGCGACCGGCTTCTCCGGTCCGGTGCGCATCGGCGACGCGATCGGCGTGGGCGACACACGGCTGGAAGGCGTGGAGATCACCTCGATCGAGCCGCCGTTCGGCTGCTCGCCGGAGCCGACGACGCTGCCCATATCGTGCGTGGCGACGTTGTCGCTCGGACCCGGAGAATCGCGGGTTCACCAGGTGACGGTCGTCATCCCGGAAGGCGGCGCGCTCGCCAACATCCGCGAGCCAGTGTCGGCGCAGAACTGCGTTGGCGTGGTGCCTCCGGACACTGCGGTGGCTGCGGCCGAACGCATGATGTCGACGGCGCCGGAGACCACGGGAAGGCCGGGCACGCAGCCTTTCGCCTGCCACCCCTTCACCATCGCCGATCCGGTGGAGGAATGCTCGCAGGGCTTCGTCATGAACGACGCCGGCCGTTGCGTCTGCCCGCAGGGAACGACCTTCCGCAACGGGCAGTGCAGGCCTGCGGGCGGCGAACCGCCGCCACCGCCTCCTCCGCCGCCGGTGGTGGATGTGTGCAAGCTGCTGCCGGGCCAGATCCGGACGCAAGACGGTCGTTGCATCTGCCCGCGTGGCACCAGCCTCGTGAGGGGTGAGTGCCGCAAGGACCAGCCTGCGCAATGCAAGCTGCTGCCGGGCCAGATCCGGACGCAGGACGGACGCTGCATCTGCCCGCGTGGAACGAGCCTGGTGCGGGGCGAGTGCCGCAAGGACCAGCCTCCGCAGTGCCGCCTTCTGCCGGGCCAGATCCGGACGCAGGACGGACGTTGCGTCTGCCCGCGTGGCACCAGCCTCGTCAGGGGTGAGTGCCGCAAGGACCAGCCGCCGCAGTGCAGGCTGCTGCCGGGCCAGATCCGGACGCAGGACGGACGCTGCGTCTGCCCGCGCGGAACGAGCCTCGTCAGGGGTGAGTGCCGCAAGGACCAGCCGCCGCAATGCCGCCTCCTGCCGGGTCAGATCCGCACCGAGGACGGACGTTGTGTCTGCCCACGCGGCACCGGCCTTATCCGGGGTCAGTGCCGCAAGGTGGAGCGCGAATGCCCGAAGGGCACCGTGCTGCGCAACGGGCGCTGCGTGACGATCCAGATCGAGACCTGCCCGCGCGGCTTCGTCGGCACACCGCCGAACTGCCGCCGGATCCGGATCGATCCCGATCTCCAGCAGCTGATCGATCCGAAGCAGCGGCAGCAGGAGCAGCAGAAGCAGCAGATCCAGTAGGACCCGTTGCGACAAAAAAGACCCCGCCGGTTTGCCGGCGGGGTTCTTTCGTCTTTGCGGGGAGATCAATCCGCGAAGTCGCCTGATCAGGCGTGAAGGATCCGCTTGCCGTCGATCCAGACGCCCGCGACGTCGAGCTTTGCCGACAGCGCCACGAAACTGGCGGCTGATCCCGGCAGGAGAGCGCCGAGCCGCCCAGCCTTGCCGATCGTCCGCGCCGGATAAAGCGAGGCCATGCGCAGCGCCTCGCCAAGCTCGACGCCGATCCGCCGATGCGCGAACCGCACCGCCGAGATCATGTCGAGGTCGGCGCCGGCCAGCGTGCCGTCGTCGAGCGTCAGCCTGCCGTCCTTGCGGTGGATGGTGCGGCCATTCAGCGTGAAGGAGGTCATGTCGGTGCCGATCGTCGCCATAGCGTCGGTGACCAGCACGATGCTCCCGGGGCCGCGCTTGGCGCGGAGCGCGATCCCGACGGTTGCCGCATCGACATGGATGCCGTCTGCGATCAGCCCGGCCGACAGCCGCCCGTCGTCGAGTGCCGCTCCTACCAGACCCGGCTCGCGGTTGCCGATCTGGCTCATCGCGTTGAACAGATGCGTGGCCATCGCGGCGCCGGCGTCGGCGTAGGCGCGCGCAGTGGCATAGGTGGCGTCGGTGTGGCCGAGACTGACGATGATTCCCGCCTTGGCGAGCGCTGCGACCTGCTCGGTCGTGACCGACTCCGGGGCGACCGTGGTCAGCAGCGCCGGCAGTCGGGCGCGCGCCGCAATCAGCGCCGACAGGTCGGCTTCGGTCATCGGCCTGATCAGTTTTGGATCGTGCGCGCCCTTGCGGCCTACCGACAGATGCGGTCCCTCGAGGTGCAGTCCGGCGAAGCCCGGAACCTTCTTTCGCGCCGCCTCGATCCCGGCGGTGACTGCCGCCGCCGTGACCTCGGGCGTATCGGTAATCAGCGTCGGCAGCAAAGCTGTCGTGCCGAATGGCGCATGCGCCTGGCAGATAGTCTCGATGCCCCGAACATCGGGGTGGTCGTTGAGCATGACGCCGCCGCCGCCATTGACCTGGAGGTCCACGAAGCCGGGGGCCAGCATGTCGCCGGCCTCGACGATGTCCGCCCCGACCGGAATCTTGCCGCGCGCAACGATCGCCTGGACAAGTCCGTCTTGGACAAGAAGCGCCGCGTCGTCGTGCCAGCTTTCGCCATCGAAGATGCGGCCGGACTGCAAGGCGATCGTCTTCATACCGTCTCCGTGACCTTGCGCAGGTGTGGCGGCTGGTCGGGATCGAGGCCGCGATGCCGCGCAAACGCCTCGACGAAGGCGTAGAACGACACGATCAGCGCCAGCGGATCGGTCAGCGGATGGCCGGTCGCCGCATGCGGCAGCCGCCTTGCCTTCGAAGACAGCGCCGATGTGACGAACACCGAGGCGCCCTTGCCGGCGAGCAAGTCCGCCGCGGATGCCATCGAAGGCTCGGACGCGTCGCGCGCAGCCAGCGCCACGACGGGAAAGCCAGGACCGACCAGCGCCAGCGGCCCGTGCATCACCTCGGCGGCGCTGTAGGCCTCGGCATGCATGGAACAGGTCTCCTTGAACTTCAGCGCCGCCTCGTTGGCGATCGCCGCCGACGGTCCGCGCCCCAGGATGAACAACGAGTTCTCCCCGTTCAGCGCATCCGCGATGCCGATCCAGTCGCAGCTGATTGCCTTCAGGAAATGGCCAGGCAGATTGCGCAACGCCGAGAGCAGGTCCCGGTCGTCGGTCCAGTGCGCCAGAAGCAGCAGCCCGGCGACCGCCGAATTGACGAAGCTTTTCGTCGCCGCGACGCTATTTTCCACGCCGGCCAGCATGTCGATCGCATGATCGGATGCCTCGGCAAGCGGCGATCCCCTGGTGTTCGTGATGGCGATGGTGAGCGCGCCGCCGGCCCGCGCGGCCTTCGCCATGGCGACGATGTCGGGGCTTTTCCCGGACTGCGATATTGCAAGGCAGGCGGCACCGTCGAGCTTGAGCTTCGCGTGGTAGATCGAGGCGATCGACGGCCCGAGCGAGGCGACCGGCACGCCGGCCGTCAGTTCGGTCGCGTATTTGAGGAAGGCCGCGGCATGGTCGGACGAGCCGCGCGCCACCGTCGTCACGACGCGCGGCGACAGGTCGCGCAGCGCCATGCCGGCCTTGGCGAGCACGCCGTCTGAGGCGTCGAGCAGGCGCGCCGCCGCGTCGGGAATCTCCAGTATCTCTCGGCGCATATGCGTTTCGGTCAAGCTCGGTCAGCTCCTTCATGCGGGTCGGCGAGCCTGAGCTCGACGACGAAATCATAGGCGTCGCCCCGATAGACGGAGCGGGTGAATTCGATGACCTTGCCGCTCGCCAGATAGGAGATGCGCTCGATCGTCAGGCTGGCGGAGCCGGGCGCCGCGCCAAGCAGCACCGCCTCGGCCTCGTTGAGATTCTTGGCCGACAGCCGCTGAATCGCCCGCACCGGACGATGACCGGTCTTTTCCAGCGCGGCATAGAGCGATTCGCCGATCGCCTGGGGATCGGGCAACGTCGTAGCGGCGAGCGAAGCGCGCTCGATGGCGAGCGGCGTGTCGTCGGCGATGCGCAGCCGCGCCACCCGCGCCACCCGTTCGTTGGGCGACAGGCCAAGCGTCATCATTTCTTCCGGCGACGGCGAATAGAGGCCGCGGTCAAGCCATTGCGAGCGCACCTTCATGCCGCGACGCGCCATGTCCTCGGTGAACGAGGTCAGCCGTGACAGCGGCTGCTCGACGCGGTTGACGCGCGGCGCGACGAAGGTGCCGGAGCCGTGCCGCTGCACAAGGATGCCGCCGCGCACCAGATCCTGCACCGCCTTGCGCACGGTGACGCGCGACACGGCGGCCTTGACCGCGATGTCGCGTTCGGAGGGCAGCGCGTCGCCAGGCCCGATGACGCCGGCGTTGACCGCGTCCTCGATGCTCTTCCTCAGTTGCAGGTAGAGCGGCGCGCCCTTCTGTGGCGCGTCGCGCACGGCCTGGAAAATGCGTTCGGCGGCGTCAGCCATCGCCGCGCTCCGGCCCGTTGTCGCCGGCCTGGCCGAACAGACGCGCCGCCATGGCGACGGCGCCGCCGAGCGCATCGCTGCGCGGCGGCTTCAGCATCGCCCGAAGCGGTGGGGTCAGCCGTTCGGCGTAGAGCGGAGCCAGCCCGCCAAGCAGGCAGAGCGGTGAGGTTCCGTCGAGGTTCAGCGCCGCGAGCGAGGCTTCCACCGCTGCCACGGCGCGGGCGAGTATCGCCTTGGCGACCGGATCCCCCTTGGCCTCGTAGTCGAACACCTTCGGCGCAAAGCCGCCGAAGTCGCCGGGCCGCGCCGTGATGGTGAATTCGACGACGTCCTGCGGATTGCCGCGAAACACCGCGAGAATGGCGTCGGTCAGCGGCGAGGCGGGCCTGATGCCGTCATGCGCCAGCAGCGTCTCTTCCAGGAGGTCGCGGCCGATGCGTCCGCCGCCGCCCTGGTCGCCGACCTGGAAACCCCATCCGCCGATGGCCCGCGCCGCTCCGTCGCGGCGCGCCAGATAGGCGGTGCCGGTGCCCAGGATGGCAATCGCGCCGTCGCCGTCATTGCCGATCGCGCCTTCGAGCGCGATCAGCGCGTCGGTGACGACGCGGCTTGTCGCGAAGGGCAGGATTGCTTCCAGTTGCTGCGCATAGGTGCCGACATTGGTGCCGGCGAGGCCGAGCACAGCATGGGTCGTATCGATCAGCGCTGCATCCTTGCCGGCGTCGGCGAAAGCCTGCCGCGCCGCCTCCACGATGTTCTCGCGGGCGCCGGTCAGGTCGGTGCGGATGTTGGCGGGGCCGCTTTTGCCACGGCCGACAATGTCGCCAGACAGCGTCGCGAGCGCCGCCCTGCACCCTGTCCCGCCGCCGTCGATTCCGAGCAAAAAAGTCACGTCTTTCCTCCGCAAAGTGGATAATACCAATAAAATACCAATAGCCAAGCCTTAATTTCCGTTGCCAAGGAATTAAGGCATATTTGGATGAAGTTTCAATGACTTCCGCACCAGGACGCTCAACGTCGTTCCAAAATTCGTTAACGTCGCTGGACAAGTGGTATTTTTTTGGTATCGTCACTGTGAGGAGACCCTTCGATGGCGCCAGCGCGCACGGAAGCACAACACGAGCATGCAAGGGGGCTGGATCAGCAGGCTCCCTACACCGTGCTCGGTTTCCTGGCCGACGCCCAGGTCGAGGCCGCAAGGACCGTACGCGATGCGATCCCGGCGCTGGCCGATGCGGCGGCACTGGTTGCCGCCACGCTCGCCTCTGGCGGGCGGCTTGCCTACGCCGCCGCCGGCAGTTCCGGCCTGATGGCGCTGGCCGACGCGCTCGAGCTTCCCGGCACATATGGCATTCCACGCGAGCGCATCGTCGTGCTTTTTGCGGGAGGTGCTGCCGCATTGCAGGACATGGCGGGCGCGCCCGAAGACGATGCGGCAGGTGCGGCGCGCGAAGTCGCCGCGGCGAGGCTTTCGGAAGGCGACTGCCTGATCGCCGTATCGGCAAGCGGCTCGACGCCCTATGCGGTCGGCGCGCTCGAGGAAGCGGCGCGGCGCGGCGTCAAAACCATCGCCATCGCCAACAATGAAGGCTCGCGGCTGCTCGCACTCGCCGACGCGCCGGTCCTGCTTGCCACGCCGCCCGAAGTGATCGCCGGCTCGACCCGCATGGGCGCCGGCACCGCGCAGAAGATCGCGCTCAACATGCTGTCCACGCTGGCGGCGATCCAGCTCGGCCATGTGCATGACGGCCATATGGTCAATCTCCATGCCGACAACATCAAGCTGAGGAACCGCGCCGCGCGCATCGTCGCGGCGATCGCGGGCTGTGACGAGCAGGCCGCGGTGGCCGCGCTGGAAAAGACGGATGGCCGGGTCAAGCCCGCCGTGCTGATCGCATCGGGCGCTCCCGATGCCGGCACAGCCAACGCCATGCTCGACAATGCGGGCGGCAAGTTGCGGACAGCGCTGGCGAAACTCGAAGTTCTGAAGGGGAGCCGGCAACAACCGGCTTCCGCAAAATAGCGAACCTGGAACAGGTCAAACTGGGAGACCAAGACATGACACGCACGACACTTACCGCTCTGCTTCTCGGCACGAGCGCACTGACGATGGCCGGGTCGGCCTTCGCGCAGGACAAGACCATCACCATCGAAAGCTGGCGCAACGACGACCTGCCGATCTGGAACGAAAAGCTGATCCCGGCCTTCGAGAAGGCCAACCCCGGCATCAAGGTGGTCTTCGCGCCCTCGGCCCCGACCGAATACAACGCCGCGCTGAACGCCAAGCTCGATGCCGGTTCGGCCGGCGACCTCATCACCTGCCGTCCGTTCGACGCGTCGCTCGAACTCTACAACAAGGGCCATCTCGCCGACCTGACCTCGCTTGCCGGCATGGAGAATTTCTCCGACGTCGCCAAGTCCGCCTGGCAGACCGACGACGGCAAGGCCAGCTTCTGCGTGCCGATGGCCTCGGTCATCCATGGTTTCATCTACAACAAGGACGCCTTCGACGCGCTCGGCATCGCGGTGCCGGCGACCGAGGCGGAGTTCTTCGCCGCCCTCGACAAGATCAAGGCCGACGGCAACTATATCCCGCTGGCGATGGGCACCAAGGACCTCTGGGAAGCCGCGACCATGGGCTACCAGAACATCGGCCCGACCTACTGGAAGGGCGAGGACGGCCGCCTGGCGCTGATCAAGGGCGAGCAGAAGCTGACCGATCCTGAATGGGTCGAGCCCTATGCGACGCTCGCCAAGTGGAAGGACTACCTCGGCGACGGCTTCGAGGCGCAGTCCTATCCCGACAGCCAGAACCTCTTCACGCTCGGCCGCGCCGCCATCTACCCGGCCGGCTCGTGGGAGATCTCGGGCTTCAACACGCAGGCCCAGTTCAAGATGGGCGCCTTCCCGCCGCCCGTCAGGAACGCCGGCGACACCTGCTACATCTCCGACCACAACGACATCGCGATCGGCCTCAACCCCAAGAGCGCGAACGCCGACGCGGCCAAGACTTTCCTGTCCTGGGTCGCCTCGCCGGAATTCGCCGCCATCTACGCCAACGCGCTGCCGGGCTTCTTCAGCCTGTCCTCGACGCCGGTGAAGATGGACGACGCGCTGGCGCAGGAATTCGTTTCCTGGCGCGAAAAGTGCAAGCCGACGATCCGCTCGACCTACCAGATCCTGTCGCGCGGCACGCCGAACCTGGAGAACGAGACCTGGGTGGAATCCGCCAACGTGATCAACGGAACCGACACGCCTCAGGTCGCTGGCGAGAAGCTGCAGAAGGGTCTCGATAGCTGGTACAAGCCGGCCAACTAAGCGCATCCGGCAGGCGGTGCGGGGAACGATTCCCGCGCCGCTCTTGCTTTTCGGGGTAGCTGGGCGAAACTCGGATCCGCCCAAACGGGCCGCCGAGCCGGACTGACCCCGTCAAGATCGAGGTGCGCCATGATAATCCGCGTCTATCGCTGCACAGTGGTTGAAGGCAAGGAGGCTGAATTCCGCCGCTTTGCCTTCGACAAGCGCCACCCCTGGCTGCGCGCGCAAACCGGCCTTGTCGCCTTCTTTGCCGGCAAGCCTCTTCCTGGCGATACCGGAAGGACCCGCTGCATGTTCCATATATGGGAAAGCGAGAAGGCGCTCCGCGCCGCCATGGGCGAGAACTGGCGCGATGTGCCGACCCTGCCCGAGGAAGCCGGTTCGCTGATCGAATCCGCCAGTGTCGAACATTACGAGCTTGCCGATCACTTCGTCGGCGATGTGTTCCAGGATCTCTGGTCGATATGACGAGCGGCGAGACAGTGGCCGCAGCCCGGCGGCCCATCCGCTGGCACATCCTGGTGTTCCTCGCGCCGGCGTTGCTGGTCTACACCGCGATCATGATCATCCCGCTGTTCGGCACGCTGCGGCTTTCGCTGTTCAACGCCGAGAACCAGCAGCGCTTCTTTGCCGGCTTCGACAATTTCCGCACGCTGTTCTTCGACGAGCGCTGGTCGGCCACCTTCTGGAACGCGCTCTGGAACAACACCTGGTTCTTCATCATCCACATGCTGGTGCAGAACCCCATCGGCATCGGGCTCGCCGCACTGCTGTCGAGCCCCAGGCTGCGCTTCTCGGCTTTCTACCGCACGGCGATCTTCATCCCGACCATCCTCTCCTTCGTCGTCGTCGGCTTCGCCTGGAAGCTCATCCTGTCGCCGCTCTGGGGCGTCGCGCCCAACCTGCTCGACCTCGTCGGGCTGAAGAGCCTGTTCACGCCCTGGCTCGGCAAGGAAGAGTGCGCGCTGACGACGTTGGGCCTGATCTCGGTCTGGCAGTTCGTCGGCATCCCGATGATGCTGATCTACGCGGCCCTGCTGTCGATCCCCGACGAGGTGATCGAGGCGGCGGAATGCGACGGCATCACCGGCTGGTCGCAGTTCTGGAAGATCAAGCTGCCGCTGATCCTGCCCTCGATCGGCATCATCTCGGTGCTGACCTTCGTCGGCAATTTCAACGCCTTCGACCTCATCTATTCGGCGCAGGGGGCGCTCGCCGGGCCGAACTATTCGACCGACATTCTCGGCACCTTCCTCTACCGCACCTTCTTTGGCTTCCAGTTGCAGAGCGGCGATCCCTACATGGGCTCGACCATCGCCTCGATGATGTTCCTGATCATCCTGACAGGCGTCTGCGTCTACCTCTTCGCAATCCAGACGCGCCTGCGTCGGTATCAGTTTTAGAGGGGCGCCCCATGAGCCGCGCCACATCCTCGCTGCCGCGCTCGATCGGCGCGCATGCCGTGCTGCTCCTCTATACGGTCATCGCGCTGTTCCCGGTCGTCGTCATCGTCATCAACTCGTTCAAGTCGCGCAACGCCATCTTTCGCACCCCGCTGTCGCCGCCGACGCCGGAGACCTTCGATCTGGTCGGCTACGCGACGGTGCTGAACCAGGGCGACTTCCTGCTCTATTTCCAGAACAGCTTCATCGTCACCGTGGCGTCGCTGTTCTTCGTGCTGCTGTTCGGCGCGATGGCCGCCTTCGCTCTGTCGGAATACCGCTTTCGCGGCAACACGATGATGGGCCTCTATCTGGCGCTCGGCATCATGATCCCGATCCGGCTCGGCACCGTCGCCATCCTGCAGTTGATGGTGGCGAGCGGACTGGTCAACACGCTGACCGCGCTGATCCTGGTCTACACCGCGCAGGGGCTGCCGCTTGCCGTCTTCATCCTGTCGGAATTCATGAAGCAGGTGTCCGACGATCTGAAGAACGCCGGCCGCATCGACGGTCTCAGCGAATACCGCATCTTCTTCCGCCTCGTCCTGCCACTTGTCAGGCCGTCGATGGCGACGGTCGCCGTCTTCACCATGATCCCGATCTGGAACGACCTCTGGTTCCCGCTGATCCTGGCGCCGTCCGAGGCGACCAAGACCGTCACGCTCGGCGCGCAGCTCTTCATCGGCCAGTACGTCACCAACTGGAACGCGGTGCTGGCGGCGCTGTCGCTGGCGATCCTGCCGGTGCTCGTTCTCTATCTCATCTTCTCGCGGCAACTGATCCGCGGCATCACGTCTGGAGCCGTCAAGTGAACGTCGAAAAACCTCTGCGTGTCGTCGTCGCCGGCCTCGGCAACATGGGCCGCAGCCACGCGCTCGCCTATCACGAGAATCCCGGCTTCGAGATCGCGGCACTCGTCAACCGGTCCGACGTGGCGCTGCCGGACGGCATGTCGGGCTACGGCATCCGCCGCTCCTTCGAGGAGGCACTTCGCGACGAGAAACCGGATGTGGCCTCCATCAACACCTATTCCGACAGCCACGCCGACTACGCGGTCATGGCGCTTGAAGCAGGCGCGCATGTCTTCGTGGAAAAGCCGCTGGCGACGTCCGTCGCCGATGCCGAGCGGGTCGTCGCCGCCGCCAAGGCCAACGGCAAGAAGCTCGTCGTCGGCTACATCCTGCGCCATCATCCATCCTGGATCAGGCTGATCGCCGAAGCTAGGAAGCTTGGCCCGCCCTACGTCTTCCGCATGAACCTCAACCAGCAGTCCTCGGGCCACACCTGGGGTACGCACAAGCAACTCATGCAGACGACTTCGCCCATCGTCGATTGCGGCGTCCACTATCTCGACGTCATGTGCCAGATCACCGATGCGAAGCCGGTCGAGGTGCGCGGCATGGGCGTGCGCCTCTCGCAGGAGATCGACCCGGCCATGTACAATTACGGCCACCTGCAGGTGTTGTTCGACGACGGTTCGGTCGGCTGGTACGAGGCCGGCTGGGGTCCGATGATGTCGGAGACGGCCTATTTCGTGAAGGACGTGATCTCGCCCAATGGCTGCGTGTCGATCGTCATGAAGGAGGGCGTGCGGTCCGACGATGTCGACGGGCACAGCAAGACCAACATGCTGCGCATCCACAGCGCCGCACTTGGACCGGACGGCCGGTTCGCGACGCCCGACCGGGATGTCTCCACCACTGACGAGCCCGACCATCAGGGCCTCTGCGATCGCGAGCAGGCCTATCTCCTGAAGGCGATCCGGGAGGACATAGACCTCTCCAGGCACATGTCGGACGCGGTGCGCTCGCTCGCCGTCTGCATCGCGGCCGACGAGAGCGTGAAGTCGGGCAAGGCGGTGCGGCTGTGACTGAGCAGTTATTGCGAACGGCTCCGCTCCACGACGCCGGCAGGCCAGAGGGGGGCGCTGCCCCGCAAACGTCTCCAGACCAAACCGCACGGAGACCCGCATGGGCTCGCTGACCATCGACAATGTGAAGAAGTCGTTCGGCAAGGTCGATGTGCTGAAGGGGATCAGCCTTGAGGTTCGAGATGGCGAGTTCGTGGTGTTCGTCGGGCCGTCCGGCTGCGGCAAGTCCACGCTGCTCAGAGTCATTGCCGGCCTGGAGGATTCGACCTCCGGCCGCGTGCTGATCGACGGCGCGGATGTCACCGTGGTGCCGCCGGCCAATCGCGGCATCGCCATGGTCTTCCAGACCTATGCGCTCTATCCGCATCTTACCGTGAAGAGCAACATGAGCCTTGGTCTCAAGCAGATCGGCACGCCCGCCCCCGAAATCGAGAGGCGCGTGACCACTGCCTCCGCCATGCTGTCGCTGGAGCCCTATCTCGAGCGCCGGCCGGCGGAGCTGTCCGGCGGCCAGCGCCAGCGCGTCGCCATCGGGCGCGCGGTGGTGCGCGAGCCAAAACTCTTCCTGTTCGACGAGCCGCTGTCCAACCTCGACGCAGCACTCCGCGTCAACACGCGGCTCGAGATCGCGCAGCTGCACCGCAGGCTCAAGGCGACCATGATCTACGTCACCCACGACCAGGTCGAGGCGATGACTCTCGCCGACCGCATCGTGGTGCTGAACGGCGGCCATATCGAGCAGGTTGGGGCGCCGATGGAACTCTACAATTCGCCGGCCAACGAATTTGTCGCCGGCTTCATCGGATCGCCCAAGATGAACTTCATCGACGCCGCGCGGCTCGGCGATACCGAGGCGAAGACCATCGGCGTGCGGCCCGAGCACCTGACGGTGGATACCGGCGCCGGCGTCTGGAAAGGCACCGTCGTTCACGCCGAACATCTCGGCGCCGACACCAACCTCTATGTCGATACCGAAAAGGCCGGGCTGCTGACCGTGCGCATCTTCGGGGTGTACAACGCGGAACCTGGTTCGACGCTCTACGTTACGCCCGACCCGCAAAAGACCTACCGTTTCGGCGCGGATGGCAAGACGCTGGCTTGAACCGGAAGCCCGCTCTCGCGTCGCGGACCGCCGGGAAGGGACGCATCACCCGGTCGCCATGCCGCCGACAGGAGAAATCGGCGGCATCGCTTCAAACGATCACTTGTCCTGAACGAACGTCTGCTTCTGGGTGCCGAGCCCATCGATGCCGAGTTCGACCACGTCGCCGTTCTTGAGGAACTTCGGCGGCTTCATGCCCATGCCGACGCCGGGCGGGGTGCCCGTGGAAATGATGTCGCCGGGAAGCAGCGACATGAACTGCGACAGGTACGAAACGAGATGCGCCACGCCATAGACCATGGTCTTGGTCGAGCCGTTCTGCATCTTCTTGCCGTTGACCGTCAGCCACATCTTGAGGTCCTGCGGGTCGGCGACCTCGTCCCTGGTCACCAGCCACGGGCCGGTCGGGCCGAACGTGTCGCAGCTCTTGCCCTTGGTCCACTGGCCCTGGCGCTCTGTCTGGAAGGCGCGCTCGGACACGTCGTTGATGACGCAGTAGCCCGCCACGTGGTCCAGCGCCTTGTCCTCGGTGACGTATTTCGCCGCCTTGCCGATGACGATGCCGAGTTCGACTTCCCAGTCGGTCTTTTTGGAGCCGCGCGGGATCAGCACGTCGTCGTTCGGGCCGACGATCGCCGACGTCGCCTTCATGAAGATGATCGGCTCCGAGGGAACGGGAAGGTTCGACTCGGCTGCGTGGTCGGCGTAGTTCAGTCCGATGCAGATGAACTTGCCGGTGCCGGCGACGCAGGGGCCAAGGCGCGGAGTGCCGCGCACGGCCGGCAGCGTCTTGGGGTCGATCTTGCCGAGCTTCTTCAGCGTGGCCGGCGCGAGTACTGCGCCCGCGATATCGCTCACATGCCCCGACAGGTCGCGGATCTTGCCATCGGAGTCCAGCATGCCCGGACGTTCCTTGCCCGGCTTTCCATAACGCAGCAGTTTCAAGAAAGGGCCCTCCTCAGGCGCGGTCCCGAATTCCTTGCGGGACGCTTGAAAACAAACACAAGGCGGAGGGAGGAATTCAAGGAATTGTCACCGGCCGCCATGCCCGAGCGTACCCGCTGGTACGGTCGAGCCCGCGCACCTTTTTGCAGGTGTGAGCGCTGTCGACAAGTGCAAATCAACCGGCGGTCTGGATCGGGAGGCGAGAAATCAGCCGACGAAGGCGCGTTCGACGACGAAATCGGCGGGATGGCTGAGCGAGCCTTCCTTGAAGCCGAGGCCCTCGACCAGGTCCTTCACGTCCTTCAGCATGTGCATCGAGCCGCAGATCATCACGCGGTCTGTTTCGGGGGACAGCGGCGCGATGCCGAGATCCTCGTAGAAGCGGCCGTTCTCGATCAGCCGCGTGATGCGGCCCATGCGCGGCGTGATCTCGCGCGTCGTCGTCGAGTACAGCGTCACCCGGCCATGCGTCAGTTCGCCGATCAGCGGGTCGGCGGCGAGATTGTCGACCAGCTCGACGCCGTAGGCCAGTTCGGCATGGTCGCGGCAGGTGTGGGTGATGATGATCTCGTCGAACTTCTCGTAGGTGTCGGGGTCGCGCACCAGGCTGGCGAACGGTGCGATGCCGGTGCCGGTGGAAATCATGAACAGCCGCTTGCCCGGCGTCAGCGCGTCGATGACCAGCGTGCCGGTCGACTTCTGGCGCAACAGCACGGTGTCGCCCGGCTGGATCTTCTGCAGGTGCGACGTCAGCGGGCCGTCCGGCACCTTGATCGAGAAGAATTCGATTTCCTCGTCCCAGGCGGGACTGGCGATGGAATAGGCGCGGAACACCGGCTTTTCGGCGTTCGGAAGTCCGATCATGACGAACTCGCCGGAGCGGAAGCGGAAGCTCTGCGGACGCGTCACGCGGAAGGAGAACAGCCGGTCGGTATAGTGGCGAACCGAAACGACCGTCTCGGCATGCACGTTCGCCGGTATGGGAAAGTCGACGCGTCCAGCGTCTTCTGTCCTGATGGCCGCGACCTGCTGCATTGCTCGACCTTTCGACCGCACTCGACGTCCCGCGCTTCGGATCCGAACATCCCGCGCACAGGCAAGCGGCTGAAAACATTGATGCCTTGTCTGGTAAATTAATTAGTATACAAACGATTATCGGGTCAAGGCGACAGCGTGGAACAGCCTTCCAAAGTGCAGCCCCTCCTTGATCGCCGCGTTTCGGATTTCGTGCATGGCTGAGAAAAATCAGGCAGGGCGGGACACATCCGGGCCAGACAACGGCACCGTCGTCGCCGGCATCGATGTCGGCGGCACCTTCACCGATCTCATCCTGATCGACGCGTTGCGTGGCGTGCGCATCGCCAAGGTGCCCACATCCGTCGAGAACCAGGCGTTCGGCGTCGTAGCGGCGCTCGGTTCGGCCGGTATCGCCGCATCCGGCATCGACCTGATCGTGCACGGCACCACGACAACCACCAACGCCGTGCTGGAACGCCGGCTCGCGCGCACCGGCATGATCACCACGCGCGGCTTTCGCGACATCATCGAGCTTGGCCGTCGCACGCGCCCGCAGGCGTACGGCATGACGGGAACCTTTGTCCCGGTCATCCCGCGCGATCTGCGGCTCGAAGTGACCGAGCGCGTCGAGGCGTCGGGCGCGGTGCGCACGCCGCTCGACGAGGCAGAAGTGAAGCAGGCGGTCGACAGGCTTCTTGCCGCCGGCTGCGAGTCGCTCGTCATCCATTTCCTGCATTCCTACGCCAACCCGGAGCATGAACGCCGCGCCGCCGCGATCGCGCAGGAACGCTGGCCGAACGGCTACATCACGACAGGCCATTCGCTGCTGTCGGAGGCGCGCGAGTTCGAGCGCGGCGTCACGGCCGCCGTCAACGCCTCGGTGCAGCCAATCCTGGAACGCTACGTCCACCGCCTGCGTGAGGAACTGGAGCGGCTTGGCTACGCACGCGACTTCCTCATCATGAACGGCAATGGCGGCATGATCTCGGCCCGCTTCGTCGCGCGGGATGCGGCTAAAACCGTGATGTCCGGCCCGGCCTCGGGCGTCATTGCCGCTGCCTATACCGGCAAGCGCGCCGGGTTCCGCAATCTCGTCACCTACGACATGGGCGGCACCTCGACCGACGTGGCGCTCATCCTCGACGCCGAGCCCGCCGTCTCGAACGAGACCGAGATCGAATATGCGATGCCGATCCATGTGCCGATGGTCGCGGTCCATACGGTCGGCGCCGGCGGCGGTTCGATCGCGCGCGTCGATGCATCCGGGTTGATCCAGGTCGGACCGGAAAGCGCCGGCGCCAATCCCGGCCCGGTCTGCTACGGGCGCGGCGGCGCCGAGCCGACCATCACCGACGCCAATCTCCTGCTCGGGCGGCTCGATCCGAAACGGCTTCTGGCGGTCGACGCGCCGGTGACCGTCGAGCACGTCAGGCGGATTTTCGAAGAGAAGATTGGCCGCGCCGCCGGTCTCGACGCCATCGCCGCGGCGGGCGCGGTTCTGCGCCTCGGCAACCTCAAGATGGCCGGCGCGATCCGCATGGTATCGGTGTCGCGCGGCCACGACCCACGCGATTTCGCGCTTTTCGCCTTCGGGGGCGCGGGGCCGCTGCACGCGACGGCTCTCGCAAGGGAGCTCGGCCTGCCCAGTGTTCTGGTGCCGGCGCGGCCGGGCATCACCAACGCGCTCGGTTGCGTGGTGGCAGACCTCAGGCACGACTTCGTCAACACGGTCAACCAGCCGGTCGCCCGGCTCGACGAGGCGCATGTCGCGGCGATTCTCCTTAGCCATCGCAAGGACGGCGAGGCGCTGATCGCCAAGGAGGCGGTTGCGCCGGAGACGATCCGCACCATCCATTCCGCCGACATGCAGTTCCTCGGGCAGACGCATATCCTCAACGTCGCGCTGCCATCGGCCGAGGTTTCCCGCGCTGTTCTCCAGGACCTGTTCGAGAAGGCCTACTTCGCGCGCTTCCGTGTCGAGCTGCCGGAGATTCGCGCCAACCTCGTCAACCTCAACACATCCGTCATAGGGGTGCGGCCGGCGGTCGATCTTGGCCGGCTGATCGATCCGGATGGCAGGGCGGCGACGCTCGGGGAGGCGCGCCGCGAAACCCGGCCGGTCTGGTACGACGGTGCATGGCTGGAGACGCCGGTCTACCTGCGCGGCAGGCTGCCGCTCGACGCGGTCTTGCATGGCCCGGCCATCGTCGAGCAGATGGATGCGACCACCGTGCTGGAGCCGGGCGACGTGGCGCGCGGCGATGCCGACGGCAACATCCTGATCGAGGTTGGTAAAGCATGACCCTCGACGCCATCACCCTTTCCGTCATCCAGGCCGCACTCCAGCAGACCTGCGACGAGATGGACCTGACCTTCTCGAGAGCCGCTTTTTCGCCTGTCATCGCGGAAGCAAACGACCGCTCCGACGGCATTTATTCGGCCGTCGACGGGTCGCTGATCGCGCAAGGCTCCCAGGGCCTGCCGGTCTTCGTCGGCGTCATGCAGTATTCGACCAGAACCATCATCGGGATGATCGCCGAGGGCCGCTGCCTGCCGCCGGAAGAAGGCGACATCTACATCGTCAACGATCCCTATCTCGGCGGCACGCATCTGATGGATGTGCGTTTTGCCATGCCGATCTACAGGTCGGGCAGGATATTTTGCTGGCTCTCCAACACCGGCCATTGGCCCGATATCGGCGGATCGGTGCCGGGCGGTTTTTCGGCCTCGGCGACCGCCGTCGAGCAGGAAGGCTTGCGGCTACCCCCGGTCAAGCTGTTCAAGAAGGGCAGGCTCGACCCCGAGATCTACGCGATCATCACGTCCAACATCCGTGTCGCCGATCAGCGCATCGGCGACATCCGCGCCCAGGCCGCCGCGCTGCATGTAGGCCAGGACCGGCTCTTCGCCATCCTCGACCGCTACGGCGACGAGACGGTGGTGGCGGCCATCGCCGAACTGCGAAAGCGCGCCGCCGAGCAGATGCGCGCCAACATCGCCGCCATTCCCGACGGCGTCTACCGCGCGAAGGCGTTCGTCGATTCCGACGGCGTGGTGGACGAACCGCTCACCATCGCGCTTTCCATCGCCAAGCAGGGCGACAGCCTGACCTTTGATTTTGCCGGCTCATCGAAGCCCTGCGCCGGGCCGATGAACAGCGTGCTCGCCACCACGCTGTCGTCGGTCTACCTCGCCATGCGCCACATCTTCCCTGATGTGCCGATCAGCGCCGGCGCATTCGAACCATTGGTCGTGCTGCGACCCGAAGGCACCTTCCTCGATGCGCATTATCCGCGCCCGGTCTCGGGCTGCGCGGCCGAAGTCTCGCAGCGCATCGCCGAAGCCGTGTTCGCCGCCATGGTGCAGGCAGTGCCGGACAGGGTGACGGCGGCTCCGGCCGGCTCCAGCGGCAATTTCGCGCTCGGCGGCCACGATCCGGCGCGTGGCCGCGACTTCGTCATGTACCAGATCTCCGGCGGCGGCTATGGCGGCAACGCCGGTCACGACGGCCTCTCCAACGGCTGCTCCACCATCGGAATCTCGAAGTCGCCGCCGGTCGAAATCATGGAGCAGGCCTACCCGGTGCTCTACCGTCACTATGCGTTGCGCGAGGGATCGGGTGGCGCCGGCCGCCATCGCGGCGGCTTCGGACTGGCCTATGAGATCGAGTTGCTGCGCGGGGATGCCCGTGCGTCCTTCGTCATGGACCATGGACGGTTCGGACCGCAGGGCGTGCTTGGCGGCGCGGACGGCGCGGTCAACACGGTCACCGTCTTCCGTGACGGCCAGGCCCATGTGCCCAAACATCTTTCGAAGGAGCAGGACATTCCGCTGCGGGCCGGCGACCGGGTACGGGTCGCAACCCCTGGAGGCGGCGGCTATGGCGATGCTCGCCTGCGCGATCCGGAACTGGTGCGCCGCGACGTGGCGATGGGATATTACACACCCGAAGAGGCCGAGCGCCTGTTTGGCGGTTCGCCCGCTTAGCTTCTATCGGTGGGCGGCAGGTTCAGGCGATTTTCGCCAGCAGCCGCAGCAGCGTTGCGGTATCCTTCGGCGACAGCGGCGAAAGCGTTTCGGCGGTGATCCTTTCGGCGACGGGAACCAGCCGTCCGACCGTCTCGCGGCCCTCGGCCGTCAGGCTCACCATCAGCCGGCGTCGGTCGACATCGTGACGCGTCAGGTCCACAAGCCCGCGCGCCTTCAGCCGGTCGATCACGCCTTTCACGGTCGCCGCGTCCATGGCGATCAGGCTGCCGAGCTGGTTCTGCGACGTCTCGCCGACATCGGCGAGTTTTGCCAGCGCCGCGAACTGCGGCGGCGTCAGATCGGCGATCTTGGCGGCGAAGATGGCGACATGCCGCTGATGCGCCTTGCGCAACACGAAGCCGACCTGCTCCTGCAGGCGGTAGCCCTCCGCCGATTCGGCGGCGACCCGATCGAGGTTGTCCTGGCCGGTCATCGGGAAGGCGCCGTCATCGGACTGGTCCCGTCATCTCAAGCCATCCTCGCCCTTGGCCTGCCAGGCTTCGAGACCGCCCATGCGCGAATGCACGCGGCCGCCGATCGACATGGCCAGCGCAAAGACGATCTCGTCGGGGCGAGGACCCTCCGGGTCGCACACGGTGATGGCGTCGAAATGGCTGCGCACATAGGCGGCGTTGGTGTGGCCGAGCGGCACGTCGAGGCTCGCGCCGAAGGCGCCGAGCTTCATGGCCGACGGCACGATCGCCTTGGTGGCGCCGAGCCGTTCGCGCATGGCGTAGCCGCCCGGCACATGCCACAGCGCGGCGTGTTCCAGTTCGCCGGCGGTGCCGACGATCGCGCCCTTGCCATAGCCGTCGATGACGGATGCGTCGCCGCCAAGCGCCGCGATCAGCCGTTCGGTCAGCAGCGCCCCGAGCGGTTTCAGATCATCCATCGCGCCCTGCAGCCGCTCGACATAGCGCCCGGCAAACGGGTTCTTCACGATGGCCAGCGCGGCGGCGCGCCGCCTCGGCCGGTCGGGCGCGTCGCCGCCGTCGTGCAGGATGTCCTCGCTGATCACGGCGATCTTGCGGATTGGAAATTCAGGCATGTGTCCCCCCATGATCTAGCTGATCTCCCCCCTCGTGGGGGAGATGGCCGGCAGGCCAGAGGGGGGCGTGAAGAAGCGCATGCCCATCCTCCAATGCCCCACACACCCGCGCCCCGCCTTGCAAAAACAGCGCCGCCGCCTCGATCAATCCGCGACCTCTCAGCATTTCCGCCTCGGCCAGCCCGGCGCCCAGCGCCGCCGCAACCTCTTCGCGTGAAAGCGCGCCGACGCCGGTGGTCACCAGCCTGTCGTCAAGGTCGCTGTCGGGCGCAAGCACGCACGCCTTCTCGCGGCGTATCGCGACATGGCCGGGCAGGTCGACCGCGTTGGCGATGATGGTCGCGGCGGCGTCGGCTTGCGCGCCAGTTCGCGCCAGCACCGTCACCGCGTCCGCGATCCCGAGCGAGAACGAACGACCGCGCCAGCCGCTGGTCGCGACGCCTCGTACGGTGTCTTCGGCGCGGATGACGATGCGGCCGGCGAAACCTTCGCCTGCGCCGGCAATCGCCAGCCGCATCGAGGCGCCGGGCGACAGATGCAGCGCGCTGTCCCCGCCATTGTTGACATAGGCCTTTTCAAGCTGGCGGCCGGCGACCATCGAGGCGAGAACTTCGTCGGCTACCGAACCCGCCACCGCCGCCATCGGCGTGACGAAACTGTCGCCCGACAGCGGCGACACGGCAGCTTCCATGCGTCGCGCGGTGGCGCCCCGGAAAACGCGCAGGCGCATCGAAGCAGCGCTGCGCACCGCCGGCAATTCCTCGACCAGTTCGGTGAGCACCGTCGCGAAACGCGAGATCGCCTGCCCATACGCTCCGCGCACCTCGCACGCTTCGCCGAAAGCCTCGACGATCAGGTCGATCGGCCCGTGGTTGAGGTGCAGCCGGCGTCCGTCCGGCAGCATGGCGATCTGCGGTCCGGTCATGCTGCGTCGCCCTGCCGGCGATGCAACTGCGCCAGCGGCGGCCACGGGTTGGCGCCGGAAGCCTTCGCCTCGCGACGCGGATTGAAGAACTCGCCACCCTTCGCCATCACGTCCTCGACGCTGCGGATTTCCTGGGCATGGCCGCCCAGCGCCACATAGTCGTCGCGCCGCAGCGTGAATTCGATGGGCGCGACCAGCGCCGGCGTCGGCACGTAGCCGAAGGCGTTGTCGGGCACGCGGGTGACGTCGACCATCAGCGTTATGCCGCCGCCAGGCCACACATAAACAGGCGCGCCGCCCACAGTGACATAGGTCTTCAGCCGCTGCACCGAGCGCGTCAGCAGCACCGGGTTCTCCACCACGCCGGCGCGCAAGCTACCGCCCGCGCCGCCGACGAACAGCACCGTGCAGAGCGCCGGCTCGCAATTCTCCTCGATCAGGTCGACCGATTTCCTCAGCCGCTCGGGGAACGGCCTTTGTATCGGCTGCAATGTATCGTCGAGTTCGTAGTAGGCGAACTGCTCGCCGGTGGTCGACACCATCAGCAGCGACAGGCCCGGCCGCGCGCCCTTCTTCGCATTCCACTCGCCGAGGATCGACAGCGGGTCCGAAATCGTCGTGCCGCCCCAGCCGAGCCCCGGCTCCGACACCTTGAAATAGCGGCCGGGCGTCGAGCGCCGGCCGATGATCTTGATGCCGGTATCCTCCCAGCCGAGCACCTTGCCGGCCTGATGTTCCGACACCACGCCGGTGATGTGGTCGTCGACCACCACCACCTCGTCGACCAGCCCGCGCCATTGCGACGCGAACATGCCGATCGTCGCCGAGCCGCAGCCGACGCGCATGCGGTGCTCGGTATGCCCGTCGATGACCGGCGGCTTGCCGGCCTGCACGGTGACGGTTGCGCCGCCGTCGATGGTGAGTTCCACCGCCTGCTTGTTACAGAGGTTGAGCAGCGTATCGCAGGTGATGCGGCCTTCCGCCTTCGAGCCGCCCGTCAGATGATGGACGCCGCCGAGCGACAGCATCTGCGAGCCGTATTCGCCTGTCGTCACGTGGCCGACCGCCTCGGCCCCGGCCCGCACCGTCGCGGCTTCGTCGCCGAGATGACGGTCGGTGTCGATCTTCACCTTGACGCCGCAATAGGAGAAGATGCCCTCGGTCACCACCGTGACCAGGTCGACGCCCTCGACCTCCTGGCTGACGATGAAGGGCGCCGGCTTGTAGTCGGGGTAGGTGGTGCCAGCGCCGATGGCGGTCACGAAGCGCTGGCCCGTATTGACCAGTTCGCCGCCGGCCGCTCCGGCGTCGAAGGCCACAGCCTCGCCGCCGTTCCCGGCGCGCTGCTCCAGGATGACCAGCGGATCGAGCCGCACGATCCTGCCGCCCTCGTTGCCGTAGCGGTCGCAGGCGCCGGTGCGTCCCGGAGCGATGTAGCACATGACCGGACAGGCATCGCAGCGGATCTTCTCCGCCACCTGCTTGTCGCCGGGCTCGCGCGTCTCGAAGCGTTCGGAGAGTTCGCTCATGGGGCGGCTCCTTTACGACCGTCGCGCGTCGCGATCGCTTCCAGCACCCGTGTCGGCGTGGCGGGAACCTTCGTCACCAGCACGCCGGTGGCGTGTCGGATCGCGTTGAGGATCGCCGGCGCGGTCGGGATCAGCACGTGTTCGCCGAGCCCCTTGGCGCCGAACGGGCCTTCCGGGTCTGGCACCTCGATCAGGATCGACTCGATCGGCGGCACGTCGCCGATGGTCGGGATCAGGTAGTCGTGCAGGTTTTCCGTGCGGCCGGGGATGTATTCCTCCATCAGCGCCATGCCGATGCCCTGCGCGATGCCGCCCTCGATCTGACCCTCGACAAGCAGCGGGTTGATCGCCCGGCCGACATCATGCGCCGCCGTGATCTTCACCAGCGTGACCGTGCCGAGTTTCATGTCGACCTCGAGCTCGGCGATCTGCGCGCCCCAGCCATAGACCGCGTAGGGTTTGCCCTGCCCCTTGGCGTCGAGCGCGGTGGTTGGCGGGTCGTAGGTCTCGCGCGCCGAGAACACATAACCCTCGGCGTCGGCCGGCAGCGCCGACAGGTCGATCCACCTGACCGCCTCGCCTTCGCGCATGACAACCGCGCCCGGCTCCAGGCCGAGCGTCGCCCGGGGCGAGACATTGGCGAAGCGCAGGATCTGTTCGCGCAGCGCGGCCCCCGCCCTCTGCGCCGCCTTGCCCGAGACGAATGTCTGTCGCGAGGCCGATGTCTTGCCGGCGTCGGGCGTGACCGCCGTATCACCGCCGACCAGCCTGATCTCCGCCAGCGCCACGCCAAGCGCATCGGCGAAGATCTGCGCGATCACCGTGTTGGAACCCTGGCCGATGTCGACCGCGCCCTGATGCAGCACGATGCTGCCGTCGCCGGTAATGCCGGCCTTGATGGTCGACGGGTTGGCAATCGAGGTGTTGCCGCAGCCATACCAGCACGAGGCCATGCCGACGCCGCGCCTGACGCCGCCATCGGCCGCGTTGAACGCGAGTGCGTCGGCCAGCGCGCGTCGCCAGTGCGACGCGAGCGCCTCGAGGCAGGCGACGATTCCGACGCCCGCGTCCAGTTGCTGCCCCGTTACGGTACGATCGCCGTCGCGCATCGCGTTCTTCAGCCGAAACGCAAGCCGGTCCATGCCGATCTTGTCGGCGAGCTCGTCGTAGAGCGTCTCTTGGCAGATCGTCGCCTGCGGCACGCCGAAGCCGCGGAACGCGCCCGAGACCGGCCCATGGGTGTGGATGGCGCGTCCGCGCGCCCGGTAGTGGGGCGTGACATATGGGCCGGAGGCATGCACCGGCACGCGGTTGGCGACCGTCGGGCCGAAGCTCGCATAGGCGCCGGTGTTGAAATCGCCGTCGAATGTCATGCCGGTTATCCGGCCCTCGGCGTCCGCGCCGATCGCAGCCTTCATCGCGGCGGGATGGCGCTTGGTGGTCGAGGCCATCGATTCCGTGCGGGTGTATGTAAGTGCAGCCGCGCGCCCGGTCTTCAGCGTCACCAGCCCGATCAGCGGCTGCAGCGACATGTCGATCTTGGAGCCGAAGCCGCCACCTGTCGCGGTCGGCAGGATGCGCACCTTTTCAAGCGGCAGGCCAAGCACCAGCGCCGTGTCGTCGCGGTCCATATGCGGAGCCTGCGTGCAGGCCGAAATCACCAGCGTGTCGCCATCCATGCACGCGAAACCGGCCTCGGGCTCTATATAGGCGTGCTCGACATAGGAGGTTTCGATTGCGCCCGAGACGACGTGGGTCGCTCTGGCCAGCGCCGCGTCCGCATCGCCGCGCTCGACGAGGCCCGCTGTCAGCACATTGCCCGGGCGGCCTTCGTGGAGCAGGCCGGCATCGCTTTTCAGCGCGTCGGAAGGTTCGAGTGCATGCGGCAGCACCGTCCAGTCAACAGGGAAACCGGAAAGGTCGAGTTCGGCAATCGCGCCGCGTTCTCCGGCGACCAGCGCCACCGCCTCGCCGCGGAACCGCGCCTCCCGTTCCGCCAGCGCCGGCTGGTCGGCGAAGGGCTGGATCACGCCGAAGCAGTTCCTGCCCGGAATGTCCGCTGCCGTGAACACCGCGACGACGCCGGTATGGGCGCGCCGCCAACCTTCGAGA
>Ga0335394_10000243_pt1 | contig 55821 bp, 63 predicted proteins | sample MAT03_FD_205741 | JGI IMG/M metagenome (GOLD analysis project Ga0335394, IMG submission 205741) | Freshwater microbial communities from Lake Fryxell liftoff mats and glacier meltwater in Antarctica - MAT-03 (spades assembly) (version 2) ... | reverse complement strand
ACACCTGCCCCGGACGGGGCGGTAAACAAGTACGAAATAAACTGCTTACGAGAGGTGGCTGGAGTCCTGTAACTGATGGATCGCGACCGAATACTTCCGGCCCGACTGCGAATGAGCAGGTCAGATCGGCTCCCTTTACGATCGAATAGGACATTAAGATATGAGAAAGCCTCAAGGACTGATTTTGATAGTGGCGACGATTGCAATCGCAACTCAAGCAGCCGCCTATGCGGGTCGTGAGACAGAGGACGGCAAGGATGCCAAGTATTGGGAGGACCATTGCGTGATCTATGCTCGCGTTGTGAGTATTCGGGACGATGGGGCTGACGGAGCAGTTCTAAAGATTGAACCTCGTGCAACCTTGACAGGGAATCTGGACTGCGGCCGATACTCGACTCGGTATGTTCGCGCCTTTGCGGGAGCGAATAGCTCGATCCGTGCGTATCCTCGCGCCGATACGATGACGATCGTCGTTTTGCAAGGCAAGGATGGCTACTACAGCGTGCCATCCTCTAATACGTCATATATGCCACACGGGAGCGCGCTCATGGAGGTCAAAGCGTTCGATGATCCAGGCGTTGCGAAGTTGCTTAACATCCTTCAGGAAATTAAGGCTGATATCTCGAAGGCTGACGAGTCATCTGGCAAAAAGAAGTAGATATCAGTGAAACGCGCGATCCGAACTGCGATTCCACTATATGTCTTGATGGTCGCAGCCAGCTTCGTCTGTCTTGAGGTCAGATCGCGTTGGCGCACTGCGGCATTTCGCAAGCAGGTAATGCATGTGCTTCTTGAGAGTCGCGGCGCGCATTTCTGGTACTCCGCAGACGGGAACACGCTTCCCGAGGTTGCAACCAGTGTCTCTCCGGGCCGTCGAGTCTTCGGGGTCGTTTACAACGCTGGCTGGACAACGGAGTGGCCTCTTGATGGGATTGAGACATTGAGCGAGATCGAGTCGCTTTGTCTCTCGCGAGTAGTCGTGGGCGAGAGTGGGGTTAAGGAAATTGGAAAGCTAACACGCCTTGACACGCTCGTCATCAATCGCGGTGGAGTGAAGGATGCGGACCTCGACAATTTTCGAGGAATGGCGAGACTTCAGCATCTCTCCCTTCTAGAGAATCCAATTACGGATTTCGGTTTGACTACTCTTACTGCTCTCAAGTCCCTAGAAGATCTCGATGTGAGAGCGACTTCAGTGACGACCGAGGGTGTCACCGCATTTCGCAAGGTGCGACCAGATGTAAACGTGCTGTTTACTTCAGAGACTGCGCGGTGACTACTGCAATCCTTGTTCCTGCTGCCTCTCCGATCGAATCCGCCTGCGAGTCCTCCCTTCGCGTCCTCGAACAACGAGGCTTCACAGTCTGGCGGGTCCCGGGTTACTCCGCCATCGACCAAGCCCGCAATCAGCTCGCCTCGGATGCCCTGGCACAAGGTTTTGACGAACTCATCTGGATCGACTCGGACATCGGCTTTCAGCCAGAGGACGTTGAGCGGCTCCGTTCGCACAATCTTCCTATCGTGGCTGGCATCTATCCGAAGAAAGGTAAGCGGGCGCTGTCGTGCCATCTTCAGCCAGGGACCAAGGACGTGAAGTTCGGTAGTCACGGAGGACTCTTGGAGATTCAGTACGCGGCGACCGGGTTCCTATACGCGCGCCGCGAAGTATACGACGACATTCGCACGTGTTGCGACCTTGTGACCTGCAACCAGCGGTTCGGCCGGGCGGTCGTCCCTTATTTCCAACCGCTGGTCGTGCCGGACGGCGAAGGCCATTGGTACCTGGGCGAGGACTTCGCGTTCTGCGAACGGGCGCGACGGGCCGGCCATCGCATCTGGGCCGACACCACGGTCCGGCTGTTCCACATCGGCGGTTACCCGTATTCGTGGGAAGATGCCGGGGCTGACACGACGAGGTATGTCGATTACACGTTCAAGGTTGAGACACCGAAATGAGCACGCGCTCAACCGGAAAGCCGCTTGCCCCTGAAGTTCGAGAGGTTATCCACGCACTCATGCTGGCGGGCCATTCGTACCGGCAGGTGGCCGATCGGTTGAATGCTGATGGTGTTCTTCGGCAGAATGGCAAACCCTGGTCGCTTACCACAGTGTTTCAGGCTACCAACCCGGAGGTGCGAAAAACAATCCGCAAGATGCGGCCCAAGGAAGTTGAGCAAGACGCGCCAAGCCCCGAACAGATTCGTGAAGCCTGCCAGGCGATCCAGCAAGGATGGTCCGACAGGTACCGGCGAAGTCGAGAACGCGCATCTCGTTCGTACGCGATCCCGGAAGTCAGCACGGATGCGATAGACGCCGCGGACGCCAGGAACGGGTAACATGCGATAGGGCGGATGAGCATTTCGCGGACGCAGGCTACCGCGCCGCGCCAGCCAAGTCGCATGGCGAATCAACACGCTTGAATTGGAGCAATCGTGGCCGTCCTGGAATTGACCATCTTCCTTGCAACCGTCGCAAGGACAATCTCCACACGCAGAGGCGCGAATGCCGACAACATGGCTGCTGCGATGGGATGCTCCCAACGGACCGTCTTGCGGGTTATCGCATTGCTCCGTGAGCTTGGTGCGCCACTGGTCACGGAACCGAATGGCTATCGTTTCAGCAAGCCCTGGAGCCTTGAGCAGGCAGGCGAACGTCTTTCGCTCAGCCGCAATGTAGAGCACTGCATTTTCTGCGGCCAAGCATTCGCAAACGAGGCAAACGAAAACCTTGCTCCAGGAATTGTGCGCTCCAACCTCGCAACTGACAGCCGCCGGGCTTACGAGGCCCGGCGGCGACCAAGTTGTCAAAGAGCAGCAACCCCACGACTACGGATTCCGCATTAACCGCCGAACCTCACGCTCTTCATTTTGGAGCGACTCAAATTCCGCATTGAGCTTGACCATCGCCTTCTCGCTTTCGACGATGACTTTACCGTAGCGCTCGATTCGCTCCTTGTGCTCCTCAGCTCGCGTGCGGCCCGCCGACTTGAGGGCCTCTTGGTTGGACTCCACCCAGCCCCGGCAGTCCTTCAGCTTCACTTGGTAGGTGTAGCGCTCCGAGTTGATGGTCCCCATTCGCGTCGTTGCCCGCGACAGGCGATCGTGGAGCGACTGATCCGGGCACGTTGCCTGAAGCTGGCGTTCCGCATCCCACGCAGCGCTGGTATCGCTGTCCAGGACTCTCATCCGGCGGTAGAGCGGTGTCGTGGCTTCCTCGTGAGCCGCCTCTGCGAGGGCAAGGAGTCGATCGGCTTCCTTCAGCTTTTGCTCGACCGACTGGCGTTCCTTCTGGTATTCCGGAATGCTGTCGAACAGAGCCCTCAGGTCTCGCCGTCCTACGTACAACTCGACGGCTTGACGAAGGTCACTGATCGACTTGCCCATCTCCCGCAGCAGGTCCTCGACTCTTTCGGCGTCCGGCTCCTTGCCGTCAGCCAACTGCAGCACCATCGACCGGAATTCTTGCTCGCACGTTTGCTTCCGAACCCGCTGCCGCCCTGCCACCTTGTCCCAGAACGCGGTGATACTCATGCAATCTCCTTCATGAAATAGGAAACGTCTCCCATCCACACCTCGTAGAGTCTCTTGGGCGCCGGCCGCCGGGCGATCTCCCGCAAGGGCAGATCCCGCAGCCGTTCCGGTTCGTCGCCAAGGGCGATCTCGTACCGGCAATGGTGCGACAGGCCGTACTGAGCCGTGCCGTGCACTAAGTACCCGGAAACCTCGAAACCCAGTTCCTCCGCCCGCCAGCCCAAGTGCAGCGCCATGCGGATGAACCCTAGCTCGTGGCCCAGGTACGGCACACGCGTGGGCGTAAAGGCCAGGGGAGGCTCGTAGACGGCATTCACGACGACGGCGAACTCCCACGTCAGCTTGTCGACGTCGGCATCCAGATCCGGCCGATCCCGGTACAACTCGCCACGATCGAGCACATGGGCCAGTTCGTGCAGCACGACCGAACGCAGCACTATTTCAAGGTCCTGCTGGTCCGAAGCATCGCCCGTGATCAATGCGTCGTTGATAACCATTGCCGGCCCGCGTCCTTGCCAGCGTTCGCCAAGAAGCGGGCGAAGGTACAGGTCCAACGACGATGTCGTGTAGCCATAACAGTTGGTCGAACCGGAGCCGAACTCGCCCAGCGCTGACTCCGGCACGACATACAACGGCACGTCTCCCAGGTCGCGCGGGGCCACGGCGCGGCACAGCGACTCCGCGTTCCGCACGAATTCTGCGGCGTCAAGCATCGAGTTCCCCTGGCGTATCGCCCAAGAGCCGCTGGGACTCCGTTTTCCGTTGCACGAGGGCGCACCACTCCGCCAGGGGGACGAGGGCCACTTCCATCTGGTTGTGGCACCGCACGATCATAGGACGCTTCGACGCGGCCACCTGTTTGCAAACGAGACCAAGTTGAGCGCGAAGGCTCGTGATCTGAATCGCGTCACATTCCGCGGCGATTCGATCTCGCGCCATCCCGCGTGCCGTCTCCAGCCACTCGGCCTGGCCCATAGTCGCTTCCGTGTTAAATTCCTCCAGCATTCGGCCGAAGGAATTCTCCCAACGTTTCTTCGTTGCTAGATCCATGCTCATTCCTTTCGTAAAGCGTCAAGCTACCAACCGCCAATCGATGGAAGTGTCGTCGAACTCCCCCTCCAGGGTTCGAGACAACTCGCTCCCCCATTCCGTCTGGCCCACGCAACGAACTACCTCGGCCATGTTGACGTACTGGCCTGCCAAGCGACTCGCTCGCCGCAGGCCCATCGCAGTCGGCCGGAGAAAGGCCACACGGTCGCGCGAGGCCTCCGTCATCCGCTCCAACGAGCCCTCGACCTCAAGCTGTCTTGCGGCGCGCGAAAACCTCTTGCGTTCAGCCACGGTGGGCAACCGCCCAAGCCACTTTTCGGGGCTGTACGGAATGCCGTGTTGCCTAAAAACCGAGCAGTCCTTCGTGTCACGATCCCCTACGCTGGCGAAGTGTTCGAGGGTCGCCAGAATCGCGATAAGGACTTGCGCTGTGTGGGGCGTACCACGACGCTTTGACTTACGAAACCGGCGAGTTGAAGCCATCCCGACCCCCGTTCTATGACTTCCCAGGGGCAATTGTCACAGGTTTCGGTTTGCAAGCGGCGATCTGCCTCGCACTTGCGTCATCCGGCCGAAAAAACCGGACAGCCGAAACAAAGACTGACAAATACGGGGTTCCTTCCCCCGGGGGTGGAGACGGACGTGTTCGGGCGGAGGACCCGACGCCAGCAACCTGGCAACCACCCACGATCGCGACTGGCCGCGAGTCGGGGCCGTGGGCCAATGGACGCGTGGCTGGCGCAGCAACGCGGGACGTGGCACCGTGGGCGGAAGGGGTGGGGCTAGGCGAGGTCAATCCCCTAGTTAGATGATGGAATGGCACTCCCACTGTCACTGTCGGCTTCCGGCCCTAAGATCAGAATGTATCGTCATGTGGCTCGACTACGAATCTGAGCCGAAGTACGCACGTCCCGAGGATCGACCTCTACGTGTGGTGGTACGGCGAGGACGCGAAGACGCGAACTGGCCGTCCCCCTTGGAGAACTCCTCGAATGAACATACTCATCGCCGAAGACGACCCGGTAACCCAAGCCAGTCTAAGGCTGACGTTGAAGAAGTTTGGCCATACGACCCGTGTCGTCGATTCCGGACTTGCGGCATTCGATGCGATTGGCGCCGAGTACTTTCCCGTGATCATCACCGACTTCCAGATGCCCGGCCTAGACGGGATGGAGTTGACCAGGATCATTCGCACCAGGCCTCAAGAGAGCTACACATATGTGATCATGTTGTCGGCGCTTTCTTCTCGCCAGAACTACTTGGATGCGGTAATCGCAGGCGTGGACGACTTTTTGGCTAAGCCCTTAGATTCCGTCATTCTGGCCGCGCGATTACATGTTGCTGAGAGGATTGTCGGGCTGCAGAACCATGTGAGGCGCCTCGAATCGCTCATGTCCGTCTGTTCGTATTGCAAAAAAGTCCGCAACGGCACGAACTGGGTAGATCTGCAGGAGCACGTCGCTAAGACCTATGGGGCCCAGCCTTCGCATGGAATCTGCCCCAGTTGCTTGAACACCCAAGTGAAACCAGAGATGGAAGCGCTCGGGATCAACATGGATGATTTCCCGATCTAGCGCTGGCCTCCCCACCCTTCCGCCCACGTCCCGCTTTGCGGGACGGTACGATCACTCGGGGTCACGAAGTAAAACCACACAGCTTGGCAGAGCCTGACTCAGCCTCGCGGCGCCCTCATTCGTGACTCGCGTACCTCGGGCGAGGACCTCCGTCAATCTCTTGAGGTGCTTGAGGTGCTCCAGTCCCGCGTCGGTCACCTGCGTATCGTTGAGATCAATTACTTCCAGCATGGACATGTCTTTCAGATTTGCCAATCCCGCATCGGTGACCTTGGTGTTGGAGAGGCTGAGGATCTCCAAAGTTGTCAGGTGCTTGAGGTGCGCAAGCCCCGCGTCGGTTACTTTCGTGTCGTCGAGGTCGAGGAAGCGCAGCACCGTCAGATTCTTGAGGTGCACCAAGTCCGCGTCGCTGATGGGCGTCCGGCTGAGCGCGAGCGAATACAGCGCCGGGAGGTTCTCGAGGTGACTCAAATCGGCGTCGGTCGTTTTCCGGTCGATCAGGTCAAGGCCTATCACGTTCGAGAAATAATCCACACCCAGCCCATCGACGAGCCAGGCGGGCCAACCGGCGGGCCGAGTAGGACCCGAATAAATCGGATCTGCATCCGGGTCGTGAAATTCGTAAGTCGCCCCCGCATGGTGGTAAAAACCGGAGGGCCCCACTCGGTTGTGCATCTCATTCGGCATAAACAGAGGCTCGAACGCCGCGACGGCATCTCGCTGCTGGCGAGCGCGATGTGACCACCAGGCGAGGCCTCCAGCGACAAGAATCATCAAGACGAGCAACGACCGCAATTGAAACCGCATCAATCGTCGCCATTGAAAGCGCGAGGCCGTATGGAGTGAGTCGTCGGTCGGGGAAGGTTCGGATTGCTGCATTTGTATCACTCCGCAATGAGATCCGGGCGAATCCAGTTAAGCAGTGGGGCGAAGCTGTCGTTAAGAGAGTCTGATTCGTCGGGAACCAGTCCCCAAATATTAAAGCCTCTGATCGCCATTAGTGTACACGTCACTACCACGTCGCCCCCACCCCTTCCGCCCACGGTGCCACGTCCCGCGTTGCTGCGCCAGCCACGCGTCCATTGGCCCACGGCCCCGACTCGCGGCCAGTCGCGATCGTGGGTGGTTGCCAGGTTGCTGGCGTCGGGTCCTCCGCCCGAACACGTCCGTCTCCACCCCCGGGGGAAGGAACCCCGTATTAGAGACAGTTTCTTGCGCCGGTCCGATACAATAGGGGGTGTGGTTTGACGCCGACCCAGGTTACACAGGATCGTGCGTGCCGCGTTCCGATCGGAAACGCGTAAGTGTACGTCCGTACCGTTGTGGCGTGTCTATTGCGATCCAGTGCGATCTGGCGAGGGAGCGGATGAGTAAGACCCAGAAGGAAACGATTGAGTACGATGCCAAATTCCTGGCAGAGTGGAACACGTTTTGTGACTCCAAGGGATACGTCAAACGGCAGGCGACACACGCATGTCGAATCGCATTCATGAAGTCACTGTCAGCCGAGGAGAGGGAGGCGTTCATGTCCCAGGCCGCACAACGCGCCGGTCGTTCAGGCAATGGCCGTTCCTAACGTAGAGGCGTAGTATTTCTCGGTTCCCATGTTCCCACAGAAAAGGAGAGGACGATGTCCGAAGCTCCGAAGTACGCGGCCCGTGTCTACTTCCAGGAAAACGGTACCATCTTGATCAAGCAGACTGTCCTAAAGAACGGTCGATACGTCGTCGACTGCGATGATGGCGGGCGACACAGAGAGGATTTTGCCAGCCAGGTTGATGGCCAAGCTGACCGAATCCTCCAAATCTTGAATGCCGCTCGCGAGGGGCGACTCCAAAGCCAGGGAAGCGCGGTTTAGTCTCGTCTTAAAGTCTGTGTTTGTGCGCGCGCAATTCACAGTTCCCCAGGCCGTGTGTTCGCACACGCGCCTGGGGGTACTAGGGGGGTGCGCGCACACACACAGAGGCTTAAGCGCTCATCGAAACCGGCAATGCGCATTGACCAATCGTGGCGAACTGTACGGGTCGATTCGCGCCGAAAGTCCAACGATGGATGAGCCCCGCGTCCTCGGCGCGCTGTAGGTAACGAGTGGCCTTCCGTTCCGACAGCCCGCCGGCAATGGCTGCGTCAACGATGGACAGCTTCGGGCGGGGCTGCTCGCCCACGAACTCGGTTGCGAAACGCTCTGGCGACCACGATTCGACGGGTGCGATGTTGGCATATGTTTCTGCTCGCTTGCGCCGTGGTCGCTCACTTCGCAGCAACGCCGGATCGAGCGATGCGTCGGGCGCCCACACCGGGAACGTCCAGCGCAGGACGCGCGGCTCGATAGGTGGCCACGATCGAACTGCCGCGTCCAATACGACGCAATCGGTCTCTTCGTGCGGCCGCAAGATCAAGTGCGTGTCAGTCGCCCGAGCCTGGCTGCCGGCGCCGGCTCCCACGTCGGTGATGCCCTTGCCTGATTGGTTGCCTTTGGAGGCATGGTGAATCAGCACGAATGAGCACCCGAGGCGATTCGCGTACTGGTCCAGGTGGCTGTAGATCATGGCCAAGTCGGCGTTGGAGTTCTCATCCGTCCCTGCCGGCATGAACCGGTAGAAGGCGTCGAGGATGACCAGCGAGAAGCGTCCCGGATCGAGCGAATCGAAATAAGACTTGAGGCCGACAATGTTCTGCAATCGGCCCCGCAGATTGTCCACATGGACGCGATCTGCGAAATCGTCGAACGGAACGCCCCGGGCCTCGGCGACCTTGGGAATCCGGTTGGCGCTGGTTGGCGCGTGGAGCTCGTTGTCAAGGATCAGGACTTCGCCCGAATTCGTCTCAAACGTGTTGAGCCAGAAACGGCCGGTCGCTACCGCGATGGCCAGGTCGATCACAAACCAGGACTTGCCGATCTTGGGGCCGGAGATCACGTTCATCGTCTCACCCTGTCGCAGCAATCCATGAATCACCGGCCGATATAGGGTGGGATTGTTCTTGCAGAGTTTCCGCACCGCCGAGGGCGAAGCAACGACGGGCAAATCGCGCAGGGCCTCGCCTCGTTTGCAAGCGCGCTCGGCATCCCGCAGTCGCTTCGTGACCTCGCGTTCCGACCACTCTTTGGGAAACGGCTGGATTCGGGCGTACTCCCGAATGAGGGCTAGCGCCTCGTCGTCGGTCAACGCGTACTCCACGCACCGGCAGCACGCGGCATAGAGCCGATGCGAGCCGTCCTGATGGTCGGTAAGGTTCATGGCCGCAGTGGCTGCGAGACAGAGTTGCCAAGGCGAGACATCGGGCGCGGTCGAAACGGGTGCGAGCCCGTGATCGGCCACGCTGGCGGGCTTCGGCGCGGGTCGGTCGTAAGTATGCAGAAACGCATCCAACTCCGCCTGTCGTTCGCAGGCGTCCAGCGGCAACTGAGGAAACACCTCGCCAGTGAGCGCGAAGAACCTCGCCTTGTCATAAAGTTCCACTGTGTGCCCGTGGGTGAACTTCACGTGGCTTCCGGCCCCGATCGGTTTCGTGGCGCGGAACACCAGCTTCAAGCCCTGGCCGGACGGGCTGGTTTCGGTGTAGGTCTCGAACACCGTCAGGATATCCCCACCCCAGATCACTCGGCCCTCGGCGTCTAGGCAGTCGTCCAGGTCAATGCCACAGAACGGATCGTCCGGTGTGAACACGAATCCAATACCCGCGTGGCCACGCTGGGTGTAGGCTTTCAATGCTTCTTCGAACGTGGACCAAGTCGCTCGGTCAGTGGTGCTGGCCGTGCCGCCGGTGGCGGCGCAAACGGGAACCTTTCGGGGCTTACCCTTCGCTTGCGGCACGGACTTCCAACACACCCACTGCGGCAGTTCCCGCAGACAGGCCGGGATATTCTCAAGCATGGTGTCCTCGCGATGGTGGTTCGTTACGCCGCTTGCCGCAGGTCCGCCTTCGGCTCCGAGGGTTGCTGGGTTAGACGCTTCTCGGCCAGGTCTATCAGCACCGCCGCCCAGGCCTCGATGGCCTCGTCCGACAGTGCGGGCGTAGGATCGTCGGGAACAACATCTGGCATACTCTCCCCCTCGGGTTGTGGGATCGCTTGCGTCGTGGCTGCCCGCCCCGGCGCGTTAGAACGCGTCAAGGCCCGCCCAGTAACTTATCCGCCGAAACGGGCAAGACCGTCGGTTGGCGGACGCAAGAAGTTTCGCCTTACATCAAAAAAAAGAAGCGCGACGCTCTGCCCGGGCGTCCGCGTTGCCCTTCTCATGGTATCTATAGGGACTCTGTGAACTTTTCTGGCGATTCCGTGACAATCTAAGGATTTTCGCTCGGAAATCGGCGAATCATCGAATACTCCGGGTCGGCATTGGAGCCGCCACGAACGACTTGGACGTGGTTGTCCATTTCTGCATCTCGAAGGCGTTCCTTGAGTTTGCTCACGGCCTTGCGGATTCGCTGCCAGGCCTTCCTCGACTCCTCGGCCGTCCCAAAGTCTGTCGTCCAACTTCCGTCGAGAGCTTCTTCGATGTCATGTCGCGAGCAAGCCCGCCCCACCGGTTTCGCCAGGAGCCAAAACAGCCGGGACGTTTCTGTGTCCCGGCCGAGGTAAAGCCTCTTTCCAAACCACAGCGCAAGGCGGTCATCATGCGGGTCGGGCTCTGGACCGCCGAAGTTGGGGTCGCCCGGTTCGTCGCCCGGTTCTTGCTTCGTCTCGGCTTGCATCTTGGCAAATACCGCCGCCATCAGTTTCGCGCCCTCGTCCCAATTCGCAATGTGGACTCCGGACTGAGACGGAGTTGGCGACACTCTTTCGAAGCGGAGGAGTGTGCCCCGGCCGCGCACGGCTGGACGATCCGAAAGGACGTTTCGACACAGGATAAAGTCGAGGGCCGCGGGTTCGCCGCTGCGCACGTCCGCCAGTCCTTGAATGCCATCGCTGGTCAGTCGCCAATCTTCGCGGCCGAACTTCTCGCAATGAAACGCAGGGGCTTCCGGCAGCCTCTGTTCGAACGCTTCACGCCATTCCTTCCAGACGCCGGCAGCCAAGCGTTCCATCGCCTCCACGCTGCCGTATTCTCCCGTGGCTGCGATCGTGGCCTCTACGACTTGGCTGTGGCCAAACAACTGAAGCCGAATGGTGCCGCGTCGTTCGACCATTCCGGCAGCGACCAAGAGAAAGAGAGCCCGGGACTCAGGCTCTGTCAGCGCATCGAATTGGAAAACGGCCCAGGTCTCCGGGATGCGCTCAAGAAGGGAAACAACGGATCGTTCGATCGGATCGGTGGCCACGTGAACCTCGCTCCCAAGGGCCAGGACGGAACGGCTTGGGTTTAGCGAGAATCGCCCGCAGTTTCAATCCACTGGCACCCAGCCCTTGTAGAACACGTTCTTGACCAATCCCGCCGCCGCAGCTTTGCGAAGGAACGATCCGGCCTCCCCTTGCGGCTTGCCCAAGGCGCGAGCGATGTCCCGCGTGCGAACTGGCGTGCCGTCGTACCGCTCGCGAACCAACTCGGCCACCCGTTCCGGCAGCGTCTTCGGCATCCCCAGATCGGTGTAGGTGAAAGTATGGTTGTGCGAAGTCGTCCTCCGAACTATCCCAGACCATCTCAAACTCGATGGAGCCATCTTTAAGCGTCCCGACAACTGCCTTCCATCCGGCATTTCCGCGCGTGGTGACGTTCGCTTCGCCAGCCTCCAGGTTAAGGGTCACGTCCTTTACGTTCTTGATCTCGACCCACACGGGCACGGCGTAGGTGCCGGTGTTCCTATACAGCTTGGCATCAAGTCCAAGTTTCACGCTCAAAGGTCACCTCGCTCCTACTGAAGTGAAAAGGCCCCGGCGGCCGGACCGCCCAGCCGCCGGGCGCGACGAACCGACAGGATTACTTCTTCTGCAGGTCCGTCGGCTTCTTGTCCTGCTTCTCGATCAACGACTGCACCAACTCGCTGAGTTGCTCGAACATGGCGTCGTCCAGCAGGAGCGGTTTGCCCGCAGCCTGGCGGCGCGAGCGGACGAACCGCACGCCCCACACGGCCAACGTGACGACCGCGGGAATGCTGAATCCGGTCGAGATGAGCGTCAAAATCGACGACCAAGGCAGATCGCTGATTCCTACGGCGCGGCGCTCGGTCTGGACGTAGGGCAGCAGCCGCCCCGAGATCTTGTCCTCGATCCGGCCATCAGCGGTGAACAGCACCACGGGGAGTTCATCCCGGCGCACCGGAAACTTGTCCTTGGCGTGGGCAAAGTCCATGAAGCGAACTTTGAAGTTCTTGCCGCGCTCCCGGCGAAGACCTTCAAGGATGCCTTTGATGCGACCGTCATTGGCCATATCGAGGCCATCGTTGGCGTCCGTGACCACGATCGCTTCCGGGTAGCCCGACGAAGGCGACTCATCGTCCGGCGCGACCGGCTTGGGTTGCGGAACCGGGATGGGCGCCGGCTCGGGCGGAATCTTCAAGACATCGAGCGGATCGACGACAGGGGGAATGGGCAACGGCGCGAGCGGATCTTCCTTCGGATTTGGCTGCCAGGGCGGGTTGATCCCGTACGCACCCTCGGCCAACCGATGGCCCCGTTCGACCGGCTGCGGCCGGACCTTCGACACATAGAGCCGGATGGCCGAGGTGATGTCCCTTGCCAATTTTTCGGGGCTGCCCCCATAGGCCGCCTGATAGACCACTGCGCCGGGATCGCCGTAACGGCCATTCCGGGGAGGCTGCACCAGAATCGTGGGGAAGGTGGTCACCTTGATGGCCGTGAACCGCCAGGCCTGGCTCTTATCCTCGCGCTGGTAGACGTTGTAGTGCGACCAACTCTGCTTCGGATCGGCCGGATTCGCCAGGGCACGGAGCCACGGGTCCGACTGGAACTCCCGCTTGAGCCGCTCGCAGGCCGGGCAGCCCTTCATCGAAAGAACCGTGATGAACCACTTGTCGGCATCCGAGGCCGGCGGACCCATTGCCTCCACATAGAAGTCGGTCGTATCGGCCCGAAAGCCGTCGCCGACATACTGGACGACGTTCCCCAGGCGACGGACTTCGTTCTGATCGACGACGAACGAATTCTGGGGCGCCTGTCCCCAGGCGGTGACGCCCACCGCGAGCCAGATCACGCTCAAAAACCACGCATTACGCATAGCATCCTCCCAAGGTTGAAGAATGGAGAGTCAAGAAAGCAGGCCGACTACCACCAGCGAACGTAGCGCGGGCGGACCGGATGAGGCGGGTAGTCGAGGACCACCACCCACTGGCCGCTGGCCAGATGCAACCGCCGAAAGGCGGCTTCATCGTAGGTGTCGATCCGCTCGGGCGAGTTGTTGTTGCACACATACCACTTGCCCTGGCGCGGGTCGTAGCCCATCAGGGTCTGGAAGTGATTCGTGCCGGCTCCGATGGCTGCGCCACGGCCGGTGCTGGTCGCCCACTTCATCCAATCGAATGTGGACTGTCCCGTGACGTTGTAGGCGCGGATGCCTCGGCGCTCGCAGTAGCCGGCCACGCGACTGGGCCCCGAGCCGCCTCGCTCGGCGCGCCCATACTCCGTGTCCCACAGGAGGGTGGCAGCGGCGGGTACATCTTGGTCGGCGCCGCACATGCCGATGCTGCACTGCACGCAGCTCCCGTCCGGGTTGCGGTACCAATTGCGAATCTCGGCAGGCAGGTCCACCGCCATCGGATCGGCGACCCGCTGCGCTTGCGCCATCTGCCCCGCGAGCGTCACCATCACCGCGACCATCCACGCAAGCATGCTCTTCATAAGCAGATCCCCTTTCTAACGAACGGAATTGGCCCATAGACGGGGCAGTCGGCTTTGCATCTTCATGAGCGCCGGCCCCATGAACGGTCGCTTCGGATAGACTTCCCGCTTGTAGGGTCCGCCGAACTCGTGGGCCTTGCCTGCCGTTCCCACGATGTTCACGTCCGGACCCACCACCACAGTTCCCCGTCCCTTCTCGACCTTGTAGAGAATTGCCCGCCTCAGCTGCCCTTTGCGGGTGCTGGGAGGTGTTTCCTCGGGCGACGCCTTCTTCCGCTTGCGGATCGAACGCCTGGCTACCAGTCGAACGGCCGCACCCGCATGCCCCAGATTCTTGAACGTGGCCTGCCCTACGCGATCCAGCACCGTCTTGGGTTGCACTCGGATCGAGACATTGACGCGGATCATCCCTGCGCCGCGCGAAAGACTTTGAACGTGAACGTCAAAACGCTGGTGAACTGCCTGAACTCTTCCAGATGCTCCACGGCATAGACCGGCACGTTCTCGGTCTTGGACCAAGCCGCCGTCGGGTAGTCGCCCAGCCGACGAAACTGGAAGCGGTCAGCGATCTCTTCCACCAGGGACACGAGAGGATCAATCTCCTCGGGCGTTTCGACTGCCACCTTCTTCTGCACGGCTACGTCGATCGCATACTCGTTCTGGCTGGTGTCCCGCGACAGGCCCGTGGTCACGAGCCCCTTGGGAACGACCGTCACACGCAACACGGCCATGTCCGGCAGTTCGAACATCGGCAGGTACTGGCGCTCGGCGGTGAATGGCATCGAGAACGGCGCTTCGTTGAGTCGCCCCTTCACTGCCTCCGCAATCTCGTCAATCGTGGCCATCTGGTTCCCCGTTAGGTGAAGATGCGATACACAACCCCTTCGCCCACGACACTAACCTTCAGATACACCTTGCTCGCGTCATCGATCTGAATCACGATCCCCGCCCGATCGGTAGGCATGAGCGGCATGTTCTGGTTGCCACTGTCCCCCACGAACACGGGGGCCGTGTTCTGTGGGTTGCCGTTGGCATCCAGCCGAGGTCCAAGCCACACAAACTTGCAAAGCGTGCTGGCGTTGACGAGTTTCCGTGCTGCCGCGATCGTAGCCACAGTCTTGGTCCCGCCAGCGAACGAGCTCGGCGGCGCGAACAGGACTAAGATCGCCCCGGTGGCCGAGTCGATCTCCACCGAGGCGCTTTGAATCCAGATGCGAGTCATGGCGGGACCACCGTCTCCACATGCTTGGTGTGAATTCGCAGCGTCTTGCGGTACGGGTCGGAATAGCGGTAGTGCGGCTGTCGACCGGGAGCCATCACCTCGTAAACAAAGACCCTGCTCCCCTCCGTCTCACGAATCCGATCCCCGCGGTTAGGAAGGATCGCCACATCCTCGAATGTCAGGTCTGCTGCGAGGATCAGATAGTCGCGAGACTCCGTCCTCTCCAGCACGCCCGTGCCACCGTCTGTTTCGAAGACCGTCTTGCCGATCGTGGCCCGGACTCCGGCTTGCGCCAGCCCGCGCTGATAGGTCACCAGGCGGGTCGCGTGCCGCGTCCGTTGGTCTTCCAACCAATCGGACCCGTGCCGGAGCAGATCGGACATGGCGAACTACCCTATTGGCTAAGGCGGACGCGGACCGTGGGGTCTGAGTCGGCCGCGGCTTTGATCGTCTTGCCGATTCGCTTGTTGCCAGCGGCAGAGGTGGTCGCCAGGGACAACCCGGCATCCCAGTAGACTTCCAGTCCGACGCCAATCGCTGAGCCGAAGCTCGTGGCCTTTGGGAAGTCGAAAACTCCGGCCACGGCCAGAGCGCCCGGGCGGCCGGCCGGGATCTCAACCTTGGCAACTCCCACCAACTCGCCTTGCACGACAACCGCGCCGGTGGCGACCGTCGCCGCCGGTGTGTAGTCGATCGTGTTACCTTCTCGAACGAACGTGGCTTGAGGCATTGCGAACACTCCGGGCCAGGTGCCTTATGGATGGAACAATGGGCGATGCGATTACACTTCACCCTTGGCCCGCACGCCGCCCCGCGGGTCTTGCAGGCTCGCGCCGAAATCGTGATAGCCCCGCATCTGGACGCCCAACACGTTGAAATCGGCCTCCGCCGTTTCGATGGTCGGAGCTTCCTGGCCGTTGAGAAACGCGACCTCGATCACGGGCAGATCGTTTGGTTCGGACAGGAGGTACCAGGCCTTCGCCGAGTTGCCGGGGTACACGGCGTTCGCCAGATACCGGCTCACTTCGACGCGGAACTTCCCCTGGTGGGGATTGGCAACGGGGAACTTGGCGTTGGCCGTCGTATCCCGCAGTTCGAGGGACTTGAAGAGCTGTGAGCCCATGGCCGAGAGGGCCGTGGGCACTAGCAGGATCGCCGGCATGATGCCGATCGGCTTGCCGTCCCCGTCCACCTGGTCCATGAAGGCGACTTCCGCCTTCGTCAGGCCGTCGATGGTCAGCGCCGTGTCGGCGCCCGCGAGGAAGTTCTTGTTCCCTACCGTGAAGAAGCCGCTGTTGGCCAGGAAGATGGTCCAGAAGACGTCGTTGATCTTGAGGCCGGACCCCCGGCCCAACTTACGAGGCACGGTGGTGATCGCGCCCAGGTCGTCGTTGATGATGTCGCGGCGGTCGAGCGAGAGCATCAGGCCGTAGGTGTCGGCCTTGTTGGTGTACTGCTCGCTGCCGAGCGTCCCGTGCTTCAGCTCGCCTCCGGGAGCAACCAGCTCGTATTGATCCTTGCCGATCAGGCGGTAGCTCGTGACCGTCTTGAAGTCGCTGACGTTCCGCACCGCGCAGATGTTCCGCCAGGTCCGCTCCACGCTGAAGAAGCCTTCGTGCAGGAACTTGTTGGCCACGTTCGACAGGATGCCGCCGATGTCGACGGTCGAGAAGCCGGCCTCGATCCCGCGGCCAAAGGCGAATCGCAGCACGGCGCGGCTGTCGCGGAAGCTGCGGCCCGTGTAGCCGTTGGCCCAGGCCGCTTCGAGCAGCAGCTCCTGCAAACCGATTCCGCCGCGGAACCGGCGCGACGCCAGGTCCAGCGCCTGCGGTTCATAGGCCGCCTCGAGGTTGGCCAAGCCGGCCGTGAGCAGGCAGGCCGCTTCGAGGACCGCGCCGTTGACCGTGTTGTCCGCAACATGCACGGCCGGAGCAGCGGGCCGGGTGATCCGCAGCACTTCGAGTTCCGTGCGCTGCTCGTTCCAGCCCTCACGGATCGCCTGGGCTTCCAGCCGCGGCGCCCGGCCGGCGCAGATGCGACGTACGGCGTCGATCCGCTCGGTTTCCGCTGCGGCCTGGGCGCGCAATTCCTCGACGGCCTGCGCGCTCGGGGCGGAAGGCGGCGGCGGCGGAGGGGCCGGGGGCGGAGCAATGGGACTAGCGGGCGGGGCGGGGTTCGGCTCGTCCATGATGGGTTCTCCGGAAGAAGGGTTCACGCCTGCGGCCACGCTGGCGCTCGTAGAGCCGTCGGCCCCGAGGTCGACGAAGCTGATTTCACCGAGCGTCGCCTTGCGGACGACGTTCAACGGGCCGCTGTACTCGCGACCATTGACCATGGCCTTCTGGCTTTCCTTGAGGAACTCAAACTCCTCAACGCTAGCGCCGACGGAGGCCTGCCAGGGAAAGCCATTCTTCGAACTGACGACGACCTCGCGGGCCGCCGCCGTATCGCGGGACACCAATCCGCCCGCGACGAGTTGCCCCTGTTCGATGCGGATGTTATCGGTGTGCCCCACGCCCGACAGCGGGTCGTGCCCGAACCGGATCGGCCGGGCCTGCGAGGGGATCGCCAGGCCTGCCAGATCGAGGATCACGGGATGGCGCCAGCCGGCGATTCGCATGGGGGCGCCGGTGTAGGCGACCATGCGGAACCGCGGCAGGCCCGCAGGCTGCGCACCTTCCACCGCCGCATCGATGTCGATGACGGCGGAGGCGAGGAGGCTCAGCGTGGCGGGAAGGCGGCGCGTGTCAGGCGTCGTCGGCTGGGGCGTCGTTGAGGGCTTCATTCGGTTGTTCCGTAAGGGGGGGCGAGGGTGTGGAAAGTGGCTGCGCCAGCGGCAATCCGAGTTCGCTCATCAGCGCCATTTCCTTGGCGCGCTGGCGCAGCTGTGCCTCCCAGTCCTGACCGCGCCGCGCGTACTCATCGGCGAGCGTGGTGGTATGGTTGGCCAAGCGAACGCCCTGAGCATTCGCCTCTTTGAGAGGGTCCACATGCTCATGGCCGTCCCAGAACCACTGATGTTGCCAGTCGGCGATGGGTCCAACGCCGGCGGGCAAGAGGCCGGGAATCAGCACCGCCTCGTCGAACCAGGCGGCGAGCACTCGATCCAGGACGACGCACTCCAGGTGCGACTGTTCGACTCGTATGGATTTGTAATAGGTCTGGTGATCGAGCCTTCCGGACGCGTAGTTGTAACCCGCGCTGTTTCCGGCGGCGATATTGAACGGCATATTCAAGCAGCGAGCGATTTCATTGAGGATTTCGTGCTTGAACTCCGCATAGGTGGTGGCAGGTTGCTGGGCCTCCATCTGGCTCATCTTCCAGCCGCCCGGCATCGTCAGCAGGGCTCGCTTCTCCAGTTCGATGGGCTCAAACGGTTCGGCAGCGTCTGCTTCGCCGTTAGCCGGCGCATCCGTGTAGAGGATGCCGGCGAAGTCGGCAGCCGTTTCGGCGGCGGCCAGCACGGCCAGCGTGAACCGACGCAGTTGCGCAAAGAGAGGGAGCGCCGGCATGATGTCGGGAATGCCGCGGGCTTGCCCAGGGCGGTCGCAGCGATACCAGTGAATGACGCTCGAGGCGGGCAGCTGGTCGTACTCGCGGTTGAGTCCCGTGCCGATGTCGCCCGGATGCCGCCGCAAGACGTGGTACTCCACGGGGTTGCCGGCCCCGTCGAACACGATGCCGTCGACGTTGTTGCCCGAGAGAGCGTCGAGGCTGGGTGTGCAGACCTGCTCCGCCTCGATGAGCCGCAGATCGAGCTGGATCGCAGTCGACAGTCGGGGATTGCTGGTCAGGACGGCAAAGGCCTCGCCATCGGTGGCGCGGGCCATCCGCATCGTCCGCAGGATGGCCGGCAGACCAACGGCCTTGGACCAACGCGAGAACTCGATCTCAATGCGGCGATTCGCTTCAGCGTCCGAAGTCATGACCTGCACTCGCGGCCCATTTCCCACAGCATCGTGGGCCAAAGTCAGAATCATTCCGCGGCAATACGAGTTATTTGCCGATTCGGCCCTGGCCCGGTTCCGCAGGATGCGTCGCACTGCGGGGCTGTTGGCCGACAGACCATCCGCGTGCGCCCAGTGCCGACGATTGTCATCGTTGGTCACGGCGGCGTCGTATCGCGCCCGCACCGAACGGACGGCGCGAGAGGCGCTCGTCCGAGCGGGATTGGCGGCGAACAGGTTGGCGAGCCAGTGAAACACGATTACTCGGCTCCAGGGGGAACGAGCTTGTTGAAACGCAGGCCCCGACGCTTTGCCTTGACCGCGTCCTTCGAGGCCAGGTACTTGTCGGCCGCGATTTGGTCGACAAGCTTGTGCTGCTCTACCGAGCCCGAATCGCCGGTGGCCTTCACGGGGCCTTGGGCGTTCTCGTGGATCGTGTCGTCGAGGTTGTCAGCCATGCAGAAGCCACATCCGGTAACCAACAGAGCGGGGATGTGGGATACTTATGCCCGCGCAACCGCGGTTGTCCGCGCTGCTGACGGAATTCCAGATGGGTGTGCGGCGGCCTACCGCTTGGAAATTGCTTGCCAAGCCTCAGATGGATCAGGAAAATAGGACTTTCTCCCACCCTCCACGCGAGGATATATGGCATCGACGCCTGCGAATCCCAACACGAAGGTTCTGATTGGCGCGGCAGTCGTCCTGGTGGTCGGCGTCGGGGGGATCTTGGCCTACAAGGGCTACTTCAGCCCGTCCCGCGACTCGCTCCGCAACGAGAGCCGCTTCACCAAGTTCGCCGAGAAGGCGGCCGAAACCCCCTGGCAGGCCGAGGCTCCCACGGCTCTGGCTGCGCAGGTGAAGTTCCGGATCGAACGGGACATGAAGATGTTCAATGACAAGCGGTTCGACGCCTTCAAAGCCCGGTTTGGGAGCTCAGAACGGATGCATAAGCAGGGCAAACAGTCGAATACCCAATACCAGGCCTCGCTGGTGGCCCTGGGGAATGAATTGGGATACTTGGAAATGGAACTCGCCCCGAATTCCGGTGCCGGCAACGGAGAAAATCCGAAGGGGTCTGGGGGGCCGGGCAAGGTTCCAGAAGGCAATTCCGCGCCGGGCAAGAAGGGCCTGGGCGGCTGAGTTCGCCGGAACGACGCCCTATCGGCGACGGCCCCGCTGCATTTCCGAGAAGCTGACGCGGCCCCGCTTCGCTGAGCCAGCGCCCGAGGTTCCTTCCAGAACGACCCCCTGGATAGATGCGGCTACGGCGCAGCCGACAAGACCATCGAACCAGTGGTTGTCCCCGCGCTCCGGACGCATCTTCCATTCGTCGACCGTCCGTCCCCGGCCCTCGGTGCGGACGCGATATTCGGCCGTCAGATGCTCGGCCAGCAGACGATGCTGGTCGACGCTGTCGCCAAACAGAGACAGGCAACCACGGTCGCCCATCGCTACCCCCAAACGGGCGTGCACGAAGGTCTTCCAATAGTTGGTGTCATACACCGTGTGCCTCACCGATCGCTTGCCTGCCACATTGGGCATCCGCCAGTTGTGCCCCACGCGATCACCTGGCCGGCGTTTGTACTCGGAGAAAGGCTGACTGGACGCGCCGACGAATCGCCCATGGCTGGGGATGACGATCCCGGCGTGCGCCGATTGCCGGCAGAACTGGTAAACCACGTCCGTGCTCGAACCCCAGTTGGCGTCGATCAAACAGCGTTCGATGCGCAGCATGGCCCCGTCATCTCGCCGCCATTCTCGGCTCAAGTATGCGGCCGTGAGACGCTCGAGTCCGGCATAGATCGAGCCTTCCAGCCCGCTGGCTTTGGTCGCGAGCGCCAGCGTGTGGCGGGCGTCTCGGAGCGTGAAGTAGGGACGCTGCTGGTCAGGGTAGGCGCCATAGTCGATGACGTACCCCGTGAAGTCGTCCTCCCAGGCTGCCACGACGAAGAACAACAGCGTCGCTTGGACATCGATGAACATCGTGAGGTGGTTGCAGCCGATCGGGGCGACGCCTCGCGCGATGCGGTTGGTCTTAGCTGCGATCTGGTCGGCGGTGAGTTCGTCATCCTGAGCGGTCGTAGCAGGAAGCGGTTCATTCTGGTATTCCGCGAAGAACGCTGCCTCGTCCTGCAGCTTGAGGTTCATCGCGTGCTGGATCGCCGAAAGCTCGTCGTAGTTATACCGCTCAGGCCAGGCGATCGTGGCGCCGGCGTCCATGGCCTCTTGATCGGCGGCATAGAACTCGGTAGCCAGGCGGATGTCACCGTGGGTGCGCAGGCTTTCCCCCCGCAACTCGCCATAGCGTTGCCACTTCTTTTCGTCGGCTGGGAAAGCGTAAACCATCTTCGTCCGCTCGCCATTCCATTCGGGGTGTTTTTCACGCGACAGGATGTTGTCCGCCATGTCGCTGGGCCGGATCACGGTGCAGGGCATGATGCCGGAGATCTTCTGGCCGGGACCGGCCAGGCCCAGGATGGCGCCAGCGAGAATCCCTTCCCGGGTGGCGCACTGCGAAAGCGAGCGGGCCGATTCGTCGGTTTGTGGGTCATCCAAAACGACGAGGGAAGGCCGCACCGTATGTCCGTCAGCCCGTTTGTACTTCATGCCGCGGATGCGCCCGGTAATTCCCGCCACCTTGATGATCGCTCCGCTGGCCACGCTGCCTGGCATGGTTGGCAGTACGATCTCGCGGGCGGTCCATCCGATGTGGGTCCGCTCGCCCTTGTAGAGCTGACCGTTGCAGCGGTTGGCGATCCCGTCGAGGCACTGGATAGGGTAGACGACCTCGGGAAAGTCCTCCAGCAAAAGGTCGTTGCCATCGAGCTCCATCTTGATCGATTCGAGCATGTCCATGGCGTGCCCTTCGTCGCTGCCAATTAGGCACACGAAGTCCCGGTGCCCGTAGAGCACGGCCCAGATGCAGGCGCACTCACAGACGGTCGTTTTTCCCGATCCGCGAGGCATGGCCATCGCGAATAGTCCGCCCCGCAGCACGGCCTGTTCGATCTTGGCGATGACCTTCAAATGGTCGGGCGACCACGGAAGGTGAAAGGTGAGCGGAAAGTACGAATCGCAGAAGAACCTAAAATCGGAGGCGGCTTGCGACTTCCGTTCAGGATTCACCACGTCAGGCAGATCACCGATGTCGCGCCCCGCGATGGCAATCGCCACGTTGCGCGCCCGTGCCCGGCTTTTTAGCTTCTCGTAGGGGTCGCCAACGGGTCCAGCCTTCGGCGCGTGACGCAATTCCACAAGCCAGGCCGTGTAACGCAACAGGTCGACGTGGCGGGCATCACCGATCCGCATGCCGGCGCGCGTGCGGTGGCGATGCAGTTGCCGCTCGTTGATCACCTCGCCCAGCGGGGTCGAGTTGAGCAATCGACACAGCTCGCTCGGTCGAAGTTTGCGGGGATCAGTCGCCATGCTGCTCTCCCGCGCCACGTCCCATTTCCTTCGCCAGCCACGCGGCGTAGCGCACCAAGTTGATCGTGCCGTCTGCGTTCGTCGGCGCGCCGGCCGCCAAGTCCGCCCGCAACATTGTTTCAGTGATCGACGGGCCGCCGACCTTGACCAGCAGGCGCACCGCGTCCGGAAGCGCGAGCGCCGTCGGGTTGATCGGTTTGCGAGACTCGTCGGTTGACATGTTTTAGGCCGCCCTAAAAGGCCTTGAGGAATTCTCGCGATGCTGGCCAACCGCGCTTGATGTGTTTCGGAACTGCTGGCTCATGGGTGACTGTCCGAGCGGGGTAATCGACCACAGACGCCAAGGAGCCCAACGATGAACACGAAGAACGACGACCGGATGAGCGGAGCGGTTGACCAGCCGGCCTTTGAGAAAGTGATTCGGGACAACCTTTCGCCCGAGGCGGTGGCCACGATCATCGCCTTCTTGCAGCCGGCGGCGTTCCATAAGCCCGCCAACGAAGACGCGCTCGACGCGCTGCTGCAAGTCGAATGGTTTGCCGACACGCTGACCGCGCTGCTGGGGGCCGAAGAGCACAACCGCCTGATGGAGGACCTGGGGCTGTAGCCGAAACCCGCCCGCGTGCGGGTCGCGGCGGGTGGTTCCCGCCGCCTGATGATGGCAGCCACCCCATCGCATCCAAGACCGAGGAGACGAATCATGACCAAGACGAAGACAACCAAAAAGGCCGCGACCCCGAAGGCGACCAAGAGCGCGAAGGCCGAGCCAGCGAAGAAGGCGGGCAAGCAGGCCAAGGCCGGCGACGAGGAAGCGAAGGCCAAGAAGGTCAGTGCCATCGACGCGGCCGCGAAACTGCTGGCCGCATCGAAGGAGGCAATGGGTTGCAAGGAAATGATCGAGGCCATGTCGGCAAAGGGGCTCTGGACCAGCCCCGGCGGCAAGACCCCCTCGGCGACTCTCTACAGTTCGATCATTCGAGAGATCGCCACCAAGGGGAAGGACGCCCGCTTCAAGAAGTCCGACCGCGGGCGCTTCGTCGCCAACGGGTAACTCGAGGAACGGGTTCCGCCCAAACGCCCCACGCTCGCCACGGTGGGGCGTTTTCTTTTTGGTAGGCCAACGACCGGAGCCTTCCCGCCGGCCGTCACAGGGGCCAACGAGTGCAACGGGGCGCGGACCGGTCGCGACCGGAGGGGCTTCCATCATCGCACCTCTTCCTTGAACCGCACGGGCTTTCCGAGTTCTTGGGCGATCTGCAACTCGCCCTGTACGCCCCGGCTCTCGCGCCAGCCATCGAGCATCAGCACCACCAACTCGTCGCACCACCGGAGATGCTCACGGTCGAATCGCTCCCAGAAATCCCATTCGACGGGAACCTCGAATCGCACCAGCGGATGCCCGTGCACGATGGGCGAGAACACGACGTGCCCGCCGCGGACAAGCTCGGCGGTCGCCCGGCAAGCCGCATCGAACCGCGACTCGCGCACGTCCGGATCAGTATGTGTGTAGGGACTGGCGAGATAGATCATGCTCCCACCTCCTCGGCCACGATCCGTTCGGCCTTCTGCCCGGTGAACTTCTCGAACCTCTGCACGATCACGTCGCAATACAGCGGGTCGAGCTCCAGCAGGAACGCCCTGCGCCCCGTCTGCTCGCAGGCGATCAGCGTCGACCCGCTCCCGCCGAAGAGGTCCAGCACGTTCTCGCCTGGCTGTGACGAGTACTCGATGGCCAAGCGAGCCAGTTCCACCGGCTTCTCGGTGAGGTGAACCATGCTCTGCGGGTTCACCTTCTTCACGTGCCACAGGTCGCGGGCATTGCTGGGGCCGAAGTAGCGGTGCGCCGCTCCCTCACGCCAGCCATAGAATGCGAGCTCAAAAGACCCCATAAAATCTTTGCGAGTGAGAACAGGATGTTGCTTGTCCCACACGATCCCCTGGCTGAAGTACAGCCCGCTGCTCTTGAGGAAAGGCGGGTAGTTGCCGAGGTTCGCGTAGCCGCCCCAGATATAGAATCCGCCGCCCGGGATCAGCACGCGGGCGATGTTGCCGAACCAGGCCGCGAGCAGGCGGTCGAACTCCTCGTCGGAGACGAAGTCGTTCGCGAGGGGCCGGTCCTTGGGGCGGAGCTTCTTCTGCGTAGGTTTCGATTTCTCAGGATGACGGGCCAGGTCGAGTCCCTGGTGGTGCGTGGTCCCAGCGAACGACGACAGGCCAGCCGCGATCGCGTTGTTCGACCGCGGTTCGACCTTCACATTGTACGGCGGATCTGTATTCGCAAGATGAACCACAGCGCCAGCCAACAGGCGGTCCACGTCTGCCGGCTTGCTGCTGTCGCCGCACAGGAGCCGGTGGTTTCCGAGAACCCACAGGTCGCCCGGTTGCGTGGTGGCCGCGTCCGGGGGCGCGGGAATATCGTCGGGGTCGGTCAGCCCTTCGTTGCCGGCGGGTGCGAGGATCTTGGTCAGCTCATCCGCATCGAAACCCAACAGTCCCAGGTCGAAATCCATCGCCTGCAACTCGCCCAGTTCGATGGGCAGCAGGTCGAAGTCCCAAGTGGCGTTCTCGGCGGCGCGATTGTCGGCGATGCGGTAGGCCTTGATCTGCGCCGGCGACAGGTCCTTGGCGACATGGACCGGCGCTTTCTCCAGGCCCAACTTCATCGCCGCCTTGTACCGCGTGTGACCACAGATGATCACGCCCTCGGCGTCGACCACGATCGGCTGCCGGAAGCCGAATTCACGGATCGACGCCGCCACGGCCTCAACCGCGTCATCGTTGATGCGAGGGTTGTTCGGATATGGCTTGATCTCGGATAGCTTCCAGAGCTCGATCTTCATGGCGATTCACTCCGTTGAAAGTTCTGACACTCGAAAGAAACTGTGTGGTCTACCGCGGCTGTTCCCACTGGCCACGGGCAATCACATCTACGCGGAAGGAACCGCTAGGAAGTGGGATGCCACCTCGCGGCAAAGCGCGACGAACTCGTCGACGGTTAGCGAACCCTTCGCTGAATTCACATGGTGCCCAATGACCCAGAGGTTGTTGAGTTCGTGAGAGCCGCCTCGCGATAGCGGCCTGATGTGATCCAGTGATGCTGTTTCCGGTGTGAGCTCGCAGCCGGTGAGCGCACAGCGATATTGCTGCTTCTCAAGCAGACCGAAGATCATCTTGGCTGTGACTGTAGATGGCAGAGGCATAGCGTCCTCCCTTTCTCTTGTTGTGGTTATTGGAGACGGTATGAGCCCAACGAACCCAACCGTCACGACTATGACGGCGAGATCGATTTCTTCCTTGTTCCAACATGCGATGCACGGCGTCAGGCCACTCGTGCGTCAGATAGTGCTCGAATCGTTGCCTGCGTCGCGGCCTGCTAGTTGCGAAAGTCCTTCGCAGTCGCAATGAAGTTTCCAAGCTCTTGACTTTCGCGGCCCAAGGATCGCGATCCTGTTCGCCGCAATGCGATTGGGCACGATGCTTCATGCGTTGGACTGCCAATCGCCAACGCCAGGAAACAACAACGCTTTCGTCGGCGATCCCTTCGAACGATGTCAACAGTCGGCTTCGGCAGATTTGCCGCCCCTTGGAGTCAATGAGAAACGCCCGGTTTCCTACGACAATTGCTGGAACTGTGATGGATTGAATTTGCACGAGAACGTTTGTCATTTGTGGCCTCCGTTCGCGCAATTACCTTGTAGAGACGCGCCGTGGGCCAACGGGTGGCGCGTGCCGCGTTCGTCAGTGACTTGGGAAGTTGGGGCCACGTGGTGCAATGTCGCCGACGCGGGCGAACGGCGTGTTCGAGTCGCCGTTGTGGATCGGCAGCGGCGCGCGACGCAGATTGCTCTGCGAGGTTAGCGAGGTTGTGCGAGGTTATTTTTAGCCCGGTTCTATTTGGTTGCGCGTTGTCTCCTGCGCGTGTGCGTGCGTGCGCGCCCGCGTACGTGCGAAGCGGGGAAATAACCTCGCTAACCTCGCAGAAAGATGTAAGTGGTTGGCGAGACTCACTTTTCTCGGCGAGGTTAGCCAAAATCGTAACCTCGCAAAGTGCGCGGTTAGCGAGGTTAAGGTTTTCGGCCTCGACACCATAGCTTTTTACATAAAGGTGATGCTGCCCAATACTTTGCGACCAAAACACGACGTGCGACCGAGGATCGTGTACAGCAGCGCGCGCGCACCGTACAGCGGCCTGTACATTACGCGCCGAAGAGCGGTAGGACGTGCCGCGCGCGCAGCGCTGTACGCCTCCCGGTGATGTACGGGCTGTGACTTCACTGATCATCGAAGAGCCTCCTTTCCGGCGCCGCATCTGCTTCCTGGAGATGCCAGACGCGAACATGTCGATGCTTGTCCTCACCGAGCGTGCGCAGCTTGCGGCCGCTGTAGATGCGACCGTTCAATCTCGAAAGATGTCGGCCAAGTGAACGCCGGAGCGCTCCCTCTCCACGATCCCGATTCAAGGTGATGATGTCGGGAATCGCTGAATCGGCAATATCGCCGTGGGCTAGAATCCGCTGCGACAGCGCCTCGACCGAGACCCCTTTGGCTCCGAACGCGCCCCACCAGGCGTCGAAGAACGCCGTCCATTGCCGGGTGTCGTCATCCTGTACCACCTGGGTCTGCGCGAGGTTGCCCAAGAACCCTTCGATCCCCGCAAACGCCAGTACACTCCCCACGGTGCTGGCCCACTGCTCAAAGCTGCCGAGCATCGGGACGTTTGCTTGCGGTTTGCCATTCGTATACCAGGCTCGCACGATGGTCAGCGCTGCCGACAGCAGATTGCCCCGATGAGCCAGCACATGCTGCTGCAGGCCTTGGATGTGGAAGCCTGTTCGCTCCCACGGTCGCTCGGCGTTTGCATCGAGCCGGATGCTGTAACTGCGCCGGGGCATGTCGCCGGTCACGCGGAGATTGTTGCCGGTGGCCGCCCACACGGCACGGGCCGGCAATCGGATCGTATCGTTGCGACCCAGTAGCCGATCGGACCACTCGCTCGACGTGAGCGTTGCCGCCAACGAGGGCGAGTCAATGGTCGTGTTGTCTGGGATATTGTCGAGAAGCACGAACGGCGCCGCGGAGAGCAGGATCGAGGTGATCTTCTTCCGCCATTCGTCGTCGTTCTGCTGAGCGGGGATCGATTCGGAGGCGACGCTTCCGACGGCAATCGAGGCCAGCGTTGTAACGAGCAGTGTTTTGCCAGTTCCCTGCACCGGTGCGTCGATGACCGCCAGCGGGATGTGCCCTGAAATCACGGGACGCATCAGCGTCGAGAACAGGATCGCCAGGGCGTTGGCGCGGCTGGGGGCGTCCGCGAAAGGAAAGTCGCTGATGAGGTCGAGCAGGATGTCCACGCATGCCTGGACTTCGTCGCTGTCGGGATTGTCTGGAATCGGGGTAAGCGTCAGCCCGGGGTCAGGGCAGTACATGAGTCGAGAGGTCGGATCGTAGCCAGGCTGCGTGCAGATCGTGCCATCGCTACGTAGAATCGGCGCTCGCGCAATTCCCGCCAGCGCCGGCAGATTCCAGTTGCCGAGCGCCAACACGTTCTCTGCGAGCGCGAGCGGCGGGTTTGCACCCACCGGTTCGTAGCCATCCTCACCCTTGCGGAGCGTGAAGAAATTAGCCACTTCGCTGAGGCGACACCGCACGCGCGTCCGGTCGAAGGCCTCAATCTTGGGCTGCCCGTTCTCATCGCGTGTGACTCGAGCCAGCGTGCCGCCACGTACGAATACAGTGGGAGGTGAGTTGGCCAGCGCCACCGCTGCGAGCGCCTGAGCAGTGAGGTCATTCAGTTGCGTATCGCAGAGCAGGATGGAAGGGAGTCCCGAATTGTTGGGCGGCGAGGCTCGTGGACGTGGTGTCTTCGGCCGTCCAGGTTTGCCTCGCGGTTCATACTGCTGGGTGACCTTGCCGAGCGCCTTACCCACCGTCGATTCGCCATAGGTCTCTTCGCCATGCCGTTCATCCCACTTGGCCCGCATCAGCCCCGAGCAACGAAACAGCCGATCAATCTGCGCCGCATCCTTGGTGTAGAAGGCCAAGGTGAATACCACCGAGGAGTCGGCTTCGCTGGCCGAGTTGAAATGCGAGTTCCAGTCGCCGGACCACAGGGCGGCGAACTTGGCTCCGCTCCGCCGCTGCTGCGAGGCTAACTGAATGATCTCGTTGTCGCTGAGTTGGGCATGCCCATTGGCGCTCGGCCGAGGACCAGTTGGCGATGTCCGCACGGCTTGTCCGTTGACGCGGTCATCGTCGCCGAACACCGTTTGATAGACGGAGTCGAGTTGTTCCTGCCGCAGTTCGACCTCGCTAGACGTCGTCTCGAGGCGTTGTCCCGTGACCGTGAAGAACCGATCGTTGTCGTAAATCTCGACTTCGCCATCGGCGTAGCGCTTGCGGCAGCGTCGGCCAGGCTTGTTGGCTTTGACGAACACCTTCACGCCGCTGCCCGACGGACTGATCTCGCTGTAGCTGGCGAGTTGCTCGATGAACTCGGCAGCCCAACTCTTGATTGCACCGGTCGCGGGATCGATGCAGTCATCTAGATCGACACCGCAGTACGGATCGTCGGCGGAAAACACGAAGCCGACGCCGCACAAACCTGGATGCATTCGGCAAGCAGCAAGAGCCTGATCGAACGTGCCCCAGGTTGCTTTGTCGTTCGCCTTGGCCAGTTCGCCGCTGTGCGGATTGATAGGCACTTTGGTTTGCTTGCCGTCGCGCTCGACCGCTTTCCACGCGACCCACTGCGCACGCTCGCGCAGGCAGACGGGCGTGTGTTGCAAAATCAGAGACAGGTCCGCCATGACCGAGGCGCTCATTGCTCCTCCTGGGCCTTCGTGCCCGGTGTCGCTGGTTGTTGCGAGGCGAGTTCGATCTGCCGGTCGAGGTACCAGCGGGCCTTCCGCAGGTCTTCGAGAAAGCGTCCCTTATGCGCAGCGCGGGCCACGTACTTCACGACGTTGCCCAGATGGAAGCCGAGTTCCCACGCTTCGATGGCATCGATCACTTCAATGCCGCCGAACGTGTAATGCCGTGGATGCTCCACGGTGTCGGGTTGAGTGTCTGCTGGATTCATTACTCCTCACCGGGAAGCGGAAACAGTTCGCCCGCGGCGGCGTACAGCCTGCCGAGTTGCTCTCCCTTGAGATAGGCCGACAAGGCGCGCTCGGTCTTGGCATAAATCACGCGATTGTCGGAATAACCGCGCCGCCCGGTGGGTGTCGATAGAAAGGCTTGGAGGAGCAAAGTAATGGGGCCGTCGGCTTCATCGCTGGCCACTCCCGTCTGCAGCACGTCCGCGAAATGCCGCACCTTTGCGTGATCTGCCGAGTAGAAGGCCCGACCGATTACGCCCCTGGTCACTGCCGTGGCAACGCCTCGATAGCGGGCGGATGGCAGAACTTCATGGGCAAAGTCGACCGCCGCTCGGTGCTGTCGCAGGAGTTTGGCCTCCTCAGATGCAGACCGGCGAGCGTAGTTCTGCAGACCCGCTAACAAGACCCGCAGCGCGGCAATTTCAGTCTTGCCCACCTTGCCCAGGCCACCCGCCAGCGTGATCACTTCGTGGTTGGCCCGGGTGCGGCCGGTGTCGATCACCTGCAAACCCTCGGGCGGTTCGTTCAAGAAGACCCGCATCGGCACGGTGAAACCCGCCAGCGCCACTGCCCACAGCCGATGCTGCCCATCGATCAGAACGCCATTCGAGTCGAAGGCGATCCCTTCATGCGTCAGCTGCCAGAGGCCTGATTTGAGCCGTCGGGTCAGTTCGTCGACCCAGCTACTCGCGACGGCGCGGTTTCGTGTGTTGGTATGCGCCAAGGCCCACTCGGCATCGGCGGGGGTTACCGCCAGGGTCAGGTTGATTCGCTGCTTGCTGGACTCGATCAGTTCGGCCAGTACGCACTTGGACAGTTCCGCCTCGGCGGTGATCGCAACGCTCATTCTTCGGCTCCTTGTTGGGACAGGTAATGGGTCAAGACGTTCACAAGCTTTTGGAGATATGGCAGGTCAAAGACGCTGATCAGCGTGCGGGCCCCCATCTCCGCGTCATGAGGGAGTTCGAGCGCGGTTTTCGCCGGGTAGGGGCTGGAGCATTCCCGAACCGGATGATGGGCTCGGGGAGAGATGCCGCCGAACTGCTGCCGAGGCTTGCGGGCTTCGGCGGCCTGACGCCGGCCCTGGCCGATATTGGCCGTATTCTGCTGGTAGGTTGTTCCGCCACGCGTAACCTGTCGGGTGGCTATCTTCGGAAATTCCGAGGATGCGTTTTGACGGTACTTTCGTACGGTCCCTTCATCGACTCCACAGTGCTGGGCAAGTTGTATATTGCTCAGCGTGGCTGCCTTGGGATGCGCAAGGGCCGCCCGCACTGCACGCTGCTTGTCTTCGTTGGACCGCCGTAGGCCGTGGCTCTGATTCGCGCTGTAGCTGAACCACTGAGCATCCCCCTGGGTGCCTTGCCGCACCTCGCATTCGATCGGCTTGCCGGGAAACGCGCCCGCCGCGGCGGCGTGCCGATGAAAACCGTCAGCCAGCCAATACTCCTGGCCGTCGAAGAACACCGTCGGCGACGGAAACGCTATGCCCGCCTCCATCTGCTCTTGGTATTCCAGGATCACGTCCTGGTGCAGTGCGGCACGCGGCTGTGTGCCGCCGTCTGTGCGAATTTGGTGTAGATTCAGTTGCATGAGTGAGAGTCTCCGCATCTCCGAATAGGGATCACTGTGCGCCGCCGACGTTAGGCGCTAATGTCGCGGATGTTCCACGGTGTCAGTTGGAGTCCGAGTGAGTCATAGGGTTGGACCAAGTTCGCTACTGGGAAACGGATCGTCGGGCAGGCAACTGGCGATCACGATGACTTTGCCGGCTGCGACGATCTGCGTCTTGATGGTCAGCAGCCACACGACCTGCGAGTCGTCGACGAACGCGCCCGCCTGCTGGAGCGCATCAAGCAAGGATTTCTGGGCGTTATCACAGTCGCGCCGACGTGCATCCGGTGGATAAAGCTCGAGCCGTACGGCCAGCGGCCCCAAGAGCGTGGGCATGCTTGAGGCCCGCACCAGGCTCCGGACGCGCTGCCGGTAGGCACGTGTCTGCTGCGTAAGAACGGGCCGCCCGCGGATGATCGAGAATGCGTGATTGATGCTTGGCGGATACGGCAATTCCAGTGTGATCATGGTTGATTCCAAGAAGCCGGGACGGGCACGGGGTATCGCCCGACGACGTGCGGCAGACCCATCCGTTGTGGAAACCACCACAACACGCGTGAAGCATGCTATCCCGCCCCGGCCGCACTCCTGAGTTACTGGATGCTGCGAAGTCGCACGCTCAGAACGGGATATCCCCACGCGGCGGCAGTGGAGCGGCGCTGGCGGCCAGCTTCATGCGTCTGTTGAAGTACACGTTCGCGTAGTCGCCTCGCATCCGCTTGGTGACCTCCAGCGTGACATCGAGCAGTTCGTCGAGCCGCTGCTGAAGTTCGCTGAACTTCGCGAGGTTGAGCCCCAGTGTCTTCAAGTCGCCCTTCACGAACGGCAACGCCGCCGGCGTGATGACGGAGTTCTTGAAGATGTGCCGATTGGCCTGGCTGCCGGCGATGACGACCAGATCCCACTTGATCATCGGGTCGCCCTTCTGGCTGTGGTCGAGCCGCACGCCCTGGATGCGGACCTGGTACTTGCCGTCCGGCACTTCGTCGTGGGCCGGTGATTCGGCCGACGCAAACTCATCGTCGTAGGCGGTGAGGTCTACCCCTCGTGACGCCGTCGGTTCAAATTCATCCTGTTCGTAGGTGGTGCTCATTTGCGGTTCTTCTCCTCAGGGGTGCTTCCCGGCTTGGTGCGTTCCGCCGTGCCCTTGCCGGGAGTGCTTTCAGGGGCGGCGGAGGTAAAGGCCTTCACGAAGGCCTCGTAGTCCAGGGGCAAGACCTCCGGCAGGCGGCCGGTGCGGTCGCCGGCCTCGTAGGTCGGATGCGGCTTGGTGCGCATAACGCGATCAATGGTGACGTTGCCGGCGGCATCTTTGCGGGGGATGGCTTCGCAATACAGGATCATGTCCACGAGCCCAAGCACCACATTGCGGGCTCGGTCCGGCAGACTCGGCTGGGTCTTTGTGAATTCGCCGGTGCGTGTTTCGATCGTCTTGTCCTGGGCATGCGAGATCAGCACGAGTCCGTAGGGCAGGCTCGCCAGCCGCGTGAGGACGCGATGCCACTCGTTCTTCACGAGCGCCCAGCCTTTGCCATGCCCCATGTCGCCTTCGTATTCGATGCCGTGCTTCCCGCAGACGTGCTCGCTGCAGAACTTGAAGGCGTTGTCGGCCGTGTCGATCACGATCGTCTTGAAGGGGTGATTGCCCTGCGCGACAAGCTTGCAGGCCGCCAAGAAATCGTCCCACGTGTACGTCGGGACCTTGAAGACTTCCAGGTGACTGAGGCCCGGCTCGCATTCGAAGAAGATGGCCTCGGGAAATTGGCTGGAGAAGGTCGAGTTGTGAACAACGAAGTCGTTGGCGATAAAGTTGTGGGTCTCAGGGATAGTCAGGTCAAACACCGGCTCGACGCCCAGCGGCTCAATGCTGCGAATGCGGTCGAACAGCATGTTGCCGTGACGGTCAAGCTGCGTTCCCTTGCAGCGCACCTGGTACAGGGCTTCACGGAGGCGTTCGGCCGCAATCTGCTTCGCGCCGATGACTCCGATGTCATCGAGAAAGCGGAGAATATCGTCTTTGCCCGCAATGTAGAGCTCGGCGCCATACAGCTTCCCCTCGAGGTATCGATCCCGGATGACGCTCACGATGCCGAACCGCAGCAAGAGATGCTGAATCTGTCGAACCATGTGGATCGACGTGGAGCTGTAGGAAATCAGCTTCCGCTCGACACTGCCATCGCAGGTGAACAGTCGGTTCAGGAACAGCGCGAGCCTTTCGCGCTTCAAGCTGAAGACGAATTCAGGAATGAATTTCTCCGCCGACCGTAGTCCGTCGAGTCCAACCTCACGAATGAACCGCAGAACATTGTTTTTTGCCGCGCGACGTCCCTTGACACGAACGTGGGTGATCCCGCGATCGTTATCAAACTCCACGAAGTCATCGCCAACCGCCTCCACCGCCTGCTCGAAGTCCTCCCGGACTTCCAGGTCAGTCTTCGTGAACACCGGGCTGGTTTGGGCGAGCGATCCGTCGGCGATCAAATACGCCAAGATTTTCAGAAAGTTGTGGTCCGTCACCGTCTCGCCGAACAGCGACTTATATTCGGCGACCACGCCGACCCGATCATTCACGGTCAGGCCGGCGAGTGGCTTCCAACCCTCACGTGTGAGAAATGGGTGCTGACCGGTGGCCTCGATGATTCGTCCCGTCTGGGTCGTCACACGGAACAACTGGTCGACAGGGTGCTCGATGAACTTGGAAGGGATCGCTGCCTGCAATACTCCCGCGATCCCCATCGTGAGCACGGAACCGGACTGCGAAGCCACTAGGTCCGCCAGCCTCGTCGGCAGTCCGCTGGTCGGATCGTAGACGAGCGTGTCGCCGCCGAGACACTTGCCTAACTTGGGCGCGGAATACAGCAGGATCGTCTGTTTGCCCAGATCCACGACGGGCTTGGTGCGCTGGGTTGGCAGCGTGACGTTCATCGGGTGCTCCTATCAAAACGAAGGGGCTTCGGACTCGGGTGTTTGGAGTTCCTCGTGCGGCGGCACGATTTCATACAGGTTGTCGACGATGTTGGGGTTGAAGCCCGACTGGCAGTACGGCAGGTATTCGCACGGCCGCTGATAAGAGAAGCAGTTCGACGTATTGAGCAGCCACTTACCGCGTCGGCGGGCGTCGAGGTACTGCTGGGTGATCTCCCACACTTCCTCTTGGAGCATGGCGAGCCGCTCTTCGGAGAGATAAACGTGCTCGCGATGGAAGGCTTCGGGGCGGCTGTACCATTCGGCCAGCCGAGCCTGATATTCTTCGTCAGTCTCCGGCAACTGCCGCTTGGCGGTTGATTTGCCGTTCTTGTTCTTCGCGGCAAGCTCGGCGTAGCGGATGGCGAACTCCGCCTCGGTCTCGCCGGCCTTCTGCTGCAAGCGGCTCTTGAGCAGCACGTTGTAGATCACGCCGACAATCGGATAGCCGAGTTGCCGCAGGTAGTGCGAGTAAAGCGCGATCTGCGTATCGGTCCACAGCTTGTCGAGGTAGTTGGCGTCGACGGATGAGGCCGTCTTATGTTCCAATAGGTACAGCCCGTCAGCGCGACGCACGATGGCATCCGCCTTGCCCGACATGACAAAGGTTTGGCTCGAACGGCCCGTGTCCGGGTTGCGAATCTCGCCCGTGAACGGCTTCTCGATCTCGACGATCTCGAAGTCCTCGTCGGCATAACAGGCGGCATAGCCCGTAAGCATGGCACGGGCCAAGTGCCAATGCGCCTTGGCTCGCTCATCGCCGGCGCTGGCGGGAAACTGCCGGTCTATGTGAGCCAACATCGATGTGATGCGGTCCGGAGCGCCGACCGAGCGATACCACAGTTCCACCGCACTATGGACCACACTGCCGAACGATAGCGACTCGGCTTTCTCGCGGGGGCGGAGGCAGTCGACGTACCGATGCTTGTACTTCCGCGGGCAATTGCGAAAGGTGTTGAGCGCCGAATACGTGAGCACGCTCTTGTCCGGCGGAGTAGGTGCGACTTCTGGCATGGAGTGAATCCGGCAATAAGGGGTGAATAGCTCAGAACGATCCTTCGTCCGCCGCACTGGGTTCGAGTAGCACTCCGTTGTGCCGCTTGGCGCCGCGTTGCTTCTGCAACTGCGCCTCGGTGAGTTGCGGCAGACGGGCGTTGACCTGCTGGCAGTGCCGGCAGATGCGATTGGCGGGACCTGCCGAAGCAAAGAGCTTGTTGCACTTCAGGCAGGTGCGTTGTCTGGTTGCCATTTCAGGGATGCTCCTCTCGGCGGCGCGTTCTGTGTTGGCCGCATCTGTTACCTATGCCGCGGCGGGCGCTGCTGTCCGGCAATTGCCGAGCGGCGAATCCGGATTCCTCCAAGAAGGGCTGCGCGGCGGCAAGCGCCTTGCGAACCTGGCGGCGAGATGTCTCCAAGTCGCTGGCGGCCGAAGAGATGCTGCCGGCCATCACGCGCCGGCACACGTCGTAGACCTCCGGCAGCATGTGGCCCAATGCGTCAGCGACGGCTTCCGCCTGCTCGCGATCCGCGACTTCATCGCGGCGCTCGACACCGAGGCGACGTTGGAGATCGTTCTCTGTGATCTCAGCCGCCAGAGGTTGCTTGCTGCGGTCGTTGTCTTTGGAAACGAAATCCAGCGAGACCGTCTCGGGACCTTGGGGCCGCACCCGCCGCTCCCGGTCCCGCAGGATCCTTGCCACGGCGGTGTTCACCACCCGGTCGATGAAGGTGTCCAGCGAAGCACGAGATGGATCGAAGCGATCCGCTTGATTGACGACCGCCAACCACAGCCTCTGCTCCAGATCATCCTGGTCCGTGCGGCCGAACCCCCGCTGCCGCGAGAGCTGCCGTGCCTTGAACTCAATCAGGTTCTTGGCGTAGTCGGTAAGGACGAACTCTTTCGTCTGGGCGTTTGACATGGCTGCCTCCGAGGTCCGGAGGCAGCCACCCGAAAGTACCGGGGTGGATGTAGGCGACATGCTGCGGCTAACTGCCGCTAGAACAACATGTTGCGACTGCCAGGTTGTGTGCCTCACGGCCTCGCAGCCAAGGCGTCACAACTCGTGTGACAATGTCACAAACCGTGTGACAACTGCGAAAAATCACAAAATCCAGTCTTGGCGGGAGACCGGGGAGTAGCGAAAAGTCTGGCCTGACGAAATCGAGGAAATCAGATGGCGTCCCAAGCGCGCGTGGTTTGCAGAAACGGCTTCCATGGCCCGTTTCACCGCCATCGTCACCGAAATGCGAACCTTATCTGCGTTCGACGTTTCCCGGCCGCGACCACCCAAGCCCGTGGCACTGGCGAGTTCGGTAGCCAACTGCTCCATCTCCCCCTGCAGTTTCTCGATCCGCCCGAGATCGTGATTCCGGCTGGCATCGGCCAGTTCTTCACGGAGGTCTCGGTACCGGGCGGAGTAGGCATCCCTGGCAGCGTCGTCCAAGATCTCGCCTGACGATCCCGTGGAAATCAGCGGATCGATTCCGGCCCGCGCCGCGAGCAGTGACACTGCCGGAATGTCGCGGTGGGGCTCGCTCAGCAGCCGCGCGATGTAGGCCAGGCCCACAGCATCTTTGAGATAGGCCGTTTCGCCTTCGAAGTTCAGCACCCAGAATTCGCCGCGCTGTCGAAAGGTCAAAGTGGCCGGAACATCTTCCGCCTGGGACACGAGCCCCACGAGCGCCGCGCGGTCGACGACGATGCCGTCGGTCGGGCACGTGGCGATGTGCGGCACCGAGGAACATGGGAGTATCCGAGCTTGCCACCACCGCTGCGGCGGCACGGCGCCCGCAAAGAGCACGATCGGGCGCAGCGCCCGGGCGAATGCCGACTGAAAGTCCGCGTCACTCGTGCCGACCAGGCGTGCGAACAACACGTCGCGGAGATTTCCTTCTACGTTCAGGCGTCCCAGCCGCCACAGCCGTTCCGGAACAAGCTCGAGTGGCTTTCCCGTCAACTGCAGACTCCCGGCTAGCTGGGCGATCACCGTCGACAGGCTGATCGCCCACTGCTGCAACAGCGCCGGCGGTATCTCCACACGCAGTACTTCAGGGCAGGGAATCATCAGGCGCACACGCCCGTCCGGCCAAGCGAGCGCGATCACTTCCTCTTCGTGCTCAAAACACTCGGGGCACAGTACGCAATCCGCGTTTTCCGCGGCCTCAAGAATCCCCAGTTCGACGAGTCGTTTGTGGGTGCCTTCCCGCCAGGCCCCCACCACGCGGCCAGGGAAAACGGGGACAGGTGCATCGACCAGCGGCCAGAACAGAGGCAATAAATCAGTCATGAAGAATCTCCCAGCGTTGAAGGCAGCGCTCGCCAATCTCTCGAATCTCATCCGACTTCGTTTTCAGATCACAGGAACTCGGCAGGCTTACCGTGAAGGTCGCCGTCTTCGTGCGCCCCAGGCCCGCCTTGAGGAAGACCAACTGGAACGACGCCTGTCGGACTTCGATTTGCGACTGGGCCAGACCCAGAGCCTCGATTTGCCGATGAATGACGTCCAGCCATCCGCGGCGGGCGATCTTGGACGTGAAGCGGATTTCGACGGACGCGGCGCAGAGCGCACTGGCAATCGGGACCAGCCCAATGCGCGTGAGCCGGACCAGGGCGATGCGGTCCGTCGTCTCGGTGGGATAGGTGAAGTCCGGCTCCATCAATCGATGCAGGTCATACACTGGACGGAGCGGATCGACCGGTTCGACATCAACGCCAAACACGGACTTGGAGAAAGCCCGCTGTAGCGGATAGTGCACCGCCTTGCTTCCCTGCGTGACGAGCTCCAGCGAGCCATCATGCGGGCCAAACACGAACAACACGGAGAAGGCGTACCGCTGGGAAACCGACTCGAAGGCGCCGTTGTCTTCGAACACCAGCCGCGAGTCGGGCCAGTCGTCCAGGTACGCGAAGAAGTACTCGCTGCCGCCGGAGCGCGTGTAGTGCTCGACATGGCAGTGGCGGCCACGCATCTCGTGCGGCCAGTAGTAGTCGCGCAGCGCACCGGCGAGGGTCTCGCGTATCTCCGGCGTGACGGTGATGCTCTGCTTCGGCAGACTGTTGCGGCGCACAGCATAGCGACTGCTCGAAAGGGAGTCGGCCCTCACGAAGAGCGCAGACCTCTCGAACAGGTCGGGATAGTTGAGGAAGAACCAGAGCACCTTGTTGAGGCGCGACTGGCATGCCGTGAATTCCCATGCCCGTTGGGGTTCATAGGACTGCAGCTCGTCGGCGAACGCGCGAATGCCCCGTTCGCTGGCCAACTCCCACAGGTCCTGAAGGACCGCCTGCACCTGGCGGCGGTGATCGTCCGGCAACGCCTGCCAAGCGTGGTAGATCAAATCGAACTGGCGGTTTTCCTGCATCTCCTCCCACGGCAAGTCTTGGAGTTCGCCACGCCGGTCAAAGAACTGGCGCAGGAGGGGAATGGACGACTGTTTGAGAATGGCTCGTGGATCAAAGTGCGGACTCATCGGGTGTCTCCAGCATTTCATCAAAACGGCGATAGGTGTTTCCTTGAGGAGAATGATCGGGCTCATCCATCGAGCCGCGAGTGACGACCGCCGATTCAGTTCGACGGTCACGCGCACCCGCAGGCGCGCACGGCGACCACCGCCATCGTTTGGGATGACCAAACGGCGGGGTGGGCGTCGTGCGGCGCCCTGCGGATGGGAATGGTTAGAAACCTTGGAAGCGCTACAGGTCCCCTTCTTGCTGGGCCTGCTCGATCTCAGTCTGGGTGAGCCAGGGCAACGGCTTGTTGGGCCGCTCGGGCTCGTAGGGATCGGTCATGGCTCGCAGCTCCCGGTTACGCTGGAGACGCTCAGTGCGGCGTTCTGCGGCTTCCTCGGGCGTTGCGGTTGGCAAGAATCGGTCAAGGTGTGCTTTCCATGGGTATCGCATTAGAAGGGCACCCCCTCGGCGCATCGAGGAACGCGGGTCAACAGAATGGGCTCCTGGCGGGCCGTCAATAAATCGCAGGCGTCTCCGATGGACTCTGCTCGCATTTCGACGCCATCGACCTCAGGCCCTTTGCGGAAGGGCCTCATCTCGACGCGGAGCCAGTGGTTCGCACAGTCCTTGAGGTAGCCGTCCAAGACGTGACCGCCCGCCGCGTCGATCAGCCAATCCATCAAGGTTTCCCGGTGAGCTTCATGGACGCGCGCAAGCAGAGAGCCAAATTGGAAAGAGGCCATTGCTTCTCCAATGAGTAAGTTGAAAGCAGGTTGTGGACGCAACAAACGCGGGAAGCGGTTTTTGGGGTAGAGCGAGGTGGTCAGATGGACCAAAGAGAGAACTGCGACTCCGACCTTTCGGCCAGCTGCCCGTCGTCAGTTCCTCTCGCTCGGCGTTCGATTCCTTGTCGGCCCCGATTCACCCGAGGGCCGCGGCGTGGAGACCTTTTCCAGTCTTCCGGAGGACCATTTATCCGTGGTCCCGAAGCTCAATCCATTGCGGCTACTCTACTGTACATCGGAACAGATGCAAGCACTTCGGCGCAAGTTTTTCGGGTCGTTTCGTAAGGGCAAGTGGGGCAAGGTTTGGCGGTCAGGCGACTTGAATTTGCGCGCAGAAAATGCCGCCGTCTAAACGGTCTCCAAGGCCGTGCCGCGCACTTCTCGCCACATCGCCCGCTGCTTTTGCCAGTCGATCTCGCCGGCTATCGGGCGCAGCAGCTTCTCGTGAATCGGCGGCCGGCCGGCTGAAATACTCGGCAGAAACAGGAGCGCCTCCTGGATGTCCGGCGCCAGATGGTTGAGATTCATGATCTGCGTGACGCGGGGCTGCGTCACATGCGCCAGGCGCGCCAGCTCCGACAAGTCGTTGATCTTGCCCCGGCGAATCTGTTGGTTGAAGCGGATCGCCAGCGCCATCAATTTGGCAATCCGGGGCAGCTGCGGCTCGCGGGGCGCCTTGGGAGCACGCGGCTGGTCCGACAGACGTCGACGCCCCCGGGTGCCACGGTTGAACGCAACGGTCTGGGTGATGGTGATCATGCAGCACTCCCCTGGCCTGCCGCCAGCGTCTTGATTCCCGTGTCGTGGAAGGAAATCGAAATGGCGCTTGCTTGGACATCGTATTCGACTCGTGCCACCAGCAGTTCCATCAACTGGCCCTGCTCGCGAGGACCGAGTGTGGTCCACAGCGAATCGAAACCGGCGAACGCCGCGTCAAGTTCGTGGCCGCTGATACTCTCGGCTTCCAGGGCTTTCGTGCGGGCGTGAATCTCGGCCAGTCGGGTCTCGCAGCCGGTGATCCGCTCCAGCAGGTCCGCCGCCTTCCCGGCCGACGTTTCGGCGTCCGACTTGGAGAGACGGCTCATGGCTGCGTGGTGCGCCTTGCGTTCACGCTGCACGTCTCGCTGCTCTTGCTGTAACGCTTGCAGTTCGTCCTCCAGGTGCGAGCGAACCTGCTGGAGCACGCCGGCACGGAGATCGGCGTCGGCCGCGATGTTGCGCAATTGGCGAACGACCAGTTCTTCGACCTCATTGGCCGGCAACGAGCCTGAAGGGCATTTACCCCGCCCGCTGTGGAGGGCGTGGGTGCAGGTGTAGTAGCGGTAGCGGGTCGTCCCCCGGTCGGTGTAGGTGTGCACCATCGTTCGGTCGCAAGCCTTGCAGTGCAGCAGCCCTTTGAGCGGCGTGCTGTAGCGGTGCCGCGGATGCGACCCGCCGCCGCTGCGGCCGTTGTGTTGCAATACGGCCTGCACGCGGTCGAACACCGCTTGTTCGATGAGCGGCGGGTGCTCTCCTTGGTACACGGCCGTCTTGTGCTTGATCTTGCCCACGTAGATCGTGTTGGTAAGAAAGCCGTACAGGTTGCTTTTGCAGAACGGCTCGCCGCCGCGGGTGACCCCCTTCTTGGTCGTCCAGGACTTGGTGATCCAGCCGCGATTCTCGAGCTCTCCCACAACCGGCAGCAGCGAACCGAGCTTGAGGTACAAATCGTAGATGGCGACAACCTTCTTGGCCTCGTCCGGGTTGACTACCAGGTGCGGCCCTCGGGAGGATCGCTCCACGTCGTAGCCCAGCACGGGCGTGCCGCCGGTCCATTTGCCCTTCCGGCGCTGGGCGGCGATCTTGTCCCGGATGCGTTCGCCGATGATCTCCCGCTCGAACTGAGCGAAGGAGAGCAAGACGTTAAGCACCAATCGGCCCATCGGCGCGGCGGTGTTGAACTGCTGGGTCACGGAAACGAAGGCGACTTTGTGCCGATCAAAGACTTCCATGATGCGGGCGAAGTCCAAGAGCGATCGGCTCAGCCGGTCGACCTTGTAGACGACCACGCAGTCGACCTTCCCGGCCTCGATGTCCGTCATCAGTCGCTTGAACGCGGGGCGTTCCAGGTTGCCGCCGGAGAAACCTCCGTCGTCGTAAAGCTCCGGCAGACATTCCCAGCCCTCGTTCTTCTGGCTCTTGATCATGGCTTCGCCCGCCTCGCGCTGGGCGTCGAGCGTGTTGAAGTCCTGGTCGAGCCCTTCTTCCGTGGACTTGCGGGTGTAGATGGCGCAGCGGACCGTTGAGGTTTCGGGTTGCTTGGCGATGTTGCGGCTCATTCATTCTCTCCCAGCTGAAAGAAGCGAAACCCGTTGCAATGCGACCCCGTGACCGCCTTGGCAACCGCCGTCAGCGACTTGTAGCGTTCCCCGTCGAACTCGAACCCGTCCCGGAGCACGTTGACCTGAATGGTTCGTCCCTTGTACTTGCGAATCAGCGAGGTGCCGGGGGTGGGCAGCCGCGAATCGTGGGATGCCGCCACGTCCAGCGTGACACTGGGCCCCGTGGCGGGCGGCATCGGGGTGTGCTTGGGGGGCGTCAGCCGGACCTCCGCGTCGTTGGCCAGTTCTTCGGCCCGGCGCCGCGCTCGGAGACTGAGATCCCCCTCGGCCTTGGCTTGCAGTCGCCAGGCGATCTTGCGGACGAGGTACGCCTTGTGGGACGACCGTGATTCCTCGCCGAACGCCTGGGCGTACTGCTCGTGGAGTTGGGCAGTTGTCATGCGCCGCAGCGCGGCGACTTCCCGTTCGATGTCCATTTGCATAGGATTCTCCCGTGGTTTCTCGGTGCGTTAACCCAACGCACGCTGAGACACACTGAGCCTCGTTCCGGCCGACAGCTCAAGTCCCTCAAGCCGGATTTCCAAGATCGGCAACGACCACGTCGGTGGAGGGAACTGTCGTGTCTTCGGGGGCGTCGTTCGCCGGGGAGCGTCGCAGAAGGCGAACACGGCGCAAGACTGCGCGAGAGAGAATGGCCACGACCTGTTCGCGGCGATGTTCTGGAGTCAGGTCCAACGAAAACCTGGGCGTGGGTGTAGGCATGGCGCGGCGATCTCTAAGGGATTGGACCGTGCAACGCGAGACGCGCGTCGCCCCTTAGGTTATGTATGCCGCTGGAGAGGGCAGATGTCCGCAAATCGGTGCAGCGATTCCTTCGGCCTGGCTCCCGCCTCCCAATCCGGGTGCGGAATGGCTAAGTGAATACCCGGCAGCGGACCGGGCTCCCGGCGCGGGACTTCGGGGCGCGATTAGGAACCCGATCTGTCGGCGCGAGCACGGAGAAGTGATGACTGCTATACTCCACCCAACAGGGTGAGAGCCAGCCCCACTAAGGCAGTGCGAAAAAATAACTTGAACAAATGCTATTGCGTTTTATTTGATTTTAGGAGATCGTCTCCGCATGCAGGATGCGGGAGCGATCAACGCGATTCGCCAGAAGTTTCACGCGATTCAACCCGTGATGGACGAACGTTCGTGTCGGCAATGGGCGGCTTCCGAGGCGATGGCGCTCGGCTGGGGCGGCGTAACGGCCGTCGCTAAAGCAACCGGTTTGGCACGCAATACGATAAAGGTTGGGATCCGCGAACTTCAGCATCGCGCCACGCATCCCAACGAGCCCGTCACGGATCGCGTCCGCCGCCCCGGCGCGGGGCGTAAACGACTGGCCGACGCCGATCCGCAGCTTGTCGCCGCGTTGGAGGCATTGGTCGATCCCGTGACGAGAGGGCATCCTGAATCTCCACTTCGATGGACGTGCAAGAGCACCGCGAATCTTGCCAAGGAACTGACTCGCCAGAAACATCCTGTGACGGATCGAACCGTCGCGGCCATGCTCAAGCGCGCAGGATATAGCCTGCAAGGGAATCGCAAGACTCGTGAAGGAAATCAACATCCTGATCGCAATTCGCAGTTCGAGTACCTCAATCGGCAGGTCGTCGCATTTCAACGTCAGCAACAGCCTGTGATCTCGGTCGACACGAAAAAGAAGGAATTGGTCGGAGATTTTCGCAATGCCGGCCGGGAATGGCGACCGAAAGGCGCGCCGGAAGAGGTTCGGGTTCACGATTTCATCGACAAGGAACTGGGGAAGGCAATCCCTTACGGCGTGTACGATTTGGCGAGCAACGAAGGCTGGGTCAGCGTTAGCGTCACTCACGACACTGCCCAGTTTGCGGCAGCGAGCATTCGGCGGTGGTGGAACGAAATGGGAGCAACTCGATTCCCTCGCGCACGAAAAATTCTGGTCACAGCCGACGGGGGCGGCAGCAATGGGAGCCGCAATCGACTGTGGAAGGTTGCGTTGGCGGAACTGGCAGATGAGCTCGGCATGCCGATTCATGTCTGTCACTTTCCACCGGGGACCAGCAAATGGAACAAGATCGAACATCGGCTCTTCTGCTTCATCACCAAGAACTGGCGTGGCCGACCGTTGACCAGCCACCAGGCGATCGTAGAACTCATTGGGAGCACGACGACGAAGGGGGGCCTCACGGTTCGAGCTGCACTCGACGAAGCGACTTACGAAACTGGAATCAAAGTCAGCAATAAAGAACTCGCGACGGTTAAACTGAAGCGAGCGGAATTTCACGGTGACTGGAACTACACCATCCATCCCCGCAAAAAGTAGTCACGTTAATTTTTCGCCCTGCCTAAGGGGAGGACCTCATCCTCGCAACGGGACGACGTGGGGCGACTTCCGATCCGAAGCGGCTTTCCCCTCGGCGGGCTAGTCGGCGCCAGGAATGAGGTACACGATGACCGCGAGTTCCAACGAGGCCGCGTCCCGGCTGCAAGCCCTGGCCCTGGCCCATGCCGAGGACATTATTGCGACCCTGCGCGAGCCATTTCTGGTTCTCGACGAGAGCCTGCGTGTCTGCACGGCGAACGCCGCCTTCTACCGGGACTTCCGCGTCTCCCAAGACGAGACGGAAGGCCGTTTGATCTACGACTTGGGCGACGGCCAATGGAACATCCCCCAACTACGGACTCTCCTCGGCCAGGTCCAAAGCGAAGTCCACTCGGTCGAAGACTTCGCGGTGGAGCATACCTTCCCGGAGATCGGGTGCAGGATCATGCTCCTCAACGCCCGCAGGCTGCCTGTCGAGAGCGGCAGCCCGGGGGTGATCCTCCTCGCCATCGAGGATCACACCGATCGAAAAAGGGCCGGCGCCGCCCTGCGGATCTCCGAGGTCCGCTATCGACGGCTCTTTGAGACGGCCAAGGACGGAATCCTGATCCTGGCCGCCGACACGGGCCGAGTGATCGACTCAAACCCGTTCATGTCGACCTTGCTGGGTTACTCGCACGCCGAGTTTCTGGGCAAGGAACTCTGGCAGATCGGCCTGTTTCGGGACATCCAGGAGAGCCAGGCCGCCTTCCGGGAACTGCAAGAGAAGGGTTACGTTCGCTACGAGAATCTGCCGCTGCAAAGCACCGACGGGCGGCACGTTGAAGTCGAATTCGTGAGCAATATCTATGCGGAGGGGGATCGACAGGTCGTGCAATGCAACGTCCGCGACATCACGGCGCGCCGCTGCCTGGAACGGCAGATGCAGGAGCTGGCGCTGGCGATGCGGCTCACCGAGGACCGCTTCCGGCTGTTTATCGAAGGCGTGAAGGACTACGCCATCTACACCATGGACCCCGCCGGCAAGATTCTGACATGGAACGACGGGGCGGCCCGCATCTTCGGCCATTCCTCACGAGAAATCATCGGCCAGAACCGCAGGGTGCTCTTTACTCCCGCCCAAGTGGCTGAGGGAGTGCCCGATCGCGAACTCAAACTGGCGGCTGCGCAGGGAAAAGCCGCGGAGGAATGCTGGCGGATCCGAAAGGACGGCGCTCGATTCTGGGCCAACGGAACCCTGAGTGCTTTTCATGACGCCGCGGGAGTGCTGCAAGGTTTTGTGAAGGTGGTCAGAGACTTGACCGGGCGCCGACGGGCGGAAACCCTGCTGCAATCCGTATTGAACGGCACGTTCGACGGCATCGTCAGCAGCGACCACCGCGGGATCGTCCAATCCTTCAACCAGGCCGCAGAACGAACTTTCGGCTACCAATCCGCGGAGGTGGTCGGCAAGAACATCAGCATGCTGATGCCCGAACCGTTCCACAGCGAGCACGACGGCTATATCGCCAGGTACCAGCGCACCGGGGAAGCAAAGATCATCGGCATCGGAAGGGAAACCGTCGGACTCCGCAAAGACGGCTCGACCTTCCCCATCGAACTGGCTGTGACGGAGTTCCGACTTGAGGAGCACGACGAGCCCCTTTTTATTGGAATGATCCGAGATATCACGCATCGCATGCAGATCGAAGAAAACCAAGCCAGGCTCGTAAGCATCCTGGAGGCAACCCCGGATTTCGTGGGCATTGCCGACACCGAGGGCCGCCCGCTCTTCATCAACCAAAGCGGAAGAAGAATGATCGGAATCGGATTCGAGGAGGACGTTAGCAAGATCCGCATAGCCGACTACTTTGCCGAGTCGGTGACAAATACCCTCGCCAACGAGGCCATCCCTTTCGCCATCAAGCACGGAACTTGGCGGGGTGAAACGGTCTTGCGGGCCAAGGACGGGCACGAGTTTCCCGCGTCTCAATTGATCATCGTTCCCAAGACCGACCGGGGGGAGGCCCGCTTCCTGTCTATGATCATGCGCGACCTCACGGAGCGGAAGAACCTGGAAGAACAGTTCCGACAGGCGCAGAAGATGGAAGCGGTCGGACAACTGGCGGGCGGCGTGGCGCACGACTTCAATAACCTGCTCACCGTCATCTTAGGCTACAGCGCGATGTTGCTTTCCAAGATGGAAGCAACCAACCCCGATCGAGAGTTCGTCACGTCGATCAACGAGGCCGGGGAACGCGCCACATCGCTTACCCGCCAACTACTTGCCTTCAGCCGCCATTCGGTGCTCTCGCCGAAGGTTCTCCGCCCGAGCGAGGTCGTGCGGGAAATGGAGAAGCTGTTGCGGCGGCTGATCGGCGAAGACATTTGCCTCGTCTCGGTCCTCGACCCGGCAACGAGCAAGGTCAAGATCGATCCCGACCAATTGGGCCAAGTGCTGATGAATCTCGCAGTCAACGCCCGCGACTCGATGCCCAAGGGGGGCAACTTGACCATTGAATCCCGCAATATCGAGTTAGATCAGGCCTACGCACGCCTGCACATCAAAGCGAAGCCAGGGCACTACGCCTTGATTACACTGACCGACTCTGGGTGCGGCATGACGCCTGAAGTGAAGGCGCGAATCTTCGAGCCGTTTTTTACCACGAAAGGCATCGGCAAGGGAACGGGCCTGGGGTTGGCAGTCGTCCATGGAATCATCGAGCAGAGCGGCGGGTTCGTGGAAGTTTATAGCGAGGCAGGCATCGGGACGTCGTTCAAACTCTATCTCCCTGCCGTCGATGAGGGAGAATCGGCGTCCAAAGAACTCGACTCCGCGAGCGTTCCGCACGGAACAGAGACCGTGCTGGTGTGCGAGGACGAAGCAAGCCTGCGCGGGTTGGCCCAGCTCATTTTGCAATCCTGCGGCTATACGGTATTGACCGCCAGCGATGGCAACGAGGCAATTCAAGTCGTCGAGGATCACCAGGGGCATGTCGACTTGCTGTTTACGGACGTCGTGATGCCGGGCATGGGTGGTTTTGACCTGGCCCAGGCCCTGCAACGGAAGTTACCGCATCTCAAGGTGCTGTTCTCCAGCGGTTACACGGGCGATGCGGTGCTCCGGCACGGACTCGCACAGGAGACGGTCGCTTTCCTTCCGAAGCCCTATGCGCCGCTCACCCTGGCCAGAAAGGTCAGGCAGGTCCTGGACGAAAGCAGGTGATGCGAGGCGCGGCGGGTGGGTGGCACCCCGCAACCTCGCCGTACGGGCGCAGAGAATCGGCCTCTAAAGGCACTCTCCCTGGCACGCTCATAACCCCGCAACAACAGAACGTGCGCATGGCTCGGAAAATGTCTCTCCTCGCGCGCGACAAAGAGACAAAGACCGACTGGGCCCGTTTGTCTTTTCGGAATTGGCGCTCGCGAAACCGCCAAGCATATCAACTTGCTAGACCAAAGACTGCCGGCGGCGCTGGTCGGAAGCCTGGTTACTGCGACCGTGGGAGCGGTCGTCCTGATCGGCCCCCTTCGGATGCCATCACTCCGCTTCGCCGAAACAAGTGATCGCGTGTCAAATCCCTATTGGCGCGATTCTTAGTGACTCAGTGAATCCCATACTTCGGCCGTGCGATGAACGCACGACCGAAGTCGCTAGAGCCACGTCATGCCTTGGCTACCACGGGGCAAAGTAATACGGCTGAGGATTGTAGTAGCTGGTTGTCGGGCCCGCGCCGGTATTGCTGTATCCCTGGTACGACCAAGGGGTGCGCGAATGCTGATGTGGCACGAAATCGTGGGGTCCGTTGCCGTACCACACGTTCGGACCGTATGGGGTCTGCGTCGCATGCCAATGCGGCTGATAGTCATGCCCGCCGTTTCCGTAGTAGGAACCGAACTGCGTGCCAAACCCGCCTCCGCCATAAGCACTGTGGCCCCTACCGTATCCGTACCCTCCGTATCCCGCGCGGTTGTAGCCACCGCCCCATTGTGCCTGCGCGGACTCCTGCAATCCGAAGCATACTCCCATTGCTAAGACCGACGTGAACAACAGATTTCGCATGACCCGTCTCCTTCTTCGTGCCAAGAGAGCCCGCATTGGGAGACTGCAAACGATGTGCCACCATGAACTCTTGATCTTTTCTGCGAGTACCGTGAGGATTCTTCGCGCGACTCGCAGACGACCACTCCAAGAGTGTCGCAGAAACGCGACGCATCGCGACACATCGCGCACTCAGCGCCAGGGTTTGCCCCGATGAACTGAAGGCCCCCAGACGGGACCTGTTAAGACCCCAGGGGGCCGCCTAGTTTCCAGGTTGTCGCTCAGAGAGTGCACCCTTGGTGCAGAAGCATGGGCTCGTGCTTCGCGCTCACCCGCCGTGTGCCGCTATTTCTCGGCGATCAGCGATTCGATTTGCTGTCGCATGTATTCTTCCCCTTTGGCGCCCTGCCAGTTCAGTTCCCCCGGCCAAAAGTGACGCAGGTAGCCACGCTTGTCGATCAAATAGACCGACGGCCACATGGAATTGCCCCAGGCGTTCCAGTTGTCGTTCTTGGCGTCGATGAGCACCGGGAATGCAAATTTGTCCTCGACGGTCTTGCGACGTACGTTCTCGGACTCCTTCTCGTTGGCAGTTTCCGGCGTGTGGATGCCGACAACGACAACACCCTGGTCTTTGAAGCGATCGTGCCAAGCACGATACGAGGGGTAGTTGCGGATGCAATTGATGCAGCCGAAGGCGTAGAAATGCACCACCACAACCTTGCCTCGCAACGTCTTCAGTTGCAGCGGCGTGGAGTTGATCCAGTCGCCAGTGTCCACCAACTCAGGCGCCCTAAAAGCGGGACGCCCCAGCTCCGCGAGGTTGAATGGCGCACCCAAGATCTTCTTCCACGCCGTTAGCTGATCGGGTTCCAGTAGATCCTGAACCTTCTTGTGCTCGTCCCTCTTCAGCTCGGCGAATCTCTTGTCGAGTGCCTCGCGCGGCTTGCCAGCGTTGAGTTCCTTTTCCACTCCCGCGACAGCGGTTTTTGTCTCCTCGACGATTTCAGCGATTCGTTTGCGCTGCTGGTCGGTCTGCCGCAGCTGCTTCGCGACTTCATCGCCCAGCAAGCCTGGCGTGCCGGTTCGCTGCAGCAGGATTTCCGAGAGACGCTTGTTCTTGGCGGGCGCTAGCAGCGAATTCACGAATGTGCGGGCCTCGGAAATGATCTTCGCGGCGCCAGCCATCGCCTCCTGCTGCGGCTTGTTGCGCAGAGCGAAGAACTGCAAGTCGAGGAGGTCCAGCCGCTCTCGATAGGATGCCTTCTGCTCCGGGGTGAGCTTCAACTCGTCAATCACCGCCGGCTCGTGGAGCAGAACCCAATACGGGTCGTTCCCGGCGTAAGGGTCAATGGCCGAAGCCTGGGTCGCCCAGCACAGAACGAGAGCCAAGCTCACGGAATATGGATCGATGCGCATGGAGCACCTGCATGTGGCGACAGAGAGTGTTGGTCGGCTCTTGAATGCAGCATCCCACGGCAGCTTACGCCGTGTGGCCGTTGCACGTTGAGGTCGTTCTGCTCGAGGCGCATTTCGTGGCCTCGTCGGACTACATCTACCGCGGAGCATACCATCGTTGGCATAGGTGCCGCCACGTTCCATCTTGCCAGGGTACGGCCCATGGGAGCCCCTACGGGAATAGAGCTTGGTCGCACACTCGCATCCACCCGGGGGGGAATCGCTGCGAACAGGCGAAAGTGATCGCGAGATTTCTGGCCTGGTTTCGCCCCGGCTGTTCAGGGGCCTCCCCAGCCGCTGCTTGCATCGCAGCTTTTCACTTACTGCCCCAACGCCAAGTGAGAGGCTCGCCATTGAACCAGAAGCCGCTCGGTTTCGGCGCCAGGCGAGCTTCGAGCAACCTGAATCTGTCGGCTCACGAGGCCGAAGCCGGCCCCGGAGTACGATCCAGATTCTCCTCGTTCAGTTCTCTGATTCGCCATCCGGCTACCGAACGCCCCTTTCGCCGCCATCGCGTAATCTTGGCGCCAAGCTCACAGCTCGAATTCGGCACGTGCCCCGGGGTCGATTTGACGCGCGGCTCGCAGGCCGGATTCGATGGCTCCTTCTACCCAACCTGATTTGAGGGTGGTGAAATCGCCCGCGAAGTGCAGACGCCCCTCGGGGGTTTGCCACTCCTTGATCATCCAGCCGCCGCCCAACGGCAAGTCGGCGAAGGCGGCTTTGATCCACGGTTGGTCCGGCCAGGAGAACTCTCCCATCTCGATCACATCGTCGAGGAGGCCCGGCAGGTCCTCGCGGAACTGCGCGAGTACCTCATGCGCCCGCGTTTCCTTGGGACGACTCCGATAGTGCTCCGCGTTTTTCCCCGTCATGTAGAAGAACACGTTGCCGTGGCCGCCGGGCTCGTTGCCGGTGATATCGACGACTCGCTCCCACGGGCGATCCGAAGCGGCCATCGGCCAGCCGCGGACTCCTTGTTGTAGCCAAGGCGCGGTCTTGGTCTGGACGTAAACCTTGACGACGGGCGACCACCCCAGCTTCTCGATCAGTTCCTGCTTTCGTGGACTGAGTTTGGGTTCGACCTGCAGCTCACGCAGGACGGGGAACGGGATCGTGCTGATGATCGCATCGCCAATCCACTCCCGACCATCCTTGGTCTTCACGCTAGCCTGCGTGGCGGTCTGCTTGATCGAGACCACGGGACTGTCGAGATTCACACGCTTGCCCAGAACCTCGGCCATGACCTTGGGCAGCCGATCGTTGCCGCCGGCGATCCGAAACAGATTGCGGTCGGCAAAATGATAGGCGAAGTCAGGCAACAGCGCCAGAACGGCCGTATCGACCGTCGCCTCGGCGGAATGTGCATCGACCAGTTTGATAAAGGCCTCGGAAGCACCAAGGGATTGCAGAAGTCCCTTAAGCGCCACCTTGTCGTACTTCGCCAGGGTCGCCGGATCGGGCCACGCGGAGTCGAGCACCGTATTCAAGTTGATTCCGGCTCGCACAAGATAGCTGGCAAGCAGCGAGGATAGTTCGACGTTACGCTCGTTTGCGTGCATCGCCCAGGGCCAAGGCTTCATCAACGACCCGTCTGCGACCTTGTCGTCGACGTGATACCGCGGAGTGCCGTCGTTCATCGAAATCAATGGGAGTTTGTATTTCTCCAGATAGCCACACACCAGGGGCATGTTGGTACGGAAATGCCCGCCCCCGGCTTCGGTGAACTGTCCGTCCTTGAGTGCCACCGATAGTAGGCGGCCCCCGACGCGTTTCTGATACTCGATCACTTCAACATGGTGACCGCGGCGGTGCAGCGCCAAGGCCGCGGTCAGCCCGGACATGCCCGCACCGAGCACGAGGACGCGCTTCGCCTTCGGAGGCGGGTCGGACGCACGAGCCGCTCGGATGAACGGCGTGCCTACAAGTATCCCGGTTGTCAGCCCGGCCTTTTCCAAGAAATCTCGGCGACTGAGGAAGTTCATTAGGGTGCCCTGCGCGGCCGAATTGGAGATCTACAGAAACCAATATACCAGGAGCCCCAGCGTTGGTGCCGGACGGGCGTGGCACCGCTGACCCAACAGTGCGAACCGCGGGCCGGTGCCCATCGCAAAAGCCGGTCCTCCCCCGCCCTCTGGCAAGTCGAAGCGACGGACCATCTCCAAGGAAGGGAGGAGACTGCGATCAGTCGTGGGCAACGCACCCAATTTGCCTCCCCGACGGCACGGTCATAACCCGCCGCAACAGAGACATGCGCATGTCTCGGGTTATGTCTCAGAGAATGTCTCTTTGTCGCGAGCAGGGAGAGACAGCGACAGAGACAAAGAGAGTTTGGCCGAAAACGACCCGAGTGAGGGGGGAGATCGGCCGAGCCCGATGTCTCGGCTCCGAGAGCAAAGCCTCGCGAACGAACTCGCAAGTAGTGGCGATTCCTCGCGTTCGAACGAAAAAAGCCGAGGTGGTTAACCTCGGCTTTGTTCGTGAACCCGTGGGCGACATCCGTTCGCACCATCGGACTTCAAGTGGTGCGGTTCGCACTCCATTCAAACATTCTCGCCTTCTCAGGTCATTTGTCCAGCGAATCACCCGGCGGCCGTCTCTCGTCGCGTTCGGGTTATTGCCACGAACCGCCTCGCTTCCATTGTTGCTTGAACGACTCTCGATTGGCAAGCCGCAAGGCAATGGGTTGGAGAAAGCTACGAACGCTTGGCAAAACGATGGCAAATGCGGGGACGTTCGCGAGCATGCTGCGCCGCACAAATGCTTTCCATTGAGCAATCTTCGCGGCGTCGCTGGCGAAGCGGTTGGAAAAACAGATCGGGTCGGATTCGATGGGTGTCTGGCGTTGTTCGAAGGTGGCGCGGATTGCAGCCGCCAAGGGCTCGCCCTCAAAATCGAAGTGCGCCGCCAACGTGGCAACATCGAAAAAGTCCTTCATCCGGCTATTGAGCTCGCCGAGCTTGACCATTGCCTCGAACTTCTCTGCAATCGCGGTTTCTCGATTGTAAGCGAAAAGTTCGGCGGACGGTGAGTCCAGAATCGTCGGGTAGTTTATTTTCGATGCGGCCGGCGTAATGACGTCGCTGAATCCGATGTCAATTTGCATGCCGATTCGCGCGGTGCCGAGTCTAGCGTTGAATGTAGCTCGAACGCCCTCGTAATCCGCGTCCTCGGTAATCCGCTCCGTGACCACGCTTGTTGCGTCGAAAGCGAGTCCATCTTCTTCTACTTGCGTTTGGCAGACTGCCGCAATCACGCCGCGGATTGCCTCCAAGTCGTTACTCAGCCGCCCCAGCAAATCGATATCGCGCGTGGGCCGCGTAGTCGGTATTTTCCAAACGACGAATAGAAGCGCTCCTTTCAGGACGAATTGGTCGCGGTACGTCGACTGCGAAAGTCGAAAAAGCCAGCGTTCCAAAGCGTAGTATTGAAGCACGTCGCTGAACTGCCGGTCGGCCGCCTTGGCGACGTTGGCGAGTCGTTGACGCACGGAGGCAGCGATGTTTTTGATGGGGCCCTTGGTCATACGCTTGCCTCCAGATAGGGGCGTAGGATTTTCTCGACTCGACACACGCGAGCGAATTCCAGGACTTGTTGGAGCTGAGGTCGTCGGCGCTGGCGATAGGTCTTCAGAGCTTCCAGGGCGACATCGATCCCAACTTTGTTGCGGTATTTGAAGCTGTCGGCGAGCGTTTTTTCGGGGCTGTAAATTCGGACGGTCACGCCGTCGATTGAATGGGTTTCAATTCCGGCGGCAAACGCCTGTTTAGAAAAACGGAATACGCGGACTGGCGGATAGAGGATCACGGGTTTCCGGGCGGACCGCGTAAGCGCCAGGTATACTTCATGGGGAATCTGCGTTGTGAGTTGATGGAACGCCAGCGCCGAGATCAGGCAGATAACGCCTTGGGGCACTCGCTTGGCGACTGTGGCCAGGTCGGGTTCGCTGAGCGGCGGTAGGCTGGCTAGCCGAAATACGCCTCGCGACAGTTGTTCCAGCTCTCCGGTATCCCGCATCGCGTAAAGGGTCCGGGGGTGAATGCCGGCTTGGATCGCTTCCTTCGTTCGGAGCGTACCCCCTTGTTTGTCGAACGCTTTGCGAGCGTTTTCGGTCGAATTGGACATGACGCAGCTCCGGGATGGATATAAACGCTCGCACATTCTATAAAGTGTATGCGTTCTTATCCAGTCTGGTCGCGGGAAACATCGGGGGTTCGTGGATAAAGAGCCCCCTGCACCCGCCTGAGGTTCGTCAAAACCAGGACGGGAACGGGCGGAAATTGCCCCCCTGCGTGGCGTAAAACTGTTTGCACCAGGGGACACTTTCTGCCCCTTTACGCAAACGGTTGTGGAAACGCTGCAGCCGCCCGTGAACGGAGCGCGGCGCAAACGGCATACATAACCGAGGGAGGGCGCGACGTGCGCCCCATCTATCTTCTCTCGGAACAAGAACGATGCCGGCACGCTCCTTGTCGCACCCATCCGAATTGACGTCCGATCAGCGATTCCGCCATCTGGCCGCGATCCTCGCTCAAGGTGTTCTTCGTTGGCGACAGCTCGCCCATCTGGCCGCTGTCGAAAATCTCTCGCAATCTCCGCTCAGGGGCCTTGAGGTTCTCTCGGAAACGAGGCTCTCTGTGTGCGTGGGTTTTGATCCCGACCTGGAGACCACGAATGCGAGGTGAACGATGGAAGAAACGCGAGAGAGTTCTATTGCCGCCATTTTGGCCCGCGGGCTGTTCCGCGTCCGGCGACGGCACGGACGCGTTGGCCTGACGGGCGACCCGCCCAGCGCCATCCCCGAGGCGGCGTCCAACGACAGCCAACATTGTCGCGAGCCCGAGCCACCACTGGCCAGGGCCGCTGCGCAAGGAGGTGAACCATGAAACCCGAAACCGCTGCGGAGATCGCCCGGCTCGAAAACTTGTCGGTCCACGAACTGGCCAAACGATATGAAGAACTCTTCGACGACGAATGCCGGAGCCGGCACAAACGCTATCTGATTCGCCGCATTGCTTGGCGATTGCAGGCAAACGACGAAGGCGGTCTGACGGAACGTGCGTTGCAACGCGCCGGCGAACTGGCGGTCGACGCCGAAATTCGCGTGACGCCACCGCGTGAACGGCAATTGATGAACAACCGGGTCGCAGTCGCGCAGCCCGATGGTTTCGTTGACTATGACCCGCGATTGCCGCCGCCGGGCAGTTGGATCGAACGGAAGTACAAGGGACAAATGCTCCGCGTGCTGGTCCTGGAGGACGGCTTCGAGTACGAGGGTCGGCGGTATCGCTCGCTCTCCTCGATTGCCAAAGAAGTCACGAGCACCCACGTCAACGGCTTCCTGTTCTTCAAGCTGGGGGGCAAGGCATGAAGAAGTCCGTAAAACCCTCCTCGCCAACGAGGCGTTGCGCCATCTATACCCGCAAGTCGAGCGAAGAGGGGCTGGAACTCGAATTCAATTCGCTCGACGCGCAGCGCGAGTCGGGCGAAGCCTTCATTGCCAGTCAACAGAACGAGGGCTGGGTCTGCTCGCCCGAACACTACGACGACGGCGGGTTTTCCGGGGGCAGCATGGACCGGCCGGCGCTGAATCGTCTTCTGGCGGACATCACCGCCGGCAAGATCGACTGCGTGGTGGTCTACAAGGTCGACCGGCTGAGCCGATCGTTGCTCGACTTCGCCCGCATCATGGAGACGTTCGACAAGAAAGGTGCCTCGTTCGTATCGGTCACGCAGCAATTCAACACGACCCATTCGATGGGCCGGTTGACGTTGAACGTCTTACTTTCGTTCGCCCAGTTCGAGCGCGAGATCATTGGCGAACGCATCCGCGACAAGATCGCCGCCCAGCGCCGCAAGGGGAAATGGGCCGGCGGCGTTCCCGTCTTGGGCTACGACGTCGACCGCACGAACCCCAGCCCCAAACTGGTCGTGAACGCCGAGCAGGCGACCCAGGTTCGCCGGATTTACAGCCTGTATCTGGAACTCGGTTCGCTCCTGCCGGTGGTTGAGGAACTGACCCGTCGTGGTTGGTGTAACAAGGCCTGGACGACCAAGAAGGGCGGCGCGCGCGGGGGGCGGCCGTTCGACAAGTGCTCGGTCTACGCCCTGCTGACCAATCCGATCTACATCGGGAAGATCAAACACAAGACCGACGTGTTCAACGGCGAGCACCAAGCGATCATCGATGCTGATGTGTTTCGCAAAGTTCAGACCACGTTGCAGCAACACGGGCGTGGGCGCGGCAATTACCTGATCAACAAATACGGGGCGCTACTCA
>Ga0335394_10000236_pt1 | contig 56832 bp, 45 predicted proteins | sample MAT03_FD_205741 | JGI IMG/M metagenome (GOLD analysis project Ga0335394, IMG submission 205741) | Freshwater microbial communities from Lake Fryxell liftoff mats and glacier meltwater in Antarctica - MAT-03 (spades assembly) (version 2) ... | reverse complement strand
TCAGCAATGGAACCCACCACGCTATAGCAGCAGCAAGGCTGACAGATGGAATGAAAATAAAAATTCCCGTGATTGTCATGCTGATGCTGAATGCTAGTTGCTGTATTTTGGATACTCCGGTTTTTGCGAGTTCTACAATATTTAAGAGTTCCGGGTTTTCAAACAGGGCGATATCGTCGAAATTCGCGACTTTTTCGAGGACTTTTCCTTCGACTGCGCCTTGAACTCGATCGCGTAAAGATGTTACAGTAAAGGAACTCATGGTTTCGATGGAATCGCCGACTAATTTGAGACTTAAGACTCCGGCAACACTCCACAGCAATATTGGATGATCAAGCATCAAAGTTAAGGGCTGTGCTGTTTGGGTTGGCGACAGCAACCGAGAGACTTCATCAATGATTAATTTATTTAAAAATAGCACGCCTGATGGGGCAGCACCGCGAATAATATTGAGTATTATTAAGTTGCGGAGTTCAATTGGTGCGGCTTGGATTATTAGGCCCAGGCTGCGCCGCAAAGCTTGGAATGTGGTAATTTGGATGGGCTGCATCGTTTGTGGGTGAGTGTCGGGTCTACTCATTGCCTCCCGAAAGTATATTATAACTGTATTTATTAACCGCTTGCCAAGCACAGACAGGTCACTGTATTGGTCAATATAAGTAGGTGAAATTCAAAAATTATAATTCCGAAACACCGATCGATAAAATTCATTCAAACCCAGAATGCAATAAATATTAGGCAGGTAAAACTTTAGCTCGTTGTTTAAAGCTTTTGAAGTCTATTACTCGTGATTTTTTAGCAGCTTCCCAAATATCATTAACGATATCAATTAAGGGAGGTATCACCAGTAAAACGTACTGACCTACCTCTTTATTTTTTTTGCCAGCAACTTTGACGGTTGTGGGTATTCTATCGCTAAAATCAGACCAGTCTTGCTTCATCCAAAAAACTTCATCTCCAACTACAACTAATTGCTTGTCTCTCAGACTGTTGTCATAACCGCTTTCGTCTAAAAAATTGATAATTTTTCTGACGGTTTGTAAAGAAACATCTTTTCTTAAATGTTTAATTGCTCGAATTTCTAGTAACTGCTCCCAACTAAAAACTACAGTTGGTCTTCCATTATTTCCAAATCTCTCAGGAATAACTAAGCCTACTTTTTCTAAATAAGCCAGTCGGCTAGACGTGCAGCCTGCCAGATGTATTGTTTCTTGTCGTGTAAAGCCTGACATCTGGTTCATAGTGGTTTGCTTCCCCATTGCTGCCTGAAATTGTAGTTTTAACCTGCTGAGGCTAGAGCTTGTCTAGTATGGATGCTGTGCAACCTTAAAAAAGTATAACTTAATCCTCTTAAGTCTGGCTCATTAAAACATTGTTATACAAATTTAATTTTTTATAGAACAACGTGTTATTATCGATCGTATTCAAAAAACTTTCGTAGTAGACATAACTTTGGTATGGCTGGCTCACCGGGACTTGATTATGTAGTTGAAACCGCAGAGCGAGTGTGGCAAATGCAGCCACACCGCAATGTGCGTATCCCGGTAGCAGGCAACGATCCTGTGGCTGTTAATGCTATATGGACAGATTATGGACTCCGCCCGAGCGCAACTAATCTGGCATTTATGGTTCAAGCTGTTCCGCCACAGGAGATGAATCAGTGGAAGCGGTGGCTGCGCGATTGGCCTGTGCGTGCGGGGCTGCTAATCTCGGATGGAACGTATCTGCTTCAGTATTACGAGCCATCCGGCAAGTTAGAGGAATTAGAAATAGAACCTGACTCTCTGGCTGTAGAGTTGACTGCACCCAGAAGTCGCCTGTTTACACCAAAAGCATTAGCAGAGTTTCGTACCGGTCAGCTTTCACTGGCAGATTTAGAAGAGTCAATTTCGGAAAATAGCTTCTCCTTTATACTTCGACAACGAGCCGAGCTCGATCGAGCATTTCAAGAGGCAATTCGGGGAGCGCTTGAAGAGATTGGTGTTCCAAATCAGCGAAAACATCCACAAAGCGTCATCTCCTCTCGCACAGAGATAGCGGGTCATGCAATCCGTGTGGCGATCGCATATTTAGCAGCACGAATCTTAGAAGATAAAGGCTTTTTTGGTTCCTTAATCCCAACCAACGATCCTCAAACCTTGCTCGATCGCACTGTATCTCGTGCGAATGGTTTTTTCAAGAAGGCGCTTGAGGAATCAATACCGCATTTAGGCGATCGAGTGTTGCAGCGTTTAGCTGCTAATTTAGGGAGTCGAGTCAGCTTTGCCTTAGTCGATCATAAAGATGTTGGACTGCTATACGAGCGAGCTATCAAAGAATTGCCCCGCGATATTGGAGGTACAGCTTGGAGCGATTTACAACGGCACTATACCCCTGTGGCGATCGCTGAACGTATGCTTGAATTGCTTCCTTTGGAAAGGTTAAGACCAGAGGAGCGAGTAATTTTCGATCCAGCCGCTGGTTCAGGTAGTCTTCTTTTAGCTGCTACATCTCGTCTTGCTGGGATGTCCGATATTCCTGAAAATATCAACGAGCGAAAATCCTATCTTGAACGTCATGTAGCGGGTAACGACTTAGACCAATATGCACATTTGGTAACACAACTCCGCTACACTTTGGCAAGAGAGTCGCTGGGTGAAAGTGTAGCATTTCCCTTTCCTTCTCACTTTACTCATCAAGATTACAACAACCTAAATACCGCAAATATGGGCATCAAGCCCCGTGTTATTGTTGCGAATCCTCCTTTCGCAAAAGATGGGAATACTCAACGTGCAGCAAAATTTATCGAAAAAGCTTTGAGTTGGTTGCAAGAAGACGATCAATTTGCTTTCATCCTACCCCAATCTTTCTTGACAAGCACAACTCTTGGTGTCCCAGATGCACGTAATTTGTTAACTGAAACTTGCCGAATTTTTGAAGCATGGCAGTGTCCAGAAGGCACTGTTGGGATTGATGCAAGTCAAGATATATGTGTTGTACTGGGAAGTGTAGCAAAAAATAAAATAATATTTCCTTTAGCTTCACGAGCAATTTTTTCTAGAGCTAAGATTACTGATACCCGTGAAAATGGTTTTCTTGGTACAACATGGATATCACCATTAGATTCCAATAATAAAAATTGGGAATCAGTTACCGCACCTCCCATTTTCCTAAAAACTCCAACCATTCCACTAGGAAGGCTTTTCTTTGTTTTTAATGGTGTTAAACCTGGTAATCTTGGTAAATTGTATCCACCCGTTCAGAAATGTCCAGATGGAGTTATCTGCAAGCGCTACTGGCGTTTAAGTTGGCATGATAAAAACAGACTTTGGGCAGATCCAGAAAACGTAGATAAAGATAAGCGTTGGCTAAGATATGGCGAACAATTTCTTGATGCACCGCGCCTTAATAAGGAGAATTTATTAGACTTGCCTAAAGTTTTAGTAGGTAGCGATGTCAATCGCGGAACTTCAAATCCTCTAGCAGCCCATCTAGATACCACAGGTCTATGTCCAAATAATCATATATTTTGTATATTTCCCATTAAAGAAGCAGGTAAGCATGATAAAAAATATGATGTTTGTCAAGAATGGCAGGAGTGGGAAGTGTTAAGCTATGAAGAACAAAAGTTATGGCTGTTAGGTGTTCTGGCATCAAAAATAGCTGGAGAACTTTCTTTGGAAGGCAGAAGTTCAAGAGGTATTACTAAAGATTTGTTGTATCAACTACCCTTACCTTTCAAAATTGACAGCAGAATCATTGAAATTACTCGTCAAATAATTGAACGAGATCGACAGCGCCTTGAAATTCCCGAGCCTGATAATCTACGCAGACAATTAGATGAAATTGTAGAAGAATCCTATGGAAATCCTCAGTGGATAGAAATTAAACGCACTGGAGAACCTCCAGAATTAGAACTATGGAAATCCGAACGAACAAAGCATACATTTACAGTGCGTGGTCAAGTTTTAGAAGTATCGGAAGATCACAGTCAAATTCACTTATATTTGAGTGGACTGCTAGATGACAATAGACAAGAATGGCTACCAATTTTACCAGAAATGCCTGGGTGGGCGCTGGATGGTACAGTTTTTAAAGCTGAACTAAGTCAGGATGTAGAAACATTTCAAGAACTTGCCAAACGTCCTTGGGCTATTAGGCAATTTCGCCATACTCCTCGTCCTTATTTAACCGACGATGAGCTAAGAGAAGAATTAGGGATAGAGGAGTAAAAGTAAATTTTATGACTTGTGAATTTGTTTTTTTACCAGTTGGCAATGCTGATAGCATAATTATCTATCCTGATGGCGGTTCAGCCGTTGTAATTGATCTGCATAAAATGCCTTTACTCCGTCAGTGGTTTCAAAATAAAAGAGAAACTAATATTAGTAGAATATATATTACCCACGAACATAGTGACCATTTTCCATCAATAGATAGTTTAGTTACTTTTCTAGAAACTTGGTTAAAAACAGGAACGATAGGAAGCATTTGCCTTCCTTATGAAGTATATAAAAAAGCCAGAAAGAAAGTAGCTGATGGCAAAGGCAATGGACTACTTAGAGATGCTCTGCTACGTCTCAGAGATTGGGAAAAAAAGAATATTATCAATTTTATAGAAGTTACTCGCGGCTCAAATCCATATTCTCAAGATTCCTTAGAAATTCATGTTTTACATCCAGGGCTTTTATATGCTCAGGATCATCTTGCCAAGACTGGTGCTAAAGATAATGAAATATCAGTTGTCTTGCGTGTTACTTATGGCGATTTTGCTGCACTGCTACTTGCAGATATTGAAGGGGCTGGACTGAAGGAGTGTGTTGATAGTTCCATGCTCAGTCCTCTTGAATTTAGAGCAAACATCGTAAAAATTCCCCATCACGGAGCATGGCCAAAGAATGGGGATGATCTCAAGCAATTACTCGAAGCTATTGATGCAGAAATAGCAGTTTTATCAGTCGGTAGCACCAATAATTATGGTCATGTAGTTCCCGATCTATTTGATTTGCTATTACATCTAAAAAATGATACTTCTAAGCGATTGAAAAAATTTGCCTGTACCGAAGTTACTCGAACCTGCGTTAAATCAGCAAGCGAAAGGTCTGCGATGAAAAAATCTGGATTAGATAAGCAAAAATTCTGTGCTGGAGAAATTACGATTCTTGCCGAAACTTCTGGTGAATGGCAGCTTAAAACACAGACTGTTCACGAAGATATAATCTCATCGCTTCCACGCGCAGCCTGCCAGGGAAAGGCTGACTTGGGCATAATTTCTACTTAAGCTAAAAAGTTAATCTTAGTAAGTATGAGTTATTCTTTCGGAATACAGGCAATATTCAATTCTTGTTTCTAAACTATCCAAATGTCAAGCGCCGCACCGTACCATCATCTGTAAATCGCTGTTCCCCAATCCCAACAACTTCTACAGTAACTTCGCGCTCTAAAATCGCAAATTGTCCCTCCCGCGCGGCAATTTCAACAATGGTTTTATCCCCTGACAAATACACCTTGTAATTAGTCGTAGCCCAGACACCTTGTTCATGCTCAAAACTGTGTCCGTCGTCCTCATAAAGCGTCCATTCACCAGTTCCGGGCCAAATTCGCATTTTTAAGGAATCGATCGCCTCTTCGCCCACAAATTGCCTCACAGGCGCGATCGCAATTATCCCACCGCCTCGCACGTAAAGCGGCATTCTCTCCACAGGTGCATCGGCCAAAATGTGAGTCGGGCCGTGATAGCATTCGCCAGTCCACCAATCAAACCAAGTCCCCTCCGGCAAATATACGGCGCGATGCTCAACTCCAGGCCGGTAAACGGGTGCAGCCATCAGCGACGGGCCCAGCAACACTTGATCGTAAAGGTGATAAGTTGCCCGATCGCGCGGAAAGTGATAAAGTAACGGTCGTAAAATCGGCGTTCCCGCAGTCGCAGCTTCCCAAAACAAAGTGTAAATGTAGGGCAACAACTGATAGCGCAAATTGATGTATTCGCGACAAATCTGCTCAGTGCGATCGCCAAAAACCCACGGTTCGTGCTGCGCCGTACTCATGGCAGAATGACCGCGCATAAAGGGATACAGCATCCCCACCTGCATCCACCGCGCGAACATTTCGGCCGTTGCATTCCCCGCAAAACCGCCGATGTCGCAGCCGACAAACTGCACGCCGGAAAGTCCCATGTTGCAAAGCATCGGTAAGGACATTTCTAAGTGATCCCACTGCGATTGATTGTCGCCCATCCACACGGAAGAGTAACGCTGTACGCCCGCAAATCCCGATCGCGTCAGCACAAAAGATCGATCGCGCGATCGCACTTTTCTCAACCCTTCAGCACAAGCTTTCGCCATCATCAAACCGTACAAATTGTGCGTTTCAGCGTGGGTAGCGCGATCGGATTCCGGGCCCTGCGGCGCATCCAAGGGAAAGCTAATGTGTTCGCCGCCGTCACCAAAAGGCCGTTCCGCGATCGCAGGTTCGTTCATGTCGTTCCAAATCCCCGCAATTCCAATATCTGTCAGGGTTTTGTGCAACTCGCCCCACCATTCGCGCACTTCCGGTTTCATGAAGTCTGGAAACACCGATTTGTCCGGCCAAACGTAACCGTGGAACAGCTTTCCCTCGGCGGTGCGGACGAAATAGTCGTTTTCCACACCGCGATCGAATATTTCATAATTTGCTTCCGGTTCGTACTTGACACCGGGATCGATAATCGTCACCACCTTGAAACCGGCTGCTTTCAAGTCTGCGATCAGTTTGGCGGGATCGGGGAAACGATCGGGGCTCCAGGTAAAAACGCGGTAGCCGCGCATATAGTCGATGTCGAGGTGGATGACATCGCAGGGAATCGCCCGATCGCGAAATTCCTGGGCCAACTGCCGCACAACGTCCTCTGATTCGTAGCTCCAGCGGCATTGGTGGTATCCCAGCGCCCATTTTGGCGGAAGCAGCATCCGCCCGGTCAACTGCGTGTAGGTGGCTAAAATTTGGGCTGGTTCGGGGCCGTAAATGATGTAGTAGTCGAGCTCCGCGTCTCTGGTTTCCATCCGCAAAACCCCAGGTTTTTCTGCGCCGATGTCGAATTGACTCCAAAATGTGGTGTTGAAGAAGATGCCGTAAGCGCGATCGGGATTCAGGGCGATGTAAAATGCGATCGCCTGGTACATTTCATCTGTCTGCGAATTGTAGTCGAGGGCGTCGGTTGTCCAGTTTGTCTTGACTTCGGAGAGTTTGTCGAGAAAGCCGGTGCGTTGGCCGAAACCGTAGAAGTGCTCGTCTGCTTCGATGCGCTTCCAGCCTGCGGTTGCACCCGCGCGCCATCCCATAGCGCGATCGCAGTCGGTAGCAAAGGGTTTTCCCGATTTGTCAAAGCATTCGACTCCAGGGCGATCGCGCTTGACAGAAATTAATATTTGTGCTGTTTCTATTTCGATTTTTTCGTCGGTTTCTCGCACTTCAAACGGTACAATTTCCCACTCTTCGTCAGGGAGAGTTACTGAGTGCGATGGCTTACGCCCCGCTACGCTACGAGTTGTGAATTTGCCCGTCGGGGACATTCGCACTCGGATTAAATTCGGCGCGAGAATGCTGATATTTAGGGAAGTTTCGCCGCAGTTTAAGTGAATTGTGCGATCGTCGGTTCGAGCGATCGATTGTACAGGGCCGATGGTTGACCAAGGCTGTTCTGTTGTTTGGAGTTTTCCGAAGTATTGCGGCATATACTCTGACCTCAAATATTATCTATCTTGCTGGGATAAATTCAGGACTGTCATCTGACCAAAGGATGAACTAGATAGAGCAATTTTCCATATTCAATAATTTTTGGAAAAACTTTGCTACAATGATGTCATAGCCTTAGCTCAATTTCAGTATGAATGCGCGATTAATCGAGTCGCTTGTCCAAGTTATAGAATCGCTTTCCCCCGAAGAAAGAGGACTGTTAGAAAGCCGTCTCAAAGCTAATGCGATCGAGAAAACTCCCGGCATTTGTGGCGGTAATGCCCGCATTCGCAGTACCCGGATTCCTGTTTGGACGCTGGTTTCTTTCCGCCAGCAAGGTGCAGGCGATTCAGAACTTCTTCGCAACTATCCAAGCCTAACTCCCCAAAACCTCGCTGCTGCTTGGGAATACTACGAACAAAACTCGTCAGAAGTCGATCGCGCGATCGCTTATAATAACTCAGACGGGGTAGATGACTAAAATCTATTGTGACGAAAACTTCCCCCTAGATATTGTTGGACACTTGCGGCAACTAAGATACGATTTCCTCACTTGCTACGAGGCTCAAAATGCTAACCAGGGTATCCCCGATGAGACAGTCCTCGCTTTCGCTACCCAACAGCAGCGAATTCTAGTCACGTTAAACCGCGATGATTTTATTGCACTACACAGAACTGGTGTTGCTCACTCAGGTATCATCATCTGTAAGGACGATCGGGATTATGGAGGACAAGCCCAAGCACTTCATGCCTGCTTAAGTGAAAATCCCGACCTTACCAATCGCTTGATTCGCATCAAAAAACAGAATCAACCAAAATCAGCTAGTCAAGTTTTCATCTACCAAGAGTACGAGAGATAGATCGATTTGATGTTATACTAAAACTGTCTGCGTAGGACGTTCTGCGAAGCTGATTCGAGTCGCATACGAAAGTTTGTTTAGGATAGGTTTCAACCGCCGAATTATCTTTTAGCGCCGTGCTGTTTAAGCAACTTAACAATCTCCGAAGTTGATGATTTATTAGCAATGCTTAAAGCCGTCTCACCATTTTTATTCCGAGCGTTCACATCCGCACCATTTGAGAGAAACAACTTCACTAATTCAGGTTTTAATAGCCCAGAAATACCAGTGTTCGGTTGAGCAATTCTCATCAACAGAGTAGTATTATCATAATCATCGGGAGCGTTGACATCAGCACCGCGATCGATCAAGAATTTCACTAGGTCAATATCTCCGTTAGACACCGCACTGTACAGTAAACCTGATGGAATTTTGACTTTATTTTTAAGCAGCAATTCCATTATCTCTTGTTTTATTTTTCCCGGCTTAAATCTGCCTGCTACAGCAAACAAAATTTTGTCATCGTTCACATTAGCGCCTCGATTAATCAAGGCTTTCATTGCTGCAAAATTACCGCTTTCTGCTGCGATGTTGAGTGCCGTGCGTTGATTGCGATCGATCGCCTCCATATCTGCACCGCTGGCGCTCAATAAGTCGATAGCCCCGCTACCTCCTCCTGCCGCCGCCGCGTGCAGGGCCGTTTGTCCTGCTTTGTCGATCGCCCTTACATCCAATCCTTTTTGCAGAAACAACTGTACAATTGTCTCATTCCCGCCAAAAGCAGCCGCGTGTAACAGTGTTTGGTTTAAATAAGTCTTGAAATGAACATCCGCATTTTTTGCCAATAGTTTTTTAACTTCCAACAAATTGCCCGTGTAAGCAGCACTAAACAGCAGAATGTTGATATTATCTATTTTGGGCAATTCCCATCGCTCAAGCATTCCAACTTCAACCCGATCGCCAATCCAGTCTGCAGACACAAGTTGCACCATCTCAAAACTTTTACTCTTCAACTCCCTTCCAGACGCATCGAACAAAAATACATCGCAAGGCGCATCGCTGCCCCCACCTGGCATAGAAAACAGCATCGGATGTCTGACAATGGCGATCGCATATTTGCCGTTTGGACTCCAAGTAGCGCTGCGAATACCCGATTTCATGATTTCTCGGGGCGCAACCGAGAGGATAATTAACAAGCCTAAAATACCAAGACAGCCAAAACGAAAAAAACGCATAATTATCTTACAGTAGCTCCTGGAATAGACTATAATTTTTAACTTCCATAGATCCCGCGCGAGGAACCAAACAATCCCAAATATCAACGATTGCTACATTCCTATCCGCTGTTTCCGTTAAACTTTGATGATTTTTAAGCGCCTTGAAATATTACAGCCAACATCCTAACGCTTTCTCTATCGACTATCTCAACGACTTGCGAGGAGCAATTCTAGCATCCCCGTATCTGGCAATCAACAACCTCAACCGCGATTTCATTGGCACAAAAGGCTTTTCCGTGGTGTTTAAGCGTTCCGAAATTGCCGAAGTAGAGCGCCGCTTCCCCTTCTTCAAACCCTATCTAGACAGAGCATTAAACCCTGAATGCAACGCTTTTTATCTCAATCCCCTGCTGCTGGGTGAAGGTTCCCGTGTCGATCCGCATATCGATCGATCTTTGCGATCATACTGCAAAACCGTCGAACCTCCTGCAGCAGTCAGCGTTTTGTACGTACAAGTACCGCCAAACTTGCAAGGAGGAGAGTTGATACTGCGGCGCAACAAACAGCAAGTCGGACAGATTAAGCCGCAAGCCAACTCACTCATCTATTTTCAAGGAGATTTGACTCACTCTGTCAACGCCGTTAAAAGTAGCGGAACTCGTTTAAGTTTGGTTTGCGAACAGTACAGTTTGAGCGCCGCAGAATTGCCAGATATTCCCGGATTTACGGTGGAATCTAGGGCCGCGAAAGCAAAAAGCAAGTGAGGTTTATTCGATTCGGGGAGGGCGATAAATTCAGGACACGCTTAACCAGCCGCTTGCATCAAGGGTTCAATCACCGCCAACTTATGTGCTGGGAGATTATCCATAACCACTACTGCGATCCGAGTGGGTTAAGACCGAGCATTATGGGCGATCGGCTTAAGTAAAATCAAGTATAATGTTAGAGTTACTGAATTGTTATATGGTTAGAGTAACTTATAAAATTCATAATGGAGCAGAGGAACTTAAGTGGCAAAAATAGAAGGATTTAGGGTAATAAATTACCGCTCGCTGCGTGATATTACTATGGGCAAGCTGTGGAATACGCAAAATGCCAAGCCACTAACGCCAATGACAGCCGTTATCGGTAAAAATGGTGTTGGGAAAAGCACGCTTTTCGACACTTTTGGCTTTCTTGCAGACTGCTTAAAAGGGGGAGTCGAAGAAGCCTGTGATTCCCGTGGGCGGGGAGGTTTCGAGAGAATTCGATCGCAAGGACAAAAGGGAAGTGTTGAGTTTCAGATTTACTATAAAGAGGATGGTAACGCTCGACCAATGACCTATGAGTTGGCAATAGACCTTGACTCTTCTGAAAGACCATATGTAAAAAAAGAAAGACTTAGACAACGGAGAAAAGGACAAGACAGAGGACGACCTTTTTCTTTTTTGATTCTAAATGAAGGTAAAGGTTTAGCATGGAAAGGTGAAGAAGAAGGCCTTGATGAAGATCGAGGAGAATTTGATCTAACTAATTTAATAGAAAAAATCCAGATAGGTGAGACATCAGAAGAAAGTAAAGAAACGGAAATAGTTGAACTTGACGACAAGCGAAAACTGGGAATTGCTACTTTGGGAGCGCTCAAACAACACCCAAGAATTTCCGCATTCCGTAGATTTATCGAAGGATGGTATCTCAGCTATTTCACACCAGACGCTGCCCGTAGCTTACCTCTGGCTGGGCCACAAAAACATTTGGATATTCATGGAGATAATCTAGGAAATGTGGTTCAATTTATGGAGAGAGAGCATCCTAAGAAATTCCAATCAATTCTGCAAAAAATCTCTACTAAGATTCCAGGAGTGGAAAAGATTAGCACCGCAAAAAGTCCAGACGGTAGACTTCTGCTGCGGTTCAACGATCGAGGTTTTCAAGAACCGTTTTATGCTCAACAAATGTCAGACGGAACACTGAAGGTATTTGCCTATCTCCTTCTTTTAGAAGACCCCTCACCACCGCCATTTTTGTGCATTGAAGAACCAGAAAACGGACTTTACCATAAGCTTCTAGAAACTCTAGCCCGAGAATTTCGAGAACACGCTACAGCTAAAAAAAGTGGATCGCAAGTATTTGTTACAACACATCAACCCTATTTTGTAGATGCTCTTAAACCTGAAGAGGTTTGGGTACTTGAGAAGGGCGAGGATGGTTTTTCTACAATCAGACGAGCTAGCGAAAATTCTCTCATCAATAACCTTGTTTCAGAAGGATTGCCCCTTGGCGGACTTTGGTACAGCGATTATCTAGATAAAAGGTGAATAAATGCACTTTGAGATACTTGTCGAGGATATTTCTGGAAAAACTGCTCTTGAAATTCTTATACCAAAGATTATTAGCACCGAACAACATACATTTAATATCCATCCTTACAAAGGAATTGGACATATTCCTAAAGATTTAAAATCTGCTTCTGACCCCAAAAAACGAATTCTGCTCGACCAGCTTCCGCGACTTATTCAAGGCTATGGTAATACATTCTCTCAATATACTCCTGATTACCCTGCTGTCCTGATTGTAATTTGCGATCTTGATAACCGATGCCTCAGTACGTTTCGCAAAGAACTACTAGATATTGTAAATAAGTGTAATCCTCCGCCAAAGACGCAATTTTGCATAGCAATTGAAGAAGGAGAATCATGGTATCTAGGCGATTTAGCAGCAGTTAAGGCAGCTTATCCGAAAGCAAAAGAAGCAGTCCTAAAATCTTACATTAATGATAGTATCAGTGAGACGTGGGAGAAGTTAGCTGATGCGGTGTTTTCCGGTGGTAAACAAAAATTAAAAAAACAAGGTCGGCAAGCAATTGGTTTAGAGAAGACAAACTGGGCTAACAATATTCCTCCCCACATGGACGTAGATAATAATTTGTCACCAAGCTTCTGTTATTTTCGAGATCAACTTCGAGGCTTAACGAGTCAGTAAAGAAACCGGGTTTTTTATTGGGAATCGCCTAGTGCAACGAAGTAGACTCGTAAAAAAACCCGGTTTCTCGACACCCGTGCCTAAGTCCTGCCTAACTACCAAAATCGGAATAATAGCCAAACTTTTGATGAGTAACAGCCCATACAGCTAGTTTAGCGGGACAAGCTCAGCTTCAGATTCCCACAAACAGCGAACAACCCCAAAGATGAAAATACAACCCCGAATTCAGCAAAGTCAAAGCGAGATCCTTTTCTTGGCATACTATATATAGTGTGCCTGGGTAAGTCCTGTAAATGTACGATCGCCCGCAGTTTCAGCGCCCAGCCTCCTGTCAAACTCAACTCCTGCGGTTACGCGCGATCGGGCGATCGACCATTTCGCAAAAAAAAGTAACATTCTGTAGCCTGCGCTACATTAATTAAGTTAATGATTGCTTACACTCTCCAAGTGTAGACTGTGTGCTCTCCATAATTCCCCAAAACCATAAACGAGTGCGTTGTTTGCTGGACTGCGATTTATCGATCGTCGAACCGTTAAAAACCATAAGTAGTTTTGAGATGAATTAATCGGAATTGACTCGCACAAAATTTTTGAGCTTACCAGGGTTAAAATTAGCTACTAAATCTGTGCAGCGACCACATCTGTCAGGAACTCAGGTCTAAAGACACTGAGCTTGTAAGAGAAATCTAACAAGCCATTCTGACCAGCCTCAGTCTTAATTGACTACGTTTTTTGAGTCACGACACCCCGGAATGCGAAGCTAGTTCCTTGCTCTGTCATCTGCAATTAAACAGTTTTAAAGTCACGCTTTACAGTGTTGCAGGTCTAAAAAGCTCTCAAAACATTGACCGACAAGCTAACATCACCCCGCAAGGGAGGCTCTAATCGAGCAAACATTATGCGATCGCGAGTTGTAAGGTTTGAGATGGTAATTGTCCCATCGAAAGTACATTACAAAAGTACACCTAATCGAACGACTCCAAGGCGGTAATGGAAAGATTCAAGGCGGTTGAAACCGCCTGGTCGTTTTCCTCTCAGGTCTAAAGACTCGCTCGTTTCCCACTTACCGAGTTTTTTTATGATGTTAACTAAAGTTAGTACAGCATCTTGTCATCTATTTTGTTGCTAAGAACCGAAATCCCACCGCATCTATCGAACACTGGATTCTCAGCAACACAGAAAGCGAAGTGATTGCGCCTCGCTCCTCCAATCCTTCACATCCTGCCAAAAAAGGCATTTTCCAAAAAGTTAGCCTTGACTAAAAATGTTAGTAAATCTAACAGATTCATCAACGGTTAGACTTGCCCTAACCCCTATTTTTCACAACTACTGCTCCCCTAATCCCAATAAAAATAACCATGAGTGGAAACCAATCGCGCGTTCAAGCAATTTCTCAAATCGTCAACCGCAAACTGACTCCTGCCAAGCCTCCCAAGCGGTTAGAAGATATGTGGGCAACAGACGTTTTTAGTCTGAGCCAAATGCAAGAAAGACTGCCCAAAAATATTTTCAAATCAGTAAAAAACACCATTCAAACCGGGCAAACCCTCGATCCTTCCGTAGCTGATGTAATTGCAGTAGCAATGAAAGATTGGGCTATTTCCAAAGGAGCCCTGTACTACGCCCACGTATTCTACCCGCTAACCAACAGCACCGCCGAAAAACACGACGGTTTCATCTCAGTCCAAAGCGACGGCTCCGTCATCTCAGAATTTGCAGGTAAACTTCTAGTACAAGGCGAACCAGACGGTTCCTCCTTTCCCAACGGCGGCATTCGCTCCACCGCCGCCGCTCGCGGATACACAGCCTGGGATGTCACCAGCCCCGCCTATGTCATGGAAACAGACAACGGCATGACATTGTGCATTCCCACTGTTTTCATCTCCTGGACAGGTGAAGCACTAGACAAGAAAACCCCGCTTTTGCGCTCCATTGCTGCCATGAACAAAGCAGCAACCAGAGTATTAAAACTGTTAGGAAATACCGAAGTTGCTCCCGTAAATTCCAGTTGCGGTGCCGAACAAGAATACTTCCTGGTAGATTCTAATTTCGCCAACAACCGCCCCGATTTACTGTTAGCAGGTCGCACCCTGTTTGGCAAGCCTCCCGCCAAAGGTCAGCAATTTGATGACCACTATTTTGGAGCAATTCCAGAGCGCGTTCAAGTCTTCATGCAGGAAGTAGAAGAAAGAATGTACCGCCTGGGAATTCCTGCCAAAACCCGCCACAACGAAGTAGCACCCGGTCAGTTTGAAATTGCACCATTTTTTGAAGCAGCAAACGTCGCCAGCGACCACCAACAATTAACCATGACAATTCTCCGCAACACTGCGAAGAAACACGGTTTTGTCTGCTTGCTGCACGAGAAGCCCTTTGCAGGAATCAACGGTTCCGGCAAACACGTCAACTGGTCAGTCGGTAACGCCACCCAAGGCAACTTATTAGACCCCGGCGATACACCGCACTCTAACATACAATTCCTAGTGTTCTGCGGCGCTGTGATTCGCGGCGTTCACAAATACGGCTCCTTGTTGCGCGCAGTAGTTGCAACAGCCAGCAACGACCACCGTTTGGGTGCCAATGAAGCTCCGCCAGCAATTATCTCCGTCTATTTGGGCTCGCAATTAGAAGATATCTTCGAGCAAATTAGCCAGGGCGGAGTTAAGGGTTCTAAAAGTCGAGGCATCATGAATTTAGGTGTAGAAACACTGCCTACTTTCATGAAAGATGCCGGCGACAGAAACCGGACTTCGCCCTTTGCCTTTACGGGAAACCGCTTTGAATTCCGTGCAGTAGGTTCCGGTCAATCTGTTTCCGGCCCGCTGGTGGCAATGAATACTATTCTTGCAGATTCTTTGGACTGGGTTGCTAACAAATTAGAAAGCGACTTGGCTAAGGGCACTGAACTGAACGCTGCTATCCAAACCCTCCTGAAAGAAGTGATGGACGAGCACGGCGCGGTGCTATTTGGTGGCAACGGCTATTCTGAAGAATGGCACAAAATGGCTGAGGAACGGGGTTTAGCCAACTTGCGGACTACGGCAGATGCTTTGTCCGCGTTGAAGGAAGGATACATTGAAGATTTGTTTGAAAAGACAGGTGTTCTGACTCCAGTTGAACTCGAAAGCCGTTATGACGTGTATGCAGAACAGTATTTGCTGGCAATTGAAGTCGAAGCAAAACTGGTACTGAGCATGACAAAAACTCTGATTTATCCGGCAGCGGTGAGCTATTTGTCCGAGCTTTCTAGCACGATTTCTAAGTTGAAAGAAATTGGCATTGAATTGGAAAAGGAAACTGCCGAAAAAGTAGCGGCGCTGGTTAAGTCAATGATGGATACTGCGAGCAACTTGACTGATGCTTTGACCAAGCACGATTTTGCTACAACAGACGAGCATATGCAGTACGCTTCGCAAACAATTCGCCCTTTGATGGATGAGGTTCGCCAGTATGCGGATGCTCTGGAGGGTGAAGTGGCTGATGATTTGTGGCCGCTGCCTACTTATCAAGAAATGCTGTTTGTTAAGTAATAGCAAATTCCGTTAATCTCACATCTTGCACCATTCTCAAGAACAGGCAAGATGCCTGTTCCACAAAAAGTGCATTTTCTTGTGGGGTGGGCATCCTGCCCGCCCATAAAAAGCTTATTGAAAATGGTGCAAGATGTCAGTTAATTGCAGGTTAGATTTGTAAGGACACGGCAGTGCCGTGTCCTTACTTTTTTTTTGAGGTTAAATGAGTGGTACGCTGAATCTGTCAGAGTCATTAAATGCGAGCGAGAGTATAGAGTGGTGAAGATTGTTGAGATACCCTTCAACAAATTTATCGGCGTAGAAAAAGTAATATTGCTGCGAAAAGCTATTATGCGAATTCAATCTCTCTTGAAACAAATGACTCTGGCGGCTCTAGCTCTATTTTTTGCGATCAGTTGCAGTCGATCGACTCCGAATGTAAACTCTTCCCCTGAAGCAAGTACCTCCAGCAGCTTTAGAGTGGCAATGCTCACCACAGGCTCCAAAGACAACCAAAGTTGGGATCAAGCTTGCTTTGAAGGATTGAATCTCATCAAAAATAAATTTCATGCTCAGGTAGACATTACTGACAGTATTGACGGTGAAAATAGTGAACCTACCATTCGCAAATATGCCCAGTCAGGCTATAAACTGGTAATTGCAGCCAGTGGTGCCTATTCCAAAGCTGCCGAAAAGGTCGCTAAAGAATTTCCGCGAACGAAATTTGCCCTGATTACAACGCATCCAGGGAATAACACAAATTTGGGGGCTGTTGCCTTTCGATCGGGTGAGGTGGGGTACCTCACAGGCGCTTTGGCTGCCATGAAGACCAAAAGCAATAAAGTTGGCTATATTGTGGGTGAACCTTATCCGGTTTATAAAGAAGAAGAAGCCTTGTTTAGGCGGGGAGTGAAGGCAACGAATCCCTCTGTTCAAGCCTCGACGGCTTTTCTCGACTCTTGGGTTGATACGGAAAAAGCTACCAAAGTCGCAATGGATATGGTTGCCTCGGGAGTGGATGTTTTGGCATTCAACGCGGGTGAGGCAGGGTTAGCCGCGCTAAAAGCCGTTTCGCAAAAGCCAGGAGTCTTGGTGATTGGTAGGACAAAGGATCAGTACGAACTGGCTCCCGGCAAAGTCCTAACTAGCGTTCTGCAGGACATTCCCAATCTGGTGCTAAATGTGGCAGTGTTAACCCAGGAAGGTCGCTGGGAAGGAAAACTTTACAAGTTTGGACTCAAGGAGAAAATCTACGACTTTGCCCCTTTCCGTGGTAGTCTCACGTCTCAGGAAGAGGACACTTTCAAGACCATCCGAGAAGCTGTGACGACTGGCAAAATTGATGTTTCTCCTTAGTTTGCCCATTAATTGATTTACCAATATTGATCAATAGCCCGATGAAAAATCAACGCAACGATCGCGTTCTGCCGATTGCCAGAAGCTCCCCTTTTCATCCCTGGCAACGCTTCTTTTCTATTGCAAATCAGCTCCGCTATGGTTTGATATTTTTGGTTCTCCTGAGCTTACTGCCCACAGGTGGCTTGCTGATCTACCTCAGTTTTCAGGCGCAGATCCAGCAATCGCGATCGCTCCAACAAGAGCGTAGTCAGACAGCAGCAGGGCAGATTGATAATTATTTAGATGACTTGAAACGAAAACTGAGCTATTTAGCTAGGTTCAAAGGACTCACAAACTTTCAACCTCAAGTGCAGCAGAGCCTGTTGGAAGGGTTGATTCGCCATAATGATGCTTATGAAGCCGTTGCCATTTTGAACCGGAAGGGACAAGTTGTGGTGTCAGTTTCACCCTACGAACCGCTCAAGTTAGAAAATCCAGCCAATTCGCCACTGTTTATTCGTGCTTTTAAACAACAGGAAGATTATGTCAGTCCTGTAGAAATTAATCCTAAAACTCACCAACCAACCACCATTCTGGCGGTTCCGATTCGGAATGAGCGAGATGAGGTGGATGGGGTGCTATTAGCAGAGATAAATCTCAACTTTCTCTGGTTTGTTGTTTCCCAAACCGAGGTTGGCAAGACGGGTTATGTCTATGTAGTCGATGAGCGTAATTTTCTGATTGCTCAAAAGGGTAGTAAGCCAGAAACTTTTCAACTTCAAGATATTTCTAAGCGCCCCTTCTTTCAATTCTTGAAAGCATCCGAAGATACTAAGCGCCTTAACGTTTATCAAGGTCTAAAGCAGGTAGAAGTATTGGGAGCCAGTGCCTTAGTTCGGAGCGTGAATTGGAATGTGGTTGTAGAACTACCAACGGCTGAGGCGTATGCTCCCGTTTACCAAATGCTATTAGTTATGGGAGGCTCATTGGCAGTAGTGACGATCGTCGCTGTTGGTATTGGCTTTCTATTTATTCGGCAAATTGTGGTGCCGCTCGATCGCTTAACCACGGCAGCTACTGAACTCAGTGCGGGGCAATTAGATACACGGGTCAACATCGACAGCCAAAACGAACTGGGGACATTGGCGATCGCATTTAACAACATGGCAACCCAGTTAGAGGAGCTGATTAAAGCAGTTGAAGTGGAACGCAATTTCGTTTCAGCCATTCTTGAAATTGCAGGTGCCCTGGTGGTTGTGCTCGACCCGCAGGGACAAATCGTTCGCTTTAACCGGGCTTGCGAACAAACGACTCATTACTTTTTTAGTGAAGTGAAGGGACGCTACATTTGGGACTTGTTCCAGAACTCAGACTTAGCAGGACTTGCCAAAACTGGTTTTGAGTCTTTACAATCTGGTAATTTTCCCCAGCAGTATGAAGGCAGTTGGGTGAACAAAGATCAACAACTCAGACTGATTGCCTGGTCAGATACTGCTTTACTAGATAATCGGGGTGAAATTGAGTACATCATCAAAACAGGGATTGACATTACTCAACGGAAACAGGCAGAAGAAGAACTCAAAGCATCGGAGCAGCGACTATCTTTTATATTCCGCCAAACTTCACTGGCAGTTGTGGAATGGGATTTAAACTTTAAAGTCACAGCCTGGAATCCAGCGGCAGAGAAGATTTTTGGTTACACGGCTACAGAGGCGATCGGACACCATCTCGCAGAATTAATTGTGCCTGCGTCTGCCCGAAAGGTGGTCGATCGAGTTATGAACGAGTTGTTGATTCAGAGCGAAGGAATCTACACCGTCAACGAAAGTATGACGAGAAACGGCAAAACCATTATTTGCGAATGGTTCAATACGCCTTTGGTAGGGGATGCTGGAAATATTGTTGGAGTTGCATCTTTGGCGCTGGATATTACTGAGCGCACGCAAGCCGAAGCTGCGTTAAGGCAAGCAAAAGAGGAAGCTGAGGTTGCACTCAAAACCTTACAGCAAACTCAAGCACAGCTTATTCAGGCAGAGAAAATGTCTGGTTTGGGGCAACTGGTTGCTGGTGTTGCTCACGAAATTAATAATCCAGTAAACTTTATCTATGGCAACCTGAGCCATACTGCCGACTACACGCAAAATTTACTAAAGTTGATTCAGCTTTACCAGCAAACCTATCCAACTAATACCCAAATTCAGGAAAAAATTGAAGAGTTCGATCTGGACTACATTAGTGAAGATTTGCCCAAAATGCTGACTTCAATGAAGGTAGGAGCCGATCGCATTCGTCAAATTGTCCTGTCGCTGCGAAACTTCTCGCGGCTGGATGAGGCCCAAATGAAGCCAGTTGATATCCACGAGGGAATTGACAGCACATTGATGATTTTGCAAAATCGACTGAAGGCAAATCCGGCTCATCCTGCTATTGAAATTGTCAAAGAGTACGGCGACTTACCGCGAGTAGAGTGCTATGCCGGACAGTTGAACCAAGTCTTTATGAATATTCTGGCAAATGCGATCGATGCTTTAGAAAACTACAACAATCATTGTTCTGCAAAAGACATCCAAAAAAATCCCAGTCGCATCACTATTCGGACTAAGCTAGTTACAAAGGAAACTGGGCCCGGTCATTCTAAAAACGTGGTGATTCAAATTCAAGACAATGGCCCTGGGATAACGGAAACTGTTAGAAAACAGGTGTTCAATCCCTTCTTCACCACAAAACCAACTGGTAAAGGAACTGGATTAGGGCTATCAATCAGCTATCAAATTGTAGTTGATAAGCACGGTGGCTCGATCCAGTGCTTATCTCAACCCTGTGAAGGAACAGAATTCCGAATTGAAATTCCTGTTTTGCAAAGCAATGCTGTAGCACTCGTTGGTAAATAACCACTATCACATTCCCTGAAAGTGGTTGTCTCCCCGTCTGAACCTTGAGGCAAATGAGTAGCAATGGAAAAGATCGCGTTGCACACGCTACAGATTGAGCAATCAGATATACCTGATTTTCCATCTCATCCGCCGTTACTTGATTCAAAATTACTAATAATCGTTGCGCTATTTCTTGGGGTGGACGACGAAAAGCCAAAATTACGCCCTAGTGCGTTCGTGAGATATCAAAATAAGCTTGTATAAGTTTTTCAAAGTCGGTTCGGTTGTGCGTAACCAGCGTCCTTCTTTGGCTGATAGCGAAAGCAAGTTGTTCTTCATCACTTGCCTGAAGCTGTCCTGCATCTCTTACGGTTAGAGCATCAAAGCCTCTCGCTTTCAACAAATCTGCGACCAATACATTGACATCCTCATCGAGGTACAAACAAATGAAAAAATTACTCATAAATCTCGCACCAACGGGTCAATTAAATCATCAGGAATTCGGTTGCGTTCAATATAAGTATTAATCTCATCTTGATGGTCACTGTAATAGCTCAACGCATCGAATACCTGTGCCAGCGTTAGGTGAGGAAGACCGTTGGGAATTTCTTCAGGTGAAATGCCCATACGCCAAGTTTCAACGATCGCCCTAACAGATGTCCGCGTGCCCTTGACGATCGGCTCACCGCTCAGAATTTGCTCATCTCTGACAATGTAAAGATGTTCCGTTGTTTGAACCATAGCTGCAAATACCAGATCAAGTATTTCCCACAATTATAGTGCTTTTACTCGTTACCAGTTAAACCGAGGCAGATCAAGAGTGATATGAGTTCCCAGGCTGGAGCCTGGGAACCAGTTAAAACCAGTTAAATTGCGGGTTAATTTCAGTAGGGAAACGGCACGGCGCCGTTTCTTTATTTGTTAGATGCTCAACAGATAATCACCCGCTAATCGCAGTTTGCTCGCTGGAAGGTTCCCCGCTAGCTGGAGGCTCTACCGTATCGCCAAAGGCAATCCGTAGAAAAGGCGGAGCCAAAAAAGTCGTCAGAATTACCATGATAATAATCGAGACTTCTAACGGTTTATCCAAAATCCCGCTCGCCGAACCGATACCGGCAAAAACTAACCCGACTTCGCCCCGAGGAATCATCCCCACTCCGATCGCCAATCGATTGATTCCAGGCTGACCAAACACTGCCCAACCAGTCACCAACTTGCCCAAAATAGCAACCACAACCAAAAATACCGCAATCAAAAGTCCCGCCCGATTATCCGGCACTGTTGGGTTCAAAACCCCCAAATCTGCGCGCGCCCCCACGCTTACAAAAAAGATGGGAACAAGCAAATCAGCAATGGGCTTCACCAATTCATCCAACTCGTTGCGAACATCGCTTTCATCCAACACCAAGCCAGCCGCAAACGCACCCAAAATCGCTTCGAGATGAATTGCATTGCCCAGAAAAGCCATGAAGAAAGCAAAGATAAACGCTGGGATAACTATATTCCCGCGAGTTTTCAGTGTCTCCACCGCCGCAGTAAAGCTTTTGTTGAAGATGCCGCCCAACAGAATCGAACCCAGCAGAAACGCAGTTGCACTGACGATCAAATAGATGACATTAACAACATCAATCTCACCGGTTTTCGCTAAACTGGCGACCACAGCCAAGACAATAATTCCTAGCACATCATCAATCACCGCTGCACCGACAATGATTTGACCTTCTTTAGATTTCAGCCGTCCCAATTCAGACAACACTTTGGATGTAATTCCGATGCTAGTGGCCGTCAAAGCAGCCCCTGCAAAAATTGCCGGAATCGCCGCCGTGTGAAAAATTATCATCAAGCCCGCAGTACCGGCCGCAAAGGGAACTGCTACGCCGACAACAGCGACAAAGACGGCTTGAATTCCTACTTCTTTGAGTTGTCTGAGATCCGACTCCAAACCAATTTCAAACAGCAGAACAATCACGCCCAATTCAGCCAGCACAGAGATGACTTCACTCTGCGATTCAAACACACTGGTGAGGGCGGCAGGGGATAGATGATTAATCGATTGCACAACCGTCATAATCCCTGAGTTGGAAGCTGACAACCCGCCTTCGGGAAAAATGATTAGATGTAAAGCAGATACGCCAACAATCACCCCTGCTACAAGTTCACCTAAAACAGAGGGAAAATCAAACTTTTTAGCTGCTTCCGCGCCGAGTTTACTGGCGAGATAAATCACTACCAAACTGAGCAAAACTCCGCTGAGAACGATCGGCGAATTTTCGGGATCGACTGTTGCTAACAAAGGTATGGGAGTAACTAAGGATGCCATCCCAGAACTTAAAGCTGTAATTGTTGGGTGAAAAAACATGGTACAATGATGATAAGAAAGACATTCAAATCAGATAATTCTGGACGCAGACAAACTCAAGGAATCCGGTTTTTTAAAGGCTGGTTGTGCGGATTCAGATGGTCAAGCAAAACTGGAAGAACCCAAATCTGGGGGTACATCTTGCCACCGCCCTTGTCCGACGGCTTGAATTGCTTCTTTTAGCAAGATATCACCGGTATAAATTGCTCTACCGACGATCGCGCTTTTGACACCAATTGGTTCCAAAGCCAACAATGTCAACAAATCTGCGATCGAACTAACGCCGCCCGAAGCAATCACCGGAATCGAAATAGCGTTAGCAATTTCGCGCAAAGATTCCAAGTTCGGCCCTTCCATAGTACCATCGCGGTGAATATCAGTGTAAACAATTTCTGCTGCCCCCAATTCGGCCATTTTTTGCGCCAATTCGGTTGCTAAAACTTCAGAAGTTTCTAACCAGCCTCTAGTAGCAACTTTGCCGTTTCTGGCATCGATTCCCACCAGAATTTGACCGGGAAATTCGGCGCACAATTCGCCGACTAATTCCGGTTGTTCGACAGCGACAGTCCCGAGAATGGCGCGCCTGACTCCTAAATTGAGGATAGCAGCAACAGAAGGGCGATCGCGCATTCCCCCACCTACTTGACAGGGAACGTCCACTGCGCGGACGATCGCCTCAATGGCTGCTTGGTTGACGGGATGACCGGCTTTGGCGCCGTCGAGGTCTACTAAATGCAGCATTGTCGCGCCTTCATTTACCCACTGTCTGGCGACTTCGACGGGGTTGTCGTTAAAAGTTTGAGACTTCGCGTAGTCTCCCTGATACAATCTGACGCATTTTCCATCCAATAAGTCGATCGCGGGAATTACATTCATAATTTTTCCTCAAATTGGTAATTATACCAGCTAAAAAAAAGAATGCAACTTTAGGCAAGATTCCCACCCATACATAATCATTCATTATAAATTTTATAACCTCAAGTAAAGATATTATTACGATTACCTAATACCATTTATTTGTGACATTCGCAACCGCTATTAAGATGAAACATAATCGCCGAAGAAAGCGTTGACCATAAAGGAGTATTGACCTCGGCTTTTTGCAAAGCTTTTGCCGTCCAGTCGTTGCAAGTTCTCAAAACATAGTAACTGCCTTTTGCTTCATAAAAACTGTCGCTGTTACCGTAGCCGTAGCTAATTTTGATTTTATTACCTGCTGCGTCTAATTGAAATGAATTTTTAATAAAATTTACCATCTTCAAATAATTTTCGCCGTTAATTTTCACACATTTGGTTTCTATACTTTGAGGAAAAACCCGATAACTTTGAACCTGTACGGTAGACGGAGTAGGGAGAAATAGCGCCTTGAAAGCTGTAACTGGGTTGATACTTCCTGATGTGGGAGTTTCCAGCATAAAAGCTCTATCTCCCCACCCAAAAGATATATATTTATAATCAGAAGTGGCATCCCGTCCTATTTCTGTTAGCGGTAAAAATTGATTCCAGTCAAAATATTCATTTTTCACTGGAACGATGATTTCGGTGTGGATGCCTTGGTTGGAAATGTATAGAGAGATTGTGCAATCTGCTTGCGAGTAATTTCCCCACTTTCTGGGGGTGAGATAGCCAATTGTTAAGAAAGCGCTCAAAGATAAGATGACAATTCCTAAGCGCTGTATGATTTTTCTCATTTTAACCGTAGGTTTCAACTTGTGCCTTCGGATGGCGGGCGCTGCATCTTTGTGGGAAAGAATTCTTGCAAAGCAGAATTGCGCTGTTCGGGGGTTTCCCTCGCCCAATTCGACAAACTTTCGTAGAAAAAGAACGACACGCCAGCGAAATCTCTTTTTCGCACTTCTTGCACTTGTTCTTGAATTTGCTTGAGGGGCACAGAATTATTTTTAAGACCTGTTAAAATGCCGATCGCAGTTGGAATGTTAAGTTTAGCCAGTGTGACTTCTTCCCGTTCCAGTTCGGCACTAAAACGCTTGATATCGCTGCGATAAACCTGCAACACAATTTCTTGGATGTAGCCGCGTCTTTCCCAGGTAAACCAGTCCTGCAAGTGGGCGGGTAAAGCAAAGTGAAAAGGATTCGGAGATAAGCTGATAATACATTTTTCTTTGCGGGATTTGATGGCGCGGGAAACTCGCCCCATAAAGTCATTGATTTTGTCAGCGCGCCAGCGCACCCAGAAGGTTTCGCGGGGGTCGTCGGAGGGAGGACTTTTGATTTGTTCTTGATACATTAACACTGTTAGTGGCTCGTAGCCAAATTCTACTGGCAAGCCAAAATGGTCGTCAAATTGAATCCCATCTATATCATAATTATCGACAATTTCTAGGATTAAATCTAAGATAAATTGCTGAACTTCGGGATGAAAGGGATTCAGCCAAACTCGATCGTGTTTGCCTTCTTTCCAAATAGTTGAACCGTCGCGCCGGTGCGCCAGCCAGTCGGGGTGAAGTGTGGCTAATTCCGATTCGGCTGGAGCCATGAAACCAAACTCAAACCAGGGGATTACTGCTATACCTTTTTCGCGGGATTGTGTGATAATTTCTTTGAGGATGTCTCGGTCTTTCAATCCGGGCGATGGATCGATCGACTGTCCGAATACTCGTTGGGCTGCAGCGCTCGGATAAAGCGTATAGCCTCCTTGCCAAACCGTGGGATAAATGGTATTGAAATTGAGTTGATCCAGTCGATTTACAGCGTCAATGATGTTGTTGCGGGAGAATATCACCTCGCTGTCAATGTTAGTCAGCCAGACGCCGCGCAATTCGGTTGTTGGCGTGGTGGGCGGGGTTTGAGCCAAGAGACGCGGGGATAAAATCGCGGAGGAGGTAAGGGCGATCGTAAAAACAACTATTAAAGCCAGTATCCGCTGCCATTTGTGCAATTTAATCATCAATTTTTCGCAAATACCATAGTTTAACATCATACTGTAGGGTGCACATGGCGCACCTTTATTCTTCAACCCGCGGAGGCGGGTTTTGTCTGTGTAGTCGCGGTTTCAACCGCCGAGTCTTTCTGCGATCCCTAAGCATAACCAGGCAATTTCATAACTTGGCGGTAGTGCGCTTCAATCTCACTTACTGTTTGCGATTGACGCTTGCTACTCCACTGACTGCGATCGAATAATTCCCGCCTCAAAGCATCAACATCGATCGTTTTTACCTTACCTTCGGCGACAATTTGCTTGCCGTTTACCCAAACGCTGTCTACCGCATTAGTCGGGCGTCCCAAGATTAGCAAGCCAATCGGATCGGTGCGCGGCAGCAATGATAAACTTGTTAAATCATACAGCACAAAATCTGCTTTTTTACCGACTGTCAGCGAACCCATTTCATCAGCAGCATTCAAGCCTTTTGCTCCGCCCAGCGCTGCCATTTCTACAGACTGGCGCGGTGTAATCCATTGGCGGTAATCCAAATCCGTGATATTGTGCAAAATCGAACCAATTTTAATCGCTTCCAGCAAATCTTGAGAGTCATTGCTAGCAGCGCCGTCGCAGCCAAAAGATACGTTGACTCCCGCTTGGCGGTATTTCAAAATCGGTGCAATCCCGCTTCCCAAGCGCAAGTTGCTGAGGGGATTATGTACGACTGTCGCTCCAGTTTCTGCCATAATTGCAATGTCGGAATCTTCCAGCCACACGCAGTGTGCTAAGGAAGTTCGCGGACTCAAATAACCGATTTTTTGCAGGTGTTCGACAGCGCTACAGCCGTATTTTTCGTGAGCTAGTTGTTTTTGGGCGGGAGTTTCTAATAGGTGGGCGTGGCGGCAGAGATTGTAGCGATCGCTCAAATCGATGCAGCCTTCAAACAAAGCATCCGAACACAGTTGAATTCCCGTCGGCGCCAACAACATATTAACACCTTTTTCGGGATTGTGAAACTGTTTTATGGCTGTTTCCATTAATTCCAAAGTGGCCTTAGTCGAGCGGATGTAAGCCGCGTGTTCGATAGCGCCATCGCCCGCAGGCATTCCCGCTGTCAGGGATTCATCTTGAATTAATGGCCCGATAAACGCGCGGATACCGATTTCTTGATAAGCACGAACTGCGGCGGCGATTGTCTCTAATTCTTGCCCCGGAATCAAAACTAAATGATCGACTACGCTTGTACCGCCCGACAGCAATGTTTCTACCGCAGTTCCCAAGGCGCTCAAATAAACTTGTTCGGGATCAAGAGGCGTAAAATCGTATAATTCTGCAATCCACAACTCCAGCGGCAAAGGGGGAATAATCCCGCGCTGCCACATTTCAGAAGAGTGTGTGTGCGCGTTGACAAAACCGGGCAGCAGCAGCTTATTTTTGCCGTCGATTACTGTTCCCGCAGAATCTAAATTTTGCGCGATCGCACTTATGCAATTATTCACCACTTGCACATCTGCGGTTTCATAACCGCTATCCACCGGAATTAAAGCATTTTGAATTGTAAAGCTCATAGATTTACTCTTTTTGTAAATTTATATTGATTTTTATTGTATGATTGCAGGGCGCTAACATTTGCGATCGCCCAACGATCATAAAGTTAATAAATCCTAAACTTTATCAAAAAGTTACCCCGGATACTTAATTATAACAAAGATTTAAGATATGACAAGTGAGTAACAATCAAATAGCTCTAAAATTGAAATTGTTTTCAAGTCATAATTAATATGAATCCTGATTCTCTCCGCACCTTGGGTGTACCGCCGAATGCTTGGAAAGTTGATGCCAAAATTGCCGATATCACCCGATCGCCGATCGCGCCTCAACCTGTTACCCTGGAAACAGAAACTAAAACCCTGCGTTTGGACTTAGCAAAAGCAGCAATGTTGGTGATAGATATGCAAAACGATTTCTGTCATCCCGACGGTTGGCTAGCACATATTGGCGTAGATGTAACGCCCGCCAGAACTCCAATTAATCCTTTAACAAATTTGCTGCCAAAATTGCGATCGCACGCAGTACCAATTATTTGGATCAACTGGGGAAACCGCCCCGATTTGCTCAATATTAGTGCAGCTTCCCGTCACGTTTACAATCCCACAGGCGACGGCATAGGTTTGGGAGATCCGCTGCCAAAAAACAACGCACCTGTACTGATGGCAGGGAGTTGGGCGGCGCAGGTTGTCGATGAATTAAAACCCAAACCGGAGGATATTTGTGTTGATAAATATCGGATGAGCGGGTTTTGGGATACTCCTTTAGATAGTATCTTGCGGAACCTCGGCAGAACTACACTTTTCTTCGGAGGAGTAAACGCCGATCAGTGCGTCATGGCTACACTGCAAGATGCTAATTTCCTCGGTTACGACTGTATTTTAGTCAAAGATTGTACAGCTACGACATCTCCCGACTATTGCTGGCAAGCTACTCTTTATAACGTTAAACAATGTTTTGGCTTTTTGTCGGATTCTCAGGCTATGTTAGAAGCAATTAAATAGCAGTCATCAGGGGAGTATCCCTCTGGAGTATAAAAAGCGTTTTTTAGGAGTGCGAGAGTCCCGCACAGCAAAGCCTATATATCTCGCTTCCTGCTCTGACAGCGAACTCTCCTGTAAAATTAATAAACTTTTGAGGTTGAGCGGCGGACTAATGACTCTGGATTCTCACTAATGACAGCAGAAACATAACCACTGACAACTAACAATAAAAAAATGACAAACCAGTGCATGATTCCTGTTATAAAGTCTCCGAAAGACTACCAAGCATTTCGCATCAGTCCGGGCGATACTAATAGATTAGCTATCGTCTTCGATCCGGTAATAGCTAATGTTTCATTAACAGTTTGCGTGGAGATTTTCGATGTGGGGGGTAAAACTCCTCCCAACCGCCATCTATTGGCAGTAGAAATGTTTTTTGTACTCAAAGGAAGAGGGCAAGCAACCTGCGACGGCAAAACAGTTAGTATTCAACCGGGAGATAGTTTGTTAGTGCCTCCAACGGCGACTCACGTAATTGAGAATACGGGCAGTGAACGTTTGTACACTTTGTGCATTATGGTGCCGAATGAGGATTTTGTGGAACTAATTCGCAGCGGTACACCAGTCGAACTCGATGAGGAAGATATGAGAGTTCTCGGGCGATCGGATGTACTCGTACCGTGCTAGGTTTGTAGTAAGGACTTGAGTCCTAGGTTTGTAGTAAGAACTTGAGTGCTTAGAGAAAAAGCTAAAGCCCTTACTACTGAGATGTTGCACCATTATCAAGAACAGGCAAGATGCCTGTTCCACAAAGAGTGAATTTTCTTGTGGGGTGGGCATCCTGCCCGCCCCTAAAAGGTTTATCGAGAATGGTGTAAGATGTCAGTTACTACGAACTTTTTTAGTTGATGTTTTTTAGGATTTATGCTGAAACTTTGTCCGAAAGAAACAGCGTCAATGCTAACTAAAGATGGGGTTCGTTTAGATGCTGACATCTACCGCCCCGATGCGGAGGGCGAATTTCCAGTATTGTTAATGCGGCAACCTTACGGAAGGGCGATCGCCTCTACATTAGTATATTCGCATCCCGCATGGTACGCCAAACACGGCTACATCGTTGTCATCCAAGACGTGCGGGGACGCGGCACTTCCGAAGGCGAATTTAACCTATTTGTTAGCGAAACACAAGACGGTTTTGATAGCGTCAATTGGGCAGCTAATTTGCCGGGAAGTAACGGCAAAGTCGGAATGTACGGTTTTTCCTACCAAGGCATGACTCAACTCTACGCGGCGGCTGCTAAACCGAGCGCATTAATCACAATTTGTCCGGCAATGGTAGGGTGCAATTTATACGCAGATTGGGCCTATGAAGGGGGCGCGTTTTGCCTGCAATCAAATCTCGGCTGGGCAATTCAGCTAGCCGCAGAAACCGCTCGCTTAAAAGCCGATATTTCTGCCTATCAAGCCTTTTATGCAGCTTCGAGGAATCTCCCGCTATACGATACCGTGCCGGCGCGTCCTGAGATTATTAAAAATCTGGCTCCAGACTCATATTATCACGATTGGTTGGATAATTATCGACCGAGCGAGTATTGGGAAAAGTTATCGCCAAACATCAAAGATTTAGACTTGCCAATGCTGCACGTGGGCGGTTGGTTTGATACTTATTTGCGGGGAACAATCCATCTTTACAAGGAAATGGTGAGCCGGAGTTACTCTCCGCAGCATTTGATAATTGGCCCTTGGGCGCATTTACCTTGGGGGCGAAAACTTGGAGCCTTGGATTATGGTTTGGCAGCTTCAAATCCTGTGGATGAGTTGCAAATTCGCTGGTTAGATCAATTCCTGAAAGGAGTTGATACAGGAATATTAGACGAGCGATCCATTACGCTATTTGAGATGGGGAAAAATGATTGGCGAAAATTTGATAAATGGCCTAATAATCATCATAAATCTTATTTTTTAGCAAGTACCGGACTGGCCGCGATGAGAGAAGATGCGGGTATTTTAACAGAGAGTTGCGCGGATGTTTGTACTGATGATATATTCGTACATGACCCTTGGCGGCCGGTGCCGTCGTTGGGAGGTCACGCTGCATTTTCTGCTGGTGCGATGGAGCGATCGACTATTGACTGCCGCACCGATGTGTTAACATACACTTCTGCACCGCTAACAGCAGATTTGCACGTTGCAGGAGAGGTATTTGTCGAAGTATTTTGTACAGTAGATGCGCCGACTTTTGATTTGTGTGCGATACTTTCTGAGGTAAAAGATAGTGGCAGCGTCTACAATTTTACTCAAGGTTACGTGCGGGTTAATTCAGATGAAAAACCTGTAAAAATTGTGCTTCAAGCAACTTGTATGCAAATTGCCCAAGGTAATGCTTTGCGTCTCAGTTTGAGTGCGGCTTGTTTTCCCGCTTACGACGTGAATCCGGGAACGGGCGTGCCTCCCGGTGAAGCGCGGTTAATTGATGCTAAAATTATCACGCTGACAGTAAGTTGTGGCGGGAATTGTCCCTCTCAAATTTTGCTGCCAATTGTCAATTAAACCTAAAATCTATCTAATTATGAGCGTTATCTTTCACATCACCCGCAGCCAACAGTGGGAACAAGCAAAACAAGTGCAATCCTATCGCGGCGATACGCTAGATACAGAAGGATTTATCCACTGTTCGACTCTGCCGCAAGTTCTTATATCTGCTAATAAATTTTTTGTGGGACAAACAGGATTGCTGCTGCTTTGGATTGACTCGGACAAAGTAGAATCTGAACTTAAGTATGAATTGGCTGCGGGTGAGAATTACCCGCACATTTACGGGCCGCTAAATGTTGATGCTGTGTTGAAAGTTGTTGAGTTTGAACCGGGTGCTGATGGCAAGTTTGAATTGCCTGCCGAATTAAGGGATGTTGTTTAATATGCACATTTTGCACCATTGTATACTAACTTTTTAGCCGGGCTAGGAGCAACGGCCCACAATACAATTAAGTGTCTTGTGGAACGGGCATCTTGCCCGTTTCTAACATTAGTGGAAAATCTAAACTTCAACTGATTTATCTACCAACTCGGCCGCCAGTTTCAGCGCCTCTTCGCGAGTCGCAATTCTCCCTTCTACCCGCGCTAATTGAATCTCCATTAATAATTGACCTATGAGCGGACTTCTGGGAATATTCAAAGATTCCATTAACTCATTGCCGCTAACTAATTGGGTGGGATGAGCGATAATGTCATCAGCATCGAGGTAGCGATTAATTAACAGGGAAATTTCATCAACGGCAACTCCCGCCGCTAGGGCTAAAACTGCTAAAACTGGAAATACTATTCCGACATCCCGAAACAAAAAATATTGTTTTCGCAAAGACATTTCCGCAATCGGTTTTGCTTGCAGTTTGGGCAAGTATTTCAAAAGCCCGATCGCACTTTTAATCTCTGCATTGCTGTACTTCAACCGCAGCAACTCTGTTTCAGCGATTGTCGGGTCGGAATTTGCTAAAATAGCCAACTTCCCAACTGCCAACAACGGCGTTTTAATTGTATCTCGAATCGATCGCGAAAATTCTCTCCCCAACTCTGGATAAATTGCCGCCAAATTCGTAGCACACAGGTCAATTTTTGTCAAAATATCGAAACGGTCGATCGCACTTTCAAACCAAATCGAAAACAAACCATCTTCGCAACCGCGACAAATCCAAGGAACACCGTCAGGATTGCTCAACAAATAACCCAATTCCGTCCGCACCCGTTCCACCGCTACCCGACTCAACAACGGCGCTAATTCCCGAATCGCCGATTGAGTTTCAGGTTCGATCGCAAAACCCAACTGCGCCGCTTGACGGTAAGCTCTTAATAACCTCAGCGGATCGTCTTCCAAATTCGATCGCGAAATCATCCGCAGCAAACCCAACCGCAAATCAGTTTGACCATCCAAAGGATCGATGATTTCTCCGGTAAAAGGATTGCAGGCGATCGCATTTATCCGAAAATCCCGGCGCAGCAAATCCCCCTCCAGACTCCCCCCTTCCGCCTGCGCCAAATCCACCGTACCGCCCGCAAACACCACCCGCGCAATTTGCCGTTCCGCATCCAACAAGACAAATCCACCTTTCGTGCGATCGGCTATTTTTCGAGCAGTCTTGACCGCCCGTGTTAGCATAACGAAATCCAAATCAAAATAGTGCGATCGGCGTCCCAGCAACGCATCCCGTACCGCACCGCCCACCAGATAAGCAGGCGGTGTCAGCATTTCCAAATCAAACGGCCAAGTCTCAGGAGATAACGCAGGTGGCAAATTAATCGGCATCGCAACAAAAATCTACTTTCCTTACAAACAATTAAACTCTTGCTACGCTAGATTAACAGAAAGCTCAAATTTCACCAATCTTTTTGAAATGCACAGAGGATATCAAGAATGTGTATTTGTATTAACTGCCACTATGTAGACCGCTGCTTCACCTACCACGCCGTAGAAGGACAGCACGAACAGATTCATCTCACCGAAACACCCGATTTCGATCCCGTAGAACCCACTATCAACGTCAACATCCGCCCCCGTCAAGACGAAATTGAAATGGAATGGGATGTAGTCGGCTGTGAAAGTTTCAAGCAAGAGACCGGTAAATGGGCAAAATTGCGGCCCGGCGAACTCGTACCGACTTAAGGAAGAAGGAAGAAGGAAGAGGGGGAGAGTGGGAGAGTGAGAGAGTGGGAGAGTGGGAGAATTTTCCAAGTCCCCAATCTAAAATCTAAAATCCCTCAATTCCCCAATCTAAAATAGACTTCCTGCATAAATCTTTGATAGAGCCGGTCAACCGCAGATGTCAGGCAGATAAACACAGATTAACGCAGATAATTTCAAGAAGAGCGAGTGAATGAATGCAAGAGGTCTAATCTAAACTCTAAAATCTAAAATCCCTCAATTCCCCAATCTAAAATCTAAAATCTAAAATCTAAAATCTAAAATCTAAAATCAAATGAGCTATTGCTTAAACCCAACTTGTCAGAATCCGCAAAACCCAGGTGATGCAGAATTGTGCCAAAGTTGCGGCTCAAAATTGTTGTTAACTAACGAACAATCGCCCTCAGCATCTCGCTACCGTACCATAAAGGCGATCGGGCAAGGAGGCTTTGGCCGAACATTTCTAGCAGTTGATGAAACCAAACCCCTGATTTTTTCGCAGTGCGTAATCAAGCAATTTTTGCCGCAAAATACCGCAGCCGAAAAAGCCGCTCAACTATTTCACCAAGAAGCAGCCCAGCTAGAAACATTGGGAAAACATCCCCAGATTCCCGAATTAATCGCGCATTTTGAACAAGACGGGAGACAGTATTTAGTACAAGAATTTATAGACGGCAAAAACCTAGCCAGAGAATTAGAACAAAAAGGAGCATTCACCGAAACTCAAATTCGGCAAATCCTCAACGATTTATTGCCCGTGCTCCACTTCGTCCACAAATCCAAAGTTATTCACCGCGATATCAAACCAGAAAATATCATTCGCCGCCGACTATCTCCAACTCCTTTACCCGCCTTAGAAAGTTCCTATCAACCCTCTCCTTTCCAAAAAGATATTGTTTTAGTAGACTTTGGTGCAGCTAAGAAAGTAACAGCAACCGGATTGCCACAAACTGGTACAATTATCGGCAGCGCTGCTTATACAGCCCCAGAACAATTGATGGGGAAAGCAGTTTTTGCCAGCGATATCTACAGTTTGGGCGTTACTTGCATTCACTTGCTGACTCACATTCCTCCCTTCGATTTGTTCGACAGCGCCGAGGATTCTTGGGCTTGGCGAAATTATTTGAAGACTGCTGTTAGCGATGATTTCGGCCGAATCCTCGACACCATGCTTCAAAGTGCCACCAATCGGCGCTACAGTTCAGCCTCAGCAGTCATCCGGCACTTGAACCCCAAACCGGTGTATTTAGACGCGCAACCTGTGCTCGATGCGCCGGAAACAGGCGCAGAATCGAAGCCTGCACTCGCCGCCGCACCTGCGCTGTTCAGTCGGGAACAGCAAGCCGAAATTCAGCAAGCTTTACAAGATGCGATCGCCCCGTACAATGTTACAATCCAAGTCAGTCAAGCCAAGCAACAGCTCAATATCGTCATCAACAGAACCGAAGACAACCCCGTTTACTATCCGCACTTATCTCAAATAATTGCCACCAGACTCACCGATTTGGAGTTAAATAAAGTCGCAGCCGTGAAGCTGTTGGGAAGACTCAACAATTCTCGTCGCCCGGAGTGGAAGCAAATATTGCAAATCGATCCCAAGATTCAATTGAGAAACAAACTCGTGCGGCTGCAACACAATCAATTAGTCAAGAAAATCGCCCCTGTTGCTACCCAAGAATTTTGGCTGCCGAAGTTGAAAACTCAGGATTTTTGGCTAGATACGCTAATGTTTGCCTTAGTTTGGTTTATCTTTGGCTCTCAAATAGTCATTTTTAATTCTCTATTCGCCCTAATAGTTGCATCTGGTTTTATGACGGTGAAGCATCAAGTTTCCCAACACAAAGAATTTGCCAATAAAAATTTATTTGCCAGTTTAGTATTGCTGTTTTTAATAACTGGTAGCATGGGTAATTCAAGGATTTTAAATACGGGAATATTTGGTATTCTTTTGGGTTGCTTAGTTGTGGCTTTGCCGCTGTTTTTTGTTAAGGAAAATTATCAGTAATCGTGAATAGCAATCCCCAAGACGGAACATCAGTTAAAAAATACGGCTTAGCCCTGCACACAGCTAGTCGCGAACTCGGTTTAGCCATCAGCAATTTTGCCGGGGATTCTCGCTGCCAAACTTGGAATTTGGATCGCGATTTAGCAACTCATTTGCATCAGTATTTAGTCGAGTTTATTCAGCCGCAAACTTGGGCGGATTTGGCTTTTATTGCAGTGGCCAAGGGGCCCGGAGGTTTCACGGGGACTCGGATGGGTATGGTGACGGCGCGGACTTTGGCTCAACAGTTGGATATTCCGGTTTTTGCGGTTTCAACTTTGGCGGCTGTCGCTTGCAGCAGCAGTAAAAAATCTATCTCAAATCAGGATATGGCGCTGCAAATGCGTGCACAGCGGGGACAATTGTTTGGGGCGGTTTATTCAGTTAACAAAGATTCTGGTTTAAGTGAGTTGTTTCCTGATACGGTGATGACTCCTGAATCTTGGCAGGAAAAGTTGGATAATTGGGGGAATTCTTATCAGTTAATTGAAGTTGGTAGCGAGTTGGGTTGGTCGGTTTCTAGTGTGTTGGAATTGGCTTATTTGGAGTGGCAAATGGGAAGTCGTCCTGATTGGTCGGATGCTTTGCCTTTTTACGGGCAACATCCGGTTAAGGGACACTGAATATTGGGAATAGGGCATTGGGAATAGGGAATTGGGCATTATTTAGTTTCAGTTAAATCAACTTGTAGAGTGCGTTTTTTTTCCGACCATGCCCGATGCCCGATGCCCGTAAATGATTTATAAGCAATTAAGCAGACTTGATATCGTTGTTTATTTAAGGGCGATACAAACTTCGAGGCAAAAAGTTAATGTTAGGGGGTCTGGGCTTTCGGTTCGCAATCGATCGATCTCAGCTTGATTGCAGCCGCGAGATTCCATGAAATCGAGCATCCAGTTCGTTATTGTAGCGAGATCGATGTATTTTGCTCCGAGACAAACAGGGCAAATTTCTGGGCTGAGGATACCGGTGCCGCCGCATTCGGGGCAATCCCAGTGGCTGGTTACGGGATCGGGGGTAGTTAGGATGTTGTTCATGCTGGGAAAAAGTACGCGCGGCGTAGCTATCCTGCCGGGAATCGCACTACTCGTTCACTCTAGCAAAAATGCCGATCGCCCTTACTTCTTCCTGCCTTTACACTAAGGGAGCTAGTGAGTAAAATTGACAAAAATACAAAAGGGGTGGCTATGTTCGATCGCACTCAATGGTTTTTGGCTGGTATGTCGATCGCACTTTCGGTTCAGTTAAGTCAGCCAGTGCCAGCAGCCGTGCCCGTTGGTAAAGTCGTACAAACAGCACAAACTAACAGTAGCGAGGCTGCTGACAAAGTATATGCAGAAGCAGAGAAACTCTACCAACAAGGAACAAAGGAAGCTTTAACAAGTGCGATCGTCAAATATGAAGCAGCATTAAAACTGTATCGAGAAGCGGGCGCTCGATCGCAAGAAGCTCTCGTCCTTAACAACATCGGGACTGTTTACTTAGTATTAGGAGAGAAACAGAAAGCTTTAGAATATTACAGCCAGTCCCTTGCCCTGAGTCGGGCGATCGGCAATCCAGGAAGAGAAGCTCTCGCCCTCAACAACATTGGCAGAATCTACGACGATTTGGGAGAGAAACAGAAAGCGCTACAGTATTACAACCAATCCCTTCCCCTGAGTCGCACCGTCGGCGATCGATCGCTTGAAGCTATCACCCTCAGCAGCATCGGGACTGTTTACTCAGAGTTTGGAGAGCAACAGAAAGCGCTACAGTATTATAGTCAATCCCTTCCCCTGAGTCGCACCGTCGGCGATCGTCGCGGGGAAGCTATCACCCTCAGCAGCATCGGGACTGTTTACTCAGCATTAGGAGAGAAACAAAAAGCTTTAGAATATTACAGCCAATCCCTTCCCCTGAGTCGCACCGTCGGCGATCGTCGCGGGGAAGCTATCACCCTCAGCAGCATCGGGACTGTTTACTCAGAATTGGGAGAGAAACAGAAAGCTTTAGAATATTACAGCCAATCCCTTCCCCTGAGTCGCACCGTCGGCGATCGTCGCGGGGAAGCTATCACCCTCAGAATCATCGGGACTGTTTACTCAGAATTGGGAGAGAAACAGAAAGCTTTAGACTATTACAGCCAATCCCTTTCCCTAAGTCGGGCCGTCGGCGATCGCTCACAGGAAGCGAGTACCCTCAACAACATTGGCTTGGTTTACTCTGATTTGGGAGAAAAACAAAAAGCCCTAGAATATTACAGCCAATCCCTTCCCCTGAGTCGCACCGTCGGCGATCGTCGCGGGGAATCTATCACCCTCAACAACATTGGCTTGGTTTACTCAGATTTGGGAGAAAAACAGAAAGCTTTAGAATATTACAGCCAATCCCTTCCCCTGAAACAAGCAGTCGGCGATCGTCGCGGCGAAGCGATTACCATCAGCAACATCGCGTTTGTTTACTCTGAATTGGGAGAGAAACAAAAAGCTTTAGAATATTACAATCAATCCCTTTCCCTAAGTCGGGCCGTCGGCGATCGCTCTGGGGAAGCTACCACCCTCAACAACATTGGCAGAATCTATGAAGATATCGGAGACAAGCAGAAAGCTTTAGAGTATTTTAGCCAATCTCTTCCCCTGAGTCGGGCCGTCGGCCACACTGGAAAAGAAGCTCTCACCCTTTTCAACATAGCTTATGTCAAACGTGACCAAAACAATCTTACCGAAGCCCTCAAAAACATTGAATACTCTCTCAAAATCCTCGAAAACCTCCGCACCAAAATAGCCAGCCCAGAACTCCGCACCTCATACTTTGCCACAGTACAAAACTACTACGAATTCTACATCGACCTGTTAATGCAACTGCATAAAACTAATCCTAAATCCGGTTATGATACAAAAGCCTTAGAAGCCAGCGAACGTTCTCGCGCCCGCAGCCTCCTCGAACTCCTCCAAGAAAGTAACGCCAACATTCGCGAAGGTATTTCCCCCGATTTACTGCAACAAGAAAAGAGCTTGCAACAGCAACTAGATGCTATTGAAAAACAGCGCATCGAAACAATCAGCAGCCCCAACCCCAACGCAACTAAAATCGATGAAATCGACAAACAGCGCCTCGCACTTTTGCAACAATATCAGCAACTTCAAACCGGGATTCGTACCGCCAGCCCCCGCTACGCTGCCCTCACCCAACCCCAACCTTTAACACTGCCAGAAATTCAGAAACAGATTCTCGATGAAAACACGATTTTATTGCAGTATTCCCTCGGCAAAGACCGCAGTTATTTGTGGGTTGTGACATCAACCGGACTAACTAGCTATGAATTGCCAAAACGCGCCGACATTGAAACAGCCGCCCGCAATTTCCGAGACGCAGTAACTAGCCCAATCCAGAGAGATATTCCCCAAAAAGTTGCCGAAGCGAGTGCCAATCTGGGCAAATTAATTTTACAACCAGCCGCCGCCCAATTAGGACAAAAACGCCTCTTAATTGTTCCCGACGGCGTACTGCACTATACTCCATTTGCAGCTTTAACTCTGCCACCAAAAGCCGGAGAAAATGCCAATCTTCCCTTAATCGCCCAACATGAAATTATTACCCTGCCTTCCGCCTCAACTCTCGCCATTCTCCGGCAAAATTACGCTGACCGAAAACCACCCAACCAAACTTTAGCAATTTTAGCCGATCCAGTCTTCAGTCCAGACGATGAAAGAGTCAAAGGACAACTTACCCCAGCAACCACCGAAAAGTTAGAATCAAATAACCTCGGTTTAAATCGATCGCTCCGTGCTTCTAATATGGCATGGCCGCCCAATCGCCTCCCCTTTACCCGCCAAGAAGCCCAAAATATTTTAGCTTTAGTTCCGACCGCTTCGGGAGTTCAAAGCTTTGATTTTGCCGCCAGTCGCCCTACTGCAACTAATAGCAATTTAGCCAATTATCAAATCGTGCACTTTGCCACCCACGGCATGGCAAACAGTCAAAATCCCGAACTGTCAGGCATTCTGATGTCGATGGTAGATGACAAGGGGAATCCTGTCAATGGCTTCTTGCGTCTCACCGATATTTTTAACTTGAAACTAGCAGCAAAATTAGTAGTTTTAAGTGCTTGTCAAAGCGGAATGGGTCAGAATATCAAAGGCGAAGGAATGGTGGGATTAACAAGGGGTTTTATGTATGCGGGGGCTCAGCGGGTGGCGGTGAGTTTGTGGAGTGTGGATGATGAAGGTACGGCTGTGTTAATGCAAAAGTTTTATCAAAAAATGCAGCAACAAAAGTTAGCGCCGGCGGCAGCTTTGAGGGCGGCGCAGATGGAAATGATGCAGGATAAAAAATGGCAATCTCCCTATTATTGGGCGGCTTTTACCTTGCAAGGGGAGTGGAAATGATATCATTGTTCCAAAGTTATTATACCAATTTAATGTGAAGTTGCACATATCTCGATCCCCCTAAATCCCCCGAAAGCAAGGGGGACTTTGATCGGAATCTTGTCCCCCCCTTATTAAGGGGGGCTAGGGGGGATCGGATTCTATGCAGCCTCATAAAAAATTGGTATTAGAGGCAAGATTAATAGCTGTAAGGTGCTTAGGTTGCACCCTACATATAGCCGTAAGGTGCAACCTAAGCACGCTACATTAGTTTATCGCCCGCTAGCTAAAGCCTCCCGCAATTTACGGCCCCGCGATTTATCCCGAAGTTCGGGAGTCGCCATCCGCAACACAAAATCCAGCAACCAAGGCGCAATTCGGTGACACCAAACTGCTAGATGACTTTGGTATCCCACTAAAATTTCCGGCGCATCTTTGTGCAATCCCGCGACAAGTGCTAGGGCAACTTTTTCGGGAGTTGTGGGCACTACCCAGCGAAATTGTTCCAAGTCTCGCACCATGTCGGTATCTGTTAGAGATGGCAGCAAAGCAGTGACTCGAACGTTGTACTGAGTTAACTCGCTGCGTAAAGCTTGGGTGAATCCCAAAATGGCAAATTTGGTAGCAGAATAAGTGGCCATTGTCGGAGCGGCAATTTTTCCCATTAAGCTCGAAACATTGACGATTGTTCCGTCTTTTTGAGCTGCCATTCGCCTCGCTATCAAGCGGGTAATTGTGTAGGTTCCGAGCAAATTTAAGGCGATTTCTTCCTCGATTAACGGTAGCGGGGAACGCAAGAATGATGCTTGGTGCGCGACGCCTGCACAGTTGACTAGCAGGTGAATCGGGCCGCAATCTCGCCAAGCTTGGGCGATCGCAATATTCACCGCTACTGACTGAGTTAAATCCAAAGCTAACGGCACTACTTCTGTACCAAAAACATCGATTTCCTCTGCCAGTTCAATTAATTGCCTGCGGTTGCGCGCCACAATCAACAAACGTTTGACTCCTTGTCTGGCTAATTCCAGGGCGATCGATCGCCCAATTCCGCGCGAAGCTCCTGTAACAAGAGCTGTTTTTCCTTGAAGTTGCATAGATTAAACCTTTTGGTAGATGCTCACCGCGGCACGGAGTTATGAGTTGTGAGTTGTGAATTATTAGTTATGAGTTGAATGTTTTGGCGGTAACAACTCATAATTCATAATTGTTGAAAAGGCTATCTTGTTTCGATAGACCTCATTTACTTGTGGGGTTAACTCAAAACTAAAAACTTTTGAATCGCTAACGTGCGCGTGAGTTGAACTAAACTTTTGGTTTGCCAGAAATCAGTCAATTATCTGATAATTCAACCTCATTCAAGCAGACAAACCTGAGATGGGCAAACCTAGTCGGAAATCATGGCCAAGCGGGCTTTATTACCGCTTTTTATTGAGTTCGCGGAGGCGGACTTTGCCTGTGTAGCCGCGAATTTATTCGCCGGGGATTGGTGATCCGCGAATTTGTCATTTACTGGGGTTGGAGAACCCCTCTTTCTTCAGTCCGCGAAGGCGGACTTTGACTGTGTAGCCGCGAATTTATTCGCCGGGAATATTCGCCGGGATTGGTTATTCGCCAGGGCTTAATTACCCCTTTTTTTAGTCCGCAGAGGCAGACGATATCCTGTGCAGCCGCGACTTACAATCGCCGGGGATTCGTGCGAATTGGCACAGGATAATTGAGCAATGCAGATTATCAATTCCACACCTCCTAGATATGAGAATTTCCTATCTACACATACCTTAACAACTTGACAGAGAAGCGGCAACAATTTTTAATAAATTTTCCGCAACACTTCTTTACAATCTTCTCAGACGGCGGATTTCCAAGTGCCGTGAAAGCTCAAAGGTATAACACCGGGCAATTCTAGCTGGCAAACAGGTTCGCGGGAAAGTCCGTCGCTGTCAAATATCCAGACTTCGCTGCTGTCAGAATTGCCGTCGTAAACAACTGTTACTATCCAACCTTTCTCCGAGGAAACATCTGGAACGTAGATGGGCTCTGTGGGATAGCGATTTTCGCCCAAGTCGGCAATTGTGAGATTGCGGCTTTGCGTGTCCAAACGGGCGATCGCACCATAACGTTCCGGTACAATATCAACGTCAGGCCGATACATTGCCAGATAAATATACCGCGACGCTTGCCCGATTTCTGAAGCAGGTACAACCGGAAATTCGCAAGGTTGATCCAGCAATTCTTCTGTTGCTGTCACTTTCCCCGTCAGAGGATTGAGATGCACCCGCCACAGAGTCCCCTCCGCATCGGTGCGAGTTTCGCCTGCCACTACTTCTTTCAGTCGCTGATTAGTTTGAAAGTCAGCGAAGCGCACAAAATCTACAGCCACCGAACCATCTTCCTTGACAAAACCGTTAGCAAAATGCCACTGAAACCAAGAATCGGTTTCGCCGCGACTAACTAAAGATAGAGTTTCCGAGTCAACAACTAAGATCTGGGTTCCTAACTCCGGTTTCCATTCAAAAGAGTCGCCGAAACTGCTAATCCCAGCTAATACTGGCAAAAATTTGAGTCGCACCGGCGGTACAAAAAATATGAGATACTTTCCCGCAAAAACAAAATCATGGATCATGGGAATTCCATCTAAAGCAACAGTTGCTTGTTGCACAATTTTGCCTGTAGCATCGCTTTTATACAGATTCAACTTTGTACTGGCACCATGTGTAATTCCAAAGTTAAAAATATTGCCAGTAATCGGATCGCGCTTGCAGTGAGCGGAATAAGAAGATCCACTCTCTAAACTGCCTAAATCGTCCGTTCCGCGAGTTTCCAGAGTTTGCAAATCGAGGCTGTGAGGCAAGCCGCCTTCCCACAAAGCTAAAAGGCGATCGGGCAAAGCTAAAACGGAAGTATTGGCAGCATTTTTAACAGATTTAGCCCACCGCAACCACAGAGGCACCGGTGCTGTCATGCCATAATTACTGTAGAGAAATTTATCAGATTTTTCCTCAGCTTGATATCCCGCTGTCTGCACGTAGCGATAGACAGCCGCAGCACCCGCATCGGTAAAATGTACAGCCAAAATTGCACCATCGCCATCAAACCAGTGTCCTGCATTCATGCCACCGCGTTGCAAACGTGCGGGCCCGTTACGGTAGAGAGTGCCGCGCAATCCTGCGGGAATTTTACCGCTTTTAACGGATAACTGAGTCAGCGGAAATTCCGCAGCCGGACGAGCTAAAGCTTGAGCCCAGGATTTTTTAGCTGAGATTTTAGTGTCTGTTTTCATTTAAAACTGGCAATTTTCAACTGATATTGCAGAAATTTTCCTATACAATTATAGCAAAAATTACCTAACAGCTATGACTCTCCGCCGCCGTGCTTTGCTCACAACTTTTGGGCTGACTGCTATTGGTACTCAGCTTTTGCCGCTCGCCCAAACCAACCTATCTCCCAAAAGTGCGATCGTTAAGCCGCGCCGCCTGCAAGTTGGCGATACTATAGCTTTAATCAATCCTGCCGCTTTCAACTACAAAAAAGAAATCGAGGATTTTTTTAAAGTTATCGAAAAGCTGGGTTTAAAAGTTAAATTGGGAGAGCATTTTTACGACCGCTACGGCTATTTAGCCGGCAAGGATGCCGATCGCGCCGCCGATGTGAACGCAGCCTTTGCCGATGACTCAGTGCGAGCTATTTTTACCGGGATGGGCGGCTGGGGCTGTGCTCGGATATTGCCGCTCCTGGATTACGATATTATCGGCAACAATCCCAAAATTATTATGGGATTTAGCGATATTACTGCGCTGTTATTGGCGATTTATGCTAAGACTAATAGAGTTACTTTTCACGGCCCTTTAGGTGCGTCAACTTGGAGTCCCTTTACAGTGGATTACGTCAAAAAAGTTTTGTTTGACGGAGGTTCTGTGACGATGCAAAACTCCAAAAGCGTGCAAGTTCAAACAATCGGGCGGGGCACAGCTAGGGGAAAACTAATCGGCGGCAATTTATCAGTAATAGCAGCAATGGTGGGTTCTGCATATTTACCGCAGTGGGAAAATAGTATTTTGTTTGTCGAGGAAGTTGGCGAAGAAGTTTATCGCATCGATAGAATGTTGACGCAGCTCAAATTAGCGGGCATTCTCGATAAAATATCCGGTTTTATTTTCGGACAGTGTACCAAGTGCGAAGCTGAAAAACCCCAAGAGTCCCTAACCTTACCTCAAGTCTTGTCCGACCACATTCGCCCTTTGAAGATTCCTGCGTGGTATGGTTCGATGGTGGGACACATCCGGGAGCAGTTCACTTTGCCGATCGGTCAAGAAGTCGAAATCGACGCTGACTCTGGTACAATTAAATTGTTAGAATCCGCTGTCAGCTAAATCTTGAACTCTTCTGGATATTACCGAGGCAGAGCCTCCGGATCTGCGTTCCCAGGCAGAGCCAGGGAACGAGAAATAAATTTAAACACAAAATCAGAAATATCGTGAAAAACCGACAATTTCTCAAACATCTAGCAGCAATTATCTTAGCAATAATTTGCCTGTTGCCGCTGAATGCCTGTGCAGCAGCAGAAGCAAGTAAAACCGCAAATGGCGACCCAATTTATCAGCAGCGAACCGTCCACAATCCCGACGGCATCGGCAAATTTTACATGGGTAGAGAAATTGCCCAAGTCATGGGATATCAAGGCGCTGGTTGGCTGGAAAGACCGTCTCGCGGCATGGAAGAAAAATCAGCTCGATTAGTCAACAATCTCGATTTAAAACCAACCGATATTGTAGCAGACATTGGAGCGGGAACGGGATATTTTAGCTTTCGCATTGCTCCCTTAGTTCCTGAAGGAAAGGTTTTGGCCGTTGACGTGCAGCCGGAAATGATTAATTTTCTGCAATTGAATAAACAAGAAAAAAATATCGCTAACGTTGAGCCAGTTTTGGGAAATATCGACAATCCGAATTTGCCGGAAAACAGCGTAGATTTAGTTGTGATGGTGGATGCTTATCACGAATTTGCATATCCCAGAGAAATGATGCAAGGAATTGTGAAAGCACTCAAACCGGGAGGCCGCACGGTATCGATCGAGTATCGGGGCGAAAACCCGCTGATTCCCATTAAAGGTTTGCACAAAATGACGCAGAAGCAGGTGAAAAAAGAAATGGCAGCCGTGGGTTTAGTATGGAAAGAGACAAAAGATATGTTACCCCAGCAGCATTTGATGGTGTTTGAGAAACAATCTCAAATTTAGCAGCCAAACAGAGCGATTGCTTACCATTTTTTGTCATTTTTGTCAAGGTACAAAAGACGTATTTATTTATGCGCGCGGGCGATCGGTCAAACATACTAAGCCTTAAGTAACCCTTAAGATAGACATTTTACTAAAAATACCATTTACAATTAAAAATTGATAACCCAGAGGCGCTTCCTTCATTTTTCAAGCGAAGAAGTGTCGCTATTAAGAAGTACCAGCGTGAACATTCCAAGTTCCATCATCACCATGCTCGCCGGCATCGGAGTGACTCTGATCAGTCTCTGGTACGGGCAGAATCACGGTTTAATGCCGATCGCCGCCTCTGATGAAGCATCCGACATAGACGCACTTTTCAATACAATGATGACCATTTCCACTGGATTATTTATCATGGTCCAGGGAGTGCTGATCGTTGCTGCAATTAAATACCGCCGTCGTCCAGGAGACAACACAGACGGGCCGCCTTGGCATGACAACTTTCCCTTAGAAATTCTTTGGACAGCCGTGCCGGCGGTGATTATTTTAGGAATCGGAGTCTACAGTTTTGAGATTTACAACTCAATGGGAGGCCTCGATCCGATGGGCAATCACGACCACGGCACCATGCAAGCGCACTCTAAAATGCGGGGAAGTGCGATCGCAGCCACACTCTCAGATACACCCCAAAACGCCCCACAAATTCCGTCTAGAAAACTTGTTGCTCTAGGCGTCGGCGCTTCCCCAGAAAATGAAGACAAACCAGCAGACTTAGTTGTAAATGTCACAGGTTTGCAGTACGCCTGGATATTTAGCTATCCAGAAAGCGGCGTTAGTTCTGGCGAACTGCATATGCCAGTCAACCGCGACGTACAGCTAAATATCTCAGCTCAAGACGTGCTGCACGCATTTTGGCTGCCGGAATTTCGCCTCAAACAAGATGCAATTCCCGGGCGGCCGAGCGAACTGAGATTTACACCAACTAAAACCGGCGAATACCGGGTTGTTTGTGCTGAATTGTGCGGCGCTTATCACGGAGCGATGAAAGCTGTAGCAGTCGTTCACACGCCCGAAGAATTCGACGGTTGGCTGCAAAGCCAGCAAGTTGCTAGCAGTCAAAACTTAGAGCAAGCAGTTGCAGTCAATCCTGGGGAATTGTCAGACGGTGAATTTTTGGCTCCCTACGTCAGGGAAATAAAAATTAATTCCGAAACCCTAGAACAACTTCACCCAACTCATCACTAAAAATAGTCATTAGTTCCTGGCACTGGGTCTTTGATCCTGAGCTAATAACTAATGACTAATAACTAATGACTAATAACTATGACACAAGCACAGTTCCAAGAAAGTGCAAACACTGAGGCTCGCGGAACAGCTCCCGCCGATAGACATTGGCGCGACTACTTCACTTTTAATACCGACCACAAAGTCATCGGTATTCAATACCTGGTAACAACATTTATTTTCTATCTAATCGGCGGCGTGATGGCAACTATAGTTCGAACAGAACTCGCCACCCCCGACTCCGATTTTGTCACCCCCGAACTCTACAACAGTTTATTTACTGTTCACGCCACGGTGATGATCTTCCTGTGGATCGTACCCGCCGGCGCCGGATTTGCTAACTTTTTGATCCCCTTAATGATTGGGGCAAAAGACATGGCATTTCCCCGCCTGAATGCCGTTGCCTTTTGGATGATTCCCGTAGGCGGCATATTGCTGTTGAGCAGTTTTTTGGTCGGAGCTCCGCAGGCGGGTTGGACTTCCTATCCGCCTTTGAGCTTAGTTACTGCTCAAGCCGGAGAAGAAATTTGGATTCTCAGCGTTTTGATTCTGGGAACTTCTTCGATTTTGGGGGCGGTAAATTTTGCCATTACCATCTTTACCATGCGCGTTCCCAGCATGAGTCTCAATGAAATGCCTTTGTTTTGCTGGGCGATGATTGCGACTTCAGCGCTGACTTTGATTGCTACTCCAGTCTTAGCCGCAGCTTTGATTTTGCTGTCGTTTGACTTGTTAGCAGGAACGGCATTTTTTAACCCGACAGGCAACGGCGATCCCATCGTCTACCAGCATTTATTCTGGTTTTATTCGCACCCGGCAGTTTACATTATGATTATGCCCTTTTTCGGGGTGATTTCAGAAGTTTTGCCGGTGCATTCCCGCAAGCCAATTTTTGGTTATTTGGCGATCGCATATTCCAGTCTTGCGATCAGCTTTTTGGGCTTGATCGTGTGGGCTCACCATATGTTTACCAGCGGCACTCCCGGCTGGCTGCGGATGTTTTTTATGATCACAACTATGATCATCGCCGTACCAACTGGGATTAAAATATTTAGCTGGTTGGCAACTATTTGGGGAGGAAAACTCCGGCTTGTCAGCGCCATGCTATTTGGGATGGGTTTTATCTCAACATTTGTCCTCGGCGGCATCACCGGGATCATGGTAGCTTCCGTACCTTTCGACATTCACGTTCACGACACTTATTTTGTCGTCGCTCACCTGCACTACGTGCTGTTTGGCGGCTCAGTGTTTGGCATTTACGCTGCTTTTTACCACTGGTTCCCCAAAATGACGGGGCGGATGCTTAACGAATTTTGGGGTAGAGTTCACTTTGTTTTAACCTATGTTGGCTTTACTGTAACTTTCCTGCCGATGCACGCTTTGGGGATGCAAGGAATGCCCCGGCGGGTGGCAATGTACGACCCGAAATTTACCACAATTAATGTCATTTGTACTGTCGGTGCTTATATGCTGGCAGTGTCTACAATCCCGTTTATCATTAATGTGATTTGGAGCTGGAGGTACGGCCCGAAAGCAGGTGACAATCCTTGGCAAGCTTTGAGTTTGGAATGGATGACGACTTCGCCACCCCCGATCGAAAATTTTGAAGGAGTGCCGGTATTGGCAACGGGGCCTTACGATTACGGCATGGAAAAAATTCAGAATACAGGGGAACGTCTCAGGCTCAAGCTGAGGGAAAATGCCACCCGCAACGCCCAGAAAACAGGTATTCCTATTGCGGAGGCTCAAGCTTCAACTTTCTTTGGCGGTACTGCAACTTTGGTCGCTCCTGAATCAGAGGTAGATGTTGATTCTCCGGCTGATGAAAGTCAAGATGGCGAATAGTTATTAGTCATCAGTCATCAGTTATTAATGTCAACAAACACGTCTAACGTAGTACGGATCTGCTATCTGACGATTAAGCTCTCGATCCCCCCTAGCCCCCCTTAAGAAGGGGGGAACCGGACACACTCTTTCGTCCCCCTTCTTAAGGGGGATTTAGGGGGATCGAGACTCCGCTATAAACGAGAGATACAAAGATTTTCAGGCAATTGTTGGCACTAATGTCCTCTTCCCTCTTCCTTCTTCCTTCTTCCCTCTTCCTTCAAAATCCCATTACCAACTAGCAATTTATTATGCAAATTCCCGCGATCGATCCGACAAAAACAGCCCTAAATTACCACCACGAGGGCGAAGTAGAAGCACACGGTGTCGAGCATCCCGACCACCGAATGTTAGGTGTAATTGTGTTCCTGTGCGCTGAAGGCATGATATTTTTCGGTATGTTTGCCGCGTATTTGATTTATCGGGCGATGGCCCCCGTGTGGCCTCCTGAAGGTACGCCAGCGCGAGAGTTATTGCTGCCGGGAATTAATACGCTGATTTTGATTTCTAGCAGTTTTGTGATTCACAATGCTGATACTGCAATCAAAAAGAATGATGCCGCCGGAATGCGGAATTGGTTGCTCGTAACTATTGCTATGGGCGCAGTTTTCTTGGCAGGTCAGGTTTACGAATACACTCATTTAGAGTTTGGCTTGACGACGAATTTGTATGCCAGTTGCTTTTACGTTTTGACTGCTTTTCACGGCTTGCACGTTACGTTTGGAGTGCTGCTGATGGCGGGGGTGGTGTGGCGATCGCGCGCGCAAGGTCATTATTCTAGCGAGCACCACTTCGGAATCGAAGCGACTGAGATTTACTGGCACTTTGTGGATGTGATTTGGATTATTTTGTTTTTGCTGCTGTATATTTTGTGATCCCAGAGGCTTTCCGGCCTCTGCCACAAGAGATTTGTCTGACCCCCAATTGGGGGGTTTTTTATTGTTTGGAGAGTGCAATCGCCTTTCATTCACCCTCTCATAGCCGATCGCGCTAAACTAAAATTAGCAATTCTCCTATCCAGCAGCATTGAGAAAATTATGCAGTGCGAATTGTGCGATCGACAAATGGAAGCATTAACCGCCCATCACCTCATCCCCAAACAAAACACCAAGCGGAAAAACGAAGATCCAAGCCCGACAATCGACATTTGCTCAGCCTGTCACCGCCAGATTCACTCTCTATTTGACAACAAACACCTCGCCCAAGAGCTCAACACCGTGGAAAAGCTCAAAAATGACCCTGAACTCCAGAAATTTCTCTCTTGGATTAAGAAACAAAAAACCGACAAACGCATCCAAGTACGCGGCAAAAAAGCTTGATCGCAGGGCCCGAACTCAGATATATAGTCCTGGACGGAGTTACTGTCTGCAGCCCGGTTTCTTCATTAATTTTTCGTTCCCTAACCCAAAATTTTGCAGAGTAACCCGGTTTGTTTGCGTAAATCCTAGTATAGTGATTTACTTATTCGTAACAAGCTGCCAACAATTATCATGAACCTCAGCTCCCTCGAACTCGCAAAAGACCGAGCACGCATCTACAAACAATACCTCCAAATGGAAATAGATGCCAAAGCTAACATAAACAAACTAGCATTTTTAGATCGGGGCATTGAAAAATCCCCTTACCAGCAAGAAATTAAAAACTATCCCGATTATCTCAAACAGAAACCCGACGGCTTAAAAGTAATTAGCTACATTCCAGAACCCAATAACCGCCTCAAACTTACCGCCTTTCCCAGCCTCGGAGAACTACCTCAAATTGACCCTCAATCTTTAAATTTTCTTCACGAAGACATCAAACAAGCCTGCGTTTGCATTGGTACTTTTGTAGACGGCAAAATTCAGGCGCAGTGGCTGGGAAAAAACGCACTTACCAATGCTGAGTTTTGGAGTGGCACTAAAATTATCGGGCTCCTTAATATCGTCAGTCAAGTAAATATCAAATATCCAGACTGCGACATTGACAACTGCGTTGTTAGAGATGGCAACGGGCTAAAACAAGATTTTTACTTTTATGATTTAGCAAAAGACATGATTAGCTATGCCTCAAATATAGCAAGTTCAAACTCCTTAGCTGCGATGTTCAAACGCTTCGATACTCGCATAGGACTAGAGCAATGGCTGAAGAGCGCTACTGGCAATAATGACCTAATTTTTCGCGGCGATTACGGCGAAAATTCTTATCACAACAACCCCAGAATCTTCGATCTCACCAAAAAACAAGTGCTGCTAAGTGCCGCATTAAACAGCACCAAACAAAAAAATTCCGTATCTGCTTATGACTTAACCAGGCTGATTTCCATGTTAGGATGGCACTTCCACATCGAACAGCGATCGCGCATGAAAGCATCTCAGTGGAACAGCTTAGAAAGCATTGTCAGAGCAATGGGACACGACAGCGCTCGATATGTGGACGTAGCAATTAAAACTTTGGGGATGGATAGCCTTATCACTTCTCCAGTAATTATCTCAAAATTGGGTTACGGACTGAGCTCGATCAGGGGAACGCTAGAAACAGTTTATGTGGCTTTAGTGCGGTTTGTTGACGAGCGGCCGAAGGCGGCCCGAAAGCCGGCAAAACTCAGAACCTTAGCCATGACTTTGCGGGCAGAAAAAGCTGTAGGCGGTTCCAGCAGTGTCGATCGCTTGGCGATCGAACTCGACGCCAGATTTTGCGCCGAAGTCACGGAAATTCTCCGCCGGTTGTTTGCGGAAGAATTTTCTTAAACGCGGGCGATCGACTACTTAGAATTACTAGAGTAAAAGCCGGTGAAACTTGCGGTAAAGCATCCTCTCCACCGGCTTTCCTCCCCGCAAATGTTGCTCAGTTATTGCCGCAACTTCTTCGTGGCAAACGCCATTGTACCAAACCTCTTCTGGCAGCACCAACACCATCGGCCCGTTGCCGCACTGTCCCAAACAACTGCTAGCAACAACTTCAACTTCTGAGGGCGACAATTTCTGAAAAGCTGCCAGTACCTTTGCTGAATTTTGCTTGCGACAAGTGCGGTTTTGACAAACAAGAACTTGCCTAAAAGATTCGATAATTTTCATATTTTTTACTTGACATTCTGCTGAATATATGCTATTTTTTTATCATGGGAATAGGTGTCGTCATATATGCCCAAATTGTAGGAAAGTCGTTAAAAACTTTGGACGGGCTAGAAGCCCATCCCACAAAGCATTAAACTTGAATTGCATTCAATCGCTTTGAATTCCTCAAATTATCTGCGTTTATCTGTGTTGCATCTGCTTGATATCTGCGGTTTCTGTATTAATCAAAGACTTATGCAATTCTAGTCTATTGATAATTGCTACATCTGCCCCGATTGTCAGGTACACGGCATTGCACACGCCCAGATTAATCCGATGATAAACCTTTTGAGGCCAACCATTGTCGATCGAACAAACGCGACTGATACCGAGCCCCGCCGTCGCAGAGTACCGTCACAATCGTATGTCCAGGCCCCATAACCTTCGCCAAAGCCACAGCCGCCCCCACATTAATCCCCACAGAACCGCCCATAAACAGCCCTTCTTTCCTCAGCAGTTGGTAAATCACCCGGACAGCTTCAGTATCGTCAATTTGAATGGCGTCGTCTACCGGGGCATTCTCCATATTTGCAGTGACGCGAGTGGTGCCAATTCCCTCAGTAATCGAACTGCCTTCAGTCTTAATTTCCCCAGTTTTGAAATAACTGTAAAGCCCACTGCCCATCGGGTCTGCTAAGACAATTCTAACAGCAGGGTTTTTTTCCTTCAAAAACATTCCTACCCCAGCAAAAGTGCCGCCGGTACCCGTTGCGGCTACCCAAGCATCAATTTTCCCGTTTGTTTGTTCCCAAATTTCCGGACCGGTTGTCTCGTAATGAGCTCGGCGATTGGCTAAATTGTCAAACTGATTTGCCCAGACTGCATTCTCCATTTCCTCCGCCAATCTTCCCGACAATTTGACATAATTATTCGGGTCTTTGTAAGGAACAGCGGGAACAGTCCGAACTTCAGCGCCCAAGGTTTTCAAAGCATCGATTTTTTCTTGAGATTGGTTATCGGGAATCACAATCAAACATTTGTAACCTTTAGCGTTGCAAATGTGTGCCAAACCGATGCCTGTATTGCCGGCAGTGCCTTCAACAACGGTGCCGCCCGGTTTCAGCAAGCCTTTTTCTTCTGCATCTTTGATGATGTATAAAGCAGCCCTATCTTTAACGGAACCGCCAGGATTGAGAAACTCTGCTTTGCCGAGAATTTCGCAGCCAGTTTCATCGCTGAAGCTGTTTAAGCGAATTAGTGGCGTGTTGCCGATTGTGCCTACAAAGCCGTTTTTAATATCCATGTTTTTTGCGTGTTTGCGTCCTATTATTAATTCTTACAATAAGTTGATATTTATGGCTAGCAGTTCTACCAAATTTTGCTCATATTGAGTACAAATCCAGGCAAAACGGGGTCGCCGCTGACTGTCGCGGGATTCTCCAAACATTCCTCTAGCAAACCGGGACGGTAAATATAAACTCTGCGATTTTTGCGGTCAATCAACCAGCCTAACTGCACTCCGGGTTCTCTCATATATTCTTGCATTTTTTCTTGCAATGGCTTGATATTGTCAGAAGCAGACCTGAGTTCTACTACAAAATCAGGGCAAATCGGGGCAAACTTTTGCTTTTGTTCGGGTGACAAAGCATTCCATCTTTCCAATTTTATCCAAGCAGCATCCGGCGACTTTTGTGCACCTGTTGACAGAGTAAATCCTGTACTCGAAGTAAACACTAAACCAGTACCATTTTGTTCTGCCCAAACCCACAGCGGCCCAAATATATTACCTTCTCGGTTTCCCGTCTCCGAACCAGTAGGGGGCATAATTAGCAATTCTCCCGATTTGTTGCGTTCAATGCGTAACTCACTATTGATTTGACAGAACTCGAAAAACTCGTCGTCTGTCATTTGCAATTTGGGCGGTATTCGCAACACAATTGTTGATGACAGCATTTTGCCTTTCCTCAAATCTAAAGTGTTTACACAAGATTGCAATTTCTTTGTTTGTAGTGAGGACTTGAGTCCTCAAAAATCAGGATTAAGGACTCAAGTCCTAACTACAAGCTAGTTTGACGCGCGAATTAGAAAGGTAAGGTGTGCAGTGCACACTTTACATAATTCAATACGGTTCACTTAACACTATTTATACCCCGGAGATCCCCCTAAATCCCCCGAAAGCAAGGGGGACTTTGAGGGCATTCTTGTCCCCCCCTTTTTAAGGGGGGTTAGGGGGGATCTGTCTTAAGTGAACCGTATTGTTACATAATTAGGTTCTGCGTCCAGGAATGCTAAACCTATTTATTCGGCTGAGGAGTCATCCGCAAATAAGGCTTAATCGGCGTGTAGCCTTTAGGAAATTTCTCTGCCAACTCTGCGGGGTCGGTAATCGAAGGTACGATTACGCAATCGTCGCCGTCTTTCCAATCAACTGGAGTCGCAACGCTGTATTTGTCAGTAAGTTGCAGGGAATCAATTACTCGCAGAATTTCATTGAAATTCCGACCAGTGCTCGCTGGATAAGTAATGCTCAAACGCAATTTCTTTTCCGGGTCAATTACAAAAACGGTGCGGATTGTTAAGTTGTTGAGGGAGTTGGGATGGATCATGTCGTAAATGTCGGAGACTTTACGATCGCCATCTGCTAAAATTGGATAGTTGAGGGTGACATTTTGAGTTTCCTCAATATCTTTAATCCAGCCCATGTGAGAATCCACATCATCGACGCTGAGGGCGATGGTTTTCACGCCACGCTTGTCAAATTCCGACTTAAGACGGGCCACTGCACCGAGTTCTGTGGTACACACTGGAGTATAGTCTTTCGGGTGGGAAAACAACACGACCCAGCTATCCCCAGCCCAGTCGTAGAAATTGATTTCCCCTTCAGACGAAGCTTGGGTAAAGTTGGGAACTGTATCGCCTAATCGCAGAGTCATAACTGATTTCCTCTAATTTTATTTAAGGACTGTTCCTTATCATCCCATAATTGCCCGGTTTCTCGATCGCACTGTAAATGATTTTAAACTTTTTGGTCGATCGCCCGCCAATGCCATTACTCTAATGTATATGTGACTTCTACCCTAAATTTTGTTGCTATGCTGTACTTTCTGCTGAAGGCAATACAGCCTGTTTTAGTCCCGCTGTGTTTTGTCTGTGCCTGGGGCTTAGTTTTTGTGGTGTGTTCGAGTGTCGGGCGTACTGTCACCGACTCCCTGCGTCGAGCTCAGCGGATGCACCAAATCCCTTGTGCTAACTGCGTATTTTTTACCGGCGATTACCATCTCAAGTGTCCCGTTCGGCCTACAATAGCTTTATCTGAAAGTGCGATCGACTGTCCTGATTATCGATCGCGATTGGGAACTTACGGTTAAAAAATCCGGCCGCCGCTTTACATAATTCTTAACATCTCTGGCTCTTTAAATTAAACTTAAGTTGTGGTAAAGAGATTTTCAGGAGTGTGGAAAGAATGCTAATTCAAAAGCTAAATGCCTGCGACGAGTTTATTGCTGGCGACGGTACTCAACTGCGAGAATTGCTGCATCCCGACAAACAATCTGTCGAGTTGCGTTACAGTTTAGCCCATGCCACTTTGCCAGCGGGACAAACTTCTGCGCTGCACTCCCTGACAACTTCTGAAGTTTACTATATCCTCAGCGGCGTTGGAGAAATGCACATCGACGACGAAAATCAATTCGTAGAAGCCGGAGATGCAGTTTACATTCCGCCAAACGCCAACCAGTTTATTTACAACTGTGGCACAGAGCCGCTAATATTTATTTGTATTGTCGATCCCGCGTGGCGAAAGGAAGACGAGACTATTTTCCAGTAGAAGGAGAGAGGGCGGGTTTGGTACAAATATTCTCTGTTACTTGCAAGTTTTTCTCGCTTAACCCGCCCCTACAATTAATATGTCGTCGGAAAATCTCTTTTAACAACAACAGCACCCAGCCATATGTACCGAGTGATTTCCTCTTTTTAAAACTTCGATGCGGAGTTGCAATAATCCTCGGATTCAGTTGCATTGCTCCCCTCTAATTATTTGAGGAAGTATCAGCTTTGTTGGTGGGTGCTGCTATTGGTTTTTAATGAGACAGATGTGAGATTAAACAGCGTTTTTACTCCTTAGATTCTATTGTGAACTTCGCTGTGGTATCTGGATGTTGTATCTGTCAGAGAAGCTTTTTGTTTGCTTCATATTATTAATTTACCACCTTCTTCTAGAAGCGCAAGTACCTGCAACTAAACTTTACAAAAGAGGGAAGAAGGAAGAAGGAAGAAGAAAGAGGGAAGAGGGAAGAGGGAAGAGGGAAGACAATCCTCTATGGATATAGATAATTACGACTAATTATGAAGTTAAATTAAGGATCGAGCTTTCTAGCTGCTCAGCTAAAATAGTAGAGTTCGGCTGTGCTTGCTGCTGCGAGAAACGGCATAATATTTGTATGAAAACAACCAAACTCATCAAACTGTGCGCCTTATCGCTGAGCATTTTTCTGCTGTGCAGCAGTGTCGCGACAGCGCAAACGACGGCGAACCCTCAACCGCAGCAAACTTACACTAACCAAGAGATTCTGCAACAGTTGGTGAAGGCGAAAATTGTGTATCTCGGAGAAACTCACGATAGCGCGGCAGACCACCAAGCTCAACTGAAAATTATTCGAGAAATGCAGCGGCAAAATCGTAAAATTGCGATCGCGATGGAGATGTTTCAGCGTCCGTTCCAAAGTGCGATCGACAACTACTTAGCTGGTAAACTGACAGAACAGCAATTAATCGAGCAAACAGAGTACGATCGCAGATGGCGTTTTCCCTGGGAATCTTACGCCCCATTTTTGCGGTTTGCCAAAGAAAAACAACTACCAATCCTCGCCTTAAATACCCCTTCCGAAGTTACCAGAAAAGTTGCTACTCAAGGTTTAGAAAGCCTCACAGCAGAGGACAAACAGCACATTCCGCCGATTTCGGAAATTCGCACCGACAACGCCGAATACCGGCAAATGCTGCTAGAAGTTTTCCAACAGCACCAAAAGGCAGCACAGGGAAATAGTACGGCTTTTGAAAGATTTTTGCAAGCCCAAGTTTTGTGGGATGAAACTATGGCCGAAAAAATAGCTGAATTTGTCAAAGCCAACCCCGACTATCAAGTTGTAGTGTTGGCGGGGAAAGGGCATATTATTTACGGTTACGGCATTCCCAGTCGCGTCGAGAGACGTTTGGGAGTCGGGAAGGTGAAAATGCGATCCGTTGTATTCAGTTCGCCCACAGATACTCCTTTGTCCGCAGACAAACCCATTGCTGACTTTGTTTGGAAGCACTCGGAATAGTAAAATTTTACTCGGAAGCAATTATCCCTAAAAATCAATGACAAACAGACCAAAAATACTTGCATTTGCCGGAAGTACCCGCGAAGCATCCTACAACAAACTGCTGGTAAAAGTTGCGGCGGCTGGGGCTAGGGCGGCGGGCGCGGAAGTTACTTATGTAGATTTGCGCGATTTGCCATTGCCAATATTTGACGAAGATTTGGAAGCCAAAGAGGGAATCCCAGAAAATGCCCGGAAGTTAAAGGAGTTGATGGTAGCTCATGACGGGTTTTTGATAGCTTCCCCTGAGTATAACAGTTCGATTACGGCTGTGTTGAAAAATGCGATCGACTGGGTATCGCGCCCAGCACCGGGTGAACCGGGATTGGTGGCATTTACGGGCAAAGTAGCGGTAATCATGAGTGCTTCCCCAGGCGGACTTGGTGGTTTGCGGGGATTGGTGCATTTGCGATCGATCCTGGGTAATATTAACGTGTTTGTACTCCCGGATCAGAAAGCAATTTCTCAAGCTTTTGAAGCATTTAATGCTGACGGTACAATGAAAGATGCCAAACAGCAGGAGTCTGTTGAGAATCTCGGTGCTAAGTTGTCTAATGTGCTGTCGAAATTAATCGCGTGAGGTGATTAATTCATTTTGTGGTTGGGACATAACATTGTTGTGTCCCAGTCCTAGTATCTGTTATTTGGCTGGCTGCATCAAGTGCGACCTATAGAATAAAATTCTTGAAACGGCATTGTTAAAATGCCCAAAATCTGACTAATTTCATTGATAAAAAAGTCTCGCTTGTCAATATAAATTGTACTCTCACTCAATTTAAGAAACTT
>Ga0335394_10000235_pt1 | contig 56863 bp, 37 predicted proteins | sample MAT03_FD_205741 | JGI IMG/M metagenome (GOLD analysis project Ga0335394, IMG submission 205741) | Freshwater microbial communities from Lake Fryxell liftoff mats and glacier meltwater in Antarctica - MAT-03 (spades assembly) (version 2) ... | reverse complement strand
TGCGATATGCCAAGGTATTTTTAGTGACTACATTTATGAACAAGATATAGCCGTGGTTTTGTTCATAAACCCAGCCGTAGCAAGGGAAGCAGAAGGAGCTTGCAGCAAAATTGGCTTGGAACTTCAGTTTAGTGGCTCGACCGATTGAACAAGGTTGTCTCTTTGGACTACATTTTGTAGTTTTGCTAGATGAAGAAACATCGTGAACTCTTCTTTTTCAAAGACTACTTCACTAAGTTCTATAAGAGTCAGACGAAAAAAGTACAGAAGAAGTTCATTTGGACGTTCAAGATAATTGAAGAAGCTGACAGGATCCTTGACACTTACTTGAAGCATTTAAAAGGTACTTCAGGATTGTATGAGATCCGAGTTCAATTCGGGAGCGATATCTACAGAGCGTTCTGCTTCTTCGACATTGATGATCTTGTGGTGGTCGGACATGGATTCCAAAAGAAGACACAGAAGACTCCAAAACAAGAGATTGAAAGAGCAGAACGAATAAAACTGGAGTTCTAGGGAACGAAAGAATAAAGACCTTACCAGCCTCGATGAATTTAACGAGAAGCAATACGGGAAAAAGGGAACCGAGAAAAGAGATGCCTTGGAAACTGAGTATGAAGTTTTCAAGCTTGGTGTCCTCATTCAGCAAGCTAGAGTGGAAAAGGGGTTGACCCAGGAGCAATTAGCAGATCTAGCTGGGACGAATAAGTCATACATCTCGAAGCTTGAAAGGAACTTAAAAGATATTCGATTCTCAACCTTACAGCGGATCATTTCTGAAGGACTTGGAGGAACATTGAATATCTCGATAGACCTAAAATGAAAGAACGAAAGCACAACGCTAGATGCCCCTCATGCCCGCACAAAGCCCCCCCTCGCAGCGGACTGTTGAAAGATCCGCTTTTGCCAAGGCACGCGGCATACCATCGTTACGGACACAACAGTCGGGAATACCCACCGTACGGCGAGCGAAATAGTCCGATCGGTACTACTTTTATGATCACATTCAATGTTGAAACAGGGTTCAGTGCTTCGGAAAAGTGGGCCACCATTACCCTGATCAACTACTTCATCTTTCCAGCGCGCCACAACAAGAACGCATAGTTGCGTGCGACTTCTTTCAAGGCCTCGAACCGTCCGGAGTTACCACCGTGACCAGCATCCATGTTGATGTGCATAAGGATCGGCTCCTTTCCTTGTTGGTGTTCTCGTAAACGCTGTACCCATTTGGCCGGTTCCCAATACTGCACTTGGCCGTCATGGAAACCGGTTCCCACAAGTATGGCAGGGTAGGCCTGATCGCGCACGTTGTCGTACGGCGAATAGCTCAGCATACGGTCGTAGGCCTCTTTCTCTTTTGGGTCACCCCACTCTTCGAATTCGCCCGTGGTCAGTGGTATCGTCTCATCCAACATGGTGGTCACCACATCCACGAACGGCACTTCGGCGATAATGCTGTTCCACAGGTCGGGTCGCATATTCACCACGGCACCCATCAGCAAGCCACCAGCGCTTCCGCCCCATGCGCACACTTGGTCCCGAGCCGCATAGTTGCGCTTCACCAGGTCTTCCGCACAATCGATGAAATCCGTGAACGTATTCATCTTATGTTCCATCTTACCCTCTTCATACCACTCACGGCCGAGGTCTTCGCCGCCGCGAATGTGGGCGATCGCGAAAACGAAACCACGGTCCAGCAAGGATAGACGGGCACTGCTGAAACGGGGTTCCACCGTGATCCCATAACTGCCGTAGCCATACAGGAGCAATGGCGCACTGCCGTCCAACGCGGTGCCTTTGCGATATACGATGGAAACTGGGATCAAGGCGCCATCGCGCGCTTTCACCCGGATCCGTTCGCTCGCGTAGTCCTGTGGTTTGAAGGTGCCGATCACCTCCTGTTGTTTCAACAGCAGGTCGGTGCTGGCGTTGAGGTCGTGTTCGTAGATGCTCTGTGGTGTGGTCAATGAGGTGTAGCCGTATCGAAGTGTCTCACTGTCCCATTCCGGGTTCGTACCGGCAAAGCATACATATGCAGGGTCGTTGAAGTTGATGGTGTGTTCGGCACCATCGGTGTGCCGTCGTACCACCATGTTCGTGAGCCCTTCGCGCCTTTCGGTCACCACCAAATGGTTCTTGAAAGTTTCGATATCCTCCAGGAGCACATCATCACGATGGGGGATCACTTCTTTCCAATGGCCTTTATCGGCCGTTCCGTTCTCGGCGCATTCCATCAGGCGGAAGTTGAGCGCGTCCCAGTTGGTGATGATGTACCATTTTCCGGGTGCTCCCGGCTCATGCATCACCGTGTGTTCATGTTCTTCCTCGCGTGGCAGGAATGTTTTGAATGTTCCATTGGGGTCGTGTACCGGCAACATGCGGTATTCACTGCTGGTGCTGCTTTCCGTAACGATCATCACGTAGCTGTTGGATCGGCTTCGATACACGTCGCAACTGAATGCCGGGTCGGTCTCCTCGAAGACCACCACATCCGTATCGGGGTCGGTGCCCAAGGTGTGGCGGTAGATCCTGTAACTGCGCAACACTTCATCCTGTCTTGGGTAGAACACGGTCTTGTCATCGGCCCAGGCGCAACCTCCGGCGGTATTGGTGATCACATCGGGTAGCTCCTTTCCGGTGAATAAGTTCCGGAATCGAAGTTCGTATTGCTTGCGCCCTACTTTGTCTTCGCTGTACCCGGCGTATTCGTTCCCCGGCGCGATGTCGTAGTCGGCGAGGTCGTAGTAGCTCAACCCCTCGGCCATCACGTTCTCGTTGAAGATGTCCACGTCCTGTGCCCCGGCCACATCTTGCTTACGCACATGGACGGGGTATTCCTTGCCTTCCTCGAAACGGTGGTGGTACCAGTAGCCGTTCTCGCGATACGGCACGCTTACGTCCTCTTCCTTGATGCGTGCCTTGATCTCGGTGTAGAGTTCTTCGCGCAGTTGCTTCACCGGTTCCAACATGGCTTCGCAATACGCGTTCTCGGCATCCAAATGGGCCACTACCTCCTTGGTATGATCATCTGGCGTTGCTTCGTTCCGCTGGTCCTCGGTCAGCTGCAGCCAATAGTATTCGTCCAAGCGCTCCTGTCCGTGTGCCTTTATGGTGTGGGTTCGTTTTTGGGCTTGGGGCGGTGCTACCGTCGCTGTGTTGTCCATGGATGCTTGATCGTTGCTACAGCCTTGGCCCATGAGCACGAGAAGTGGCAAATAGGGCAGGGCGTTGCGCATAGCGGAAAAGGAGGCGCAAGTTAGCGCTGGTCGGTGGGGTCAATTGAAGACCTGGTGGAGCACGGCTGGTGAACGCAATTCGCCGAGGCCTTCGAGGTGCATACGGTAATACAACAACAGGTGGTCCAAGAGGTCCCGGCGTTCGCTGGCGGGCATGCGCCTTGGTTGGGGTTCGTCGAACTCTTCGGTCAGCAAATGGGCCAAGTGTTGCGAGAGTGCGAGTCCCAACGTGTGGCCATGGGCAGCCGCCCCTCGTATGAATTCGCCTTCCTTCAGGTCGAACCGGTCTTCACCCGGCACCGGTGCTGATGGCCGGAAACCAAGCTCACCGCTCAGCTTGATCAGGAACAGGGCCGGGTAGTTGCGCATGTCGGGCACCGTATCCAAGGCTTCCAAGGCATGTTCCAGGAAGTTGTACAGGTCCGGATCGTTCGCTTCACCGCGCAACACGTTGTACAACACTTCCTGTGCGAAGATCGCCAACGTGCCGCGTACGGCATCGAACGGAACGTTGGCGTAGGGGCGATCCACGCGCAGGTCCCGTACGTGCTGGATCTCCCGTTCGGGGTGCTCGTCCACCACCATTTCCACCCGGTTCAATGGCTGTAGGGCAGCACTGGCCACCCCGGTCTTTCCACCGACGCGCACCATGTACGATCGCATGCCGAAGAGTTCGGTAAAGGCCTTCAGCACAACGGTACGGTCGCCGTGTTTAATGGTCTTTATCACGAAGGCACGGGTGGTATGGAGCATGGTGTGCCCGTGTTACCGGGCCAAGAGCAACTTCGTGTTGCACTTGTAGGATCCGCTCGGATCACTGACGAAGACCAAGTACACACCGGTACTGGCGCGGTTCCCGTTCATGTCGTTCCCGTTCCAGATCGCTTGGCCGCCGGTTGATGTGGTGCGATAGACCAGGTTCCCGCTCACGTCGGTGATCTTCACTTCGCTGGTACGTACAAGGCCGGTAACAGCAATGGGCCCGGTGTACGTTTCGCGCACCGGATTGGGGAATACCGTTGCACAAGTATTGTCGTTCTCCCCAAAGGTGGCATCGCTTCGGTAGCTCATTATGCCACTCTCGGTGGCCATGTACACTTCACCCGTGGACCCATCGATTGCGATGTTGGAAACGGTGTTGCTGGGGAGCGGACTGTTCTCCACAGTAAAATGGTGTACTTGCTCACGGCCGTCCGTTGAGATCAAGAAGACACCGCTTCCTTGGGTCCCTATCCATTTCCGGTTCGCTCCGTCCACGGCAATGCTGATCACTGATTCCGTTTCCAAGAGGATCTGCACATTGCCGTCCTGTTCGATCAGGATCTGCTGTGCGTCGTAGTCGCTCCCATTGAAAATGGCATCAGGGCTGTAGAACACGGCGACCCCCTGACCGGTTCCCACCCACATTTGTCCGTCGAGGTCTTCGGCCAAGCAATAGACATCGTTGGTGGGCAACCCACCAGTCCCGGTTTGTGCATTGAGGATCTTGTATTGGTCATCACCTGTGTCGGCGATGGTGTTGCCGTTATTGTACACCAAGATGCCGTTCCCACGAGGCCGCACCATCCACTTGTAGCCATTTTGTGCGGCGATCATTTCGCCCAGCAAGAGGTTGCTGCCCAGTAGGTTGCCGGGTGAGAAGTGCTGCCATTCGCCATTCTTCGTAAGCACCACCACAGGATCGTTGCACCGTGCATTGGTGATCCACAGATTTCCGTCATTATCGTAATCCAGTCCGGATACGAAAAGCGCACCTTGAAAGGGGTTCACATCCTCGCTCAGTGCACTATTGGATTGGTTATAGATCTGCACTGGAGCGCCGTCCCTGATCTCGATAAGGCCTTCTTCCCAACTGCCGAAGAAAGCGTGTGAAGGATCGTCGGGGTCCACCGCCACGCAAATAATGTCATTGACAGAACCTCCGAATTCGTTGACACCCAGGTCCAGGAGGGTTGATGTGCTCCGATCCATGGTGGACCATTGGCCGTTCTTTCGCATATGGATCCCATCCTTCAGGAATCGGCTATCCCAGATACCGGAGACCGCGCCCGTGGCCACGTACAGCGTGCCGTTGTCAGCCGCCATGCGCCAAGCACTGGCCGTTTTGGGTCCGTTGGGTACGATCGCAGACCCCAACTCGTTGCCTTGTGCGCGGATCAACCCTTGTTCGGCATCGGCGATCCAGACCCATCCTTCCGCATCACGAATGGCCTGCTGAGGTTTGGTTAGTTTCCCGCTGATGCTGTAGATCAAGGTTTGTTCGTTGAGTTGCTGGTCGAGCACTCGGATATCCGTTTGATGGGATAGAACGACGAATTGCCCATCTGGCGTAACGGTCATCTCCTTGGTCACTTGGCCAAAACTGGAGGTCTCGCGGGACCACGTATTGTCTTGGCCAAGGACCAGCAAGGTGTCGCCACCTGTACCGGTTACCACGGCGTTCAGCAACAGTCGATCGCCCAAGTGTACCACGGCGTTGAAGGGTCCATCGTCCAAGGCGGTACCCATATCCACGCGTTTATGCCAATTGGTGAAGGAGGCCAGGTTCGAAGAAAAGCGGTTCGCTACGAAAAGTCCGGAGGCGGTTGCGGCGTAGATCGAATCAGCGGTCATGGTGATGGCGTTCACCTGCACTTTGGAACCGGATGGGCCGATGAACCAGGTCTCACGGATCTCCTCGTTGGCCATATCCAGTACAACAATGCCGAACCCGCAAGCCAAGTAGGCGATCGAACCGTCCATGTATGCGTTGTAGACCCCCTTGTCGCCGATCACCGAACTGCGTTTGATATCGCCGATGTTCACGCTCGAGTTGTTCTTCAGCAGGTCGATGTTCCCGTTCTGGTAGTACACGACCATGGTGGCGAGCGCTTCGTTCCAAGCAAGTCCTAGTATGCCCACATCGTTCAAGGCGTTGGTCTTGTTCAGGTTCGTGATCTCGCTTGTGGCCTTGTCGTACCGGAACACGGCGGTGGAAGTAGCCGCGTAGATCTGCCCCCCGCCCTCCGCCACGGCCAGCAGGCTCTGGTACGGAAAATGATCACGCCATTGGCCTATGCCCACCTCTTGGGCGGAAGCAGTAAGGCTGTTGAACGAGCAGGAAAGCGCTACAAGGGCACTGAAAAGGGTTGGGGTCCAATGCATGAACTGGGTTAACAACAATGCAGACAACGCGGAACGAGCGTGATCCGTATGGGCCAAGGTACGGACGGCCGTGAAATGGGCGGTTCCCAAGCCGCCTGTCCGAAAGATCAGGGACTTGAAAAACGGCGACCGCCCCATGGAACGGGGCGGTCGGTAGAGGTCGCGTGCGGATTCGAACCGCAGTAGCAGCTTTTGCAGAGCTGTGCCTAGCCACTCGGCCACGCGACCATGAATGGGCGGCAAAGATACGGGAATGCCGGTTCATTGGGAAATTGATGCGGAAGTTGATGTTGTTGAGAGGTTGGGTGTTGAGGGGTTGCCCCACCCCGCTCCCTCCGGCAAGTGCAGTGCTTTTTAGTTAGCGTTGGGTTCTTTGCTGCTGCGGTTCCGCTGCATGGTATTCAACTACTCAACCTCTCAATTTTACAAGCGGCGGCGGTTCCACTGCACGGTATTAAACCTCTCAACTTCTCAACCATGCCACATGCCTGCGGCAGCCAAGTTCGGCAGGCAAGCCCTCAACCTCTTCCGTACAACCTCTTCAGCCCTTCATGGTGTACACCGCTTCTTCCACATTGCCGTGTATGGGCGGGCGCTCCTTCACCACCCTCACCTGCCAATGCCGGTGTTGGGGCCATTGTTCCTTCAGGGCCACCATGATATGCTTGCACACGTGCTCGATCAATTTGCGGCGAATGGCCATTTGCTCGCGCACGATCGCGGCCACTTTACCGTAATCCACCGTGTCTTCCAGCTGATCGTTCGCCTCGGCACGGGAGAAATCCCCTTCCACCGAAACATCCACCCGGTAGTTGCCTCCGATCCGGCCTTCTTCCTCCAAACAACCGTGGAAAGCCTGCACCCGGATCCCGTTCACCTCGATCAAGCCCATTCGCGACAGAGTTCAAGTCCGGCCTTCAAGCGAATGATCACTTCCGCAGGACCCAACAACGCACTCACATCGAACATGCCGGGGCCCTGCATGGTACCTGCCACAAAGAGCCGGTAGAGCGGCATCACTTGACCGATCTTCATGCCTTTTTCTTGCAACAAACTTTTAAAGATGGCTTGGAACTCGGCATTCGTACCTGGTTGCTTCGCTTCCAGCCGTGTGCTGAATTCCTCGATCACCGGTGCCACTTCCGGTTTCCAGCGCTTCTTCAACTCCACCTTCGCCGGCACATTATCGGGCAATGGGGAGCCATGGGTAAAGAGGTACGTTCCTTCCAGCATGTCCTCCACGAAGGTGGCCCGTTCCTTCAGCAGTGCTGCGGCTTGTGAAGCGCGTTCAAGCGTAGTATCAACACCGTTGGCCTTGAGCTTTTCCAATAGCTGCGCGCCTAGTTCGGCATCGGGTCGCATGCGCAGGTATTGCTGGTTGAACCAGTTGGTCTTGTCCGGATCGAATTTTGCGCCGCCCTTGTGTACACGGTCCAGGTCGAAGAGCTGGCAGAGTTCGTCCATGCTCATGATCTCCTGGTCGGTCCCGGGGTTCCAGCCGAGCAGTGCAAGCATGTTTATGAAGGCTTCCGGGTAATACCCCTTTTCCCGATAGCCGCTGCTCTTTTCGCCCGTGGTGGGGTCGGTCCAGTCCAACGAGAATACGGGAAAGCCCAGACGGTCGCCATCGCGCTTGCTCAATTTTCCGTTGCCGTCCGGTTTCAGGATCAGCGGCAGGTGTGCGAACGCCGGGCGCTCCCAACCGAACGCTTCGTAGATCAGCACATGGACCGGAGCGCTGGGCAACCACTCCTCTCCACGGATCACGTGGGTAATGCGCATCAGGTGGTCGTCCACGATATTCGCCAAGTGATAGGTGGGCATGCCATCGCTCTTGAAAAGCACCTTGTCGTCGATGTTCGCACTGTGGACCACTACCCAGCCGCGGATCACATCCTCGAAACGCACTTCGGCATGGCGCGGCACTTTCAGGCGGATCACGTGCTCATCGCCGCGCGCCAAACGCTCCTTGGTCTCGTCGGCGCTCAGCGTGAGGCTGTTCTTCATGTGCTCGCGTGTAACGGCGTTGTAAGCCGGGGCGGCAACACCGGCGGCTTTCAGGCGTTCGCGCATGGCATCAAGTTCTTCGCTGGTGTCGAAGGCATAGTACGCCTTGTCCTTTTCGATCAGTTCATCCGCATATTTCTTGTACAACTCCTTGCGGTCGCTTTGGCGGTAGGGTCCGTCCGGGCCACCTTTCCACGGACTCTCATCGGGCACCATGCCGCACCACTCCAAGCTTTCCTTGATGTAGTCTTCGGCACCGGGAACAAAACGGGTACGGTCGGTATCCTCGATGCGCAACAGGAACTGACCACCATGTTTCTTGGCGAAGAGGTAATTGTACAGTGCGGTACGCACACCACCCATGTGCAATGGGCCAGTGGGACTAGGGGCAAAACGGACTCTTACGGACATGTTGATCGATCACTGAAGCCCATGGTGGGTGAAGTGGTTCGGAACTTCCACACCGTTGGGAAAATGGAGTGCGAAGGTAGCGGGGGCCGAAGAATGATCAGCGAGCCTTGTTCCACAGCAGATCCGTGGGCGGAAATCCCCATTGCAGGATCGATCGTGGAGCGAGCGCCACGGTAAGAATTCTTTGCATTCCATGGAAGTATTGCTGAATGTGGGTTACAGGCAGTTCGGATGGATCGGCACGGTGCATGTATCCATTGAAGCGAACATCCATTCACGCTTAAAAACCAAAAAGATGAGCACCGCAACAGCAGATAAACTGAAAGGGAATTGGAACGAATTGAAAGGCAAGCTGAAGCAGAAGTATGCGCAGTTGACCGATGACGATCTTACCTACGCCGAAGGCAAGGAAGATGAGATGTACGGCAAGATGCAGCAGCGCTTGGGCAAGACCAAAGATCAGGTCCGGGATCTGGTACAAGATGTGCGCACGGAATTCGAGAACAGCCTGAAGAAGAGCTAGGCTTTTCTAACTAGTAGCACAACACGATGGCGGGAGCGGGAGCTTACCGCCATTGTTGCGTTCAAGGCGAGCTACTTGAACGGCAGCGATCCTTTCAAGAATTTGTTCCGCCATGCGATGAAAAGGTTATGGAACAGGACAGCACTGCGGAAGATATGATCGAAGGCTCTTCAATTGAAGTTGAACAACTTTTCACAAAGACGACCAAGGGTCACGTTCCGGTCGACCGGAAGACAAAAGGCTTCTGCATAATAAAGGCAGTTCGCGTGGATCGGACCAAGTTGCGGAACTCTGTTCACCCTCTGCAGCAATGCAATGCATCGCTCACCATTCGGCATTTATGCACTCGAACTGGCCGGGTAATGATCCTTGGGTCCTCATCTTGTGCCAAGGAAAGACGCAAAATGCCCCTACTTTGTTACGATGATTTATGCAATATGCCTATGTTTCATTACAAGAATTGAGCTAAAATGCCTTTATAATGTTACATGATATGTGTATATTTGCCTTTAGAATGTTACATGTGAATCGTATGATCAACTGTGAATGAGCTTCTTGAGAAGGATTCAAACCAACCTCTTAGAATGGAAGGCAAGCACCCGTAGAAAGCCCCTCTTGCTCCGTGGTGCCCGGCAAGTGGGCAAAACCACCTTGGTGCAGCAATTTGCGAAGAACTACCGCCAATTCGTCCATTTAAACTTGGAAAGGAAGTCGGACATAAGCTATTTCGACGACCACGACGATGTGAAGATCATGATGGAGTCCTTGTTCCTTCGCCGTGGCTTGAGCACTTTACGTCTGCCGGAAACGTTGCTCTTCATTGACGAGATACAGGCCTCACCGAAGGCGATCCATCTTATCCGTTACTTCTACGAAGACCTGCCAGAACTTCATGTGATCACAGCTGGCTCTTTACTCGAATTCGCCATAAAGGACGTAAAGAGCATGCCCGTTGGGCGGGTGCAGTACATGTATTTGCATCCGTTGGATTTCGGGGAGTTCCTCAGTTTGCAGGGTAACGTGCCAGCGATGGAAGCCTTTCAGACGGTTCCATTTCCCGCATATGCCCATACCACGTTGCGCGACATTTTTCACCGGTATGCCATAGTCGGCGGTATGCCCGAGATCGTAGAGGCCTATCTCGTGGACGGGCGGATAAGCGCGTTGCCGCCGATCTACGAAGGGATCTGGGACACGTATCGATCCGATGTGAAGAAGTATAGTTCTGGCCAAGCGGAACGAAGGGTCATCGCGCACATTATGGATTCAGCGCATTTATACTTGGACCAGCGGATCAAATTCCAACATTTCGGAGATTCCAACTACAAGTCGCGAGAGGTGGGTGAGGCGCTACGCAGTCTGAATGACGCGCAGGTGATCCGGCTCATCTATCCGACCACGAGCATGGAGCCTCCGATCCGCCCGGACCATAGAAAGTCGCCGCGGCTACAATTCTTGGATACCGGCTTGGTGAACCATGCGTTGGGCATACAAGCAGATCTGTTGGCGCTGGAAGATATGGCCACTGTATACCGTGGCGCGATCATTCCGCATTTGGTCACGCAGGAGTTGATCGCAGCGGGGACCATGGCACAGCGCATTCCAAATTTCTGGGTTCGGCAAGAGCTACAGTCATCGGCAGAGGTGGATCTACTGATCGGTCATAAGGGGATCCTCATCCCCATCGAAGTAAAGTCCGGTGTGGTAGGCAAGCTCCGCTCCTTGCACCAATTCGTGGATCGCAGTCCACACCCGTATGCCGTGCGCATGTACGCAGGCGCGCTGAAAGTGGAAAGGCATACCACTCCCGCTGGCACCGAATACCTGCTTATGAACCTGCCGTACTTCCTTGGCACCAAGCTGCCGGAGTATTTAGAGTGGTTCACACAGAACCATGCATTGTGAGCGGTGATCAGAAATGGTATGGGGGTTCGATCGTTTTGGGAAGGATCGGCCTTACCCATCCATTACCGACCGCAATTCCTTCCGCTCCACCTTCCATCCAATGCCTACGAATAAGAGCAGTACTACGCTTCGTACTGCGTAGTTCAAGGCACCGGTCAGTGGCAGTTGCTCGCATCCCCACCAAAGCACCACCGCCCCGGCCATGTACAGCAACACGCGGCTCACATTGTACGGGATCGGGTAGTGCTTCTGACCCCAGGCGTAGCTGATGATCGCCATGCCGGCATAGCAGGCCAGCGTGGCCCATGCACTGCCCATGTAGCCGATGTACGGGATCAGCGCGAAATTGACGGCGATGGTGATCCCGGCACCGATCAATGCGATGGTGCCGCCGGTCTTGGTTCGGTCCGTCAACTTGTACCAAACGCTTTGGTTGTAGTAGATCCCGAGGAACACATTGGCGAGCATGAGGATCGGCACCACCCGCAATCCTTCGTGGTACGCGGGGTTGGGGATGAACCATTTGAAGAGATCGATGAAGAGCATCACAACGAGGAAGGCGGACATGCACACCGCTACGAAAATGTTCATGATGCTTGCGAATGTTTCGCGGCTGTTCTTCTCCTTCGCATGGCTGAAGAAGAACGGCTCGGCACCCATGCGGAAGGCTTGGATGAAGAGGGTGATCAACACGGCCAGCTTGTAGCACGCGCCGTAGATCCCGATCTGTGCATCAGCGATCCCTTCGGGCAACAGATATTTCAGGATGATGCGGTCCGCGGTCTCGTTCACCATGCCTGCCAGCCCAGCGACCATCAGTGGTGCACCGAAGGCGAGCAGCGTGCGTAAGAGGGATCTACTGAATGCTTTGAAGGGTGGCCATTCGGGCAGGAGCATCACCAACTTCACGCCGGTGCTGATCAGGTTGATCAGGAACACGTAGCCCACGCCGAACGAAGGATCGTAGACCGCATCGATCACCGCATTCGTTTCGCCCGCGTTGAACTTCTTCATGCAATAGAGGAAGATGAACAAATTGAGCACCACGTTCACCACCACGCTCAGGATGTTGATCGTCGCAAAGCGCCACGCACGTCCTTGTTGCCGGAGCCGTGCCATGGGCACCGTGGTTAGCGCATCGATGCCGATGATGATCACCAACAACAACACCGAAGTACCGTATGCCGGGAACCCGATGCCTTGTGCAATGCTTCCGGAGAAGCCAGCACCCAAGAGCATGAATGCCAACGAGGAGAAGAGAAGTGCATACGCCGAAGTGGTGAATATGGAACCTTCTTTCTCGTTGGCAAGCGGTACGTTCTCGTGGTTGGAAAAGCGGAAGAACGTGGTTTCCATCCCGAAGGTGAGCACCACGTTCAGGAAGGCGGTCCATGCATAGAGCGAGGTGATCACTCCGTAGTCGGCAGGTTCAAAAACGCCTTTGCTCGTGTAGAGCGGCACCAACAAATAATTGAGGAAGCGCGCACCTATACTGCTGGCACCGTAGATGGCCGTTTGGCCTGCGAGGTTGCGGAGGGCGCTCATATAGAGAGCCGCAGATTACGCAGATGGCGCAGATGGTCCATCTCATGCAGCCCATTGCAAACGTCACCTCCGGAGGTGCAATTCATCTGCGAGATCTGCGTCATCTGCGGCTGCAATTATTCACCACTGAACTCCGCCTTCCGCTTCTCTAAGAACGCACTCGTTCCTTCAATGAAATCCGGGGTGCCGAAACACTTGCCGAATTCTTCGATCTCGCGTTCCATTCCGTTCGCTCCGTATTCGTATCCGGCGTTCACAGCGCGGATGGCGGCGGCAAGTGCAGTAGGGCTGTTGCGGGCGATCTTGCTGGCGAGTTCCAAGCACGTGCTCAACAGATGTTCGGCGGGTACCACTTGGTTCACCAGTCCCCATTGCAGAGCATCGGCGGCGTTGATCATGGCACCGGTGAAGATCATTTCCATGGCCTTTCCCTTGCCCACCAATTGTGGTAAACGTTGCGTGCCGCCATAACCGGGGATCACACCCAGCGTTACTTCCGGTAGACCCATGCGCGCGGTTTCGCTCGCAATGCGGAAGTGGCAGCTCATGGCCAATTCCAATCCGCCGCCCAAAGCGAAACCGTTCACTGCGGCGATCACGGGTTTGCCCATGCGCTCCACATGGGTGAAGAGCTTGGCATGGCCATCGGCGCTCAATGCTTTGCCGTCGGCGGTACTGAAGTCGGCGAATTCCTTGATGTCGGCTCCAGCAACGAATGCTTTCACACCACTTCCTGTAATGATCAACACACGCACTGTGGAGTCCTTGTCCGCAGCATTCAATGCATCGTCCAATTGTCCGATCGTCTCGCGGTTCAAGGCGTTGAGCTGGTCGGGTCGGTTGATGGTGATCACGCGGATGTGATCCTGGTCGTTGATAAGGAGGTTTGTGTTCGGCATGGATCCAAGTGTATGTCTCAATAGATGGTCATCTGTTCATCAGCATGTAAATGTATCGGCCTTCATCCACGCATTCGCAGGATGCTGCTTTGTATCGAAGAAGTCGGTGACATGGATATGGTCGTTGTCCACATGATATATGGTCAGGTGCCGACCAAAGGATAGGCCCCGATACGCTCTTTCCGGAGTTGTCAAGGTTGGGATAGGGTGTCCTTTCAATGGGTGGTCGAGCAATTCTTCTGAACGGTCCAAAACTCTCTTTTGGAAGGTAGAAGCACGTTTTTCGGAGTGTTCGCTTCGTATGTACTCAAGAATGTTTCGTAATCGCTTCCGGGCCGTGCTGGTGTATACCAGTCGCATTATTTGCGTTGTTCCTTTAGCCACTGCTCCACCTCTTCACGAGGATGCACGCGACCAGCTTTGATGTCCTCTTCACTCAACTGCGCATAGTGCATCATTTCTGCCATGGCCTCATCCTGTTCAGCGGTCTTTTCCAACAGTGGGCGCAGGGCTTTCAGGAAACCATCATCCTTGATCCGGTCGATCAAGCTTTTCAATTCGCTACGCAATTGTATCGCGGTCATGGTACCCAACCTTTTCCCAAAGGTAAGGCCACGAAGAACGTTGTGCCCATCGCTTCGGCGGTATCGAACCACACTTTTCCACCGGCCGCTTCCACGATCCGCTGCACCATGGCCAACCCCAATCCCATGCCGCTGCTCTTGGTGGTGAAGTTGGGTTGGAAGATCCGTTCACGATCCGCTTCGGCGATACCGGTGCCGTTGTCGTGGATCTCCACAATGGCACTGGTCTTATCGCGGGCCAGCACAATGCGGATATCGGCCATTCGATCATCCGGTACGGCTTGCATGGCGTTCTTGAGCAGGTTGTTGAAGACGCGCAGGAGCTGTTCGCGATCGGCGTGGATCGGGAACGGGCCGGTATTTTTCCGTTCTAAAGTGAATTGGACGTTCGGGGTTCCGCTGAATACCGCCAAGGCCTTATCGGCCACCTCGCCAAGGTCGAGGTCCTCGGGCTTGGCTCGCGGCATCCTGGCGAAATCCCCGAAAGCGTTCGCGATACCACTGAGCGCATCGATCTGTTGCACGAGTCCTGTGCTGAACCGTTCCAACTTTTGGTCCGCATCCGGTGCATCGGGTGTCCAGGTGCGTTGAAAGTGCTGGATGCTCAGCTTCATGGGCGTGAGCGGGTTCTTGATCTCGTGCGCGACTTGCTGGGCCATTTCACGCCATGCCGTTTCGCGTTCGCTACGCGCCAGTTTCTCTGCACTGTCGCGCAGTTCCTCCACTTTACGGTTGTACACTTCCACGAGTTGGCCCACTTCATCCTTGCCGCGATAGCGGATGGGCTTGTTCGTTCCCCCCAATGCCACAGCGCCCAGTGCTTGTTTCAGGATGTCCAGGGGCCGGGTGGTCCAATTGCTGATGAACACGGCAACGAGCACGCTGAGCGCGAAGAAGAGCACGAAGAGGTTCACCACGGCCACCAGCACATCGGCCCGTTCTTGTTCTTGCTGTCGCTGATCCGCAAAGGAGGGGAGTGCCAAGTATCCGAGCACCTTTCCCTTCCGGTCCTGTAGAGGTAGATACGCGCTTTGGTAGGTCGCTGTGCCGATCGCTTCTTGATGTACGAAGGAACCGGCCTGGCCGATCACGATCCTGGCATAGGCCACGGCATCCATGCGTGGACCCAGCAAGCCGGCCGAGAAGATCTGCGGTCGGGAAGAAGCGAGCAAACGCCCATGCAGATCATAAACGGCGATGTCCGTGAACAGCGCATTGCTGAGTTGTGCGAGCAGGTGCTCCAGATAGCGGGATCGCTCGCTGGTGAGAGCGGATCGCCCATCGAGTTTCTGTTGCAGTTCCATATGTGCGGATCGTGCCTTCTCCAAGCCCTTGGCTTCGGTGCGCTGTGCGTATTGCGTGGTGAGCAAATGTTGGGCACCATAAGCGAACACCAACAGGCCCACGATCGTGAACAGTAGCAGTGCAGTGCGCACCTTGGCAGCGATCCCCATGGGCGGTAGGCCACGCACGACCCAAAGGGTGCGCACGAGCAGAACGAGAGCGAGCATGGCGCTGAACAGTGCGAAAAGATAGCTGAACGTGGTGGCGCGATCCACAAGGCCGGGCAGTGGCAGACCGAGAACGAGCAAGGTGCCTTTTTCGGAACCCTTCGCCAAGAATTCGAAACCGTCTTCGATGAACCAGGTGGTCCCATCACTTCCGAGGTCCCTTTCCCAATGGAGTGGAATGCCGGGTGCGTTGGAACGGTCCACCAACAGCCCTTGCTCATACCGGGCCAACGCATATTGGTCCGTGCGACGCGTCAATTGATCATCGCCGGCAAGTAGTAGTTCAGGAAACCCCAGACTTTGTGTCGCAGAGCGTGGATGCAACTCGATGATCAGCTGGCCCGGCGCGGAATTCTCACTGGCCATGACAGCGACGCGGACGTGGTAGTACGGCCCTTCTATCCCGCCTTGATCGAAGAACAGGTCAGACATGTCGGCTACTGCGGTATGGTCCAGGTAGATGCTCGATTCCTCCGCGAGGCTGCGTGGCACATTGCCTTCGGCGGAACACCGTGGTCTTCCTTGGGCATCATAAGCGAAAACGCGCACATCGTACCGGTCCCAGTACCCGCCGAAGTGTGCTTGCCGAACAGCGGCATCCAGTTCTCCGATGTTGCACGGGGTGTTGGATGAGATCAGCGCATAGAGTTCCGGGTCGCTGCGCAGTTCCGGTGCGACCTCCCTGAAGAGCAGCTCCACAACAGGGTCTTCCCGCACACTGAGGCGCTCGGCCAGGACCAGACGTTCGCGATGTTCGCGGGCGTGCGTGTACTTGGTGAGCACGTGCGAGGTGATGATGGAAAGGACGCTGAGCCCGACGAGCACATGGATGAACCGGGCGCGTGTGCCGTTCATGTGGAATAGGAGGAGCACAAGGGGAACGGGCCAAAGGAACAGGAGCGTATCCCGGATGCCGAAGTGCTGGTGTATGAGGATCGATGCGGAAATGGTGATAGTGCCGATCCACCAATTGGTTTTGCGGAACGTGCTTCCGCGCAGGACCTGAACGCCTGCATCAACGAGCAAGAGCCACGCACCGAAAATGATCGCAATGCTTACCAGCCCGATCCCGCTGGCGAAATTGAGCCGTTGCACGTGGAAGAGGTCCAAGTCCACGCTGCTATCGTTAACCAAGCCGATGATCATTTGTGTGACCCACGCAGAACCGGCCAATAGCGCTGCCCAGATCACGATCGCGATCGGAATACTGAGCTTGCCATTGAAATGCCTTTTGGTGTGGCGGTGCAGAAACCCCATGCCGATGGCGAGCAACGTTGCGTTGATGAAGAGGTCGCCAAGAGAAGGAAAGGCGAATGAGGTTGCGTAGGTGGCCGGATCGAACAACGGCAAACGATCGAACGGAGCAGCCGGAATGAAAGCTAAAACAGCCCAACGCAGCAGGAACAAAAGCACGATGAAAGATGCAGTGCCGAGCAAGGGATATCCGCGATCGACCGATCGTTCACAGGCGGCCCCAAGCGCCAACAGGATCGCAAACCCACTGGCGAGCATGAGGATCAATTTCCACAGGATCCAAGAACCCACATCAACAGAGCCATCGCGCCAGGCCAAGCGCAGTAACGGAGTTCCATTGGCATCATAGAGCAAGGGGCCGGTCGAGTTGGTCGGTAAGGCAGCGAGCTTTTTGGGTGCGTTCAGTGTGGACTGGAATCCGCGTTCCAAGTAGAGGTTCTCCACCGGCGGTGTGTTCCAAACCGGGATCAAAGCATGCATGCTCAATAGGCCCACCCGGGAAACGGCATGTTGGTAGATACCGCTCGGCAGGGTACACTGGGCAGGGGAGCCTGAAGAACCGTCAAGTACCGCCTTTGCACGCAATTGGCCAGACCAACACACGAGACTATCGCCGTTGAAGCCCATGTACACCGCGCCGTTGCGCTGTTGTTCACGCTCCAACTCAAGCACGTGCTGGATCATCCATTCTTCGGGTCCCAGTTCTGCGAGTTCATGGGCCCATTTGGCGGCGTTCGCATCGAGCTGTGTGGCTTGCCGATCGAGTATCCGTTGGATCCGTGCGGCTTCCTTCACCAAGAGCGCATCCGCATCCGGCTCCTGCACAAGCCAAGCAAGCGCACCGAGCAGTACGCCGATCAGTAGTAGGAGGAGAGGTCGGTGCATGGGGTTGCAAATACCGCAAGGGCCGCGCCAAAGTAACGCGGACCAGCCCCCGGACCGCGCTGTTCAGGGAGAATGGAACCCGTTCAGGCTCTTCTGCGTAGAACGGCATCGGTCCACTACTCATGGGCCGGATTGAACTTACTGGAATGAAACAAGCACTACTCTTCGTGCTCGTGGTGCTCTTGACCGGGCATCTCAAAGCACAAACCGGAACCGAATTCTGGGTTGCACCGCCGGACGTTACGCTCCTGCACAACAACCCGGGGGACCAGCCAATTTACCTCAATGTGACCACCGGAGGCGCTGCGGCCACGGTCACCATAAGCCAACCGGCGAACACGGTTGCGGCCTTTCCGCCGATCATCCTGAACATACCAGCGAATTCTGCGGTACGCTATGACCTGACGGCGCGCAAGGTGGAACTGGAAACACGACCGACCAACTCCATTCGGAACTCGGGCTTGCTTATTCAGTCCACCGCGAACATCACATGCTACTACGAATGCAGCAACACGAACAACCCGGACATTCTGGCTCTGAAGGGTACGAACGGCTTAGGCACCGAGTTCTATATCCCATTGCACAAACACGCTCCGTTCTACAACCATGAGTTCGGGAACAACGCCAACAAGGCGTTCGCTTCATTCGACATTGTAGCTACAGAGAACAACACCACGGTGATGATCTTCTCACCCGTGGCCGTAGACGGTTACCCGGCCAATACGCCTTTTACCATCACGCTCAACCGTGGCCAAGCATACTCTTGTGCAAATACGCTGTTCACGGGCGTTGCGGCAACCAACTACACCAACCCTGCCACTCACCCCTCGGGCGCTGTCGTGCTTTCAGACAAGCAGGTGGCCGTTTCGATCAAGGACGACTCGAATCATAATCCATCCGGTGGTTGCTATGACCTTATGCTGGACCAGATCGTACCGGTGAATATCCTGGGAACTGAGTATGTGGCCGTGAAGGGTGCGCTGAACAACACGGGCGATGAATCACTCTTCGTGATGGCCGTCCAGAACAACACGCAGGTCTATATTGATGGCAACGCGACTCCAGTGGCAACCCTATTCGCCGGTCAGTACTACCGCCACGACATGGATTACCTGGCTGGTGCGGCGAATAATGCCGCCTTGGTGACCGGTTCCAAGCCGCTTTACGCGATCCATGTAACGGGTTTCGGCTGTGAACAAGGCATGGCCATTCTGCCTCCGCTGAATTGCGCGGGAAGCACGCAACTGAGCTTCACGCGAAGCACAAGTGAAGCCTTCTTCTTGAACTTGCTCGTCCGGAATGGATCGCAGAACAACTTTGTGGTAACAGGACCCGGTACGGCAACGATACCGGGCACCGCATTCCAAACCGTTCCGGGTACGGGAGGTGTATGGATGGCCGCTCGGATCCAGTACAACACCACGCAGGTTCCGGTGAATCAAGCATTCATTGTTTCGAACACAACGGACGTTTTCTCTTTGGCGATCATCAATGGCGGTGCCGGATCGGGTTGCCGCTATGGCTTCTTCTCGGAGTTCTCCGGAAGGATCGATGTGAGTGCAGGAGTTGATCAAACACGGTGCGCTGGCGACAGCGTATTGTTGGCGGGTACGGTTTCCGGTGGCACAACCACAGGGATCTGGACAACGACCGGCAGCGGAACATTCGCACCAAGCGCAACGGCGCTCAATGCAACCTATCATCCTAGCATTGGTGATCTCGCGATCGGAACGGTCACCTTGACATTGACTTCCACTGGTCCGTGTACTCCGGCGGACGACGCGATGGTCGTCACCTTCAGCCCACGTCCGATCCCCGATGCAGGGCCGGACCAAAGCATCTGCCGCAACAATGCCATGGTGCAATTGGCAGGCACGGTGCTCAATGCCGTTGGCGGCGTATGGACCGGTGGTGCAGGGGCCTTCCTGCCGAGCAACAGCAACCTGAACGCGACCTATACACCGACCGCCGCGGAGTTGACCGCTGGTCAAGTTTGGATCAAGTTGACATCGACCGGAAACGGTGTTTGTAGTGCAGTTCCCGACAGCATGTTGGTGACCTTCACACCAACACCTACGGCGAATGCCGGAGTCGATCAAACACGCTGCGCGAACAACGCGGTGGTGCAGTTGAACGGATCGTTCACGGTGGCAACGGGTGGTGTTTGGAGTGGCGGTGCAGGCTCTTTCGATCCGAGTACGACGAACATGTCGGCACAGTACACGCCGACCGCAGCGGAGATCTCCAGCGGTTCGGTGACGTTGACGATGACCACTACCGGCAACGGCAATTGCGTCGCGGTGAATGATCAAGTGCTGATCAATTTTACTGCTGCACCGGTTGTGAATGCTGGGGCTGCCGTTTCGCTCTGCGCGAACAATGCAGTGGTCACCTTGAGCGGCAACGTTACGAGTGCGACCGGTGGAGCATGGAGCGGTGGGGCAGGTACTTACAGCCCGAACAACACAACGCTTACGGCGACCTACACGCCTACCGCAGCGGAGATCGCGGCGGGGACATTGACACTGACGTTGAGCAGCACGGGCAACGGCAACTGCTTGCCTGTTACGAGCAACAAGGTGATCAGCTTCACCCCAGCACCGACGGTGAGCGCCGGGTCGAACGGAAGTGTTTGCGCGAACAACGCGGACATCATCTTGGCGGGTTCTTTCACCCTTGCTACGGGTGCGGTATGGAGCGGAGGAACGGGCACATACAACCCGAACAACGCCACCATGAACGCGGTGTACACGCCGAGCGCGGCGGAACGCACGGCGGGCACAGTGACACTGACGCTAACTACTGCGGGCAACGGTAATTGCAACGCGGTCAGCGCGAACGTTACCTATGCGATCACTCCTGCTCCGACGACCAATGCTGGAGTTGACCAAACACTTTGTGCGAACAACGCCGTTGCAACATTGAACGGTTCATTCACTGTTGCGACAGGTGGTGTTTGGAGTGGCGGTGCGGGATCCTTTGATCCGAGCACCACGAACATGGGCGCGCAGTACACGCCGACCCCTGGCGAGATCTCCAGCGGATCGGTGACACTGACGTTGACCACGACCGGTAACGGTGGTTGCATTGCTGTGACCGACCAAGTGCAATTGGTGTTCACGCCAGCTCCTGTCGTGAGCGCGGGCGCTGCGGTTTCGGTATGCGCCAACAATTCCCAAGTTGCCCTGAACGGTAGTGTGACCGGCGCAACCGGCGGTGTTTGGAGTGGCGGCGCGGGCTCCTTCAACCCGAACACCACCACGCTGAACGCGACCTACACACCGAGCGCTTCGGAGATCGCAGCGGGTACAGTGACACTCACACTGACATCCACAGGCAACGGCAATTGCACCGCCGTATCGAGCAGCAAGGTGATCACCATCACTCCTGCACCAACTGTGGATGCTGGTCCGAACGCGACCGTGTGTGCGAACAATTCCGCGATCACACTTGCGGGTGCGATCACCGTTGCAACGGGTGCGACTTGGAGCGGCGGTACCGGAACCTACAATCCGAACAGCACCACGCTGAACGCGGTGTACACGCCGAGCGCGGCGGAACGCACTGCTGGCACTGTGACCCTCACGCTCACCACGGTGGGCAACGGCAATTGCAATGCGGTCAGCGACCAAGTGACCTTCACCATCTCGCCTGCTCCAACAGCGAACGCGGGTGTTGATCGCACGGTGTGCGCGAACAACGCGGTGGTCACCTTGAACGGTTCGTTCACGGTGGCGACAGGCGGTGTATGGAGCGGTGGCGCAGGATCCTTCGATCCAAGCACTACGAACATGGGCGCGCAATACACGCCGACGGCCGGTGAGATCTCCAGCGGTTCGGTGACCTTGACAATGACCACGACAGGCAATGGTGGTTGCATCGCTGTTGCCGATCAGATGGTGATCGCTTTTACGGCTGCTCCTGTTGTGAATGCGGGTGTTGCGGTATCGCTCTGCGCGAACAATGCGCAGGTTTCTTTGAGCGGATCCGTTACCGGCGCGACCGGCGGGATCTGGAGCGGCGGAACGGGAACGTTCAATCCGAACAACACCACATTGATCGCGACCTATTCACCGACCGCAGCAGAGATCGCCGCTGGTACGTTGACGCTCACATTGACGAGCACGGGTAACGGAACGTGCAGCCCGGTCACGAGCAACAAGGTGATCACGTTCACACCTGCACCGATCGTAAGTGCAGGAGCGAATGGGAGTGTCTGCCGGAACAACTCCGTGATCAACTTGAATGGATCCGTGATCGGCGCCGGCGGTGGTGTGTGGAGCGGCGGCACGGGCACCTACAACCCGAACAACACCACGGTCAATGCGACATATACACCCAGCGCTGCTGAGCGCACTGCTGGAACGGTTACGCTGACCTTGACTTCCGCAGGCAATGGTAATTGCAATGCAGTTAGCGCGAACGTGACTTGGACGATCACACCTGCGCCTACCGCCAATGCCGGAGCGGATCAATCGTTGTGTACCAACAACGCAGTTGCTTCCTTGGGTGGAAGCGTGACGATCGCCACGGGCGGCATTTGGAGCGGTGGTGCTGGCACATTCGCACCAAGCACTACCAACCTGAACGCAACCTACACGCCGACCGCCGCAGAGATCGCGACCGGTCTTGTGACGTTGACATTGACCACGACCGGCAACGGTACTTGTGTGGCCGTGACCGATGATGTACAACTGAGCTTCACGCCAAGTCCGACCGCGAATGCAGGTCCCGACTTGACGCTTTGTCGGAACAACGCCAGCGTACCCATGGGCGGATCGGTGACGGTCGCTACCGGAGGTATCTGGAGCGGTGGATCGGGATCCTTCACGCCGAACAACACGACGCTGAACGCGACCTACACGCCAACCCCTGGCGAACTCGCTGCTGGAACATTGACGCTAACGCTGACCACGACCGGTAACGGGAATTGCAACGCTGTTTCCGACAGCCGTGTGATCACCTTCACGCCAGCACCCACGGTGGATGCTGGTCCGAACGCAACGGTCTGCGCGAACAATTCCGCGATCACGTTAGCGGGGGCATTCACGGTTTCGACCGGTGCAGTGTGGAGCGGTGGTACGGGAACTTACAACCCGAACAACACGACGATGAACGCGGTGTACACGCCGAGCGCAGCCGAGCGCACAGCGGGCACGGTGACGCTCTCGCTCACTACGGTTGGTAATGGCAATTGCAGCGCGGTCAGCGACCAAGTGACATTCACCATCACGCCTGCACCAACGGTCAACGCTGGCTTGGATCGCACGGTGTGCGCGAACAATGCAGCAGTTGCATTGAACGGTTCCTTCACGATCGCTACCGGCGGTATCTGGAGCGGTGGTGCAGGCACCTTCGATCCAAGCACCACGAACATGGGTGCGGTCTACACGCCGAGCGCGGCGGAGATCACCGCGGGCATCGCTACGTTGACCTTGACGACGACGGGCAATGGAACCTGTACCGCAGTGAATGATCAGATGGTGATCAGTATCACCGATGCTCCCGTTGTGAATGCGGGTGCTGCGGTTTCGCTCTGCGCGAATAATGCCCAAGTGAGTTTGAGCGGAAGTGTATCCGGTGCTACCGGCGGAATTTGGAGCGGCGGCACGGGCACCTTCAACCCGAATAATACATCGCTGACAGCGACCTACACGCCGACGGCTGCGGAGATCGCGGGCGGAACATTGACGCTGACCTTGACCAGCACGGGCAATGGCAATTGCAATCCAGTGACGAGCAACAAGGTGATCACCTTCACACCATCGCCGATCGTGAATGCTGGTGCTAACGGAAGTGTTTGTACGAACAACGCAACCATCAGCTTGAATGGATCGGTCATCGGCGCGACCGGCGCGATCTGGAGCGGCGGTGCGGGAACGTACAACCCGAACAACACCACGCTGAACGCGGTCTACACACCTAGCGCTGCTGAACGCACCGCGGGTACGGTTACCCTCACGCTCACATCTGCTGGCAACGGCAATTGCAATGCGGTAAGCTCGAACGTCACCTACTCGATCACGCCTGCTCCGACCACGAATGCAGGTCCGGATCAAACCCTGTGCAGCAACAACCCCGTGGCCACGTTGAGTGGATCTTTCACTGTTGCGACCGGCGGAATTTGGAGCGGCGGCAACGGATCGTTCAGCCCGAGCACCACGAACATGGGCGCGACCTACACGCCGACGGCAGTGGAGATCGCGAACGGTAACGTAACGCTGACGCTGACCACAACAGGCAACGGCACGTGCATCGCCGTGACCGACCAGGTGTTGTTGTCCTTCACAGCAAGTCCAACTGCGAACGCTGGACCTGATCTGACGCTCTGCCGCAACAACGCAAGCGTACCCATGGGCGGATCGGTGACGATCGCGACCGGTGGCATCTGGAGCGGTGGTGCAGGATCCTTCACGCCGAATAATACGACCCTCAACGCGACCTACACACCAACTCCTGCGGAACTCGCTGCAGGAACATTGACACTTACACTGACCACCACGGGCAACGGGAATTGCACTGCTGTTTCCGATAGCCGTGTGATCACATTCACACCTGCACCAACTGTGGATGCAGGTCCGAACGCAATCGTCTGTGCGAACAATTCGAACATCGTGTTGGCTGGTGCTTTCACAGTTTCGACCGGTGTGATCTGGAGCGGCGGCACAGGCACGTACAACCCGAACAATACGACCACTAACGCGGTGTACACGCCGAGCGCGGCTGAACGCGCAGCGGGTACGGTAACGCTTACGCTCACCACGGTGGGCAACGGCAATTGCAATGCTGTAAGTGATCAGGTGAACTTCACCATCACGCCAGCCCCGACAGCGAATGCCGGACTCGATCGCACGGTGTGCGCGAATAACGCAGCGGTCGCGCTGAACGGTTCCTTCACGATCGCTACCGGAGGGATCTGGAGCGGTGGCGCGGGCACCTTCGATCCGAGCACCACCAACATGGGTGCGATCTACACGCCGAGCGCGGCGGAGATCACTGCAGGTATCGTGACCCTGACCTTGACGACCTCCGGCAACGGAACATGTAACGCAGTGACCGATCAGATGGTGATCAGCATCACGGATGCCCCTACGGTGAACGCCGGTGCGCCGATCTCGCTCTGTGCGAACAACGCACAAGTCAGTTTGAATGGTAGCGTATTCGGTGCAACCGGAGGCGCATGGACCGGCGGTTCCGGCACCTTCGCTCCGAACAACACAACACTCAACGCGACCTACACGCCGAGCGCTTCCGATCTTGCTGCGGGCACGGTAACGTTGACGTTGACCAGCACAGGTAATGGCAACTGTAATCCGGTATCGAGCAGCCGAGTCATCACTTTCACGCCTGCTCCGACCGTGAATGCGGGACCTGACGCGAGCGTGTGTTCCAACAATGCGAGCATCACCCTGGCCGGTGCCTTCACCGGTGCAACGGGTGCGATCTGGAGCGGAGGATCGGGCACTTACAACCCGAACAACACCACATTGAATGCGGTGTACACGCCGACTGCGGCAGAACGTGCAGCGGGCACTGTGACGCTCACGCTCACCACTGTGGGCAACGGGAATTGCAATGCGGTAAGCGATGCGGTGACCTTCAGCATCACGCCTTCGCCAACAGCGAACGCGGGACCGAATGCGACTCGTTGTTCGAATAATGCAGCAGTCACGCTGAGCGGTTCCTTCACCGTTGCTACTGGCGGTATGTGGAGCGGCGGCACGGGCACCTTCGATCCGAGCACCACGAACATGAGCGCCATCTACACGGCGAGCGCCACGGAGATCGCGAACGGTTCTGTGACGCTCACGCTGACGACCACGGGCAACGGTGGTTGCATCGCAGTGATCGACCAGATGGTGATCAACTTCACCGCAGCGCCAGTGGTGAACGCGGGTGCGCCTGTTTCGCTATGCGCGAACAATGCACAAGTGAGTTTGAGTGGCAGCGTTTCCGGCGCGACCGGTGGGGTGTGGAGCGGTGGAACGGGTACCTACAGTCCGAACAATACAACGCTCAACGCGACCTATACACCGACCGCAGCGGAGATCGCTGGTGGTACGCTGACGTTGACCTTGACGAGCACTGGCAATGGCACGTGCAATTCAGTACAGAGCAGCCGCGTGATCTCGTTCACGCCAGCCCCTTCAGTGAGTGCTGGTCCGAACGGAACAGTGTGCGCGAACAACTCCGCGATCACGCTGGCCGGTTCACAGAGCGGTGCAACAGGCGCTGTCTGGAGCGGTGGAACGGGCACGTACAATCCAAACAACGCCACACTGAATGCGGTGTACACGCCGAGCGCTGCTGAGCGTACGGCTGGCACAGTGACGCTCACGCTCACCACGGTGGGCAACGGTAATTGCAATGCGGTGAGCAGCACTGTGACCTATTCGATCACGCCTGCTCCAACGGCCAATGCTGGTCCGGACCAATCGCGTTGCGCAAACAATGCTGTCGCCACACTGGCGGGTAGTGTGACCGTTGCAACGGGTGGTATTTGGAGCGGAGGTGCGGGCACGTTCGCACCGAGCACCACGAACCTGAACGCGACCTATACGCCGACTGCGGCCGAGATCGCAACGGGTTCCGTAACACTGACACTTACCACGACCGGCAACAACAACTGTATCGCCGTTGCTGATCAGATCACGATCGACTTCACACCTGCTCCAGTTGCGAACGCGGGAACTCCTGTTTCGATCTGCGTGAACAATCCACAGGTGACGATGACCGGCTCTGTTTCTGGTGCCACCGGTGGCATTTGGGGCGGCGGCTTGGGATCCTTCACGCCGAACAATACGACACTGAACGCAGTGTACACGCCGACCCCTGCGGAACGCGCGGCGGGCACGTTGACGCTCACATTGACCACGACCGGCAACGGCAATTGCAATGCGGTCACGAGCACGCGTACGATCACCTTCACGCCTGCACCGGTTGTGAGTGCCGGTGCGAACGGAACAGTCTGCGCGAACGCCTCGCTGATCACTTTGAATGGAGCGGTGAGCGGTGCGACCGGCGCGATCTGGAGCGGTGGCGCAGGTGTCTATACGCCGAACAACAACACACTCAACGCGACCTACCAACCGACAACTGCGGAACGCAATGCGGGTACGGTAACACTCACACTGACCTCGGCCGGCAACGGCAACTGCAATGCGGTGAGCGATCAAGTGACGTTCAGCATCACACCTGCGCCAACAGTGAATGCGGGTGTCGATCAATCGCTTTGCGCGAACAACGCGGTGGCCACATTGAACGGTGGATTCACTGTTGCGACCGGTGGTACTTGGAGCGGTGGAGCGGGCAGCTTCAGCCCGAGCACCACGAACATGAACGCGACCTACACGCCCACGGCGTCGGAGATCTCGAACGGTTCCGTGACACTGACGTTGACCACCACGGGCAACAACAACTGTGTGGCCGTGAGCGATCAGATGGTGATCAGCTTCACGCCAAGTCCTTCGGTGAATGCCGGTGTTGATGTCTCCGTGTGCCGGAACAATGCAGCCGTTTCGCTCAATGGTACGGTCGGTGTTGCTACCGGTGGTATCTGGAGCGGTGGTGCGGGATCCTTCACGCCGAACAACACGACGCTGAACACGACCTACACGCCAACGCCTGCGGAACTCGCTTTGGGTACGCTGACCTTGACGTTGACAACGACCGGCAATGGCAACTGCAACACGGTATCGGATACCAAGGTGATCACCTTCACGCCTTCGCCAACGGTGGATGCAGGTGCGAACGGAACGGTGTGCGCGAACAACGCGAACATCACTCTTGCTGGCGCGATCTCGGGCGCTACGGGTGCGGCTTGGAGTGGTGGAACGGGCACGTACAATCCGAACAACACTACCCTGAACGCGACCTACACGCCGAGCGCTGCTGAACGCACTGCCGGTACCTTGACGTTGACCTTGACCACGACAGGCAACGGCAATTGCAACGCCGTGAGCAGTCAGGTGAGCTACAGCATCACGCCTGCGCCTACGGCGAATGCCGGTGCGGACCGTGTGCTCTGCGCGAACAATGCATCGACCGGATTGTCCGGTGCGTTCTCCATCGCGACCGGCGGTATCTGGAGCGGTGGCGCGGGAACCTTCGATCCGAGCACTACGAACATGAGTGCGATCTACACGCCCACCGCGGCTGAGATCGCTTCGGGAAGTGTATTGCTGACATTGACCACTACTGGCAACGGCTTGTGCAATGCAGCGACGGACCAGGTTCTCTTGACCTTCACCGATCCGCCTTCCGCGAACGCTGGTCCGAACGTGACCCGTTGCGCGAACAACGCGGCAGTTGCGCTTGGTGGAAGTGTCATCGTGGCCACGGGTGGTGCATGGACCGGTGGAACGGGAACGTTCTCGCCGAACGCCAACACACTGAACGCGACTTACAACCCCGGTGCGGGTGACCTGGCCGCTGGTCAAGTGACGTTGACCCTGACCACGACCGGTAACGGAAACTGCGCGCCTGCTACATCAACGAAGATCATCACGTACACACCTGCGCCGATCGTGAGCGCCGGTGCGAATGGAAGTGTCTGCGCGAACGCTGCGGCCATCGCCCTGAACGGTACCGTGACTGGTGCCGCAGGCGGTGTGTGGAGCGGCGGCGCTGGATCCTTCAACCCGAACAACATCACGCTGAACGCGACCTATACGCCGACCGCTGCGGAACGCGCTGCTGGTACAGTTACGCTAACCTTGACCTCTGCGGGCAATGGTCAGTGCAATCCGGTTTTGAACAACGTGACTTACGCGATCACGCCAGCACCGACGGTGAACGCCGGTGTGGATCAGTCCGTCTGCGGGAACAATGCGACCGCGACATTGAACGCTGCCCTCACGGTAGCTGGTGGTATCCAATGGTCCGGTGGGTCGGGACTCTACAACCCCGGTAACACGGCACAGAACATCACCTACACGCCTTCACCTATCGAGGTGGCGAATGGTTCCGTGACACTGACCGTAACGACCACGAACAATGGCAATTGTGCTGCCGTCTTTGATGCAGTTACGATCACCTATACACAAGCCCCGGTTGCCAATGCAGGACCCGATCAAACGGTAAGCTCGAACAACGCGAACACCACACTTGCTGGATCATTCTCCACGAGCCTTGGTGCGAGCTGGAGCGGTGGCTCGGGTACCTACGCTCCGAACAACACCACGATGAACGCGGTGTACTCACCGACCCCGCAGGAGATCGCGGCAGGTAGCGTGACGCTCACGTTGATCACCACTGGTAACGGTAGCTGCTCGCCATCGACCGATCAGATGACGATCTTCTTCGGTGCGGCACCAACAGCGAACGCAGGACCCGATCAGACGGTCTGCGCGAACAACGCCAGCGTGCAATTGAACGGTGCGGTCACCATTTCCTCCGGAGGTATCTGGAGCGGAGGAAGCGGGACGTACAACCCGAACAACAGTGCGCTCAACGCCATCTATACACCAAGCGCTGCGGAACGCACAGCCGGTTCTGTAACGTTGACGCTCACCACGGTGGGTAACGGCAACAGCAACCCTGTGAGCGACCAGATCGTGATCACGATCACGCCTACACCGATCGTGAACGCGGGAGTGGATCGCACGGTCTGCGCCAACCAGTCCACTGCACAACTCGCAGGTGTCGTGAACAACGCAACAGGGGGTATCTGGAGCGGTGGTTCAGGCACTTTCAACCCGAGCAATACGAACCTCAATGCGACCTACACACCGACGCTCGGCGAGATCGCAGGAGGCATGGTGACGCTCACCCTGAGCAGCACCGGCAACGGTTTGTGCAATGGCGTCTCCGACCAGGTGGTCATCTTCATTGCTCCTTCGCCGGTGGTGAACGCAGGGGTGGACCGTACGGTGTGCGCGAACAATTCCAGTATGCAGATGGCCGGTTCCGTGAGCAACGCGGGCGGTGGTATCTGGAGTGGTGGCACGGGCACGTTCTCGCCGAGCATCAACACGCTGAACGCTTTTTACACACCAAGTACTTCGGAGCTGGCCAATGGTTCAGTGACATTGACCTTAAGCAGCACCGGCAACGGTAGCTGTGTATCGGTGAGCGATCAGATGACGATCTTCTTCTCGCAAAGCCCGGTGGTGAATGCGGGTCTGGATCGCACAGTGTGTGCGAATGATCCGACCGTGATCCTCAACGGCTCTGTGACCATTGCCAGCGGCGGTGTGTGGAGCGGTGGTGGCGGAACCTATACGCCGAACGCGAATACGCTCAACGCGAGCTACTATCCGAGCCCGGCTGAAGTGGCTCTGGGTACCGCGACGCTGACGTTGACCAGTACGGGCAATGGCTTGTGCAACGCCGTGAGCGATCAGATGGTGATCACCATCATTGCATCGCCGAGCGCGAATGCGGGGGCTGACATCTTTGTCTGTTCCAACAACGCACAGGTACAACTCGGTGGATCCGTGAGTGGCGCAGGTGGTGGCCAGTGGAGTGGTGGTGCAGGCACCTTCACTCCGAGCATCGCATCGCTGAACGCGGTATACACACCGACATCCGGTGAGATCGCAGCGGGCAACCTGATGCTGACATTGACGACGATCGGCAACGGCAACTGCGTCCCGGTATCGGACAACGTGCTGATCACCTTTACCGCCTCGCCGAGCGCGAATGCTGGTGCGGATGGCATACGCTGCGCGAACAACGCGAGCATCCAATTGAACGGAACTGTCACCGTCGCGAACGGTGGTGCCTGGTCCGGTGCGGGTGGAACCTTCACGCCGAACGCGAACGCATTGAACGCGGTGTACACACCTTCTGCTGGTGAACTCGCCGCAGGCCAGGTGACATTGACACTAACCACCACGGGCAACAACGGTTGCACGGCGGTGAGCGATGCGGTGACCTACACCTTCACGCCTGCGCCGACAGTCAACGCTGGAGTGGACCTCTTCACTTGCGCGAACAATGCATCGGTGTCCCTGAACGGCACGATCACAGTTGCGACAGGTGCTCTATGGAGCGGCGGCAACGGCACCTATGCGCCGAACAACAGCACGCTCAACGCAAGCTACACGCCAAGTGCATCGGAGATCGCCGCAGGAACTGTGACGCTCACATTGACAACGGTCGGCAACGGCACATGTAATCCAGTGAGCAATCAGGTGGTGATCACCATCAACCCATCGCCGATCGTAAATGCTGGTACGCCATTGACCTCCTGTGCGAACAACGCGGCAGTGGCCTTGTCGGGCGCTGTGCAAAATGCTACGGGCGGTTTGTGGAGCGGTGCTGGCACTTTTGCTCCGAGCGCTTCGAACCTCAGTGCGACCTATACGCCGAGCAATGCAGAGATCGCTGCGGGAACGGCATCGATCACGCTGACCAGCACGGGTAACGGCTTGTGTAATGCGGTGTCTGCACAAGTGGTGCTCACCATCACTGCAGCGCCGATCGTGGAAGCTGGTGCCGACAAGCAGCTCTGCGCGAACAACGCCGTGACACAGCTCAATGGACAGGTCACCAATGCGAGCGGTGGTGCCTGGACCGGTGGTGCAGGATCCTTCTCGCCGAATGCGAGTACGTTGAATGCGATGTACACACCAAGCGTAGCAGAAATTGCGAGTGGTAGCCTTTGGTTGTACCTCACCTCAACGGGGAACGGTGGTTGTCTTGCCTCACGTGATTCACTTCAGCTACAATTCAGTCCTGCACCGACGGCGAACGCGGGTCCTGACGTACACATCTGCGCGAACACATCACAGATCGATCTGAGCGGCGCAGTGACCATTGCGACTGGCGGAATATGGAGCGGAGGCAACGGAACTTTCGCGCCAGCCAACACTATGCTGAACGCGAACTACAGCCCGACGGCGGCGGAGATCGCAGGAGGCCAGTTCACACTGGTACTCACCACCACGGGCAATGCCTTGTGCAACGCCGTGCGCGACAGCCTCGTGGTGATCGTCGACCCAGTTCCTGTGGTGAACGCTGGTCCGGACCAACAGATCTGTGCGAACAACTCGAACGTGCAGTTGAACGGCTTCATCGGTAACGCTCCTGGCGGCCAATGGACCGGTGGTGCGGGTACCTTCTTCCCAAGCAATACGATGCTAGCGACGCAATACGCGCCAACAGCTGCGGAGATCGCATCGGGTTCCCTCACGCTGACATTGACTTCCACCGGTACGACATACTGTACTGCTGTCGCCGATCAGATGACGATCATCTTGACCGGTACACCGATCGTGAGCGCCGGAGTTGACATGCAGATCTGCACGAACAACAGTGCAGTCCAGTTGACCGGCAACGTCACCAATGCAAGCGGTGCCACATGGACCGGAGGTAGCGGAACATTCGCGCCAAATGCCAACGTGTTGAGCCCGGTGTATACACCAACAGCCGGTGAGCTTGCCTCTGGAACGCTTTCACTCTACCTCACCAGCACGGGCAACGGCAATTGCATCGCGATGCGTGATACGGTGATGGTCACCTTCACTCTGGCGCCAACGGTGAATGCGGGTGCCGATCTCGATGTGTGCATGAACAACCCGATGGTCACATTGAGTGGTTCCATTACGGTCGCCACAGGAGCGCAGTGGACAGGCGGCTTGGGCACCTTCACGCCCAATGGACAAACGCTGAACGCACAGTACGTGCCTTCTTCTTTCGAACTGCAATCGGGTAGTGTACAACTCACGCTCACCACTACGGGCAATGGTAACTGTATCGCTGTGTTCGATCAAGTGACGATCACCGTTACGCCTTCGCCAGTGGTGAATGCAGGCGTGGATCTGATCACTTGCTCGAACCAATTGCAAGTGCCGCTGAACGGTACGGTACAAGGCGGTGCGACCACGGGTCTGTGGAGCACTTCCGGAACGGGCACCTTCAGTCCGAGCGCATCCACATTGAACGCGACCTACATCGCCAGCAGCCTTGATTCATTGAGCGGTACAGTGGACCTCACGCTGACCTCGACCAACAACGGTCTGTGCAACGCCGTGAGCGATATGATGACCATCACCATCCTGCCGAATGCGATCGCTGATGCAGGTGTGGATCAAACGGTATGCGCTACGACGAGCACGATACAACTAAGTGGAACCATCACCGGCAACGCGAGCCAAGGCCAGTGGACGACCACCGGTGCTGGCTCCTTCACGCCGAATGCGAATGCTGCGAATGTGGTCTACGAATTCGCGTCGGGCGATCAAGGCACCGTCACCTTCACGTGGAGTGTGAACAGTTGCGACAACGCCATGGACCAGATGTCCGTGACGATCACCCCGGCCTCGGTGGTGACCGCCGGTGCGGACCAGGTGACCTGCTTCGATGACCTCACCGTGGTGATCAACGGTACCGTGGGTGGTTCCTCCACCACGGGCCAATGGAGCACCTTGGGTACCGGCAGCTTCGTGAACGGACCTAACGCATTGAGCAACATCTACCAAGCGAGCCAGCAGGATTCGTTGGCCCTCGGTGTGGACCTGATACTCACAGCGACCAACACGGGTGCATGTGTGGCCGGTGCGGATACCGTTCACATCGACATCCTTCCTGCGGGAACGGTGAACGCGGGTGCTGATGTCAGCTTCTGCGCGAACAATGCAACGGTGCAGTTGAATGGAACACTCAGCGGCGATGCGACCCAAGTGCTTTGGAGCACGTCGGGCTCGGGCGCCTTCTTCCCGAACGCTACGGTGCTCACTCCGACCTACATACCGAGCGCTGCGGATACCACCGCAGGCAGTGTCACGCTCACCTTCAGCGCACCAGGTACGTGCAACAATGCGAGCGATGCAATGGTGGTGACGTTGACCCCTGCACCGTACGTGAATGCTGGTCCGGACCAGACCTACTGCGATCAAGTGACGCAGTTCGATCTGAACGGAATGATCTCGGGTGTAACGACGACCGGAACATGGAGCACGAATGGCACCGGTACTATTGCCAACGCGAATGCCTTGAGCACGAGCTACACGGCAAGTGCTGCGGATGTCGCGAACGGCTCGATCACCCTCACGCTGACTTCGCAGAACAACGGGTCATGCAACGCAGTGACCGATGTAATGACCGTCTTCCTCACCAATGGTATCGTAGCGAGCGCAGGTCCGGACCAGAACATCTGTGCCGCATCGGATCATGCCAACCTGCAGGCCACGGTCCAGAACGGATCGCCTTCGGGCATCTGGACGGCCACGGGTTCCGGCACCTTCCAGCCAAGCGCCGATGTGCTGAACGCGCAGTACTACTTCTCTGTGGCGGATGTCACGAACGGTTCGGTGGTGCTCACCTTCACGACGACCAACACGGGCACGTGTCCTGTGCAACAGGACCAGATGGTGCTCACCTTCGGCAATAGCACCTTCGCTTATGCAGGTGCGGATCAGGCTCTCTGTGCCAACGCTCCGATCGCCCAGCTCGCTGGCAACTTCAGCGGTGGTGCATTAGGCATCCAGTGGAGCACGAACGGGTCCGGAAGCTTCAGTAACACTACGAACCCGAACGCGACCTACACCTTGAGCGCTTCGGACATCGCTGCCGGTCAAGTGCAGCTCACGCTCACCACCATCACGGGCGGTTCCTGCTTGCCATCTTCGGATGTGGTGATCATCGCGGTGAACGCCTTGCCGGCCATCAATGCCGGTGCGGATATCATCGCTTGTACTTCCGCTCCCGTGCAAGTCACGGCGAACGTTTCGAACGCCGGTGGCGGCATGTGGACCACTTCCGGCACGGGTACGTTCTTCGATCCGAATGCTCTTGCAACGCTCTACACACCAAGCGCGGCGGATAGCCTTGCGGGTACTGTAACACTCACGGTTACCACCACGGGCGTGGCACCTTGCAGTGCGGTATCCGATGTGTTGGTGATCAGCTTCGGTGGTGGCCTTGATGCTGAGGCCGGTGCGGATGTTATCGCTTGCAGCACCGATCCGAACGTCGCACTGAATGGTGTGGTAGCCGGAACAACGACAGGCACCTGGAGCACCAGCGGTACGGGTTCCTTCATGCCGAATGCCAGTGCGTTGAACGCTACCTACATTCCTGGTGGAGCGGACTACGTGATCGGGAACATCAACTTGATCCTTAGCACAACGAACAACCAAGGTTGTCCTGCGGGTCGCGACACATTGGTGGTGAGCTACCACGTACCACCGACGGTGAACGCGGGTGCTGATATGCTCTTGTGCAATGGATTGCAGAACGTGCAGCTCAATGGCAGCGGGCAGAACCAAGGCTCTGTGCAGTGGATCACCATGGGTACAGGATCCTTCACACCGGATGTGAATACGCTGAACGCGACCTATGTGCCAACGGCCAACGACAGCATCGCTGGTGGCGTGTACCTCGTCCTCACTGCCTTCGGAACAGGCACCTGCGGTAACGCTTCGGACTCTGTGTTCATCGACATCGGACCGACGCGGATCGCGAATGCGGGTGTTGATCAAAGCGTGTGCGCGGACATGGATCCGATCGCTCTTGGCGGAAGTATTACCGGTGTGAGCGGCGGTGTGTGGAGCACCAACGGAACAGGAACCTTCCTGCCCGATGCTTCGACCCTTGGTGCCACGTATGTGCCTAGCGCAACGGACATGGTGTTCAGCGAACTGCGATTCATCCTAAGCACTACAGGTAACATGGGTTGCCCTGCGGATGCGGATACCATGATGGTGGCGTTGCAAGCAGTGCCGACCGTGAGCGCAGGTAACGACATCAATGTGTGTGATGCCAGTGCGACCGTGGATCTCGCAGGTGGCTTCACCGGTGCGAATGGTGTACTGTGGAGCACGAACGGTTCGGGAGTCTTCCTGCCAAGCAGCACCGCTGCGAACGCGACCTATCAGCCCGGCAACACGGACGAGCAACTCGGTACTGTGCGTATGATCCTCACGACAACCGGCAATGGCGTGTGTGCGGCGGCCAGCGACACGCTGATGCTCTCCTTCGTGAATCCGTTGCAAGCCGACTTCACCGTGGGCAATGCATGTGCTGGGTCGCAGACCGTGTTCACGAGCACGAGCACGACTACGGGTGCGCCGATCATCGGTTGGAACTGGAGCTTCGGCAACGGCACAAGTGGATCCGGTCCCCAGACCACCGCCACGTTCGCAACGCAAGGCCAGTACCTCGCAACGTTGACGGTCTTCGCGCAAAACGGATGCAGCAGCACGATCACGCGCACGATCGATGTGTTGAACGCGCCAGTCGCTGGCTTCACGATCGCGGGTGATCCCTTCACGGATACGCCGATCGAGTTCACCGACAACTCCTTCGGTGCGACCAACTGGCAGTATGACTTCGGTGATGGCACGGGTGCCATTGTTGCGGAGCCGGTGCATGAATACGGTGATGCGGGTCAATTCATCATCATCCAAACGGTGACGAATGCTGCAGGGTGTACCGATCGGGATTCATTGCTGATCAGCATTGATGTAAGGGATATCCTCCCTCCGAAATTGCCGAACGCGTTCAGTCCGAACGGCGATGGCGTGAACGACATCTTCTACGTGCGCGGTGGACCGTTCGAGACCATGCAACTGAGGGTTTACAACGGCTGGGGCGAAATGATCTTCGAGACAACGGACCCCACATTCGGTTGGGATGGAACGCACGAGGGCAAGCCGGAGATCAATGGGGTGTATGTGTATTCCGTGATCGCCACATCGACCGATGGAACATTCCATGACCGGTCCGGGAAAATGACATTGGTACGCTAAAAAGAGGAGGAAGATGAAGAACATGAACACACGACTAGCCGTTGTACTCGCCATGTGCGTTTGTACCGGCGCCTTTGCTCAGGATGCGCATCTTTCGCAATATGAAGCTGCTCCCAACACATTGAACCCGGCATTAACGGGCATGTATGAAAATGCCGATTTCCGGATGACCAGCAACGTAAGGAGCCAGTGGAACAGCTTGACCAGTGCGTTCCTCACCACTGGATTCGCCTATGACGTCTCCATGCAGAAGCGCTTCGGGGCCGGTCTGTACATGACCAATTACAACATGGCCGGGATCCTGAACACGTTCCAGCTGGGCTTGTCCGGTGCCTACAATGTTTCCGATCCCAAGGCACACCACACTTTATCCGTGGGTTTGCAATTGGGCTTGGTCTACAAGAAGGTGAACACACAGCAATTGCTTTGGGACCAACAGTACAGCGACGGTTACTTCAACAGTGATCTGCCCTCCGGGGAAGTAGTTCAGCGGGGTGCACGGTTGATGCCCGATATTTCCGCAGGCATCGCGTACAGAAGCACACATGCCCGCAAGCGCGTGAACCCCTTCGGCAACTTCGCGATGTTCCATATCACCACGCCCAATGAATCCATACTACGAACTTCCAAGAGTGATCTGCCGATACGTTTCTCTGTGAACGGTGGTGCACGCATCGAGATAGCGAACGATGTGTTCCTGATCCCCATGGCGCTTTACATGCTCCAAGGCAAGGACCAAATGATCAACGCGGGCCTCCTCTCGGAGATCGGGATCATGGGTACGACGTACAGCGCGGTAGTGGGTTGTTCATACCGTGTCCGCGATGCCATCATCGCGCAGGTGGGCCTGAAGCACAATAACGCGGCCTTCCGTTTCAGCTACGACGTGAACGTATCACCCTTGCGCAATTACACCCGGAAGAACGGCGCATTCGAGTTCTCGATCATGTACTACGGCACGCACAGCGGCAGGCAGCGGAGGACGACGAGTAGTGCGTTCTGAGGTGAATGCTTACCCTTTCAACGCCTCCGCTCCACCTACGATCTCCAGGATCTCGTTGGTAATGGAGGCCTGACGCGCCTTGTTGTAGGACAACTTCAGGTCCTTCAAGAGAGAGTCGGCATTGTCGGTGGCCTTGTGCATGGCGGTCATGCGGGCACCGTGCTCTGCGGCATTGCTGTCCAGCAGAGCCTTGTAGAGTTGGATCTTCAGGCTTTTCGGGATGATCTCCTCCACGATCGTCTTGCGGTCCGGCTCCATGATGTAGTCCACGTTGGAAGCCTTCGTGGTCCCATCGGTGGCTGCCGGCAATACGGGTAAATAACCTTCCGCCGTTACCATCTGCATAGCGGCGTTCTTGAACTTGTTGTAGACGATCACCACTTTGTCATACGTGCCATCGGCGAAACGCTCCATGATCAATTCGGCCACAGGGGCCACCTTGTCAAAACTGAGGCCGTCGTACAATTTGGCCAAGTCCGTCGGCAATGCAGTGTTGAAGTACGGAGTACGGCGATAGGCGTCCATGGCCTTCTTACCGATGGGCAGCACGGTCACCTTTTGACCTTTTGCTTCAGCTTCCGCAGCAGCCTTCCGTATCAAGCGGAACACTTGGGTGTTGAAGGCTCCGGCCAATCCGCGGTTGCTCACTACGGCCACGAAGAGCACGTTCTTCACTTCACGTTGGGCGCTGAACTTGCCTTCGTTACTGTCCAGACTTGCGCTCACATTGCTCAGGATCGCTTGCAGCTTTTCCGCGTATGGACGCATGCGAATGATCGCATCCTGGGCACGACGCAACTTGGCCGCGCTCACCATTTTCATGGCTGCGGTGATCTGCTTGGTGCTGTTCACCGAAACGATCCTGTTGCGTACTTCCTTTAGGCTGGCCATTTTCTTGAGTCTCTAGTCTATTAGTCGTTAGTCGTGAGTCTTAGGTCGTGATCGATCTGGGACTCACGACTCACGACTAACGACTCTCTTACTAACGACTTCTGTATCAGTTGTCCAAACTCTTCACAAGATCCGCGGCCACCTTTTCCAAGGTTCCGGTGATATGGTCATTGTACTCACCTTTCTTCAATGCCTCCAACACATCGTTATGCTTGTTGCGGAGCATGGTGATGAATTCGGCCTCGAACTGCTTGATGTTCTTCACGGGCACCTTGCTCAACAAACCTTTTGTACCACAGTAAAGGACCGCGATCTGCTCCTCAACACGCTGCGGGCTGTTCTGGCCTTGCTTCATGATCTCCACGTTGCGGGCTCCTTTGTCCAATACGGCTTTGGTGGTCGCATCGAGGTCGCTACCGAACTTGGAGAAGGCCTCCAATTCGCGGTAGGCCGCTTGGTCCAGCTTCAGGGTGCCTGCCACTTTCTTCATGGATTTGATCTGCGCATTGCCACCTACGCGGCTAACGCTGATACCCACGTTGATCGCGGGGCGTACACCGCTCAGGAACAAATTGCTCTCCAAGAAGATCTGTCCGTCGGTGATCGAGATCACGTTGGTCGGGATGTATGCGGACACGTCACCGGCCTGGGTCTCAATGATCGGCAATGCGGTCAATGATCCACCACCTTTCACCTTGCCCTTCAAACTATCGGGCAGGTCGTTCATCTGCTCGGCAACGGTCTGGTCAGCGGTGATCTTGGCGGCGCGCTCCAACAAACGGCTGTGCAGGTAGAATACGTCGCCGGGGTAGGCTTCACGTCCGGGTGGGCGACGCAGCAACAACGAAACTTCGCGGTAAGCTACGGCCTGCTTCGAGAGATCATCATAGACGATCAGTGCAGGGCGACCGGTATCGCGGAAATATTCGCCGATCGCAGCACCGGTGAACGGAGCGTAGAACTGCATAGGTGCGGGGTCACTGGCGTTGGCCGCGACCACAGTGGTATAGGCCATGGCGCCGCTTTCTTCCAACACTTTCACTGTACCGGCAACGGTGGAACCTTTCTGTCCGATGGCCACGTAGATGCAATACACCGGCTTACCGGCATCGAAGAATTCCTTTTGGTTGATGATCGTATCGATCGCCACGGTGCTCTTACCGGTCTGGCGATCACCGATGATCAATTCCCGTTGGCCACGTCCGATCGGGATCATGGCATCGATGGCTTTGATCCCCGTTTGCAGCGGCTCCTTCACCGGCTCACGGAAAATAACGCCAGGTGCTTTTCGCTCGATCGGCATTTCGAAAAGTTCGCCTTCGATCGGGCCTTTGCCGTCGATCGGTTCGCCGAGGGTATTCACAACACGACCCACGATGCCTTCGCCGGTCATGATGCTGGCGATGCGCTTGGTGCGTTTCACGGTGTCGCCTTCCTTGATCCCCACGGAAGGGCCGAGCAATACCACACCCACGTTGTCCTCTTCGAGGTTCAACACGATGCCACGAAGGCCACTGTTGAATTCCACGAGTTCACCGCTCTGCACACTGTTCAGGCCGTAGATGCGGGCGATACCATCACCCACTTGCAGGACGGTACCTACCTCTTCCAACTCGGCTTCGCTACGGAAACCGGAGAGTTCTTCTTTCAGGATCGCCGAAACTTCGGCGGGTTGTACGTGTGCCATATCGGTTGTGCGTTAGATCGCGGGTATGTATGGGTTCTTGGAGAAATCGCGGCGCAGGTCGCTCAGGCGGCGGCTTACACTTCCATCGTATTGTTCGTCGCCGATGCGGATGATCACACCACCGATCAACGAAGGATCGATGCGCTTTACAAGCTCAACGTTCATTCCAGGGTGCTCTTCGATCGCTTGGGCGCGGACCTTCTCCACTGATCCGGCGCTAAGTTCCACCGCACTGGTCACCTCGACGGTAAGGATGTTCTTGTCCTTTTTGTAAAGTTCGTTGTATGCAGCAGCGATCTCGGGCAGCAGGGCTTCTCGTCCTTTGCGTACCAAGATGCCCATGAAGCGGCTCGTCACCTCACCTACTTTACCAGCGAAGATCTTATTGAGTATCAATACTTTCTTGTCCGCCTTCACCACCGGACTATTCAAGAGCACCACCAGCTCATGGCTTTCCGCTGTCGTATTTGCAACGAGCTGCATATCCTCCTGGATACTCTCCACACTGCCCTGCTCTTTGGCAAGGCTGATCAAGGATCGTGCGTAGCGGTATGCGACGGGGGCGATGTTCATGACTTGCGCTGGTCGGCCTCGGCCATCACTTTGTCCACCAGGGCTTTCTGGGCGGCCGGGTCACCGAGCTTCTCCTTCAGGATACGCTCGGCCACCAAAATGCTCAACTGGGCCACCTCGTTCTTCATTTCTGCAATGGCGGCGTTCTTTTCGTTGCGGATGTCCTCGCGGGCACGGGCCAGCATGGCATCTCCCTCAGCCTTAGCTCGCTCCTTCGCGGATGCGATCTCCCTATCGCGGATATCACGCGCTTCCTTCAGCAACACCTCGCGCTCTTCGCGGGCCTCTCGCATGAGGTCCTCGTTGCGAGCGTTCATGGCGGCGATCTCCTCGCGGGCCTTCTTGGCTTCGTTGAGGGAATCCGCAATGGATGCTTCGCGTTCTTTCAGACCATTGAGAATGGGCTTCCAGGCGAATTTTGCCAAGATGAACAGCACCACAAGGAATGACAGGGTCATCCAGAACAGGAGACCGAAAGCGGGACTCATCAAGCCAGCAAGCAGCATGCGGGTAGGGGTTTAGGGTGAAAGGTTGAACAACGACGGTGCGGCTTAAACCACCGGCGGCCAATCCTTCAGCACCACCAGCAGACCTACCACCATCGCGAAGAAGGCAGCTCCCTCCACCAGAGCGGCGGTAAGGATCATGTTGGCGCGGAGGTCGTTCATGGCCTCTGGTTGACGGGCCATCGCTTGGACGGCATCACCACCGATACGGCCGATGCCGACACCAGCACCGAGGGCTGCAAGACCAGCACCAAGTGCTGCGATACCATAACCTACGCCGAGGTCGAGAAGAACTGAAAGGAACATGTGTTTGGGGTTGTGTGTTGTTTAGATAATGGATTCCTTGTGTTCGTGGTGTTCTTCCATTGCTGCACCGATGTACATGGCCGAAAGGAAGGTGAACACATAGGCTTGTATGAAGGCCACGAGCAATTCGAGCATGGCCATGAAGACGGTGAATGCGAGCGACATGATCGACACGCCATAACCCGCGCCGGCATTGGTTTCGCCGAACACGAAGATCAAACTGAAAAAGCTGAGCGCAATGATGTGACCCGCAGTGATGTTCGCGAACAATCGTATCATCAGTACGAAGGGCTTCAGGAACATGCCCAGGATCTCTACCGGGGTAAGAATGATAAGCACCCACTTCGGAACGCCGGGCATGGCCAAGATGTGGCCCCAATAGTTCTTGTTCCCGTTGATCGTCACGACCACGAAAGTGATCAATGCCAGCACCAGCGTGATCGCGATGTTGCCGGTAAGATTGGCTCCTCCGGGGAAGAACGGGACAAGGCCCATCAAGTTGTTCAGGAAGATGAAGAAGAATGCCGTGAGCAAGTATGGCATGAACTTCATGTACTTGTGTTCCCCGATCGCGCTTTTGGCGATATCGTCACGCACGAAGAGGATGATCGGCTCTACGAGGTTCTGAAGTCCGGTGGGGGCTTGTCCGGCACGGCGTGTATATGCTTTGGCCACCGAAATGAAGATGATGAGCAATATGCCCAAGCTCACGAAAAGGCTTACCACGTTCTTGGTGATGCTGATGTCCCAAATGTTCGCCGTGGCGGTCTCATCCACCGTGAAGGGAGCGTGCATATTGGCCTTCGCATCGACCACTGCCACCACCGTGTGTTCCACAAGCGCGTACCCGTTATACGAGGCGTGGCCGTGATCGAATCTTGAACTACTGAACAACTGCAGGCCACGTTCAGTATCGAAGAGAATGACCGGTAGCGGGATGGATGTATGGCCCCAGAGGTGCCAACCATGCTCATCACCGATATGGTCCATGATCATCTTGCCGGGGTTGAACTTTTCGGCAGTTCCGTGATCCTGGGTCCCGCTGGCATGCTCATGGACCGCCCCCACATCGTGTTGCTGCGGGTCTCCAGCAGGGTGATCATGACCCTCGTGCTGTGCCACCAAAGGTCCGAAGGCAAGGCTTCCGATCAGGATGGACGCGGTCCGCAGGAAATTTCCGAGTGATGTCATGGCAGGGTGACCCCCTGTTTGCGGCCGCGAAGGTAGAAACTTCAGTGGAATGATGTTAGCCCTTTAAAGAAAGAGTTCGTTCGATGTGTTCTTCGGAGCATCGATCAACGCATGCGATCAGGATCGGGGTCCTGTTTCTTTGAACAGGTACACCATACTTCCCACTATACCCAGCAGGCTGAGCACAATGGTGAATACCGGTAATTTCCAAGAGAGCTGGCCATCCAGCAACCAGCCTCCAAAGGTGAATGCTAGTATGATGCCGATCATTGTAAAACCCAGACCGGTGTAGCGCAGGTAATTGTTGTACCCCTGTTTGACCTTTTTCAGGTCCGATCCGTCCGGTCCTTTACTCACGGGGCGGGTGGTTGTTTGGCCAAGTTGAAGAGACGCAAGGTGCTGAAGACCAAAAAGGCCAAATAGAGCACCGCGAAACTGAGGGCTAACGGAACGCGGATGGCGATGGGAGCGAATAGCAGTAGCACCATGATCATTACCATGGAGAGGAGCATTTTTCCCATCAAAGCCGCCATAAAGCGGCGAACAAAGCCTTTTGGGTCAGTGGTCAGTCCGTTCTCTTGCCAAGCGTGTATAAGACCCGTGAGTGCGGCGAAGTAGAGCAATACGCCGAGGTAATGGGCCTTAATTGGTGATCCCAAAAGAAACAGCACACCAATTAGAATGGCAGCGCAGCAAAAGGTGAATATGGCCAGCGGGGCCAAGAACGACCAACGTCGGGTCGCCATTGGTGATCAACGCGTGGCCGAGGCCTGTTCCGGGCGTTGGATGGAATTATCGGTGCGCAAGCGAACAGGGTCCATTTCCTTTACCACTCCACCGCTCATGCTGCAGTTACCGGTGAAGACGGCCCCTGGCTCAATGGCCAATTTCTTGGTGTTGATATCCCCCTGCAACTTCGCAGTGGCCTTCAGGCTCAAGAGGTCCTGGCAGTTCACCTTGCCGATCACCGTACCTTCGATATCGGAACTCTGGCAGATCACTTCACCCTCGATAACGCCGGTCTGGCCCACGATCACGCGGCCACGGGCGTTCACCGTTCCTTTCACACGACCATCAATGCGGATGTTGCTGTCGCTCTTGATCTCCCCTTCGATGGAGGTGCCCTCCATGATGCTGTTGATCTTGCCTGGGCTGACGGGTTCGGTGGTCTTGTTCATCGGGACGGCGGCGGGTTTTTCACTTCGGAACATGTTCCTTGAGTGTTTCTTGGTGGATACACGGAGTGGTCAAAGGTAATAGCTACCGGCGGTTTTCCTAGGCCGGTAATAATGTGACGAACTGAGCTTCAAAGTACACCCATACAGAACCTTCCCAAAGTGTCCCTATTGGGGTCCCAAGTACTTCTCGGTGAAGAAAGTCATGTAGCCCTCCACGTCCTTGGTCTTGTACAGCTGGGCGTAATTGTCGGTGCCGATCCCGAATTCCGGGTACTCCTGATCATTCACCCCCACGAGCATTTCGTTGCCGCTGGCGAACAGGGCATGGTACTCCATCACCTTGGCCTTGCTTTCGAAGGGGCTTAACATGACCACTTGCCGCTGTGGGTCCAGGAAGCTGCTGGTTATTTCCAACGGGGTACTAGGAAAGTAGGCCGAATTGAAATTGGAGATCGCGGCTTTGATCAAATTGATGTCGTTGCCTTCGTTCGGGACAATGATCACGTAGTAGTGCTGTCCGGTAGCGGCCTTGTATTCGCCCTTGGTCCCTTCGGCCTTGATCGGCGGGGGAGGTGCTTTATGGCTTCCTTCCAAGGCGGCCAATAATTCGCCTGCGGCCCGGTCCTCATCGGTGCCGGGGAACTTGGTGCGCACTTCCGTCAATGCGTTGCGGTAGCCGCTCACATCGCGCATGCCACCGATCGCCATTGCGCGCAACATGTGGTACTTGGCAAGGAAGTGGTTGCGCGGTTCGTTCTCGATCACATTGCCACAGGAAGTGATCACCGACCCGTACATGTATTGCCGGTACCTGTCATAAACCTCTTTGTATGCCGCTTCCTCTTCCGCCTTGCGCGCCTCATCGGCCTGAAGGATGTTCGGGTCACGCACCAGCCTAGCGAATTCAGAGTCGGGCCAACGTTCCAGGATAATGTCCGCGTAGCTCTTGGAGCTTGTACCGTCCGGCGAGAAATAGTTGGTGGTCTCTTCTTTTTCCAAATAGATGCGGTAGAGTTGATAAAAGCTCTCAGGCGTATACCGGCATTCCTCGAAACGGCTGTTGAGCACCTCGAAGCTCTCGATGGCGTTGTCGGCATCTTTCAGCTGTTCCTTGTAGATCATGCCACTGGTGTACAACGCCCCGCAGATACGCGAGTTGGATGCCTCCAAGGCCACATCGTCCACAGGAATATCCTTGGTGTAGAAAGCGGGGTCCTTCCATTCGCTTTCGGCCTTGTCCTTTTCCTCACTTTCCTCGGTGGCGCCTTCGGCGAGTTCCTCTTCACCGGCATCGAACAGTGCGCTACCACCTTTGTCCTTTCTGCGCCAATCATCCTCCAATTTGAGGGTTCCCCACTTTTTGCGGAAGTCGGTCTGTCCACGAGCGATCTGCTGCGGGTCATAGAAGTACCAAGCCCCTCGTCCACCGGTGGTGGGAGGCTTGTTCGCAGGTGGTGGTGCGGCATCGAGCTTCGCACGTGCTTCCTCCTCGGCCTGTTCCTTTTCGGCCTCTTCTTGCTCTCGATCGCGGATCATGCCCCGGATCTTCTTCTCCAAGTCCTTTTCATCCAACTTGCTCAATTCCTGTAAGCTGTCCTCCAGTTGGATAATGGCCAGTTGTTCCACCAGTTCACCAAGCACGCGGGCCCGTGTCTTCACTTCCTCCAACCGTGGGTGGGTCTCGGCCATCAAGGTCTGCGTGCTATCATAGTACTGTTGGGCACTCTCGTATTTCCGATCATCAAAGTAGATATCGGCCAGCTTCAGGAAGGTCTTGGACTTTTGTTTTTGGTCCGTCGTGCTCACCCGGGCGCTGATCTCCAGCTGTTCAATGGCCTCGGGCTGCTTCCGTTCCTTCATGTCCAGGTCCGCCACGGCATAGTGCAGCATATCGAAATGGTCGATGTTCTTGTTGTCGCGCAACATCCGCTTCAGCTTCTTGCGCAGGCCTTTGCTGTCGCCCCGGTTGAATGCAAGGACTTGGAAGATCTCCGCTTGGAAGGCCATTTCGTATGGCGGGTTCATCTTCACCACTTTCGCGAATTGGGCAATGGCCTTTTCGTCCAAGCTCTTGACTTGGTACAGTTGGCCCAAGATGAATGACCAACGAACCCGTTCCTTCTTCTTTTCGGCTTTGGGAATGGCCGTTTCCAGATGCACGATGGCATCGTCCACCTTGCCGCGCTTCAGGTCCAATTCGGCTTGTACGGCCGCGAATTCACCGAGGTCGAATTTCTTGGGCAATTTCTTTTCGTCCGTGATCTGGTCCAAAGCGCTCTGTGCCTTGCCGTACTGCTCCAATTGGATCGCGGTACGGGCCAACCAGACCAGGCTTTCGTGTTTCCTGTTGCCGTCCTTGAACCGGCGGCTCACAAAGGTGAAACCCCGTTCGGCCTCGTAGTAATTGCCTTTGTAGAACTGGCTCTTTGACAAAACGAACCAGGTGTCGTCCATCCATTTGTTCCGCTCCTTTCCCCCGATGTTCATGGAGTGCCGCTCGATCACCAGAGAACACTTGTCTATGCACTTCTCCAGTTCCGGGGTTGCGCTTTTGGCTTGCGCCGGAGTACCGTAGATGAAGAGTGGCAGCACTTCGTCATAGTTGTCCACGTGTGCCGTTTCGATCCCGGCCACCACCTCTTTCAGCTTTTCGTTGGCGTTGAACCAGCCATTGTCACGTGCGGTAAGGCGGTGGAATGCACGGTTGATCACCCCGTCCTTGTTCTGGGAACAACCCAGCAGCAGGGTGGCCACCACCATGACCGGGGCCAGGGTTCTATATGGAATGCGCTGCGACAAGCGTGGGATCGCGTGTATGGACACGAACGGGCGAAGATATTCCAAGCAACCGGACCTGAACGATCGGGTGCTCCGGAAATTGTACGCGGGTCAATACATCAGGTGTACGTCCGGATGGAGCTTGATCGTTGTTCCTTGGCATTTCGCCCTGATCCAATAGCCGTGTTCGGATCGGCAGCAACGATATTTGCACGCCATGTCCCTTTCTCCTTCACCCCCGGCCAAAGGCCAAAAATTGAAGTGGCTGCGCAAGCTGAAGGACAAGTATCGCTTGTTGCTGATCAATGACAGCACCTTCGAAGAGCGATTCAGCATGCGGCTCAACCGGCTCAATGTGCTGCTGCTCGCGGTCGGGGCGTTCACCGCCTATGGCGCTTTTGTCACCGCGGTGATCGTATTCACCCCACTAAAGCGCTACATACCCGGCTATTCCGACCAGGAGACCAAGCGAAATGCCTATCGTGGCCTGCTCAAAGCGGACTCGTTGGAATTGAAGGTGGCGGAGAGCGACCTGTACGTCGAAAACCTACGCATGGTATTGAGCGGGGAGTTGAAGGCGGATAGTGCCAACCTGTTCGCCCCGCTGGCGGAAAAACCCGATGCTGCGGACCTGGAGCCAAGCCACGCGGATAGTATGCTGCGGGCGCGCATCGCCAAGGAGGAGGCGTACAGCTTGAATGAGGGAAGGGCCACCTCGGACCGACGCGAGCTTGCGGGTATTTTCTTCTTTCCACCGCTTCGTGGCATAGTAACCAGCGCATTCGACCGCAGACAGGACCATTTCGGTATCGACATCGTGACCAACGCCGATGCAGCGGTAAAAGCATGTTTGGCCGGGACGGTAACGCTTTCGGCCTGGACCACCGATGCCGGGCATGTGTTGGCGGTACAACATGGGAACGACCTGTTGAGCCTGTACAAGCACAACAGCGTTTTGCTTAAGAAAGTGGGCGATAAGGTAAAGGCGGGTGAGGCCATCGCCATCGTGGGCAACAGTGGCGAACTGACCACCGGACCCCATTTGCACTTCGAACTTTGGTTGAACGGAGAACCGGTGGACCCGCAAGGGTACATGGTGTTCCAATGATCATGGACCAGGTGGCAACAGGCAACAGGCAGGTGGCAACAGGCAGGTGGCAACAGGCAGGTGGCAACAGGCAACAGGCAGGTGGCAATTTGCAACATGCACTTGCCTCTTGCCACCTGCAATTGCGTTTGCCACCTGCCCTTGCGTTTGCCACCTGCCCCTGCCAACTGAACAATGAGCCTTAAGAGTGCATTCGCCAAACCCTACGCCAAACGTGTTACCGCAGCAGTGATGCGGCGAGCCATGGAGCCTGTAACGACGCAAAAGGCGGTGCTAATGGGCTTGTTGCGCAAGGGTGCCACAACCGCCTTTGGAAAGGACCATGGACTGGCCCAAGTACATGATCATGAGAGTCTCGTGAGCGCGGTTCCATTGCGGGACTATGAGGCACTAAAGCCCTATATCGACCGGGTGGTCGCTGGAGAGGAGAACGTATTGTGGCCGGGTAAGCCCTTGTACCTGTGCAAGACCAGTGGCACCACCAGCGGTGCGAAGTACATCCCGATCACCAAGGACAGTCTGCCCAACCATATTGGTAGTGCGCGCAGAGCCTTGCTGGCATACATCGCACACAGCGGACGTTCGGAATTCGTGGATGGCAAGATGATCTTCCTTCAGGGCAGCCCGGTATTGGATCGATCCAAGATCATTCCCTCAGGCAGGTTGAGCGGCATCGTGGCGAACCACGTTCCAAGCTACCTGCTGAAGAACCGCATGCCCAGTTATGCCACGAACACCATTGCCGACTGGGAAACGAAGGTGGAAGCGATCGTAAGCGAGACCATGGGCGCGGACATGCGCCTGATCAGTGGCATACCTGCTTGGGTACAGATGTATTTCGAAAGGCTGTTGGCACGCACCGGCAAGGCGAACGTGCGTGAGGTCTTCCCGAATTTTTCGCTGTTCGTTTACGGAGGTGTCAACTATGCACCCTACCGTAACCGCATGGAAACCTTGATCGGCGGAAGTGTTCCCAGTGTGGAACTCTTCCCGGCCAGCGAAGGCTTTATCGCCTATCAGGACAAAAGCAATGAGGAAGGTCTGCTGCTGGTGTTGGACAATGGCATCTACTATGGGTTCCTACCAGTGGTGGGCGGCTCGCAAGTGGAGGTCATGCCGGACTCCTCCCGCATTACTGCGGGACCGGCATCTCACGAAGGCCGAGTCCTTCACATTGGCGAAGTGCAGATCGGTGTACAATATGCCTTGATCCTGTACACCAACGCTGGGCTCTGGGGTTACGAGATCGGGGACACCATCAAGTTCGTTTCGCTCACTCCGCCGCGCATTGTCGTAACGGGTCGAACGAAGCATTACACCAGTGCCTTCGGTGAGCATGTGATCGCAGAAGAAGTCGAAGGGGCCTTGAAGGATGCTATGGCCGAAATTCCTTGTCAGGTGGCGGAGTTCACGGTGGCACCTCAATTATCACCGAACGAGGGACTTCCTTATCATGAGTGGTTCATCGAGTTCGCAGTGCAACCGGCTGATCTTCTGTCATTCGCGGAGAAGATCGATAGGGCTTTGCAGCAGCGCAACCCTTACTACAAGGACCTGATCACCGGGAAGGTATTAAGGCCGCTTATCATCACCGCACTTGAACGAGGTTCATTTTCCAAATGGATGAAAGCACGAGGCATGAACGATGCGCAGAGCAAAGTGCCACGGTTGGCGAATGATAGGAGGTTCGTGCCCGTTCCCTCCATTTGACTTCCTACGAGAGGGAAAGTGACTGGATCTGTCCCATTTCTTACGGACACCATATTGCCAAGAAGGTAAATGCCGAGCTATCTTTGTTTATCGATGGAGATTTCAGAACGCATTACTGTTGATGCATTGAGAATGGGCGGTCGCCCGTGCATACGCGACATGCGTATCACGGTCGGTACCATTACGGGCCTGTTGGCTGCTCGCAAGACAAGAGAGGAGATCCTGAGCATGTACCCCTATTTGGAAGATGAGGATATCAGTGCTGCGCTTCACTACGCGACCTTGCTTGCGAATGATCGCGAATTGCCCATTGGCAGGGCATGATTGTGGTTGTGGATATGTGCCTACCAGCGGAGTTGGCAGAATTGCTGAATAATGCTGGTCATCAAGCTCAACATTGGAGCGATGTAGGGAACAACAAGGCGTTGGATACGGAGATCATGGAATGGTCCGCAGAACACCGGCATGTCGTTCTCACTCACGACCTGGACTTTGGCGATCTATTGTTCATGTCTCGCAAGACGGCACCCAGTGTTGTAATTGTTCGCGAGAGGGATACAACCGCCAAGGTGTTGATCCTGCCTGTTTTAAATGTACTCGAACAATTTGCATCCGAATTAAAAGAAGGAGCGCTTATCTCAATGAGCAGCAGAATGGTCCGAATTCGCTTGCTCCCATTGGAGCCAAAAAGCGAACTGTAAAGACCGGCACAAAGCCAGATCCCGCAACTTACGGGTCATCGGCGATATACAGAGGGTGCCGGTCACCCGATCACGATCGCCTTCGGATACCGCTTCTTCCAGAAGTCGAGTGCCTTCAGGCTCGCGAGGGTGATCACGGTTCGGTGGTCCAATTGCACCTTGATGGCTTTCAATCCATCTTTGATCGGTTGGCTCAGGATCAATTTCTTTTTAGCACGTGGCATAGTGTGATGTATTTGTTACACTTTCACCTACGCGGATCCCATGCCATTGGATCAATGTCGAGGACGAATTGATGAGAAGGCTTGCTGCGTATGGCTTTCAGGCAGCAAACTAGGCGGAACCATATGTGATAAAGTGTGGCATAAGTTCCCCAAGCTCTGGTCCCAAACTTCCTCGCCGACGATCTGGATCCTTGCAGTTGCCCTTATGGTTTGGCGAGTATCCGATACGCGGGTCGCTCCAATACATCGGGCCATGGTAGATGGACATCACCCTCGAACGTGTGCTTCATCACCACCACCCGCGTGCAGCCCAAGGTGGCCAACGAATCCAAGGTCCCTGTTCGTTGGATCACCACATTGCTCAAGGTCCAGCCCTTTTGATGCGCGAAGTACAAGGGTGTAGGTACCTCGCCACTATTGACCACGATCAAGCCATCCACCCCGGTCTGCTGTAGGTCCTGTTCCAAACCGAGCAAGGGAGCGAGGTCCGGGTTCATGTGGAAGTCGTTCTTCTGCGCGAGCAGTCCTTCAATAACAACCAATGCAAGTAGGGCGAATGCCCACCGTTGATCCTTCACATGCGCCAACCCTACCCCGCCAAAAAGTGCCATGATCGGGATGAAGGGAAGCACGTAGTACGCATGGACCCAGAACGTGTCACCAGCTTTCAGCATGATCACAAGGAAGGCCAGCGTGGTAAGCATGAAGAGCGCCATCAAGGCCTTGTTGCGCACCCGGACCACCACGAACAAGCCCAAGCAGTAGCACGCGAACCCGCTGAAGCGCAAGGCATCGAAATAGAAGTTGTCCATGGTCCTGAGCGGATGTGCCAACAACTCCTTGGCTCCAGCGACCATGGCTTTGCCCATGAAGAAATGCCAATAGCCGTAGGTCTCCACCAGGTGCGGCACCCAACGGAAATACCACCAAACAGCGGGCAAACACGCCACGCCGATCGCTGCGGTAGCGACCCACCCACACTTGCGCTGCCAAGCGATCACCGGCCATGCGGCAAGTAGGCATCCGGCCGTGATCTTACTGAGCGTACCGAGAAGGATCAACAATGCGCCCACCGCGACCCATCGGATGGCACGCTTACCACATAAGGCGGCATCCATGCGTTCCACCCCCATGATCACCAAAGAAAGCGCGAACACGTCAGGCATGATCTTGCGGCTGTACATGAACCATAAGGAGAAGAGCAGCAGCATCGCGGCGTGGAAGGCGGTCCGTTCGCCGAGGTGCCGTTCCACTAAACCGTGAAAAGCGAGAACACCGAGGGTGCCGAAAAGGAGAACGATGAGCCTGCCATACCAATGGGCGGGTCCGAACGCATGAATGCACCCGGCGATCAGGGCATTGAGCAAGGGGAATTCCATGCCGGTGATACCCGTGAGTTCGCCGGCCGTGTCCATGCGCGGATGCAGTAGATCGATCCCTGTTTCGGCGAAGTTGCGGGCCACCATGGTCACCGTGGTCTGGCGCCAATGGTGGCTGGTCTCCAACGGCGGGAGGGTGATGCCGATCAACCGCAAGGCAAAGGCGATCAATAGCCAAGTGCGGATGTCGCGCAAACCGCTCAGAATGGTTCCTGAACGGAATGTCGACCAAGGGTTGGTGGTATCGGTTTCCATTGGCTGGTGAAACGATGGCGAAGTTGCGGACATTTGCGCCCATGAAGGCACGTATCGGAACCGATGTGGGTGAGGCGACGAAATTGTTGCGTGCAGGAGAAGCGGTGGCCATACCCACGGAAACGGTGTATGGGCTGGCCGCGAACGTCTTCGATGAAGGGGCGGTGCTCAAGATCTTCACCATCAAAGACCGTCCAGGTTTCGACCCGCTGATCGTGCATATCGCTGAGCGAGAGCAAGTATTGCGTGTGGCGAAAGTTCTTCCACCTGGAGCGGAGGCATTGATGGAAGCCTTCTGGCCGGGTCCGTTGACCTTGGTGGTTCCCAAGCGCCCCGAGGTGCCGGACCTGGTGACCAGTGGATTGGATTCCGTGGCGGTGCGGATGCCCGCTCACCCCATGACCCTGGCCTTGCTGCGCGAAGTGGGTGTGCCGCTTGCGGCACCCAGTGCGAATCCATTCGGTTACATCAGCCCCACCACAGCGCAACACGTTGCGGACCAGTTGGGAGAGAAGGTGCCGTATATCCTCGATGGCGGTCCTTGCGAAGTGGGCGTGGAAAGCACCATTGTGGGGTGGGACGAGCATACCCAGCGCTGGGCACTGTACAGACCGGGCGGCATCCCTGTGGAGAAGATCGAAGCGCTGGTGGGTCCATTGATAGCAGTGGACAAGGCCAATTCGCCGCTCGCGCCAGGCATGCTTGAGAGCCATTACGCACCTCGCAAACAGGTCCACATGGGCAATGTAGAAGCATTGTTGTCACGCTTCGCCGGTCGCTCTGTTGGAGTGATCAGCTTCCACAAGGAGTACCATGCCCATCGTTGTGAAATGCTTTCCGAGAGCGGTGACCTGGCGATGGCCGCCCACAACCTCTTCGCTGTGCTGCGTGAATTGGACAACAGCGATTGTGATGTGATCGTGGCGGAGGAGTTCCCTAATGAGGGTTTGGGAAGGGCGATCAACGACCGTCTGCGCCGGGCATCAGCTACCCGTTGAAAGCGAGCCCTTCACCACGACGCTATTTCGTGTACCTTCACATTTCCCTAACCCCTCCCCATGAGCACCACCCTGAACACGAAGGAGCTGACCTTGGTCTACGACAGCACCACCTCCGAAGGCAAGAAAGCGCTGGCGTTCGCCCATTCGCTCGCACTAAAAGTGAATAAGCAGGATGTGAACGAGGTAACACTGAGCACCACCTTCGTGCGACAGGTGGTCAAGCAGTTGAACTTGCGACCGAAGGACCTGCTGAACAGGGCGCACCCGTATTATCAAGCGCACATCCGTGGCCGCGATCTGGACATGGAGGGCTGGCTGCACGTGGTGACCCGCAACCCTACTTTGTGGAAGGCGCCCGTGGCCTTGATGGGCGATAAGGCGGTGATGTGCCAACCCGCCTCCCTGATATACTCGCTAACCGAGGCACAGCGGAAGGCATTGCCGTAGCCAGAACCGCCGAAAACGCGACCTTTGCACCCTTCCGCTCGGCACCTGAGCGGGTTTGCGACCAGATGCCCAAGGCCATTGCCATTCTCGGAAGTACCGGTTCCATCGGCGTGCAGGCATTGCAGGTGGTGCGAGAACAGCCGGAGCATTTCCAAGTGGAGTTGCTCACCTGCGGCAACAACTGCGACCTCCTGATCGAGCAAGCCTTGGAATTCAAACCGAACGCGGTGGTCATCGGCAACGAAAGCCGTTATGCGGAAGTCCGTGATGTGCTCTTTCCACAAGGCATAAAAGTGTACGCCGGTCCCGATGCATTGGAACAGGCCGTGCGCATGGAAGGGATCGAATTGGTGCTTACCGCTTTGGTCGGTTATGCCGGATTACGGCCCACCTTGGCGGCGATCGATGCGGGCAAGCACATTGCCCTTGCCAACAAGGAAACACTGGTCGTCGCTGGTGAATTGGTCACCCAAGCAGCGAAGGAGAAAGGCGTGAACATCTATCCGGTGGACAGTGAGCACAGTGCCATATTCCAATGTTTGGTGGGCGAGTGGCACAACCCGATCGAGAAGATCGTGCTAACGGCCAGTGGTGGTCCGTTCCGCGGAAGAACGCGTGCTCAACTGGCACAGGTGAAGAAGGCGGATGCATTGAAACACCCGAACTGGGAAATGGGCGCCAAGATCACCATCGACAGTGCCAGCTTGATGAACAAAGGCCTGGAGGCGATCGAAGCGAAGTGGTTGTTCAACTTGAACGCGGACCAGATCGAGATCGTGGTCCATCCGCAAAGCATCATCCACAGCATGGTGCAGTTCCGCGACGGCAGCATGAAGGCCCAGATGGGACTGCCCGATATGAAATTGCCGATCCAATACGCCATGGCCTACCCGCAACGGTTGCCGACCACCTGGCCAAGATTAAACTTCTTCGAAACGGGCATTTCCCCCTCTCCACTGGAGAGGGATGGGCCTGCCTCCCGCAGGGATGGGCCTGCCTCCCGCAGGGATGGGCCTGCCTCCCGCAGGGATGGGGTGAGGCCATTAGGGGGTTTCGGGGAGGTTGGGAGGGGGCCGAGTTTCACTTCCCTCACCTTCGAAAAGCCCGATCTGGAAACGTTCCAGAACTTGGCTTTGGCTTTGGAAGCCATGGAAAAAGGGGGCAATGCTCCGTGTGTGCTCAACGCTGCCAATGAAGTGGCGGTGGAACTGTTCTTGCAGGAGCGTATCGGATTTTTGGAGATGAGTGATCTCGTTGCACACTGCTTGGCCACACTGCCGCATACTGCCAAGCCAACACTTAAAGACCTTGAAGCCAGCGATGCGGAAACGCGTCGTGTGGCCTACGAACGCACCCCTGCATGGAATTCCTGATCAAAGCCGCACAGCTTCTTCTTAGTTTGTCCATTATCGTGGTCCTGCACGAGATGGGCCACTTTCTCCCCGCCCGGTGGTTCAAGATCCGGGTAGAGAAATTCTACCTCTTCTTCGATCCGTGGTTCTCGTTGATCAAGAAGAAGATCGGCGACACCGAATACGGGATCGGTTGGCTCCCCTTGGGCGGCTATGTGAAGATCAGCGGCATGGTGGACGAGAGCATGGACAAGGAAGCGATGTCCAAGCCCCCGGAACACTGGGAATTCCGCAGCAAGCCGGCTTGGCAACGCCTGATCGTCATGGTAGGTGGTGTTACGGTGAACCTGATCTTGGGCATGCTCATCTACATCGGTGTTCTCTTCGTTTGGGGCCGGGATCACCTACCGTTGGAAAACTCGGTATACGGTATCCACCCGAGCGCTACGTTGGCCGCTCAAGGTGTTCAAGAGGGTGATCGCATCCTTACCGTTGATGGAGTGCGTCCGAAAACCTTGGGCGATGCCCAGAAGGAGATCATGATCGATGCTGCCCAAACCTTGGTGGTGGACCGCGGTGGTAAACACGTCACCATCGACTTGGGGTACGGATTCAACGAAAAAGCGTTGGCCAGCGGCGAAAAGGAGATCATGGGCGTACGTTTCCCGTTCTATGTGGACACGGTGCAAGCGGGCATGAATTCAGCAGGAAGCGGCATCTTGAAAGGGGATCGTTTGATCGCCGTGGACCATGCGCCTGCCTTGTACTACGATGACTTCCGCAAGGCGGTACAAGCCAAGCCCGAACAGGAGGTAGTGGTTTCCGTCCAACGCGGCAGTGACACTTTGGACTATACCGTGATGGTGGATGCGCAAGGCAAGATCGGCGTGGGGGCCATGGGCTTCACTCAATTGCAGGAACGTGGCCACAAGTTCGTTACCGTGCATGAGGACTTCGGATTGCTCGCCTCCATTCCGGCCGGGATCAACTACGGTTTGGAAACCCTCGGTGGCTATGTGAGCTCCTTGAAACTGCTGTTCACCCGCTCCGGTGCCAGTCAGATCGGTGGCTTTGGCGCCATTGGTGGCATGTTCCCACCGGTCTGGAACTGGCAGGCCTTCTGGACCATGACGGCCTTCCTCAGCATCATCCTTGCGTTCATGAACATACTGCCGATCCCTGCGCTGGATGGCGGCCACGTGATGTTCCTACTGTACGAGATGATCACGCGTCGAGCACCCAACCAGCGGGTGTTGGAAGTGGCCCAAATGGCCGGCATGGCGCTCTTGTTGGCCTTGGTCCTTTACGCGAACGGCAACGACGTGTTCAAGTGGATCAGCGGCAATTGAATAGTGGGTTGAAGGGCCGTACAGCAAAGCTTACGGAATCCAATAAACAGCTCGTCAAATTCGGGTTGATCGGGGTACTTGCGGTACTCACGGACCTGTGCATGTATTGGGTCTTCCTGAACGTACTCCCCGAAAAGGCATTCGGGTGGGTCGGGAACGAGGTGCTCGCCAAGGGCATGTCCTTCCTCTGCGGCTTGCTCGTCACTTATCAATTCAACAAACGCTGGACTTGGCGCACGAAGGATCGGAGCAACAAGCGCTTGGTGAAATTCATGCTCACCTATGGCATTTCCTTGGTGCTCAATGTGGTGATCAATACCGGTGCGCTCAAGGTGTTGCTGGGGAATGAGACCTTCGCAGGCGTCCCGTTCAAGTACTTCATTGCCTTCGTGATCGCCACCGGGGTTTGTGCCACGTTCACTTTCCTTGGTCAGAAGTTCTGGATCTTCCGGACCAAAGGGGAGCAATAGGGTTCTTCTGACCCTCCGGAACAACCTTGGTCCTTCCCGCGTACAACGGCCATGCGCCATGTGGTCCTAGTAGAAGATGATGCCCTTGTGCGCAAGCTCTTGGAGAAGCGGCTCGTCGGTGGCGGTTGGGACGTAACGGCCCTGCGCGACGGTCG